>SWBY01010055.1_pt1 | contig 39982 bp, 45 predicted proteins | sample 4693071 | NCBI WGS metagenome assembly SWBY01 (sample SAMN10267273, study PRJNA491770) | bioreactor metagenome | isolation source: DHS bioreactor inoculated with marine methane seep sediment | place: Japan: Omine Ridge, Nankai Trough | collected 2006-05-06 | reverse complement strand
ACTGGATGACCGAGACCCCTGAAGCACAAGAAAAATGCAGGGATTACCACATGCATTTAATAACCGGCAGGTGTCCCATGATGTATCTGGGCCACGGGGTCAGTATTCATACTATGCATCGGGAGATTGCAAAACTCTTCGGGAAATATTAATATCAATGCTTCAAAAGCAATCATGGAATATGGAGATGAAATGGAGGTTTCGAATATGGGAACACTGCGTAATGATAATGTCCTTACGTTATCAGACGGCCGACAGCTCGGCTATGCTGAATACGGCGATCCCGAAGGTCATCCTGTGTTCATGTTCCATGGCAATCCGGGGTCCAGACTCTCTTTTGGCCTCATTCCCGGTTCTCCGTTTCTGCCAGGCATCCACATTGTTGCACCGGATCGACCCGGATACGGGCTGACAGATTTCAAGAAAAATGCGTTGGAACATTGGCCAAATGATATAGCAGAACTGGCGGATCACCTGGGAATAGAAAAGTTTGCATTATTTGCTCCTTCCGGAGGCGGGCCTTTTGCTTTAGCCTGTGCATGGAAAATTCCGAATCGGATAAGCGCAGTGGGAATTTTTGGAAGTGTTGGACCCAACGAACCAGAAGCAACTAAAGGAGTTATCAGATCCGTCCGTTTATTATGGAAAATTTCCAATCCTCTCTTCCCAATAATCAAATTACAGATGAGAATTATGGCATCTATGGCAAAAAAAGACCCGGAAAAAATGTCCCTTAGACTAAGAGATATGGAACTCTCAGAATGGGATAAAAAAATCTTTGACCGGCCTGAGATAAGGAATATTTTCAAAGTAGATTTTCCAGAGGCGTATCGTCAAAATGGAATTGGTTCAGCTTATGATGTAACTATTCCAGCCAGGTGGCCCATACCACTTGAAGAGATATCGATAAAGGTGCATGTCTGGCATGCTGAGCCAGATGTTCTGGTTGGAAACATGTCGAAATATATTGCGGGGAAATTACCGAACTCCCAACTGTATGAACTTCCTGACACGGGACATCTCTGGATATTGGTACATATGAACGAAGTATTGGAGACTCTGGTTCCGGACCAGTCCTGATTAAAAGAATAAGGAGATAAGAGAATATGATACGCAAAAAAGTAGGGGAATTTTACCAATTCGGGAAAGTCCTCATAGGATCAGAAAAGGAAGTGATGAATATCGAACAGATCGTTATTGATAAAGGTGGTAACTATGGGTTGGTATGAAGAACGATTACCTGAAACCAAAGAAGCATACGTGAAACTCCGTGAAACAATATACAAGGATGGAGCCCTGGACGTGAAAACCAAGGAAATTATTTCCATCGTTGCTGGTAGCCTATTAAGATGTGAGTCCTGTATGAAGATCCATTCAGAACGGGCAAAGGAACATGGCGCTACCGAGGATGAGATCGCAGAGGCAATTTCGGTAGCTATGTTTGTGGGGGCAGGTAGCCAACTGCACTGGACCAAACTATATGATGAAATTATGAAGTGACAAAAATTACTTGCCTCGGATTGGATCAGTGAACCGATTCTAGTTGGGGAGGTCAAGATGTTAAGTAGGATGATAGTTTGAATAAATGATCATGAGGGGGGAAGTAAATGAAACGAATCGATGTACAGCATCATATTCTTCCTAAGGAGTATGTTGAAAGGCTTGCAAGTATAGGGATCACTGAATCTTATGGACAACCATTTCCAAAATGGACTCCTGAAAGATCGCTTGCGTCAATGAAGAAAATAGGTATTGATATTGCAATAATGTCGATCTCAACACCTGGTGTGGATTTGAAAGATGCGCAATTCGCACAGGAACTTGCGCGGTTTTGCAATGATTATATGGCAGAAGTAACACAACAATATCCTGGAAGATTTGGTTGTTTTGCAATTCTACCTTTGCCGTATGTTGAGGATTCACTTGAAGAATTGGAATATGCCCTTGATGAATTGAAACTGGATGGAGTATGTTTATTAACGAATTACAAAGGTCAATATCTGGGGGATGAGGCATTTGATACACTTTTTGATGAGTTAAACAAAAGAAAAGTTGTTGTTTATATTCATCCCACAGATCCTGTCGGCGTGTATGATCCGAAATTAGAAATCCCCAACTCATTGATCGAAGGACCATTTGAAACGACCCGTGCTGTGACAAATCTCATCTATACCGGTACAACAGACCGCTGTCCGGATATCAAATATATCCTGGCTCACGGCGGGGGTACTATTCCTTTCCTTGCGTGGCGTATAGCACTGAGCAAATATTCAAAAAAAGAGATAAGGCCTTCAATATTCAGGATGATTCATGATTTTTTGATCAAAAAAAGTCCTGACACCGGGCTCAATATTTTAAAGAATATGTACTATGACACCGGGCTTACTTCCAGTTCGTATGCACTTAAAGCAATGCAGGAATTTGTAGGACCATCAAAGATCGTGTTTGGAAGTGATCTGCCATTTTCTGAAAAAGTGGTATCAATGGTTACAAATGATCTGGAAAAATACGAGGGATTTACAAAAGAAGATCTTGAATTGATCAATTACAGGAATTGTCTTGAATTATTTCCACAACTTCAGGAATAATATTTGTTTCAACATTAATGCTGTTTTATATAAGGAAATTGGATGCGGAGATATAAAATGGCCTTGCTCGCCACACCACAAGGGTAGGTGGAGCCAATCTAAGAGGGGCACCCGCCTTCTTTGTTTATTAAGCTTGGTATTTTATGGGATTTCTAAAAACTGGAAGTTTGAATGAATTTGAAAGATTGGGAAGCTTATTGGTTAGATTAAAGGATGGTGCACCAATTGTGTCAGGAATTGAAAATTAAAAAGAAAGTTTGAGTTTCTTAAATTTTTTATCCCTTTGATCTAGTCAAACTCAATCCGACCATGATCAAAAAGCCAAACACACATAACCAGGCAAAAAGATCACCAATTTGAGAATAAACAGTCTTTATACCCTGTTTAGGAATCTCAGCAATCATAATCCTTTCTTCAGTTGTAAAATCATTCATTTGTGACAATATATTTCCATGATAATCGACTGCAGTAGATAACCCATGATAATCAGCACGAATCATAGAAAAACCATTCTCGATTGCTCTGAAACTAGCCATTCTTGCAACTAAAGGAGTAATTGTCTCCCAATTATGATTTGGAATTAAGATTACATCAACATTAGCTTTTCCTGCCTGACGAACGAAATTTTGGGAATGAGTATCCTGACAAATTATAGAACCAAGCTTTCCATAATCCGAATCCTGAATTAGAACTTTACCATCACCTAAAATATGATTATCCCCTTGTACCAAATGATTTTTTAAATATTCTGACGTATCACCTGAGGGATCAATTAAAACTGCTTTATTTTCATCAACAGACCTATCTTCTGAAAGCATATACATAGCCATTAACAAATAAACTTCTTCCTGTATTGCAAATTCACGACCCTGATCAATAAATGATGCTTCATCCTCTTGATATACAGCTAAGCCATTTTCTTGCCAAACAATTATTTTTGCACCTGCATTTGCTGCTTGTTTGCTTTCTTCAAGAAATTCATCAAGAGACCTATTGAATAATTCTTGAAGACAAGGAACATCACCTTTACATTCTTTAGCTTGAATATCCATATCAAATGACCTAGTAATTGCAGCCGCACGAACTGTATCTGAATCTGCAGGTAAAAAAGTCAGATATGCTCCACCGAGAAGTAATATGAATATAAAAATACTAAGATAAAGAGAAACACCTTTACGAATTTTTATTAATGAAAATTCATGTTCCCAAGCCCAGTTTACGACTGATGCAAACCATGTAATCAAAAAGCTAATACCCCATAGCCCGGTTATGGATACAAGTTGTATCAAAGCAAGGTTATCATGCTGGGTATATGCAAGTGCAAACCAGCTATAAAAAATAGTAAGAGAAAGAAAAAATTCTATTGTTACCCATGCTAATGGAAATACCAAAGTGGAAAGAAAACCTTTTATTTTTTGAGTCATAAGTCTATCAGCAAGAAAAGGCAGGAAAAAAATAATCCCGTATGCCGAAGCTGTTACAAGACTTACTTCTACTTCCCCTGGATACACGCCATAGAGCATAATTATCCATGCTGTTAAATATGCGGGTGCAAAAAGTAGCAGCCCTTTAATTTTAGTTTGTGTTCGTAGGAAGCGTATTAAAAATACTGGGGCAAGCCATGTTGCTATTGGAATAATGTTCCAGATTCCATTTGAGAAAATAAGAAATATAAATCCAATGACAAGCCAAAGATATGACCGGTATTCTGATTTCATTTTTGAATTATGCAGGGACATGATATCATCTTCGTATCCATTAATCCTAAAATGACAGATAATTCAATTAAATAATCCATATAAATTCACGCCGTCAACACTATTAGTAGATATCGCTATTCGAGACCGTTTCAATTCGTGTTGGTGAATATTATAAAACCGCAGATAAACACAGATGAACGCAGATTTCCAGGCAGCGTATCCGCGTTTATCCGCGTTTATCCGCGTTCATCAGCGGTTATTTTGATAGTACCAACATGTAATGTAACGGTCTCGTTAAGGGTAAGTAATTAGGAAGGCGCTATAGCTGACATACTTATTGCTATTCTTAGTCTAATTCCAGAAAGGATGGGTGAAATAGAGTACAGATATCCTATGAAGCTTGTATCCAGGACGTACTTTCTACACAAAGCCAACGGGTACAATAATTATTTATATGATTACAATTGATTATTTTAATTGGGGTTATCTTTATGAGAATTAATTTTTCCATACTTTGTATATTAATTTCACTTTTGTTCATCTTAACCAATCCAGCCTCGGCTGCAAAGATCATTGAACAGGGAAGCATTGATGCGGACACCGTGATCAATGACGATGTAATAATCTCAGGTGATAATGTCTTGATCCAGGGCACAGTGCTGGGAGATGTAATGGCATCAGGCGGGCAGGTTGTGATCACGGGCAATATCACTGGGGATCTAATGGTCGGTGCCGGCCGGGTGGTAATTGACGGCATCATCGGGGACGATCTCAGGGTCGGCACAGGCGAATTGATCGTAAATGGACATGTGGGTGACGACCTGATGGTCTTTGCAGGCAATGTAATGATATCGGATGAAGCAGAGATTGGTGGCGATATGACCTTTGGTTCAGGCCAGATGGAACTGAAAGGTATGGTCCAGGGCAATGTCATTGGTGGAGCTGGTGATGTGACCCTGGCAGGCCCTGTGGGTGGTGATGTGGATATTGAGGTCGAGAACCTCAAGGTCCTCCAGACTACACATATCAATGGCAACCTTAAATATTCAAGTCCGGAGGAAGTGTCTATTGCATCCGGCATCGTGGATGGATCCATAGAATTCATTGAAGAAGGACGTAAGGGAGTGGAAAGTATCCCGGGAACATCCATCATAGGATGGCTGATTCGATACCTGTTCTTGCTGGTTATCGGACTTGTTGCCCTGGCATTTATGCCCAACCGGACTGTGGCCATTGCCCAGGCAATTCCCGAGAATCCATTGAAGAACCTGTTATTCGGTCTGGTGCTATTGGTTGCCGGGTTCGTGGTTTCAATCCTGTTATTTGTAACCGTGATCGGCATCCCCTTAGGGATAATAATGTTGTTCGAAACGATCTTTGTCATGTATGCTGTCAGGTTATTTTTCGGCCTATGGCTGGGGAGACAGATATTTTCCCGGCTGGACAAGGAATCCAAACCCTGGATGGACATGGTACTGGGGCTGTTCGTACTGTTCATCTTAACCAGCCTTCCGTGGGTTGGGGGATTGATCTATCTGCTGGTTACATTTGTAGCTGTTGGAGTTCTATTTAAAGCACAGAAACAATTCTACACAGAGCTGAGGGAGCAGAGAATGCTGTAACTTGACAATGCCCTTTGCCATCGTCCCTGTTAAATTGGCAATGATTGTTTTATAGGTGCAATGGTGATTGTGCAGCCATCAAGTGAACTGGTTCATGACAATCATGAGGCAGGTTAAAGGATCTGATAATCCCTCTTGGACTCGTTTTGCTCTTCCACTTCAATAGATCAAAATATAATTAATAAACGTGTAGAATTTGGATAAAATATATATAACTCACTTTCCAATAACTATAATGAATTAACTTACAATAAATTTTCATAAAAAGCGGGGGCTTAATATGAACAAAGAAAAGATCGGCCTTATAATTTTCGCGATAAGTGCTGTACATATGATAGTACTGGGCTGGTTGAGCAGCTGGTGGATAATGGCACTCAGAGATCTAACTCTTGCCCAGATTAACGAAACCATATGGGTGACAGATGGCGCTTTATTCCTGTTATGGGCCTTATCTATCCCTTTAGGGGCATTATTCGCAGGTGTGGGCATATTGCTGTATACAGGGTCGAAAGGTTCACGCATCTGGTTGTTTGGAATTGGAGTATTTCTCATAATACTGCTGGTCCAATTGCTGCCAATACGCACTCATTATCCGCCAATATTTGGTATAGGCGGTGGCTTGATACTGGCATCTTTCTTAGGTATACTCTGGTATTGGGCAAAGAAGTGCACAATACTTGAAGGCGACGCAAAGACGGGGGCTGATTTCCAGTTGGCTGGGTATGTATTTTTCCTGATAGCCATGTGGTATCTGTGCGGTGAACTGGGAGGGCAGTTCTGGGAAGCATTTTCAACTGGAGCGCCTGATAGTCCTGTCAGTATAATGATATATCTCGTGCTTGGATGGCTGTTTCATTTTCTTGGCCATTATAAATCAACGCAAACCACCCTGAAATAAGGATCAAGAAAGTTGTGAACTTGACTTATAAAAGGTTGAAGAAAAAAAATTGATTAAAACTATGGTAGAACTGGCATGTCCCTGACCATTTCGTTTCCTGGCACCGAGCAGACGACCCTCGCCGAGGTCGGAGGCAAGGGCTATTCGCTGATTCGAATGGTTGAGGCGGGCTTGCCCGTACCGCCCGGCGCCGTGCTCACTACAGAGTTCTTCGCGCCCTGGTTCGACGAGATCCAGGCGTCATCGACGTGGACGGCGCTGGCCGATGCGATGCCGGATAAGTGGGCGACCCTATGCAACGAGCTGAAAGGGCTCTGCTCTGCCCTCCCGCTGACGGCGAGCCAGCGTCAAGCCCTGGAGGACCTGCGCAAGAACCTTGCTGCGCTGGGCGGCGACGTGCTGTTCGCTGTGCGCTCGTCCTCGCCCGAGGAAGATCTGGCAACGGCTTCGTTTGCCGGTGGCTACGAAACCCGACTGGGTGTGCGCCCGGCCGATCTGGACGATGCGGTACGACACTGCTTTGCCTCAAGCCTCGATGAGCGCGTGTTCGTCTACAAGAAGGAGCACGGCTTCGACGTTATGTCGCCGCGCATTGCTGTTGTCGTGCAGCAGCAAATCGACAGCGAAGTGGCTGGCGTGGGCTTCTCGCTCAACCCGCTCACGAATGACTACGACGAGGCAGTCATCGATGCAAACTGGGGCCAGGGAGAGTCGGTCGTTGCCGGGCTCGTGTCACCTGACCACTTCCTCATCAACAAGGTCGATCGACAGGTCGTGGAGAAGAAGCTGGGTGCCAAACATGTCTCGATCTGGCTGGGTCCTGACGGCGACACCATCGAGCGGCAGGACCACCGTTCGGCGGAGTTCACCCTCAGGGACGCCCAACTCGGCGAGTTGACCGAAGTGATGTGTCGTATAGAGGCGTTCTTCAAGAAATCAATAGACATCGAGTGGGCCTACGCCAGCGGGAAACTCTACGTGCTGCAGGCACGCCCCATCACCACATACGTGCCGCTACCGCCCGAAATGGTGACCCAACCCGGCGAACGCAGGCGACTATATGCGGATGCTGCGCTATCGCAGGGGATGACCATCAACGCGCCCATTTCACCCATGGGTCTCAACTGGATGGTAAACACGTTCCAATTCCTCTTCGAATCCAAGGTAGGACGACCTGTGAACCTCTATATCCCCCCTGGGGAGGCTCTGCTTTTCCCTGCGGGCGGGCGGATGTACTTGAACCTCTCAAACATAATGTGGCTGGTGAATCTAAAAGCGCTGTCGAATCCACTTGTCAAGGCCAGCGATGCGCTAGGGGGGGAGATCTTGGCAAACGTCGATGCGAAGCGCTACCGCCCAGCCAAGAGACCTTCGTGGATGAAACTCAGAATGCTCAGGTTCATGCCCATGATTCTATGGCGCATGCGCCGCCCGTACTGGAACCTTTTCAAGACCATCCTGTCTCCTGAGCGCGCACACCGGACGTACCAGCTGACAGTTGATGCCTACAAGCTGGAGCTCACCGAGAATGTCGATTACAGCCTACCTTTCGACGAATTTCAGCGGACGTATCGCGCCTCGTTGACGCGAAACTTGGATGTCGTGTTGGCCGCGTTGATCGCCTTTATTTTCGCACTTGGGTCTGTCGATCTTGTGGTCCGCAAGAAGTCGACTGAGGCGGAAGCACTCTCAGAGAAGCTTAAGCTGGGCTTTGCGGGTGATGTTGTCGTCGAAATGGGAATCGCCCTGTTTCGCTTGGCCAAGCTCCTGGACCGATCCGATTTCGAGGACCTGCCCCGCCTGGCCAATCGGATCGAGAGTCGGCAGATGTCGGCGGAGTTCTTGAGGGTGTGGGATGCCTTTGTCGTGAACTACGGGTGTCGGGGTCCTATGGAGATGGATCTGGCAAGACCGCATTATGGAAACGATCCCAATCTCGCCCTTCAACAGATGTCCTTCATGACCATCGACGACGAAGGCTTTGATCCGGAGGTCCCGTACAAGCGCCACATTGAGGAGCGCCACCAAGCCTATGAAGCACTGATGAGCCGCTCTAGTTGGCTGCGGAGGGTGCTACTGCGCCGCATCTATCGGATCATCGATCTGTTTATGGGAGTCCGCGACACACCCAAACACTTCATATCCTTGTTAAACTATGCGACCCGCAAGCGCATACTGATCGAGGGCCAACGCCTGGTCCAGGAAAACCGTCTCGATACAGCCGAAGACGTCTTTGATCTGACCCTTCGCGACCTTGAGTCGGCTGCCCTGAATCCCTCATTGGACCTACGGGAAGTTCGCCAGGAGCGGACGCGCTTCCTCAAGATACTTGAGGCCCAGGTGACAAACTTCCCACGCGTAATCGACTCGCGAGGCCGGATCCTTCGCCCACCTCCGCGCGAGGAGAGACCGGGCGAGTTGAGCGGGATGGCCGTATCGCCCGGTGTGGTAACCGGGCCGATCAAGATGCTTCACAACCCCCACGAGAAGCCCATCGACAAAGGAGACGTATTGGTCGCGTACGCAACAGACCCGGGCTGGACGCCGCTGTTCGTGAACGCTGCTGCGGTCGTGCTCGAGGTTGGAGGGATTCTGCAGCATGGTGCGTTGGTCGCACGCGAGTACGGAAAGCCCTGCGTTGTGGGCATCGACCAAGTGATGACGAAGCTCCACGACGGCCAGATGGTAGAAGTCGATGGGACGGCGGGAGTGATCCGTATTCTGTAGTAACTAGAGAGGAATCGTGATGAGCATCGTGGTAGAGCTTGTCTCAGTATTTGAAGGTAAATCACTATAATGGATATTAGGTATACTGAATTGAATGGTGGTGAAAAATTGAGTCAAACGTTGTGGCGGCACACCCAACCGCAGCAGAGCTGCGGGTATAGTTATTAAGATAATTCATATTCCTTATCACCCACACACAAGAGAAGAGAACTAATTATATTTGATGCGTTACATCTGGATGTGCAATGCTAGAAGATATTTCGTCTGTGTTCATGTCACTGGAACCAAGGGACTTTCGTGTGCTGACAGGTATTGAAGTGGGTATGAAATATCATGAATGGGTGCCTGTTGAGGAGGTATCCAAATACACCAAACTGGATCTGGGTCAGCTGCATTATGTACTTAAGAACCTTGGGATCAAGGGACTGCTGAAGCGCCAGACCCAGCCTTATGAGGGCTACCGGATCTATTTCGAGGGGTACGACCTGCTGGCGCTGAACGCACTGGTGAAGCGGGATTCGTTGTCCGCCATCGGTGAGGAGCGGGGTGTGGGTAAGGAGTCTGTGGTGTATGAGGGGCTGCGGGAGATGGTAGGGGGACTGGGGCAGCAGCCTGTGATCCTCAAGTTCCACAGGGAGGGAAGGACGAGTTTTAAGCAGGTGAAGCGCAAGCGTGAACACCTGGACGGGTTGCAGCATTTTTCATGGATATATGCGGCGCGCCTGGCTGCGAAGCGGGAGTTTGAGGTGATGCAGCGGCTGTACCCTGGGGTGAGTGTGCCTGAGCCTGTGGACCATAACCGCAATGTGGTGTTGATGGCTATTGCTGAGGGGGGCGAGCTGTCTAAGACGAGGGTGGCTGACCCTGAATGGTACTTGGATAAGATTTTAGAGCAGGTGGGGCTAGCATATGCGAAGGGTGTGGTGCACGGTGATCTGAGCGAGTATAATATTTTTGTGAGCGATGAGGGGGTGACACTTATTGACTGGCCGCAGTATGTTGAGGTGGGGGATGTGCGGGCAGGGGAGTTGCTGGAGCGGGATGTGGGTAATGTGCTGGCGTTTTTTAAGAGGAAGTATGGGGTGGAGAGGAATGTGGGGGAGGTTTTGGAGATGTTTGGAGAGGTGGCTGAATGAAGAAGGTTACGTTTGAGCGCAATGATATAGTCAGCAGGGATGATTCTTCTTCTATCGTGAGTGATGGGCTTTTAGCCGACCTCGGACAGCTTATAGACTCTGCAAAATCCCAGGTTGTCCAAACCGCCAATTATGTGCTGGTGGCATTGTACTGGAATGTTGGAAAGCGCATTAAAACTGAAATTCTTGGAAATAAACGCGCTGGCTATGGTAAGGAGATTGTCTTAGCACTGAGTAGAGAATTGACGCTTGAGTATGGGACTGGTTTTTCTGAGGCAAATCTGTGGCATATGATTCGTTTTGCTGATATATACCCTGATGAAAAGATTCTCTACGCACTGAGTAGAGAATTGAGCTGGACGCACTTTAGGCATATTATCTATATCGAGGATTCGCTACAACGTGATTTTTATGCAGGATGTGCCGCACTGAGCGCTGGAGTACCCGTACGCTGCATGCAAAGATACAGGGAATGCTGTATGAGCGGACTGCAATATCAAAAAAGCCTGATGAGCTTATCAGGCAGGAACTTGATACATTGCGGGATGAAGACCGAATGTCTCCTGACCTGACATTTCGCGACCCTTATCTGCTTGATTTTCTGGGGCTTGCTGATACCTACAGCGAGCGTGACCTTGAAGCCAGTATCCTTCGTGAACTTGAGCGTTTTTTGCTGGAGCTTGGTACTGATTTTACGTTTGTGGCACGCCAGAAGCGGATTACGATTGATAGTGAGGATTATTATCTTGACCTGTTGTTCTATCACCGCGGGATGCGCCGATTGGTGGTGATTGAACTCAAGCTGGGTAAATTCCAGGCTGCGGATAAGGGGCAGATGGAGCTTTACCTGCGCTGGCTGGATAAGTATGAGAGGCGAGAGGGTGAGGAGAATCCACTGGGCTTGATTTTGTGTGCCGAGAAGTCTGCTGAGCATGTGGAGCTTTTGCAGCTTGAAAATAGCGGGATACGTGTTGCTGAATACATGACCGACCTGCCGACGCGGGCTGTGCTTGAAGCGAGGCTGCATGAGGCTGTTCGTATGGCGCGGGAGCAGATTGCTGCTTATGAGGGTTAAAAGGTGGAGGGGGTAGAATGAGTGAACATGATCTGAAAATAGATATTCTTAAAGAACTTGAAGTATCAATCCAGGAGGCCAGCCCGGATTTTATGCTTATTCCACCTCAGAAGCGTTTTTCTGTTGACGATGAACACCGTGTTGTTGATTTGTTTTTCTACCATCGTAATATTCAATGCCTGATTCCGGTTTATCTCAAGTTTGGAGATTTGCACAATGATGATATTGAATGGATGAAGCACAATCTGCGAGTGCTTGATGAACATGAGATGTACCAAGATGATGAAAAAGCAATTGGGTTTATTTTGTGTGTTCAGGATAATACGGAGCACGTAGAGCTTGTGCAACAGGAACAAGACAAGGGATGGATTTCTAAAAACCTCATTAAACTGCCACTGCGACAGATTTTTAAGGGAACACTACGGAATGCAGTCCGGCAGGCACGTAAGTAGCTTGCGCCTGGCGAAGTTTATGGACTGGAGATGAAATGATTAGCGCAGAACTCAACCAGCTTTCAGCTTCTGGCATTCGCTAGTGAAAGCGGTATCCAGAGTATAGGGATTCGGGCGTGGAGTGGCAGGGGAATATTTTAGAGTAGGTGGGGGCTGAGTGGGCAAAGGGGCTGCTGGAGCGGGATGAGGGGTAATGTGCTGGCTTTTTTTAAGAGGAAGTATGGGGTGGAGAGGGATGTGGGGGAGGTTGTTGGGGAGATTATGGGATGATTAGGAGTATCAATCTGGTTCATGTTAAAATATTCAGTAAGTTATTTATACAAGTTTCTTAATGGTTTATTCATGGAATGCCTTACTTATGAAATGGTATGGCCGTCTGCAGGATCAGATTAATTCCAAGAAAGTAGTTGAAAAATAGATTACTGAATACACAATTATAACAATACCATGTTTAATCCAAAAGTTTTCATTAGCTACTCCCATGATTCGCAAGATCATATAGATCGAGTATTGGATATTTCAAATCGCCTTCGAAATAATGGGATTAATTGTAATATCGATCAATATGAGATTTCCCCGTCTGAAGGGTGGCCCAGATGGATGGCTAATCAAATTGAAGAGGCTGACTTTGTTCTCGTGATATGCACAGAAAACTATGAGAGCCGATTCAAGGGCAAAGGAGAAACTGGAAAGGGCCTGGGAGTTAAATGGGAAGGGGCAATCTTAACCCAAGAGCTATATGATGCTGGAACTAAGAACACTAACTTCATTCCTGTGATATTCTCCGCAGATGATTCGGCCCACATTCCAGTAATTCTTCGTGGTGCGACACATTATAATATTAATTCTGAAGATAACTATGAAGCTCTTTATCGTCATCTTACCAATCAACCCCACGTCATAAAGCCTGAATTAGGGAAAATACAATCAATGCCACCACGTGAGCGCAAACAAGACTTCCTTGATACGAACTGGAATATCCCTTATTCGCGTAATCCTTTTTTCACTGGTCGAGAAAATGTTTTAGATCAACTACATAATAAACTAACTTCTACTAAATCGGTAGCTTTGTCGCAACCAATGGCAATCAGTGGACTAGGTGGAATTGGCAAGACACAGACAGCAGTTGAATATGCATATCGATACCGTAAAGAATACAAGACTGTTCTTTGGGCTAAGGCCGATTCATATGAATCACTTATCTCAGATTATTCTGCCATTGCAGAATTATTGAATCTACCTGAAAAGAATGAACAAGACCAAAACCTCATAATTACAGCTACTAAACGTTGGCTGGAAGAAAATTCAGGTTGGTTGTTGATTTTAGATAATGCAGATGATCCTAAAATTATCGAAGATTTCTTACCTCTTAAACCAAAAGGGTATATTTTTCTTACTTCACGAGCGCAGTCTTTTGACAATATAGGAATCTCAAATCCAGTCGAACTCGAAAAAATGCTACCAAATGAAGCTAAAGAGTTCTTTTTAGTACGCTCTGGGCGTATTAACCTTAAAGCTGCTGAGATTGAGGCAATTGAGAGTATTGCACAAGAACTTGACTACTTGCCTCTTGCTATGGAACAAGCTGGGGCCTATATTAGCAAAATAAAATGTAGCTTTCAAGATTATCTTTCTAGTTATCGCGAACGTGGTTTGAGGTTGCTAGAAAAATTCCAAGCGTCAACTGGCAAATATCCAAAATCAGTAGCAACAACTTGGTCATTAAATTTTGAACACGTTATGCAAAAGTCCACAGCTGCAGCAGAACTGCTATATGCAAGTGCTTTTCTTGACCATGATAATATTCCATTTGAAATTATTTCCCACGGAGCCAATGAACTTGGTACAGCGATTTCATCTTCCCTTGATAATATTGAAAAAGACCCTCTTGTTTTAGATGAGGTTTTTGAACCGCTTATTCAATATTCACTTATCCACCGCGATTTTGATATACACACATATAGCATCCATCGACTAGTGCAGGAAGTACTCAAGGATCGTATGGATGTACCGACACAAAGACTGTGGAGTGAACGTGTCGTTAAAGCTACAAGTTGTGCCTTTCCTGAAGTTGAATTTTCATATTGGTATTTTTGCGATCAATTGCTGCCTCATGCTCAGAAATGTTTTGATCTAATTGAAAAATGGAACTTGGAATCACAAGAATCTGCTACACTATTAAACGGAGCAGGGTGTTACTTGCGGACACGTGTTCGTTTTGAAGAAGCTGGAATATTTTTAGAACGAGCGTTGGATATCAGGGAAAAAATACTGGATGGGAATCATCCAGATATAGCTAAAAGTCTTAATAGTACAGCTGGACTCTATGTGGACCAGGGGAAATATGCTGAAGCTGAGCCACTTTATAGGCAATCATTAGATATAAGGGAGAAAGTGTTGGAACAGGATCATCCAGATGTAGCAAAAAGTCTCCATAATTTAGCTGGACTTTATAGGAAGCAGGGGAAATATGACAAAGCTGAGCCACTTTATAGGCGGGCATTGGAGATCAGGGAAAGAGTATTGGAGCCAGAACATCCCGATGTGGCTACAAGTCTCAACGATTTTGCTATACTCCTTAGAGAACAAGGGAAAAATGATGAAGCTGAGCTACTTTATAAGCGTGCTTTGGAAATTTTTGAGAAAGTATTGGAATCGGACCATCCAGATATAGCTACATGCCTCAATAATTTAGGTGATCTATATTGTTATGAAGGAAAATATGATGAAGCTGAGCCACTTTTAAAACGTGCATTGGGCATTTTTGAAAATGTACTGGAACCGAATCATCCAGATGTAGCTATATGTCTCAGTAATTTAGCTAACCTCCACAGAAACCATGGAAAATATGATGAAGCTAAGACACTTTATAGCCGTTCATTAGAAATTTCAGAGAAAGTACTAGGGCCATATCATCCAGATGTTGCTTGTCGCCTCAGTAATTTAGGTAATCTATATTCTGATGAAGGAAAATATGATGAAGCTGAGCCACTTTTAAAACAGGCATTGAATATCAGAGAGAAATTGCAGGAGCCTGAACATCAAGATTTAGCTATAATCCTCAATAATTTGGCAAATGTTTACTTAAATCAAAGGAAATATGCAAAAGCTAAACCACTTTACCTTCAATCAATAGAAGTAATAGAAAAATCATTAGGGAAAGATCATATATTTGTCGCTAAATACCTAACAAACTATGCTAATTTTCTACGGCAGATTAGGCGATATCGTGAAGCAATAAAAATTGAACAGCGTGCTAAAGCTATTCATTCTAAAAATATAAATAATTGAATAGAAAGTCGTAAATTAAGTTTAGCAATGAGATTTTTTATTTTTAATTAGTGGCTCATAATCTACATATAAGAAATAACGTACATATTGTATGAAAGTTTGGAGTCTGTCCTCAACAAACACTCCAAGCCGGGGAGAAGGCGAGAAGCGGAAGGAGGTGAGGGTGCCACCATGGCTGTTAAAATATATAATTTATGTGAGTTCCACCGCAAAGAACGCGAAGGGCGCAAAGTTAAGGCAACTACGTCTTTGCGAACTTTGCGGCCTTTGCGGTGAGTTATTCATAAAGCCGGAACAATATCTTTTTTAAATTCAGAAAGAGAAACAAGTTTTCCCTCCTTTTCGTGTTTAAAAATCTCAGAAATGAGTATTCTTTCATCGTCACTCAGGATTGTATCTGCATCCATCCCTTCACTTCCCAGCCGCCCGCCTGAACCACACACCGCCGCACCTTCAAGCTCATAAAAGAACAGCACCCTCAACCCCCTCAAAGTGCGCATCCCCGCTTACAACCTTACACCCAAGACGCTTCTGCTGTGCCACAATCAATGCACACATCATCCCAAAGTCCTTCCCCTTCTTTCTCATCTCGCTCCTTACGCTTGATATCTCTAACCAGTCTTCAGTAGTAATGCAATGGATATCAGACAGCTTCCTTACAATGCGGTATAGCTCTTCAAAGTCCACAGCCTCCCTGATGGCCCAGCCCTTCAATTCTGCAAGGCAGCATTCAGGAGTATATATAACACTATTTTCATCCTCCACCATCCCCTTAACAAACTCGCCCTTTTTTGAACCTATGAAGTATTCTACCCAGGCGTAGGTATCCAAAAGATACGCCATATCACCACAGATCCTCATGCTCAGCAGCGTGCTCACGCTTGTAGGGAGTCTTTCCCTCAGCAATTCCAAATCCTGAGACCATTTCCTTTTTGACTATATCCAGTTCAATGATATCATGTTCTGATAAGCCCAGCTCTTCCACCTTATCCTTGGGGATAATAATTCCCAGGGAATTCCCCCATTTTTTCAGTTCAACTGTTGCGTGGCACATCCTGATCAAATAAAATATTGTGATCTATGGCATATATAGTTATACTAAATAGTATAATCCAACTTATGTCAAACAACACCCTGCCATGCCCGCAAGCTCTTGAAAAACCAGTCCATGCAAGCATCTCTGGCGGCACCGGACTACTAATTCTCCCGCCGCCCCGGCATCTGCACTTTACCCTGCCACCGCAGCCCGTCAGGGCGGCAGTGTGGCAGCCAGCCTTGTGGATTCGTATAGCCGAGTCCAAAGAGAAAGAATGGGAGAATACACTACCTATCAGGAATCAATACGCACAATAAATAAACTATCCAAATTCCACCAGAACTTCATACCTGCGATCTAAAATTCGATTTATTGCTTTTAACTCAGAATCTCTCTCGGAATCCTTTGCTACTGCTGTAGTAGATGTAGAACCGACTGGTCTGATTTTGTGCAAATTCATAATTACCTATATCAATTGAATATTATTAAATATTACATGAAAGGATAAGTAAAACCGGATTTTTACTTATAGACGTCGCCCCTAAAATCAACTCTATGAATTAAGACGACCTTTTGTTCCCATTTAACTTCATAAACAATTCTGAATCTACCTTTTCGTATACGATACTTATTCTTATCACCTTTCAGTTTAGCAACATCAAGGGATTTTATGGGAACTGGGTCATCCTTTAAGATAAAAATTGCCTCTTTGAGGCGTTCTCTATCATGTTTTTGAAGGGAAGATATAAATTTCAACGATTTTTCTTTGATATTGACATCAAATGTCATGCGTCCAGTACCTTAAGAAGTTCAGATTCACTGGAAATTTTATCCCTGCCTTCAATAGCTTTTAGGTCTTCAGGCTCAGGTTCTTCTTCAGGGATCAATCTATCTACAAGTTTTGAATAAAGGTTCGTAAGCATATCAAGGTCTGTACGAATTTTTCTTAATTCAATTACAGCTTCGGTTTCCATATTGTTGTTATTTGAGATTCTAACCTTATAAGTGTTTACCACTACCTTGCCGCAAAAAAAATCGGCCTCAACTTACACCATCCCTGCCCCACCCGCAGGCTCTTGAAAGACCTGTACCCAGCAAGCACTCCCGGCGCCCCCTCTAACCAATCCTCCAGTCGCCCGCCAGAACCACACCCGGCTGCCCCCCAGCATGCACTTGTTACCGCAGACAGGTGTCAATGAGAGCTTTTTTAAGATAATATTAATATTTCCGGTAAATCTTGCTTCTGTGCCCCATTTCAATAACTATGATCAACAAGCGATCATCCTGGATATCCAGGATTACACGGTATTCACCAACACGATTAGTGAAGAGGGGATGACGTTTTGCCCCTTTGATCTTCTTGACATAAGAATAAGGTTCGCCTTTGATACCATTGATCGATAGAATAATGTTCTGCGCAATATCCAAAGGGAGCTTTTTAAGATCCCTCTTTGCTTTTGAGGTATAGTTGACCTTGTAGCTCATGACAGGTCAAACTCTTTCATGATCTCTTCTTCAGAATGAAGGCGGCCCTGTTTGATATCTTCAAGTGCCTCTTCTATACCAAGTATCGCTTCATCGCTGAGTGGATCTTCATCGATCGCCATATTCGCCAACCGTTCTACAACTGAACTATATGATTCACGTGGATAACGTTTCAGAGATGTCAACATATCCTTCACTCTGGGATCTATGCAGATAGTTGTAGTAGCTGCCATATAGTTATCTATAGGTATCTATATATTAAATATATATTGGTATAGATGTGCCCGACACCCAACCCCTCTGCACTATATCCTGCCACCGCAGCCCGCCAGGGCCGCACGGTGGCAGCCAACCTTGTAGATTCGTGCGAGTTTCGAACCGCATATGAACGAGAATAAACGCAGATATCCTAGCTAAATTAAGATTATACTATATTTATACCATATAATCAAATTTAAAACTAATGATTGCCGTTATCTGTCTTAATCTGCGTTTATCTGTGGTTAATAATAAAATTGAAATAATTCTAGTCCCTATCCATCCTTTCACATCCCAGCCGTCCGTCAGGACCACACCCTGCTGCCCTGCCTGTGCAGGGGAATGTGGGTGGGTGCTGCCGGTGGAGCCCGTGGGTGTTAAAATATATAATTTATGCGATAGTGCACCACAAAGAACGCGAAGCCAGACCACAGAATCCTTCGCGTTCTTAGCGCCCTTTGCGGTGAAATTATAAGAAAGCAAACCTTCAATCCGTGTAAATCAGTGTGAATCTGTGTCTTGAAATACTAACTTTCCTCCCACACCCCTTCAATTCTGCAAGATATTAACCTGAACACCTCTAAAAAAAAGATGGACATCTATCTTGATATCATCAAAGGGGGTAGATTCCCTTACCCTGTTTGTAATGAACTAAGCGAAATACATGATACAAAAGAAAGAGAACCATACTTTTTAATACCCTGCCCCATCCAGTGCCTCATTCACCAACCCGTCAATCCTCGCCAGTCGCTTGTCGGTCCTGCGGACATGCTTATGTTTGACAGAGCCGAATTTCTTCCTCATCGTCGATACCTTACCGAACAGCGGCTTCAAATTCTCGGCCTTAACCCTGTACTGCCCCTTCAACTGCTTGACCAGCAGTTCGCTGTCACTGTAATGCTCCACATCATCCTTGCAGTAGCGTGCGGCACGCCCCAGTGCTGCGACCAGCGCCTGGTATTCGGCCTCGTTATTAGTGCCCTTCCCGATATATTCGGACTTCTCTTCGATGGCATTCCAGTCCTGGTCATAGATACCGTATCCAATAGCGGACGGGCCGGGATTGCCCCTTGAGCCCCCGTCAGTTACCAAAAAGATCTTTTTATATTTTGACATTATCCCTCTCTCAGTATATGAGTAGTATGAACTTTACATATAGGAAATTATAAACGCATTTCGATATCGATATAGGTAATTTTCTTAGTTTCAATCAAATCTATTGACAGGATTTACAGGATTGGATCGTATCCTGTCAATCCTGTAAATCCTGTCTGCAATTTCCATTTTCTTGAAACACACTCCATTATGTTTTTGTAACATAAACAATATTCTCAACATCAATGTCAGGAGGAATGACCACTGGACCTTGAAAAGATCGCACACGAACTCCGTACCTTTGAAGGACTGACACGAAAGAAACCCATAGCAGACATTGTAAATATCTTCGAGACAGTACGCGAAGAATACGGGTGCTGTATAGTAGATTTCGGGGACGATGCAGCAGTCCTGGATACGGGCACCGATGATGTGGTACTGTTCGCAGCCGACGGGATATGGGGTCGGCTCCTGGATGCCAGTCCCTGGTGGGCAGGCTACAGTTCGGTACTTGTTAACATTAATGACATCTCTGCCATGGGCGGCAGGCCCCTGGGTATGGTCAATGTACTTGCCAGCAGCAAAAAAAAAGCATGTCTGGAACTGCTAAACGGCATCAAGGCCGGCATCTCTAAATTCGGCGTCCCGATGGTGGGAGGACACCTGCATCCCGACACACCACATACATCGCTATCAGTGGCCATTGTAGGTACAGCCAAAAAGGACTGCCTGATTCGCAGCGATACCGCAAAGACCGGGGATGTGATCATTGCAGCGTACGACATGGATGGGCAAGTGGGCCCAAATTCTCCGTATAGCTGGGACACCACCACAATGAAGGACCCTGCCGAAGTCAGGGAGAAATACCTGGTAATGCAGACCATAGGTGAAGCGCATGTCGTCAATTCAGGCAAGGATATCAGCAACCCGGGCACCCTTGGTACACTGGGAATGCTGCTTGAGACCAGTCATAAGGGTGCGGTTGTAGATATGGAAAAGATACCAGTGCCTGATGGAGTGGACTTTATCCAGTGGCTCAAGATATATCCTGCCACTGGATATATTGTAACAGCCGCCCCTGAAAATGCCAGTCGCTGTATCGAACTGTTCGAAGAAGTGGGTATTACTGCCTGCATAATCGGTGAGATCACTGACGATAAACGCCTGACCATGATACACAAGAAAGACAACTGCCAATTATTTGATTTCAACAAGGACATTATCACAGGTATTACCCTGTAGCTTTGCGGGAGGTGCCAGTTATTCCTGATATTAAAGGTATAGCCAGGTCGACCCTGGAGTTCATTATTGAGGTTTCCCGCTCATCGGCACCTAATGAGTTTGCAGGGTTGATGCGGGCCGAGGAAGGGGTCATCAAGGATGTGATATTCCTGCCAGGCACAGAATCATCACAGGTCAGTGCCGTTTTGAGATTATACATGATGCCCAATCTCAGTATCGCAGGTTCTGTCCACAGCCACCCATCATCCAACATCAATCCTTCTAGGGCCGACCTTGCACTGTTTGCCAGGATAGGAGATTACCACATCATTGTTGGTGCACCGTATAATATGCGCTCATGGCGCTGCTATAATGCGAACGGTCATTCCAGAGTGCTGGATGTGCTGGATATCGAATTCGATGATGACGAAGAAGATTTTGATCTCCTTTGACCCACCATAAAACAGACAATATATATATAATTTGAATAATTTTATATCAGATGCAATTTGTCAGGACATGGTTTGGAATTTTTTCAGTTGATGACAGGAAAATAAATTCCTGTGATCTTTACCAAAAAGATGTTAAGAGCCTTGCAGGCCGGTTACAAGAGATACCTGAGGTACTGGAATGCAATGAGGTCTGCGGGATTGATATACGCAGTCTGGCAAAGGATTGGGGCTTTATTGCATCGGAAAATGAGTATGATGAACTGTTCCGTGAGGTGAACATAGAATATGCCATGATGCAGGTCACTGCATCCGGATCAGATGAACATATCCTTATCCGGTTCATTGATGCCCTGGATGACCTTGACAAAAACACAAATGCACTGTCAGAGAGGTTAAAGGAACTGTATGACCTGCATTTTCCGGAACTCAAGTTAAAGGGCGAGCCACTTGCCAGGTTCATATCCACGTATGGTCTCAGGAACGATATTTCAAACTGGAAAATCGAAGATGAAAAGATCCTGGAGCGGGCCAGGAATTCATCAGGAATGGAACTGCCAGGACCATGGGGGACAAGTATAATTGGACTGGCTGCCAGTATTACCGGGTTATATGATAACAAGAACCGGATATCACTGGATATCGAGGAATACATGCACAACAACTTACCCAATCTTTCAGCCGTAGCCGGTGCCCACATTGGTGCCAGGCTGCTTGGCATTGTAGGAAGTTCAAAAAAACTTGCCAGTATGCCTTCAAGCACTATCCAGGTACTTGGGGCAGAAAAAGCACTGTTCAAACACCTTAGGGGAAATGCCCCTTCACCCAAACACGGCGTAATATTCCAGCATCCCCTTGTCAGAGAGTCACCCTGGTGGCTGCGGGGCAAGATCGCAAGGGCGCTGGCTGCCAAAATATCAATTGCTGTGCGGATAGATTATTATTCAGGGACATTTGATGAAGATATTGCCAAAGACCTGTACCGGAAAGTGGATGAGTTGCATAAGAAAAATCCCAAACCCAGGAGAAAGAGGAAATAATTCAATTTAAGTAACGAAGACCCTGTACTGTTAGTACGGGGATAGTTATTTTAAGCAAGCATCAACAAACCTAATCGGGAACTCCTGGTAAGAAGCTGCATGCAAATGTGAATAAACAGCCAGTGTATTTCCTGACATCAAGCCGTCATACATCTCTTTTATACCTGTGCCCCTTGTCAGTTTAATCCCGAACTTTGCATTATCCGGCAGGTCGATGATCTCTGAATGATGGAACTCATGCCCCAAAAACATGTTATCTTTATTGCCTGCCGGAGTATCCTCAATAAAACTGCCCTGGCTGTAGCTTACCACCCTGGTATGCCCCATCAATGTCTTGCCTGGCAGTGCGCCCACCATCAGGTGTTCCCCTTCAGGCATATCTGCACTGCGGTAAGATGATGATTTGATCTTTCCAGTGATGAGTGCCTGGGTCAGGTACATAAGCCCCCCGCATTCTCCAAATATAGGAAGACCGGACCTGGACATCTCTTTAATGTGGTCCCGCATTTCTTCGTTGGCAGCCAGTTCCGGTGTCTCTGTGTATGTCTCTATAGCCTCCCTGGCCTTTCGCGAGTGCCTGACCCCGCCGATATTGTTCAGTATTACGCCTGCAATATTGATCTTCAAGTCAAAGGTTTTCAGTTGATAATGGAACAATTATGGTGTTAACTTCCTGTGTTGGAAATTCTTAGAAATTTAAGGTGTCGTGAAAAGTTGTTTTGGGGACAGCATGCATGGTGTGTTTTATGTGGTTGGTTGCATGACTTAATATATGAGAAGACTGAAAAAGGTATTTAATGATTGAAGTTGGTACAATACCAAAATTCAGTGATTTCAATAATTATAAGAACCAAAGATGAATTAACGCGGATGCCACCTAAATCTGCATTACCTGCACACCTTTCGGGTAGCACTCAACTCCGTAGGAGGTGAGTGTATCAGCGTCTTAAAAATCACTGGAAAATGGGACCGTGCCGAAGTTAGTATAGAAGAAATATATGATAGATCAAAATCGAATATACAATGTTGTATAAATTTCTTCAAGCTGTAATTGGAAAAACATTGTTACTAAAAAGAGGAGGATAATGTCTTCAGCAGTTCTAAGTGAAATCGAAAAAACAGTCAGCCATTTACCTCACAATGAACAGTTACGGTTGATTGAGCAACTAGTTCACCACTTGCGAGAAGATTTGATGGTAAGTGATGAAGTTGAACAGGCTACTTTCGAGAGCCAACTTGCTGCGATGGCAGCGGATTCTGAGATTCAAAATGAGTTGCAAAAGATTGATCAAGAGTTTGTTGCATCGGAAGCTGATGGACTGGAAAATTGATAATGAGCATTCATCGCGGAGAGATTTATTTTGTTAATCTGAATCCTGTGAAAGGGCGAGAGCAAGCAGGGCCGCGTCCTGTATTGGTTTTATCAATAGATGCAATCAATGAACTACCTCTTGTGGTCACGGTTGTTGTTGGAACGAAGGGTGAAAATATTTCCCGTAATTTCCCAACAAACGTTCGTGTATCACCAGAAGATGAAACATTTAAGTAATAGTATAGTTCTATTGATTTTATACCACATTTGATTAAACATTGGAGATGTAAACAATATGTTATTACTTGGTTCTTTATTATTGACCGTATTGATAGCGATTTTACTAACTCAATATCCATTCTATGTTAAGAAATATAAACCAAAAAAATATGTTGGCATATGGTACACCATTGGAGAAATAAACAAAACCCCGATTCGTGCATTAGTGGTTCCACTTGTTTACTTAATTGGTGGGTTAATTTACATTTTCTTTATTCAATAAACTACGGAGAATTTCGATTAACCACTACATAAACACGCCAGTAAACTTTACGGAATAGTTTATATATAACATAAATATATTTTAATATATATCATCCCTATCTGCTTTTGCACTAAAAAAAGAATATAAACGCCTAGAAAGTCTCGGAGATAAACTCTCAGAGATTGAATCACTAATAGATTGGAAACCATTTCGTCCAATAATAGATGAAATGTACAACAATAAAACAGAATTGGGTGGAAGACCAAACAATGATGCAATCGTTATGCTTAAAATGATTGTACTTCAGCAGTGGCATGGTTTGTCCGATCCTGAATTAGAAAAGCAAGCTACCGATAGAATTTCCTTTAGGAAATTCCTTGGCTTTCCAAATAAAATTCCCGATCGTTCTACCGTTTGGGATTTCAAAGAAAGGATATGGATGAAATGCAAAGACAGCTCGATGCAAAAGGTCTGAAAATTAAAAAAGGGATGATACAAGATGCAACATTTATCCAATCCGATCCTGGACATGCCAGGGCAGATAAACCACGTGGGGATAAAGCAAAAACACGAATGAGTAAAGATGGAACATGGTCTAAGAAAAGCGGCAAGTCGTACTTTGGATACAAATTGCATACAATTATTGATGCTGATTTTCAATTGATACGAAGAATCAAAACAACAACCGCATCTCTTCATGATAGTCAGGTCGATCTATCAATTAAAGGTGAAGTGGCTTATAGGGACAAAGGTTACTTTGGGGTGAATCCAAGAGGATATGATGCGACTATGCAAAGAGGGGTGAGGGGACATCCTATAGGCATCAGGGATATACTCCGAAACAAACAAATTAACCATACAAGAGCAAAATGTGAACGGGTTTATGCAGTTGGAAAAACGGTATTTGGATCTGGAACTGTAAAAGTGACAACTGTTGCAAGAACAAGTGTTAAAATGCTGTTTACTGCTTTCGATTATAATTTATATCAATTGTGTACACTACGCAAGCAAGGAGTTATACATTAATTAGCGGTAGCTATCATTAAATTCAGAGAATAATGAAGAAATATGAATTCAGGTTGGATTTAAATTGATAGATTTGGGTGAAAGTTGTGTCAAATGAAGGTGCTTGTAATGTGTGGGGCGAAAAATTGAAGTTAAAAGCAATTCTCTACGATCGTATATGGGAAATTTGATATCATGTTAAATGCAAAATTATTTGGTTTAATTGCTATAATTCTACTATTTTCAATGACATTTAGTGCATCTGCTCAACCTGTTGAAATTCGATACTTCTATCAACCTGGATGTTATGATTGTCGATTATCTGAACCAATTATTAATCAAATTGAAATCCAAAATAATAATATCACTATTACAAAAATAAATGTCAATACTGCATCTGGGTTTGAAGAATGGAAGCAATATTCATTTTATGATGTACCTGCTCTCGTAGTGAACAATTATACTAAAATTTCACGTATCGAAATAACCGAAGAGTCACTACAATCTGCAATTGATATGCATCTCAACAATGATTCAATGCCCATCCATAAAAATAACGATATGCCAATTATACATGAAAATGATGACCAGCCTATGAATATTATCATGGCTTATACATTTGGATTATTTGCAGGATTGTCACCATGTTTTATGGCAATACTTGGATTTATCTTAAGTTTTACTGCAGGCACAAGCACATCATCAAGAAGTGGTATGTTTAGTGCCCTTATATTTGGAAGCGGATTGATGATATCATATATGGTAATTGGAACAATGTTGATCATATTTAAACAAACACTTCCAGATCTAACCATATTTTCATCTATTGTCGGAATAATTGTAATTGGGATTGGATTGTTTTTTATCGGAATAATCAAAACTCCCGTTCATTTTGATGTATATTTTCAAAACATAGCTCAAAAATATGTATGTACTATATCAGGACTATTTTTATTAGGAATATTGTTTTCCTTTGTAAAAGTTCCATGTACTTTACCAATGTTATTGGTATTATTAAATAATACAGTTGACCAGGGAACATTTGGAAACATCGTGTTATTATTTACATTTTCAATCGGCATACTTACCCCATTTATTGGTGTTGGGTTGGTAGGCGGATATACTTTATCAAAGCAGATCCGTGAATATCGAACATATGTTAAAATTATAAGCGGTGGAATATTGATACTCATTGGAGGATGGATATTATTTACTAATCCCACTGATATTCAAATGCATTCATTTACCAATTGGCAATTTTTCCTCCATCTTTAAGTTACAGCAAATGCATGGACTGGTGGGTGAACAAATGCACGACAAAACAGTGGATAAACTTCTACATAAAGATGCGATGTATCAACTTGAATGGGATTTTAAGAACAAGTTCGACTTTTCTGAAATACTAGCTGACGCATTAATGCAGCGAATGCGAATTTTTCTTGAAGAGAACAATTCTGATAATTTAGGAACTGGAGATATTCATTATTGGGGTGTAAAAAAGAATGAGCCCTCAGGGAAATCATTAGATGATATGGAGAATATGAATCCGGAGCATAGGTATAATAAGTTGTCAACCGGGCAGCTGCTTGAAAAATTGCAGGTTGTGGTTGATGGCAGGGTTACGGTAGGGGGCCTGCTGGTTTTTGGAAATGAGGACAATATCAACCGACTGCTTACAGATTTCAGGGTTGATTATCTTGAGATTATGGGTACGTCCTATTCTAATGCACCAACCCAGTACAATTACAGGCTTTATGAGGAAGAGAACCTATTCAGGTTTTATTTCAGTATATTTGAGCGCTTGATGAAGAAGATAGATCTGCCTTTTACATTAAGGGCAGACGGGTTTGCGACTGATGACCAGCCCCAGCTTATTGCGATACGGGAAGCACTGGTGAATCTTTTGATGCATTCCGATTATTTCAGCCCTATGAAACCAAGGATCAGGGTTTTTCTTGACAGGATCGAGTTTTTAAATCCGGGCAGTTTGCCAAAGGATATTGAATCTATCATGAAAGAAGATTTCACTATGCCAAGAAATTCCATTGTTACGAGGATATTCAGGGTCATCAAACTGTCTGAGAATGCGGGTTCCGGTTTTGATAAGATGTTCAATGGCTGGAAGGCTTATTATGAAGATGAGCCGATGGTTTCCGGTGGAATTGATTTCTATAAGATTACGTTTCCGTTGGTTAAGATCGGTGAAGCTTCGGGGGAAACTAGGGGGAAGGTCGGTGAAAGGGACACTATAAAGGACACCAAATCAGAGAAAACTAGGGAAGAAACTAGTGTCATGTCAATCCTCAAATGTCGGATAAAGCCGAGATAACTTAATCCTTGCATCTTCAGTTGTAAATTGCCAATTAACTTTCGCATTTTTATTATTTCTGTATTTTTGCCATGCCAGTACTTCTTTGCTGACAACCTCAATGTCATCGATTCTTCTTTTTAAACACTGTCCATTGAGCACGTTCAACTCAATCTCAGCCATATTCAACCAACTCCCATGCTTTGGAGTGTATACAAACTCGAATCTGTCCAATATTGCCTTTGCTTTATCCGGTTGAAACGTTTCATAAAGCGATCCTGGAACGTGTGTGTTCAGATTGTCCATTACCAACGTTATTTTTTCTGCTGTTTCGTATTGATCCTCAATCTTCTCCAGAAAATAAGCCCAATCCTGCTTGGTTCTTCTTTCTGTGATCTCCACCATGCGCTTTCCTGCCAATGGCTCAGAAGCGATAAAGATATTGCAGATGCCGCAACGCCTGTATTCATAATCATGCATGGTCGGATGCCCAGGCGAAGCTGGAATCGGAGTTCTTGTCTCTGAAATTAGCTGCTTTGGGGATTCGTCCATGCAAACAACAGGATATCGTGGATCAAACGGACGTTTGTAAACATCCAATACTATTTCCATATTCGCAACAAAGTTACCATTTTGCTCCGGAGGAATTACCCAACCTTTTTGCCTCCAGGGCTTAATTTCGTTTTTTTTAGGATATTGCGTACAGATTCATGGGAGATGCTATCAATATATTCGAGTTCAACAACCTTGTCGGCTAACAACCTCAGAGACCATCTCGCAAAGCCTTCGGGTGGCTCACCACAACTCAATGCAACCAAATGAGCTTCAAAGTCCCCGTCAGCTTTTTTATCGTAGATACGGTTTCTCTTTCTTCCATTGAGTGCAACCTCGATACTTTCCGAGACAAAACGTTCCTTCACACGGTCAATCTTTCTCATACTTATGTTCAGTATGTGGGCAATTTCTTCATTGGTCGAACGTTTTGTCTGGTACTCACCTTCATCGCATCCAAGTAGAATCAGAGCGTTGAGAATTTTCTGTGATTTATTTTTGCCTTTGGAAGTAAGTGTTCTAAGAGTTTCGCGCTCATCTTTAGTAAGTGTTACAATATATTTTTTCATATTCAACTCACTTTCCGCAGGTATCTACAAAAATTCAATAATTTCTTATGATAGCGTTTCTGTCAATTACATGCTTGTGAGAGACTGTCGGAATAATGATCAAACCGGGACATCTTGAATATTGTTCAAAAGCAAAACGCTATGATGAGGCGTGCTACATTTATTTCCTAAGTTTAAATGTCTCGAAATGTGGACTTTTCCAACAGTTTCCATGAAATATTAACTCTAATAACTCTAATGTCAAAAACATCGCAATTTAGTCCATAAACAACACACACTTATAAAATATAAATACAATTGGATTTTTAAAAACGCCATCAGTAATAATAATACGAATACTCATTTGACCTGCGGAAAGTGAGAGTGCGACAAGAAGCTGAATTCTGGATTGCATAATGCTATCCTATTCATTCAGGATGTCCCTACTGCGGCATGCGTTTCTGGTAACGGATTCGTGTGAAGCCTGCAGGACAAAGTGGAAAAACCAGAAACCTAATCAGGTCAATCTGCAAGGGAAAAGTCGTCATGGAGAAACGAAAGTTGAATTATCATAAGGGTCGTAATCCGCAACAAGCGAAACAGGTTGATACGCTTGCACCAAAAGGTAAGGAACCGGGTTATATCGGCTTCTCACACGGTATAACGAATGAACTGAGCGTTCCCGGTCTAAAGATAACTCCTAAAGCGACTATATTATCTGGAATCTCAGAACTTGGAAAACCGTATGCACTCCTCTTTGGAGGTAGGGACTTCGCAAGAAGAACCGATGGTGCAGACGGGAGAGGAGGCAGCAAAAAGCAAAAGCCAGATTGTAATGACCTGGATAAGAGCTCAATATTTGCTCAGACCTGAAAGGGTGCTGACTTGCTGCTGGTGTTTCACAGCAAAGAAAGGAGGTATACGTGTGAATGTACGAAATTCAAAGACGCTAAAAAGCGAGAAGCGTACAGACAGAGACCTATCGCGTCAATGGAAATCCATTGACTGGAAGAAAGTGAGGTCTTATGTTAACAGGCTACAGACCCGGATTGCAAAGGCAACACACGAAGGAAAATGGAATCTTGTTAAGCGACTTCAATACCTGCTGACAAATTCTTACTCTGCTAAAGCTCTTGCAGTAAGAACTGTCACGCAGAACCGGGGGTCACGTACCCCAGGCATAGATAGTGTACGTTGGCTTCGCCCACATGAAAAGATGCGGGCAGCATTAAGTATTACTCATAAAAGGTACGCCTCGCAACCACTAAAACGGATATTTATCCCTAAACCTGGAAAGAAAACAAAACGTCCTCTCTCCATACCCACCATGTATGACCGTGCAATGCAGGCACTCTATGCTCTGGCACTTCAGCCAGTTGCAGAAACGAGTGCTGATGTTAGGTCATTTGGATTTCGATTGTTTCGAAGTGCACAGGATGCAGCACAATATGCATTTATCTGCCTTCGTCACCCCAAATCAGCTCCATGGATTCTGGAAGGAGATATTAAAGGATGTTTTGACAATATATCTCATGAATGGCTAAAGGAAAATATCCCGATGGAACAATCGGTTCTGTCACAGTTCCTAAAATCGGACTATGTCTTCGAACAGAACCTGTACCACACAGATATGGGTACACCTCAGGGTGGTATAATCTCGCCAGTGCTGGCGAATATGACTCTGGATGGAATTGAGGGCATCCTGAATGAACAATATCCGGATATGAAAGTTCACTTTATCCGCTATGCGGATGATTTTCTGGTCACTGCCCCAAGTAAAGAGGTGGCAGAAGAAATTCGTGAACTAATCCAGGTATTCCTCGCAGAACGTGGACTTGAACTTTCTGAAGAAAAAACATTGATTACCCATATCAATGATGGTTTTGATTTTCTTGGGTGGTCTTTTCGTAAATATGATGGTATTTTTTTTGACAAAGCCATCTAAGGGTTCAATCGAGAAAATAACAGATAAAGTTCGAAGGATTATTCATAAAGCGGCTGCATGGTCACAGGAACAATTGATTAAGGCCCTAAATCCAGTCATAACAGGATGGGCAAATTACCATCGTCACATTGTGGCCAAGAAAACATTCCAGAAATTAGATAGTATCATCTGGAACATGCTGTGGAGATGGGCTAAGAGAAAACATCCGAAAAAAGGGAAGAAATGGATAGCGCGGCGATACTGGCATTCTGAAGGCACAAGAAACTGGGTCTTTAAGGAAAAGGCGGCAACACTTGTTCTGTTCGCAGATACAAAGATTCGTCGTCATTTCATGGTAAAACTTGATAAAAATCCATATCTTGACAGGGATTATTTTCTTGAGAGACTTGGTAAAGTCAAGAAGAGTACTCCATGGATTCAAACAAGACTTTCATACTTCGCAAACCGCCGCCCAGAGTATGGGTTGTGAAATGCGTGAGCGGAGTGCGGTGAAAGTCGCACGCTTCGTTCTTAGAGGGCTTGAGGTCGGCAACGACCTCCGGCTACTCGACAGGCAAACATATGAATGTAAGATACTCAACGACGCTGAAAAGCGAGAGACTCACAGACGTTTAATGCGTTAATATGCTGCATACCGGAATTACAAAAGCAAATATCGAAATGATAACTGTTGCCCATTACAAAAAGGGTTATGGAATGCTTGAGCCGGATGCGGTGAAAGTCGCACGTCCGGTTCTTAGAGGGCTTGGGGCCGGCAACGGCCTCCGGCTACTCGGCGGGTAGTTATTGAAGGCGATAGACGTTTTGTGCGTCGTTAAAATGCCTAAATCCAAAATAACAATTATTCCACTAAAAATGGGCACGGTATGATTCTATGATATTTAAGAAGAGTACGTTCGTTAAGTTACATGAGGATTGTTAATTATTTTTAATCTTTTTAATTAAATTACTTAATCCCTTCCGATAAGATTCATCCTTTTCATGATCTAGGGCTTTTTGAAGATATATTCTAGCCTTATCGAAATCCTCTTTGTTAATTAAAAACCGACCATAACTTGTGCATATCATAGCAAGTCCTTTTTGATCATTTATCTCTTCTAACAATACCAAGCTCTGTTCATAAGCGTCTTCAGCTTCTTCCCAGCGCGAGCGGTCCTTTATCAAGAGATTTCCAAGACTGTGGTAAACCTGAGCCTTGTGGGATAAGTTATCCTTGCCCAATATCAGACTTTGCTTATAAGCATCTTCAGCTTCTTCCCAGCGCGAGCGGTCCTTGCTCAGCAGATTTCCAAGACTGTGATAAACTTGAGCCTGTCCAAAAGAATCATTTACTTTTCTTAATCTCAGGCTTTCATTATAAGCGTCTTCAGCTTCTTCCCAGCGCGAGCGGTCCTTGCTCAAAAGAATTCCAAGACTGTGATAAACTTGAGCTTGTCCAAAAGGATTATTTACTTTTTCGAGCAATTCCAGACTTTCTTTATAAGCGTCTTCAGCTTCTTCCCAGCGCTTGCGGTCCCTACTCCAAATTAGACCTACCAAATGAGCCGAAATAGCTGCATCTCTCATACTTTCGTATGATTCACTCATTTTTTTCCAAACGGGTACTAAAAAAGAAATAGCTTTACCAAAATTGGTATTTTTATAAGCATATAAACCACGCATAAAATAAACATTGCCTAGTTCTTCAGTTAGTGTTTCATCGAAATGAGAGAATTTTGGAAATTTTTCTTCTATATATAAATCAATCACTCTTTCGGTTTCTTGCAGATTATATCTATTAGCTGTATCAAAAATCTGCCTGAATTTTTGAATTCCTTCTTTTCTGCTTTCTTCCATGCCAATTGATAAACGTGCTATTTGAAGATCGAAATCCTCTGTATCCAATGTAGGGACATTTTCTAATTCTTTCCTATGTAATTTCATTGTTGCTAATACTTTTTGGCGAATCTCAATTCCTGAACCATTCAGTTTTTCCAAGGCATACTCTCTTATATCTTCATCAAATACCCAAGTCTTTATTGTCCTATCGTGCCATATCGGAAAAGATCGAAGTTCTTCAATAAGCATTTGAGAATTTCCATTTGTTTTTCCGGTACTCAGTAACATTTTTTCTGCTAAGAGATTGTTTAATAAATTTGGTACAGAAAGGACGTATAAAGATTCTCTTGATTCCGGCGAGAGTGCATTTAATATATTACCTATATCGGGTTTATTTGTCATTTCAACTGACACTTGCACCAAACTCCTTTATGTAAGGCAACAATCGTCTCTTGAATTCAGAATATTGGACTCCATCATTTATTGGATCTATCATACCTTTACAGAAATGGACATAATTTTGATTCGAACTTTCCATATGTATTTTAGTTTCTTCAACAATATCATTAAATTTAAGGTATTTAGGAATATTTTGATCATAATCTGGACTAAGACCTATGAATTGATCAACATTTCCTTGATTTAGAATGCATATTTTTATATTTCCTAATAATGCCATTTTTCTACAAAAAAAATGTAAAAACCAGTGTTTAAAATCTGCACTCAAACCATTAAAGCTTTCTTTTCCAAAACCAATTAAAAATAAAAAGGACTTATCTCCGTTTAAGCTTTTAATATCATTTATAAATTCACTGAAAAGGTAACTTATTTGTCTTTCTTTGGAAACATCTGGTGGTATTGGTTCATTTAGAGATCCACATATATTTACGTTCTGAGTAACACCGTCAAAGTTGATTGCTCCGTCAGATGATGCTTGATTTCCAGTCTCTTGTATTATAGATAATTTAACACAATTTGTTTCTATGTCACGGAGAGAGTTAGAAAATTTCTGAAATATCTCCCCTTCACCTAAATCAATTGTTAATTCTTCCAGAAAAGTATGTTTTTTGATTTGAACATCTGAATCATAATGCACCCACCCGATTGAATAATCGTGAGCATTATTACTTATCCATTCCCGAACATCCTTCAATTCCTGGGAATCAGAGATACCAAGAGCTGAAAATTTTTCATCTCCTTCAAGCCATTTTTGAATGAATCTTTTATAATATCCCCGATCACACCATAGAATTGCAGCCATTATTCTTTCTCACATTTATCTAAATTAAGATCAACATCTTGGGTTATGCCTTCAAAGGTTAAATCTCCTTTTGATCTTGCCCCATTTCCAACCGATTGAATAATTGATTCTTTATGTTCAAAATCATTCTCTTTCTTGTTTATTAATAAATATTTCAATATAAAAACAGCAATAATTGTAGATATACTTACAATTAGTCCCACTTTTAATTCCAAGTTTTTAATTAAAAGAATCGTATATGCAACAATCATTAAACTATATCCAACATATTCTATTGTTTTCATATTATTTTCCTTCATAAATACCCGGAACAATGTGGTAGTGTTTCCCCTATAATTTATTAAAAGCTTAAAATTTAAAAAGATCACTTCACCTGATTAATAATAATTCATATAAATTGTCATCTTATATATATCTTATTTAAAAATTGAGTTTGATCTTAAGAAATCCTCATGCACCCTTTAGATGCCCCGGATTTTAGCGTTAGCGAAATCCGAGGTCCGTCACTTTAAGCAAGCATCCACAAACCTGATCGGGAACTCCTGGTAAGAAGCTGCATGCAAATGGGAATAGACAGCCAGTGTATTTCCTGACATCAAGCCAGCATACATCTCTTTTATACCTATGCCCCTTGTCAGTTTGATCCCTAACTTTGCATTATCCGGTAGTTCGATGCCCTCTGAATGATGGAACTCATGCCCCAAAAACATGTTCTCTTTACTGCCTGCGGGAGTATCCTTAATAAAACTGCCCTGGCTGTAGCTTACAACCCTGGTCTGCCCCATCAATGTCTTGCCGGCAGTGCGCCCACCATCTAGTGTTCCCCTTCAGGCATATCTGCACTGCGGTAAGACGATACCGATAATTTTCGATTCTTGAATAGGCGCACTGATAAGAAAATTAAATGATGATTGGCAGTATTAGTTGTAGTGTCCATGAACATTCTCGGATGAATGGCGAAGATATTGAAATTACAGGCGAAGTATATAAATATACAGCTTATCATACCATTATTCAACAGAAAATGTTCGAATTAAAATAAACAGTGGGGAGTTGTAATGAGTAACAACAATCAGAAACATAAATTAACTACTGCTTTTGGGATACCAGTCGCGAACGACCAGAATAGCCTTACTGCCGGAGAACGAGGTCCTGTTCTGATGCAGGATGTTCACCTGCTTGAGAAGTTAGCTCACTTTGATCGCGAACGTATCCCTGAACGTGTAGTGCATGCAAAGGGGGCAGGTGCAGGTGGTTACTTTGAGGTTACTGCCGATGTTACCAAATATACAAAGGCAAAGTTCCTTTCCGAAATTGGCAAGCGAACTGAGGTATTTGCCAGGTTTTCTACTGTAGGAGGAGAAAAAGGTTCAGCAGATGCCGAGCGTGATCCACGAGGATTTGCGTTGAAGTTTTATACCGAGGAAGGTAACTATGATCTTGTAGGGAATAATACCCCGGTTTTTTTCATACGTGACCCGTTAAAATTTTCAGATTTCATACATACGCAAAAGCGTAACCCTGCCAACAACTGTAAGGATCCGAATATGTTCTGGGATTTCCTTTCCCTGACGCCTGAATCAATTCACCAGGTAACCATCCTCTTTTCCGATCGTGGCATTCCAGCCTCATTTCGAAACATGAATGGCTATAGCAGTCACACTTTCAAGTGGTATAATGAGAATGGCGAATATTTCTGGGTGCAATATCATTTCAAGACTGATCAGGGAATTAAAAATCTTACCCGCCAGGAAGCAGAGATTATGCGCGCAAAGGATCCCGACCATGCTACACGGGATCTCTATGATGCAATTGAACGCGGAGATTACCCATCATGGACTCTCCAGATGCAGATAATGACCCCGGAGCAGGCAAAGGATTACCGTTTTGATATCCTTGATATAACTAAAGTCTGGCCCCATGCTGACTTTCCACCGATCGAGGTTGGCAAGCTGGTTTTGAACCGTAACCCTGAAAATTACTTTGCAGAAGTTGAACAGGCTGCATTCGGCCCCGGGAACCTTGTGCCAGGCATTGCCGCTTCTCCGGATAAGATGCTCCAGGGTCGACTTTTCTCGTATCATGATACCCATCTCCACAGACTGGGGCCGAACTACCACTTGTTGCTAGTAAATGCACCGAAAAATGCAAATGAGAAAAGCTATCAGCGCGATGGATCTATGCGTACCGATACAAACGGTGGCAGCGGTCCGAATTACTGGCCAAACAGTTTTCATGGGCCTGAGCCAGACATTTCTGCAAAAGAACCTCCATTAGAAATCTCCGGACAAGCAGATCGTTACAAATATACGCATCCAAACGATGATTTTGTTCAACCTGGTAATCTGTATCGTGATGTGATGACCGATCAGGACCGTGAGAATCTGACAGGTAATATTATAGGTCATCTTGGGGGAGCGCAAAAGCGTATACAACTCCGCCAGACAGCACTATTTTTCAAGGCAGATCAAGATTATGGTCGTCGGGTGGCTAAGGGACTTAAATTGGATATAAAAGAAGTTGAGAATTTGGCTAATATGTCACATGATGAACGGGTAAAGGCAACATTATAGATAGATACTTTATACAAAAATCTGGATATATTCCGGCTTCTACCGATGTAGACGGCTTATTAAGCCAAAAAGGGTATCCACTTCAAATCAGAGGGAAAAAATAATAGCCACAGAGAACACCGAGATCATAGAGGATTTCTTCTCTGTGTCCTCTGTGCTCTCTGTGGCAGATAAATATAAACAATGATTTATACAAATTTTATTACCCTACTTTTTGAAAGGGATACCAAAAAGGGAAAAAATGTTAAGGCAACATTAAAACGATAAAACATGCGCCTCGTTCGAAAAATATCTGAACAAAACAACCTAAGGGTGAATCAAATGACTCATTTTAAGCAAGCATCCACGAACCTGGTCGGGAACTCCTGGTAAGAAGCTGCATGCAAATGGGAATAAACACCCAGTGTATTTCCTGACATCAAGCCGTCATACATCTCTTTTATACCTGTGCCCCTTGTCAGTTTAATCCCGAACTTTGCATTATCCGGCAGGTCGATGATCTCTGAATGATGGAACTCATGCCCCAAGAACATGTTATCCTTATTGCCTACCGGAGTATCCTTAATAAAACTGCCCTGGCTGTAACTTACCACCCTTGTCTGCCCCATCAGTGTCTTGCCCGGCAGTGCGCCCACCATCAGGTGTTCCCCTTCAGGCATATCTGCACTGCGGTAGGATGATGATCGTATCTTTCCGGTTATGAGTGCCTGGGTCAGGTACATAAGCCCCCCGCATTCTGCAAAGATAGGAAGACCTGAGCTGGACATCTCTTTGATGTGGTCCCGCATTTCCTCGTTGGCAGCCAGTTCGGGTGCAAACAGTTCAGGGTATCCTCCGCCTATGTACATGCCGTTCACATCAGGCGGGTGAATATCGTTCACCGGGCTGAAATATTCCAGTTTTGCACCTGCCATCTCAAGCAGGTCCAGGTTGTCCCGGTAATAGAAATTGAATGCCTCATCCAGCGCTACACCTATAACAGGTTTTTCGGCTATCTGTCTGGGAATGAATACTCTGGGTTCGGGCTTCTCAATCGGTATTGCGCACCCGGCAATGTCGATCAGCGTATCTATCTCGATCCCTTCCCTGATGATATCCCTTATCCCGTTTATGCGCTGGTCAAAATCATCCAGCTTGCGCCGCCCCTCCATAACAGGGATGAGCCCCAGGTGACGCATACTTATCTGCATGGATTCATCGCGTTTTACCTCGCCTATGACCGGGGTCTCTGTGTATGTCTCTATGGCCTCCCTGGCCTTACGGGAGTGCCTGACCCCGCCGATATTGTTCAGTATTACGCCTGCAATGTTTATCTCAGGGTCAAAGGACTTGTATCCCATTACCAGTGCGGCCGCACTGCGGGTAATGCTGCGGGCATTGATGACCAGGATAACAGGACAGTCCAGTATCTTAGCTATCTGTGCCGTACTGCCAATATCACTTAAACCCTCCAGTCCTTCATACAGCCCCCTTACTCCTTCGATAACGGCAATGTCAGCACCGCCTTTAAAATCGATGCCGTGATGAAACACTTCCAGTACTGTGTTCCTGGACATGAGGTGCCCGTCCAGGTTGCGGCTGGGACGGCCCGAGACCTCGGTATGGTAGCTGGGGTCGATATAGTCCAGCCCCACCTTGAAAGGCTGTACGCGCATTCCCCTGTGACTCAGTACCGATATCAGGCCGGTGGAGATGGTGGTCTTGCCACTGGATGAGCGATCACCTGCTATAAGTATGCGGGGAATATCCACTAATTCCCTGATCTGTTCCGCTTCATTCATGTAATAGGTCAAGAGACTCTAAAACTATAAATTAATATTTGTTGGGGTTATGTAGAACATATGAGACTGGCTGCACTTACATCAGGCGGGAAGGATTCTATTTATGCTATACAGCTTGCGATAAGGGAAGGGCATGAGATCACGGACCTTGTGACAATTGAACCGGACAGGGATGATTCCTACATGTTCCATTCTGCAAATATCCATATGGTCGACCTGATATCCAGGTCGGCTGGCATCCCGCTGACTACACGAACCACCCGGGGCTTAAAAGAGAAAGAACTGGATGACCTGGAAATGGCTTTAGGGCATCTGGATGTTGAAGGGGTGGTGGTGGGGGCCATCGAATCCGAATACCAGGCCAGCCGCGTCAGGCGTATATGCAATACGCTGGGTATTGAGATGGTGGCGCCACTGTGGCACATTGAACCGGAACTGTTGATAAGGGATATGATCCGGGTCATGGATATTATGATAGTCCATGTATCTGCCATGGGCCTGGATGAAGAATGGCTGGGCAGGACCATTGATGGTTCTACGATCGATGCGCTGATAGACCTTAACAGGCGGTATGGCATACATATCTGCGGTGAGGGCGGTGAGTATGAAACACTTGTACTGGATGCTCCATTATATAGGTCAAGGATCGAGATACTTGATGCTGAGATAATCTGGGAAGGGGATAGGGGCATCTACCAGGTGAAGGATGCACGACTTATTGGTAAATGAGATCGATATTTCTATATCTTTGAAAAATAGTAAATGGTAGGATTGGATAGTTATTAAAAATTAAAAAGTAAGACTCTCCCCTTCCTACCCTTATAATTCGAATTTATTGTAATATTTATATATATATATATATATTATTATATGTCTGTTACTATAATACATTCATTATAATGTGTGTATTATTTTTTCTTTACACCCATCCAACCAGTACCTTTGCAGGTTCTGCAAGGGGCTCCGATCATCAAATAACCTCTACCTTTACAGAACTGGCATTGTACCGTAGGTTCTGTTACCATGAAAGTCTTATTCCCTTTACAGGCGATGCATGTCTCGCCCTCTACTTCTCCGGCACCAGCACAATATCCACACGGTTGTTCAACATAAGTTTTCTCAGCCATATTTATCATCTCACCAAGATTCAATAATACTTGACATATTTATCATGGTTTATTATTACTTATATATTTGTGGTATTGATTTCCATCGATTAACGTATTTTCTTGAGCAAGTTCTCAGATGTTTTCCATGAATGCCTGGCAATATCCGGAAGACTTCCATGTTCCTTGATCCACTTTTCAAGGAATTTCCTTGTTTTCGGATCTGATGGATATCCGCTGCCCAGCGGCAAACCAATCTTTTTTTCAATCTCCCTCACACACCTGTCCCTCCGTACCTTGGCAAGAATGGAAGCAGCCGATACAATGGGAAAAAGGTCATCTGCCTTATGTTTTGCTATGATCTCAATAGAAGTCCCGTGTTTTTTCCTTACATTCTCCCCAAACCGCTCTTCATTAACATCAGAGGCATCCAGGTAAGCTTTTCGAGGGCCAAGCTGGTCCAGTACTTTAGCGTGGCATATCACCATTACCTGGTTCATGGTCATTATCTTCCTGAACTCATCGATCTGCCTGGCACTTACCTCAAGGATATAATAGTCATCAACAAGCTCCCTTATCTTTGATGCAAGGTAATTCCTTCGCATAGGGGAAAGGACTTTTGAATCCTTTACCCCAAGTTTTTTAAGTTCCGGGAGCCTGCTCTCCTCTATTACTACTCCTGCCACTATCATGGGGCCTAAAACAGGTCCTTTTCCAGCTTCATCCACACCAGCTACAAGCATATTATCTATTCCTGAAAGTAACACATTCGATAAGAGTGATTATAATACATTCGATAAGAGTAATTATATTTGAATGCTTTTGGTAAAAATATAATTAGATTTGGTATATATAATAGTGTACAATTGCGAAAGCGTTTAATAATATTGAATAAAATTATGGCTAAAACTTGGTCAAATAATCAAATATAGTCACCATAATCACTATAATCAACTATCCCCACATGCATTATGTTTATACTACTATGATATATACAAGAAATATATACAAAACAAATACAAAAAAATAACAAATAATTTTAATATATTAATATATTTACTTAGTATTATAGTTGGAATATTGAATTTTAGAATATTTTAGGGTTATTGTAAATATACCTGACCAAATAAAGGAGAGTATACCCCCAATGGTTATAAAAAAAGGCAAATTTACCATAGAAGGTCTGGAAAACGTCCAGATAAACATAGGCAAGGTA
>SWBY01010162.1_pt1 | contig 40047 bp, 46 predicted proteins | sample 4693071 | NCBI WGS metagenome assembly SWBY01 (sample SAMN10267273, study PRJNA491770) | bioreactor metagenome | isolation source: DHS bioreactor inoculated with marine methane seep sediment | place: Japan: Omine Ridge, Nankai Trough | collected 2006-05-06 | reverse complement strand
GGGTGGATATGTATCGGAATAACGTGCTTGTCGGGACAAAAACATCAACCCCGTTCACTTTTAGCTGGGATACCACCCCGGAGGAAAATGGGCAGTATAGCCTGCAGAGCAAAGCATATGATGCAAGTGGTAATGTGGGAACATCGCCACTGATCACTGTATATGTCGAAAATAGTGATCCTGATACTATTGCTCCGGCAGTTAGCATTACCAGTCCATTGGACCAGGGTATTGTTTCAGGTACCTTGGATGTGGTTGTCTCGGCCTCTGATAACTTCGGTGTAAGCAGGGTGGATATGTATCGGAATAACGTGCTTGTCGGGACAAAAACATCAGCCCCGTTCACTTTTAGCTGGGATACCACACATGAGGAAAATGGGCAGTATAGCCTGCAGAGCAAAGCATATGATGCAAGTGGTAATGTGGGAACATCGTCACTGATCACTGTAGATGTCGAAAATAGTGATCCTGATACTATTGCTCCGGCAGTTAGCATTACTAGCCCATTGGACCAGGGTACTGTTCCCAGAAAATCAACCGTGACCATAACTGCCAGTGCTTCTGATAATACTGGTGTTACAAAAGTTGAATTCTATGTGAATGGTGTTCTGGAATGCACTGATACGACAGATAGCTATACATACAGCTGGAAGGTTGTTGCAAAACCTAATGTAGTGTACAGACTCCAGGCGAAGGCATATGATGCAACTGGCAATGTGGGTTCGTCTGCACTTATTGAGGTGACTTCAAAATAGCACCTCCCAGGTCTCATGCCAGTTGAGTTTTGTTCATTGTAAATCTGTTCGCTGGTGTGGGACCATTCAGCATTCTGATCGAGTAACAGGGCGCCACTGTCGTCTGGTATAAGACTGGATGAGGATTGCAGTAAGGAGCGCTGCGTCTTGCACGTTGGTAGAGTAAAGAAGAGGCCTTACGGCCTCCCCCTCCTCATCAAACCTTACATACCGGACAGTATACGGCTTTCGTTTGGACTATCCCGTTGCAGTAGATGGATGATCCAGTAATGAACCAAGCGAAACCAGACCCATCTTTTCGAGTTCAGGTTTCGGAAAAGTGTACAGAATAATTCTCCAGTTACGTTTCTTAGCACGAAAGCTTCGCAAACGTGCTCTGACATATCCATCCAGTTCTCCGAACCGCTTCTTCACCGTGCCCTCCTTGAAGTAGTTGCCCCAGCCCCGGATTGCAGGGTTAATAGAAGCAATTACCATTTCAAGGTTTTTGGGCTGCTGTCGTCGTGTCCTGTATTTTATCTCAGCCTTGAACTTCTTCAGTAACAACTCACGTTTTAGAAGGCACCCAACCACCTTGAGTTTCACCATTACAGAAATTCAAGTTTAATTTACGTATAGGAAAGTATAAACACATTTCCTTCTCTCGACGTATAGGAAAGTATAAACTCATTTATTTATCTTGCTACTGAAATTAGATACATAATGAGAAAAACATCACACTTCTATTTTGCCCCGAAGGGGCTTTCTTGAGACATTTTTATTCTATCTCCATCATTTCTTCTTGATAATTAAGTGGTAAGGGCACACTGCTTTTTATATTTTCCGCGTTTGGTAATTGAAACGTAACGTAAAGGCGGGTTCTGGATTTTATATGAAGTTTCGTGGTTTTAAGAAGTTGCGGAGCGAAGTGAGAAGTAATTTTCATTATCGTCCAACACTCGCCAACGGCCAAAAATTAATCCATTTTTTCAATTTTAGCTTTCAAATACGGTGAAAAATATGCAAAATATTTTGTCTGAATATTTTTAATCTTCCAATCATCTTTAGTTATTTCTTTCCGACAATGATCTGATCCGCAATTACAAGCAAAACTATTTGGATATAATGATTCACAAAAAGAGTAATCAACAAAAATTTCGTATCCAGCTATTATGTCTCTAATCGCACAAAGTTGAATTTGACTCTTAAAACCTACATTTGGCATACAGGAATGATTAATTACTCCACGTGCTTTTAACTCTTCCCTAGACGTCGGTACAATGAAAAAATCATCATCAATTTGAGCCCCCACATGTCCCATAATCTTCCAATACTCCTCAATTTGTGATTTATGAATTATTACACCACCAAAAAAAAGTACGTTTTCTCCCTTTTTAATATCTTCTTTGGCACGAGTACCTAATCCATGGGATGGCGAATCAAATGACTCCGCTTTTGGTGTTAACCAACGATGTTCCCATCTTTTTAGTGAATCCATTATTTTTTTCATATTTTTACCTTTCTCTAATTAAATTATATAATGGTCATAAAAATTATTTCCGATAACATTCTGCGGACATACGAAGTACGAGGCGTAGCCGTATATCCGATGTTATCAGGAGTCGCGCAGATCATTTTATAAATCTCCCATCATCCTTTGACGTTGGAAGTTTATGCACATTTTTCTCAAGCCACCCTTCCTTATAAACCTCGTTTGCATCAAATTCGCCTACATAGGGTTTAATATCCAAAAGGGGAGTACCATCAACAATATCCACATCTTGAACATGGAGTATGTTTTCTTCAATTTTAACAAGACGCACTATCGAAATGCCGATTGGATTCGGCCTACTTGGAGCTCTTGTTGCAAAAACTCCACGCATTTGCGTATCCATAAACGGCTTCACTTTTAATGATGGCTTCCCTGCTAAGTGGAAGTGGCATACTAAAATGATGTGGGAAAATCCTTCAACATCCTCTAGGCCCTCAGCATATTCTGAAAATACCTCCACTTTTCCACCAATACCTTTAGCGGCTGCGGGTTGTATGGGTGTTCCTTTAGGTTCTTTGAATGGAGAGTGAATGATTCCGATTGGCTTGTACTTTATTTCATGCATAATTTCATTCCTTCATACGTGCGATTTTTGATAATATAGTATATCCGAACTTACTTCGCATATCCCGGCTATTTAGCGTTATATCCAAACCAGACCCAAATATACATCAATCCGGACGAACTTCGATCATCACATACTTCTTTTCATTCGTCCCATTTATTAAGTTATCAACCCATCCTATAAAACCTTTATAACTACGCGACCAACCCAACCTCTGCGTCCATCATATTAGTCTTACCGGACCATGTTTAGAAAATCAGATCATTAAGGCTGGTGCCAGTGTATTCTATCACGAAATATCCCCCACTTACGCTACATCCTTATATTCTCATACACCATAGCACCCAGCATGGCAAGTTACAAGAGGATGTCAAAGGACGTAATAAAAAAAGCCGATGTCCTTTTAGAGGTAGTAGATGCCCGGTTTCCTGACGAGACAAGAAACAGCGAGATAGAGCGTGATATAGCGCGTGCAAAGAAGCCGTTCATAATAGTCCTCAACAAATGCGACCTTGTATCAAAAGAAACCCTTGAGAGAACAAAATCCCGCCTGTCAAAAATTGCACCCACGGTCTTTGTGTCCAGTAAGGATCGGTCCGGAACCACGATCTTAAGACACAAGATCCTTGAAATCGCAAACATGAGAGGGCATGAAATACTGGTCGGTTCACTTGGTTATCCCAACACAGGCAAATCATCAGTGATCAATGCCGTGACCGGGAGACACAGAGCCCGAACGTCCTCAATATCAGGCTTTACAAAAGGAGTGCAGCTTGTGAATGCAGGTTCACGTATCAAGTTCATTGATACACCGGGAGTGATCCCCTTTGGCGAGAACGATGAGCATATACAGGGCCTGCTTGCAGTAAAAGATGCAACACACCTGCAGGACACCATCGGCGTGGCCATGACGATAATAGAGACAATATGCGCTGAAAACAAAACGGTCCTGGAATCTTTCTACCATATTACAATAGAGGGACAGGATTCCTATGAGGTGCTTGAACTCATTGGCAGACAGAGTAACTTCCTGAAGAAAAAGGCTGAGGTGGATGAAACAAGGGCAGCAGTCAAGATAATCAATGACTGGCAAAAAGGGCTGCTTATGGTTTAGAGGCTGTCCGGCAATCCCATCAAAACCAAATTTCACAGCACTTCACAAAACTCTTTTTTTGAGCTTTTTTTGTTCACGATGTATTGACACCGTCCATATAGGCAGTTCCATGCCCGCTCTCTTTCTTGTTTTGTGTAAGGATAGGTGCGTCGAGGCGGATTAGCTTTGATCATGATCCAGTCAATAGGATTGGCATGATTTATTTCTCAAAAACAATATCCCTGTTCTTGATCACCATATTGTCAGCCTGCTCCATGGTGTTCATAAGCTCTTCCACTTCCCCCTGTGTCAGTACATCAAATCTCCAAAGCGCTTTTAAGACAGTATGGAAATATAACACTTCAACAGCATGAGCCGTTGCATAGTTCAGTGCCTTTGCATCCTTGGAACAGAACATGTATCCTCTATTAATGGCAATCGTGATCGCTTCAAGTTCTCCACTGTGGATCGTACTTACATCAAGCAGGTTCGACTTGAACTCCTCGATTTCCCCATCTGTCAATTGCACTAACTCAAAACGTTGTGAATTGAATATCTGGTCAGGGAAATCATACCCGTATTCCTTTGGTACTTTAAGTTCGAAATATACCTCAGGCGTGATCAACAAACGGTCATTGGAAAAAAGTGTCTCAGGTATTGAATTGCATCAGCCTTTGCAAAAGTCGATAGTATATCGGTATCAAACAGGATCTGCATCATCGTGCGTCTTCCATTCGTTTGATCTGGCTGTTAATTTCTTCTTTGGATGGTGCTTCAACAACCATCGTAATTCCCCTTGTTTTCAAGACCTCCTTGAACTCAAAGATAGACATGCCTGCCACTTCCGCAGCCCTGGCAAGACTTACGTCGCCAGAACGGTACATCTCGACAGCAGCATTTATTTTAAGATCCCCACGGCTAACCAGCATGTACTTAACAGATTCTTCAATAAAACTGTCCTTACTTCTGAAATAACCACCCTTGACCAGTGCATTGATCTCATTTTCGATGGTTCTTGGCAGACTTAAAGCACTCATATAATAGCAAATTATGGTGTTTATGCATTTAAACATTGTTACAGGGCGACATTAAAAATAATCACCTACAGCATTGACCTTTCACCCACCCAGGTCTGCAAAATCATTCCCTCAGTGCGATATCAGAACAAGCATGATTGCCAGAAGCGCAAGAAGAACTACAAGCATAATTGCTGTAGTCATAGGCAGCTCCATGCCATTTCTTCTTCTAATGCAGCATTGTATAATTGACGTCGTACACCTGTTCATCAAACACCGCTACGCTTCGTTCACTTCGCACAAGTACTCCTCCAGCCAGGACGCACCATCGCCCACTCCGGCCCCACTCAGCCGTCACTGCGCTCCCGGTCGTGCTGTGGTAAGGTAGATATTATCTGCTCATGGAAGAGTATTTTTGGCAATTAGTTCTATTCAAAGGGAAACATTTATGAATTATTTCCCCCCATCCAATCCCCCTTTCACACCAACGCAGAAATAAACACAAACGGCAGGTGTAGTATACCATTTACATCTTCCAGCGTGTCATTGTGTGCCACAATAATAACCCTGATAAAATTGCTAAATTGTTAATAATAGCAGGGATAAAAATAATTTTGTATCTGGATTTTAATCCACACCTCGGTAACAGAACCAAATTGTAGAAAATTCCAACTATTAATTTTTCCGGCCCAGATACACCCACTGGTCATATATCCCATTCCTGTCAGTATTATCAATGACCTCCCCCCTAGCCCCCATGCCGTCCAGCACATTTTCCAGGATATCCATCTCTTCACGCTTATTCACTGTGAACAGCAGCGTCCCTCCCGGCTTAACTACCTTCAGGGATTCATCCATCATTGCGGCCCAGATATCCTTATTGAAACTATAAATGGTACCAAGCATAAAACCAATTACAGCATCGAACGAGCCCCACTCAAAGAAATCAGTCAGTCGTGTGGCATCCATCACAATAGTTAACTCAGGCTTTAACACACCATGCTCCAGCCCCTGGCATACCTGACAGCGGTCATAATCAGTTGTCAGCGGTAATATGCCCAGTTTTTCCAGCGACAGCGTCGCCATACCGTTGCCGCAGCAAATTTCCAGCACCCTGCCTGATGCATCGAACCTATCACCAAGTTTTTTAAACAACTCGTCCAACCGTTGAACCCTGGTATCCAGGTACACCATGTCATAGGTTTCATTGGGCTTAACGCAGCCATCACATAACTGTTTTTCAACCAGGGCAATGGAAAAATATTCCTGTAATGCTCCTATCAATTCCCGGGCCGATACATCGATCAAGTTCACCTCATCAGCAGCCTGTAATAGAACAGAAGCCAGCCTGCCAAATTGTCCCGCGGCTGCTGACTGGATACCGGACCGGGCTACCACATTGGTGAACACTGCCCAAAAACAAGGATATTCCCCTGTAGCCGGGTTATTTATTGCCAGACAGATGATATCCCCATCATCCTGCACTGCCCTTACCTCACCGTCAATCCCCTGGGACTGTACCATCTGTTCCATGAACCCCAGGGTCCGGTAGAGGTCGTTCAGGTTACTGTAACTTACTTCTGGCAGGAACAGGTTCTCATCATTATCCAGGCCCAGAACCTGGTGAAGCAGCATAAATCAATAAACCCCTGGAAAAAAATGAACCAAATACTATTTATTCATCAGGCTCATCAAATTTGTAACTGTCATCCCCCATCATGGCGGCTGATATGGAATCTATACCGTCGATCCATTCGGCGACCAGGCCGTAAGGCATATCTGAAAAAGTATCCTCAGGGATTTCGGCCCCTGCGATCACGCTGGCCCCGATTGTGGCAACATAACCAATAGCAGTTCCCGGGTCATCTGCCTCCTCTGCTTCCATTGCACTTTTGATGATCGGGGTAAGATCAGCCGACTTGTCATAAGCACCATCGATGTAACATTCGCATGAAGCAAAAACGCCGATCAATGAGGTCTGCAATGAATCGAGCATAAGGTCAATAGACTCACTGATAGAATCCATCGGGTTCAATACGATGTTCTTGGCCACATCCAGGGCATCGAAGGCCCCGTCTACCGTTAACTCATTATTATCAAATTTAGAAATGACCTTCAGGCATGCAAGGATTATGTCATCTTCCATATTGACAAATATCTTGCCAGAGTCGCCCGGATCTTCGTCTTCATTGAGTTCAAAACCACTCTCCTTGACCTGCTCTATCCAGTTGTTCCATCTGTCTTCTGAATAGAATGGAAATACGGTTTTAGATACGGGGCTTGCTGCTGGTTCTTTCTTTGTTTTTCCTTTTGACTTTTTTTTAGCCATTGTTGTTATGCTCCTGCAATCTGGTATTCAACTTTGTGAGTATTATACTTTGCGACTAAATGCGATCACCATACTGACCGTTTCATTTCTTTCTTTATTTTAAAACCCATATACAGTCCGAATATCAAGCCGAACAGATGGGCTGCATGGGCTATCTTGTCATTGGACCCCATCATCAGTATATTTATGAGGGCAAACAGTACCAGTGCCTGCGTGATCTTCATCGGGAAGAAAGAGACATACACCCGGATGTCGGGCTCCAGCAGTGCAAGACAAGCAAATATACCGTATATGGCCCCGCTGGCCCCTACTACCGGTGAGCCTGAAAATATCATATGTCCCAGAGCAGATAATAATCCAGCCCCGAAATACACGATCAGGAACTTGTGACTTCCAATCTTCCTCTCAAGGGTGGGACCAAAAAAGAACAGTACGAGCATGTTGACGAACAGGTGAAAGCCACTTCCATGAAGAAACATATACGTGAAAATGGTCCAGGGGCGAACTGCAGCCAGTTGTGGTATAAACATAAAGTAATAATCAAAGTATGGCCGGAATATTAATTGAAGAAAATACGTGACCACACACAGCATTATTAGATATAGGGAATAATTCCTTGATATCGGGACAGCATACGATGACCTCTCCCTACGCCACAGTCCTGGTAAACCGATGGTATGTTTTTTCGTGGTTTCCGGTTCCGGCTGATACATGATACTGCCGCTTTCCCTTACCTGTGTCTTGAATTTTTCCAGACCAGGGCAGTTGTGGTTCTCTGGAAGGCGGTGTTCAGAGCAGTATATCCAGCCGCAGTATTTGCATTTATAGGGCAACATCTCTTTTTTTCCACATATACTGCATATATCTGCCATTTACTCTTTCACCTCGCTCTTTCCATTTCGTACTGCTATCACATAAACTTCTCTCTTCTCAGGCTCCAATATATGCTTGATAATCAATCCCAGTTCTTTTAGCCTGTTAGTGCACTCATCAAGGACAGACCTGTCAGGAAGCTTTAAGACCTGCAGCACACGACCGCCTGATTTCAGTAATGGTAAGACTCTTGCCAGTACTTTGATTGAATCAAGTGGCTCGACAGTAATATCGTTGAAGATCACATCAACTGGTTTATCAGACATTGATGACAGGGGCATGGTAAATACATCATCCTTTGTTACAATAATATTGTCATGGGATCTGGCGATACTATTAAGGTATGGCATGAACTCTTCGCTGTATTCGATGCCCTTTACACTCCCGGCAATACCTGATGCGAACATGAGAAAACCGCCTGCACTGGACCCCAGGTCCAGTATAACATCTCCGGGGTGGATCATGCCGGTGCGGTCCTGGATATCTTTGAGTTTCAGGTATCCTGCCGGCACGTCAATATCCTCTTTCACCTCGATCTCATTTTCATACCCAACTTGCCTGGACGGTTTGAGGATTATTTTCCCATCGACCTTTACCAGGCCACTGGTAATTGCACGCCGGGCCCTGCCCCGGCTGGCTACTGTTTCCTGTTCAACTAAAAATGCGTCCAGTCTCATAGTAACCAATTTACCTGTTGTTAATTATCTGTTATTCAATTAAACCCATTATAAATATTGTATTTCTACCAGATGCTTCATCCTTTGCTTTTCAGGATAAAACCAATATGCTTTTAAGTTATTAATGAATCAATAGTTTTAACCGTAAATGGAGGGACATACATGTATGGAATAGAATTTGTACCAAGTGATCCTGTTCTGAAGTTAGCTGAATATACGAAGTTAGCAGAAGATCAGGGATTTGACAATGTGTGGATTACAGACCATTACAACAACAGGGATGTTTATACTACCCTGGCTGTACTGGCCTTGAGTACCAACAAGATTAAACTGGGAACAGGAGTAACCAACCCGTACACAAGAAATATTGCAGTGACAGCATCCAGTATTGCTGCGATCAATGATATTTCCGGTGGCAGGGCTATAATGGGTATCGGTCCCGGTGACAAGGCTACATTTGATGCAATGGGTATTGCATGGGAAAAGCCGTTACTGACATCAAGAGAATCAGTCCAGGCTCTAAGGGATTTCTTCTCAGGTAAAAAGGTAAACATTGACGGCGAAAGGGTCAAGATCGCAGGAGCCAAGATGGCTTTCAAAGCAGGCAACATCCCTATTTACCTGGGTGCACAGGGTCCGAAGATGCTGGAACTTGCAGGTGAAGTAGCAGATGGTGTGTTGATCAACGCTTCCCATCCTAAGGACTTCGAAATTGCTATCAAAGCAATAGAAGCCGGTGCCAAGAAGGTAGGCAGGGATCCAAAAGAAGTAGATGTAGGCGCATATGCATGCTTCTCCATTGATAAAAATGCAGAAAAGGCAGTTGGTGCAGCTAAGATCGTGGTTGCATTCATTGTTGCAGGTTCACCTGATATGGTGCTTGAACGCCACGGTATCGATGTTGCAGCAAAAGGAGAAATTGGTGCAGCTATTGCAAAAGGAGACTTTGGTGCACTGATGGGCGGTTTAGTGACAGACGCTATGATGGATTCATTCAGTATCTGCGGAACACCTGAAACATGCGCTGAAAAAGTTGCCAATCTCCAGAAGATCGGTGTGACCCAGATCGTATGCGGTTCACCTATCGGTCCGAATAAGGAGAAATCGATCAAACTCTTCGGTAAGGAAATAATCGGAGGCAAGTAGGTGAGCGCTGAGATCCCCGCACCACAAATGGGGTTCCCGAAGATATACCAGGTAATTAAAAATTCACTGTGTACTGCATGCGGCGGATGCGAAGCCATCTGCCCTATGCAGGCAGCCAAGGTACAGTTGTACGATGAAGCGAACTATGATAAGTTCACTCCTACCGTAGATGAACCTACTGTGGTTAAACTCTTCAGTGAGATCAGCAGGGAAGACAATTATTGTGCCAACAGGCAATGTTATGTGGACTGTGACACATGTCTGGCCTGCCAGAACTGTCTGGCCTGCGAACGTATCTGTCCAATCCTTGATGGCTTCCCGGGTGATGATGAATTAGATAATGTCATCGACCAGCGGATAGGCAAGAGTTCCATACACGGTCAGGATGGTGGAGCTGTTACCGGTATCCTGAAATCACTATTTGAACAGGGTGAGATAGATGCTGCTCTTAGTGTTTCACGGAATGAAGATTGGGAGACCGAAGTAGTAGTGCTGACCAGTGCCGAACAGGTAGCAAGTGCAGCCGGCACCAAATATACCTATGAACCTGTATTATCAAGTCTACGTGAAGTACTTAAGAACTATGAAAAGATCGCTGTGGTTGGCACTCCCTGTCAGGCACATGCAGCTTCACTGCTTCGGGAGAACCTTACAGATAAGATCAAGCTGGTTATTGGCCTGATATGTATGGAGAGCTTTACCTATGATGATATGGGAGAGAATATCATACCTAACATTATGGGTCTGGACCGGAAAACTGTGAATAAACTTGACTTTGCAAAAGGCAAGTTCGTAGCAGAGACCGATGATGATAAAGCGTTGGTCCCGATCAAGGAAATTGCTCACCTGGCCCGTAAACCCTGCCATCACTGCCTGGATTACACGTCCTATTATGCAGATATCAGTGTAGGTAGTATAGGCAGCCCGGATGGATGGAGTACTATCTTTATCCGCAATGACATAGGCAAGGAATACCTGGATAAAGCCAAGGGAATAGAATACCACGACAAACCCATCTTTATGGATATAGTCGTAAAACTTGCAGCCCAAAAACACAAAAATAATGCATGGGACTATGAGAAGTTCAATGAGGTAGTCTGGGCTGGCGGAGAATGGACTCCAGAAGAGCATTCTACATAGGACGGTTCCAACCATACCACCTGGGACACCAGAACGTGCTTGAGTCGATAGCACAAGAGGTAGATGAAATTATAATCGGCATCGGAAGCGCACAGGCAAGCCATGAGCCCGATGATCTGTTCACGGCAGGTGAGCGGGTGCTGATGATGACCGACGCACTGGAGACCTTTGGTGTTAAACACTACATAATACCTATTGAGGATATCCGGCGCAATTCAGTCTGGGTGTCCCATGTTATTTCTATGACACCACCTTTTAAGGTGGTGTATTCAAACAACCCGTTAGTGATACGGCTGTTCGAGGAAGCAGGATTTGAGGTCAGGCAGTCACCACTATTCAAGCGGGAGAGATATTCGGGCACCGAGATACGCCGCAGGATGCTGGATGGTGAGGAGTGGGAATCACTGGTGCCGACTTCTACTGCAATGGTTATCAGTGAGATAGGCGGAGTAAAGAGATTGAAGATCATTTCTGGTGGGGATAATGTAGAGGAATGAACTTACTATTTCCTTTACAATCTGATGGATTTTAATAGATTTATTTGAAAAAAAGTCAGGTTCTTTGTGCAATAACTGCCAGATGGTCAGGATGATATGGTCTGAGTACTTTTTTATCAAGTAAATTGAACTCCTCAACAAGTTTATCCAATTCCTGCTCATACACTCTTTTCGGATTTACAGTACTATCTACGCTCCGGGCCTTGATAACCATTACAAGGTATCCACCCGGGCGAAGGAACTCCCTGGCATTGACTAATGCGATCTCAGCCTGGTTGGGCTGGGCCACATCCTGGTATATCACATCTACCGAACCTGCAATAGCCTTGTACGATCCAGGCTGCCCGGCATCTGCGAAGACCGGGACCATGTTACTGCGCTGACTGCACACATCAATAAGATCGCGCATGGTCCTGGGTGAGAACTCGACTGCAAAGACGCGCCCCTTTGCTACTATATCAGAAACATGGCTGGCAGTAGTTCCTGAAGCCGCACCAAGGTAAAGGACCCTGGAATCCTCCTTTAATGGTAAATTCATCCCCTTTTCTATCATACCGGCCAGCTTACTGCGGTGGTGTGACCATAACCTGTATTCTATCCCATCGACTGTTATCAGTTTCTCACCATAGACCTGTATGTTTGGTGTAAGGTTCTTGGTGACAAGCCTGGTCTTCCCTTCCTCTTCTATGAAATGGACATTAGGTATATGTGTCTTTATTAGTTTTGCAGGCATCCGTATTAAAGAAATAACTATTAGCCAATAAGATTTTCTAAATATCCTTTTTAACGTTTAGGCACATATACTGCACCGGAATTGTAATGACAAAATACTTTGAAGTAACAAGAAGGGATGCAGCCGCACGAATGGGTAAGTTGTTGCTGGACAATCGTTATCCCACACCTTTGATCCTGCATCCTGGAAAGAACAGCCCCATTGTTTTCGCAGGCAGCCTGTGGGCCCGGAATATATTATCACCTAAGGAAGTGGACCCTGGCAAACTTGTCATCCTGCCAGGTAAACCAATGCCTCTGCATGCCAGGCCCGAAATGGTAAAAGAGATCTATGACTCTGCAAAACAAAAACGGCAGCAATGGGAAAAACGGGATGGGGCAATAGGCCAATTAGTACACCCGTCCTACCCTGATATCCCACATGCGGATATGTATGTCATAGGTGCGGCAAGAAAAATGGAAAATAATCCCAGGATGTTGCTGGACACTGTAATTCATATCAAGAACAATACTCCTCCTGATACTGCCCTGTATGCCCCTGCACTGGCAACCCCTGAGAACCTTTGCCTGCTGCTCTACCTGGGCATTGATATTGTCGATGACATACTTCCCACGATCAAGGCATATGATGGTATCTACATGATGCCCGATGGGGGGTACAGACTGTCAGACCTGCCAGTATTGCCCTGTTCATGCTGCGTATGCGCTAATACCAGTATGGGAGACCTGAAGGAAATGAGCGCACAGGAGCGGGGTAAACTGGTGGCTGGGCATAACGTGAACAGGCTGGTAGAGGAAAAACAGATCATTGTCCAGCGTATCAGGGGCGGTAATCTCAGGGAATATGTGGAAGGAAAATGCCGCAGTAGTCCCTGGCTCACTGCGCTGCTTAGGCTTATTGACCAGGAACACGTGTACCTTGAACAGCATACGCCGACATACCGAAGCGTTACCATGTACGCAAATACTTCTGAATCTTTAAACAGGGTAGAAGTAAAGCGGTTTGCCAGCAGGGTACACTCACAATACCAGGCACCTGCTGCAAATATACTGCTGCTGCTCCCCTGCTCTGCCCGTAAGCCTTATTCCATATCCAACAGTCACCAGATGTTCAACCGTGCCGTTGGCAGGAACAGGCGGGCATTGAACGAAGTGATAATCACATCGCCACTGGGTATAGTACCGCGGGAACTGGAACTGGTATATCCTGCCGCCCATTATGATATACCTGTGACAGGGCACTGGGACCTTGAAGAACGTTTTTGGGTGACCGGGTGCCTTGTGGATTACCTGGAAAACAACAAGTACTCACACATAATCGCCCATGTGGATGGTGCCTACAGGGATATTTGCCAGAGTGCTGCCGAAACACTGGGTCTTGATATCACATACACAGCCCAGGGCAGCGTTACATCTACCCGATCACTGGGAACATTAAGGTCCACTGTATCTGGTATTGTCCGGGATGAGGGATACATACTTCGTAAGACCACTGAGATGGCAATAAACATGTTGAGGGGGATTGCAGATTACCAGTTTGGCAGAGGTGCAGGATGGCTTTTAGTCCCTGATGGTGCATCCATCAAGGCACCATTCCCGAAATACCAGGTATATTATGAAAAAAAGCAGCTGGCCAGCCTTAACCCAAGGACAGGGACACTTATCCCGACACTTGAAGGTGCCATGCGGCTTCTCGAACTTGGAACATACCAGATCCAGATAGATGATTTTGTGCCCGGCGGCAACCTGCTGGCACCTGGTGTGATGGATGCCGATGTGAATATCAGGCCGTCTGACCAGGTGATAGTAGTAAGTGAGCGGGTGCTGGGTGTGGGCAGGGCAATGATGGGCGGTGCCGAGATGGTACGATCTACCAGGGGCATTGCAGTTGATCTGAGGAAGGTTATGGAGATATAATATGGAAATATCATGCTCGTCGTTGTTTTTGTGGGACTATGGTATTGATGAGATAGCAGAGATACTGGGCCGGGCAGGAATAGAGAATATTGAGTTCTGGGCAGAAACACCTGAATTCTGGCAGTACCGCCACGAAGCAAAAGTTGTGGAACACCTGGAAGATGTAATATCCACCTTTTTTGGACACTGCACTGTTCATGCCCCTATCATGGACTTAAATCCGTCATCCTATAATGAACATGTACGAAAAGCTACCATCAAGGAGACATTTTGGGCCATAGACCTGTCCTCAAAGCTGGATGCTCGTGTGTTGACCATACACCCTGGGAACAGGACCGTGCACCGGCAGCCAACCCCGGAAGACTGGGAGAAGTTCTTTGACTATCTCACTGTTTGTACAGGATACGCTCGTGAGATGGGTGTTGTCCTTGCTCTTGAGAATCTCTCACCCAGGTTACAGAACATGTGTTACAAACCATCACTTATGGGAGATGTACTGGCAAAGTATCCTGATCTTATGATGACATTTGACATAGCCCATGCTCTTCAAACAGGTAAGGATAATGCCCTGGATTTTATTAATGAACTTGGCGGCAGGATCGTGAATGTGCATGTGGGAGGTGTGCAAAATGGTACTCCACATTACCCGGGACATATGGCCAGGAATCCTGAGATCATTGAAATACTTGGCAGGCTCCAGAGAAGTGGGTATGATAATGACCTGACCATTGAGATTGACGATAAGCTGATCAGCCGGGACATGTCAAAATCTGATAAGATATCTGCACTAATAAAAGAAAAAGTATATCTTATACAAGCGTTAAATATAATAACAATATAATATAATATGATGATGATAAACATTATGATGAATATTATCCGAAAATATTATTTCAAGGAAAAATAATCATTTATAGTAAAAAATTATATTCTTAATATAGAAAGTTTTATTTTATATTATGAGTATTTAATCTCGGTGGAGGAGCATTAATATGAAAAATCAGTCAGTCAAAGTTTTTGACATTTACGATAACGAATTTGCTGACACACTCATGGGTTTTGGGTTAAAAAGGAATGTCGCTAAAACACTCACATTTCTTAGGAACGGCGATAAGGTAACCTCACGTGATATCGAAATTGCATCCAACTTAAGACAACCTGAAGTCAGTACTGCAATGCGTGAACTCGATAACCTTAATTGGGTGATCATAAAGGAAGTGAAAAAACCTGGAAAAGGTAGACCTTTTAAGACATATCAACTGGATAAGAGTATAAATACCATTATCGATCACCTGGGGACAAAAAAAGTTATGGAGTCCAGGACTATATTGGAAAATATCCAGAAACTGAAACAAATGAATGTGTCAAAAAAATGATTTCACCACATCAAAGGGAAGGGGAAATATAATAATATAACATTAGCCAGGGACATGATCCCTGGTTTAGTTAGTGTTATTATATTCTTGTATTACATCTTTTCCTTCAATGAACACGAGCCCATGTTCATCAGCAAACTTCATAGCATCCTCTTTTGACAGTGCCAGACCGTTTGTTCCATCAAGCATTTCACATATGGCCATGGCAGGGATGATTCCTGCAAATTCTGCAAGGACCACTGATAATTCAGTCTGCCCGGCACGCTTATTGACCAGACCATCTGCAGCCCTCAACAAAGATACATGACCCGGTGACCTGAATTCGGATGACAGGTCAACGTCCATACCATTCATGGCCTTACTTACGAATTCCCCGATCCGGCTTATGGTCAATGAACGATCCTTATCAGTGATGCCGGTAAAAGTGTCCCTGTGGTTCACCCATAGTGAAAAAGAAGATTTGGAATCATAAGGTATATCCCCGTCCTTTTCTACCATTTTTCGGAGTATCTTTCCATCTCCATTCAAGTCTGAATTGCGTAGAATATCTGAATAAAAAGGAAGTCCAAGTTTACCGGCAGCCGAGGGATGTATAGCCACACAGATCAAACCTCCTCCATCCTTTCGCATATTATAGACATGAGCAGGTGTAACCCTGTTGGCAGGTATGACGAAATCGGTCTCACCCTCGCGGGTCTCTGAGTCAAAGAGTAATATCATCTCCCCGTTCTTAAGCGCCTCTGCCGCTAGTTGTACTTGATTATTCTCAAAATTGTTCATTGTGTATCACTTCAACTTATTCTACTATTACTGTAATTTTGCTGCCATCCTTCAATCCAAGGTGTTCTCTCAGGTTCTCTGTTGATATTATCTCGATGATATCGTCAGGGTAATGTGTCCTGTCCGGTATCATTATGGCTCCCCTGGTGCCGTTGCCCAGGGAAACAGGGAAACACCGCCCCCCTCCGAAGGTGCGGTTCCTGCTGGTGAATCCCTCTATGGTTACCTTGTCCTTCATGTTCAACAGGGTCCGGCATCCTATGCTTTCTTGTTCCAGTTTTATATTCAGAGTTCCCGGATAGGGTTCGAATCCCAGCAGGTTGACGAACTGGTCATGATATCCTTTAATGGTAGTGTAATACTGCCCCTCACCCAGACCTGTGATGACATGACCTGTCAGTTCGATCGGTGTTGAACCGGGTGTGAATATCTGGCGGTATTCCAGGTACTCTGCTTCCAGCACCTGCCGCCCGGCACTGGTTATCTTGATATGCTGGCCCGCAGGCCTGACTTCACGGGTAATGTATCCTGCCTGTTCAAGGGATTGCAACCGCCGGGATGCAGTCTGGGTACTGGAAAAAATGTGATTTGCAAATTCAGATGATGATATCCTTGTAATTCCATCAAGTCCGCCCATGAGTGCCAGTTTTTTAAGTGCTGATATGTCTTCCATTGTACTCGCCATTTTTGAGATGCATATCAAATATGGAGTACATGATATTAAAGGTTGTGGAATCAATTTAGTCAAATATCCCTGGAATGGAGGCAAGCCCCTCATTAATGTCATTGACCAGGGTGTGTGGGATGCCTGCTATCATTTCATCTTCTGTATACCTGCTGTGCTTTCGCGAACCTTTGCAGCCAATGGAAAGGCACAGGCGTTTGGTATTGAATGGTGTAACCGTGCATTCCCCGCACACGGAAGCCGTACCGTTGTTACTGAACAGCAGGGGCTGGCCGTTGTGGTAGGACATGGCCTGTACCAGCCGCATGGCCCTGGCAGGATTGAGGAACAGCAGCATTACATCAAACTCGACCCGGTCCTGCTTTACCGGGAATAGTTCCACAAAGTTGTATCGCGTATCCAGGTGTGGCAGTGAACCGGCTGCCTGGGCGGCTGCTGCTTTGCTTATGTACCTGCCAGAACTGAAATAATATTCGTCAGGCCGGGGCGCATCCCTACCCAGTATATAGGCACCCACAGGACAGCCCTGTACTGAGAATGAGATGGTTTCGCCATGGCGGGCCTGCTGGACAAGTTCGCAGAAGAGTTTGTCTGTTCGGGATTCGGGGCCGGTTTTGGTGAATCTGACCCCTACCGGAAAACCGTTATCCATTAATGCTGTGATGTTCTCTGTTGACATTGGTATTCAATTCGGATTCATGTTGTATATAATGAATACTTCATCTAGCAACCCTTAAATAGTCAACATGCATATATTGACCTATGTTCCTGCCAATAGATGAAAAACAGTTCAAGTTCTGGAAACTAAGAAGAGACGGGCTTCCCAATATCAACATTGCACGCTCGTTCAACATTTCACGACAGGCGGTATCCAGGGCGCTCATCAGCATGGATAAACGTATTGAGGATACACTGCTTGAGATGGCGCAGGCAAACCAGATAGAGGTGGAGAGTATAAATTCTGAGCGGGGTATCCTGTTCGGGCACTCGATACCGCTTGATGCCAGCGCTATCATATTCGTGTCAGCAAAACATGGAGTGCAGGTGTGGTACGAGCACGAAGGGGACTGCGGCGCGTGCAGCAGGTATACACAGTGCATCGAACTGCTGTGGGACCTTGCAGATGAGATGAAGATCAAGCTTGAGAAAACGGATGACCCGACTAAACTTGCTGATGAACTGTTCGGGAAGTTGAGGGGATTGGCGTGACACTGAATGTAGCAGAAACTGTGCGGAAAATGATGGGCTGGTGTCCACAGGAAATAGTCGTTTGCAACCATAATGATGAGTTCTTTTCGGAAAATGCCTTTAGCACAGGCACTGCTACCTACGATGAGAATAATCAGTATATGGACATACCAGTCCAGATGTTTGACTGGCGCATATTTGCTGTCATGTTCAGCTCAATAGCCCTACTTTTAATCGGCATCCAGAGGTCGAATATATATGTGATATTCTTATCGCTTTTACTTTATGCATTACTTTTCATATTCGACCGCACCAAAATATCCGTGGATAAAGATATGTTGCGGATAAGGTTCCCGTTATTGGGTGAGAAGAGATATCATAAAAGTGATATTGATAAGGTAAAATCAGGTGAAAACTATGCACACAAACATAGGGTGCGAAGTTTAATCGCATTGATATCGGTTATTTTAATTTCGCTATCAGGAACTTCAATTATAAGTGTGATGTTCAGGGTATCCACATTATTGTTGATCTATTTGGTATATAACGCTATCAGAATATCCCGCTATCCGAAGATTATAAAAATCAGCATAGGGGGAAGGAATATAATTCTTTTCCCACGCAATGAGCATGATTTATTGATGCTGAAAAGCATTGCTCCTGAAAAGCTGGAGTAGCAGGGGAAAGAATAATGACCACTTTAGTTGAAAACATACGGAAAATGATGGGGTGGTGCCCGAATGCAACCGCAATAGTGACCAAAAAATCATTGCAATTCGATGACCTGACTTTAAATGCGCCAGATCGTGAAGGTAAGATCACTCACGTGGGCACTGGCTGGTTGAAAAAATACCACAACAAAGTCTTATTAAATTTATTGGTGTTCATGTATCTAGCTGTTGTTTCTTTTGATGGGTATGGGAAAGTTAATCCGGAGATGTACCTGATAGGCGTCATCAGTGGTTTGTTCTTCCATCTTTTCAATGGAGTGGATGATTGGCACAGATTCAATAGGGCTGCTGGCAGAGGGATCGCACAATCACAACTCACAAAAAAACAAATAGCGATCACATTTTTGATTATTATCAGTCTAATCGTTTTCGTTGTCTTTTTGGTAACTAACATCACCGGCGGAATGGCTTTTATATCGGGTACCATGCTCTTTGTCTGGATAAAATTCCTCGTAGTGCTCTATTGGGAGCACAAGAACGAAAAGACGCTGATCATGAAAAAAGGAATCCTTTTTGGGGATCTCAAAATCATGAGGACTGAATAAAATGACTCTTTTAATCGAAAATATACGGAAAATGATGGGATGGTGCCCGGGTGTAACTCCAGCTAAATACAACACCATCCAACATGTCAATTTTGTAAATCCTTCACAAATACCATCTGGCGGATTAAATGTTGAAAAATTTGAATCTAACAATGTAATGTTCTTTGCTAACACATCCGTGTTCACTTTTTGCTTAATCATAAGCTTAAATCTGGTTTTGAGGTTTGGCCGGAATCTGGATTATGCAGTATTGATTCCAATTCTCATGTTAATGTATTCCTTATTTTATTTGCTTGAAGTAAAAATGTTCCAGGCAAGTATTTCAATTGATGAAAAAGGTGTCCACTTAGAATCATTCGAGCTGAGGGATGTCTTACTAAACTACAAGGACATTAAATCAGTTAAAACATTTAAATTGGATAAACCTTCAATCGCATTAAAAGCAATAGTGCTAATAATTATTGTTGCATTACTTGCTCATTCAATAATATCCGGGGAATGGAAATTGATTATATCAATTGCACCTGCGTTGCCATGGTATTTGCTTATCAAACAAAGGTATGATCGAGAAAAACATAATCTGGATATACAATTATATATCGAATCCAAAACGAAAAAGTGGTATGAACTCTCACCATATTATTCAGTCATAACAGACCAGGTGACCGCATCCGGGATACAGGCTGCTATTGAACATTACAGAGGGGTAAAGTGAAATGGCTGTTTCATTTGAAGATGTCAAGAGAATGTTGGGATGGTGCCCAAACCTGAATTCGAATAATTACCCGATCCCACATAATAATTTAGGATCATCCTCGTCACTAACATATAATGATGCAAATCCACCCACATTACTGCCTATACTTTTGAAAAATACTTATGTCGCGGGGTTAAGAAAAGAGGTTGTTATTGGATTACTCTTTGCTTTTACTGTTTTTGTTCTCTATCATATATCCGGACATGATTCCTTTTTTCATAAATATGGAATTGAATTAATAATGTTCTCCATTGTGTTAACACAGTTTATCATATCGAGATCAAGCGTTGAAATCGATAGTAAGTATATCAGGGTCAGTACTATATTTCAACGGATTTTTGGTTCAACAACCCATACTTTAGATTCAATAAACACAGTACAGGTACAAAAGAATAAACTATACAGATTAGTGTACTGGGGATTATTCATAGTAGGAATATTTTGGCTTTTCCTCCTTCTTTCACAGACATTTGCAGGAGAACCAACAAAAGACCTTACTTTAAGTCTCATGATGGTTGTTTTTTGTTTTGGTTATGGATATATCATGTACATTGGTTCAAAATCAGTTTACCATATCCAGATTCGTTTTAATCCACATCCATCAATCAACCATTTAATGATACATACGAAAGATGCACCGCAGATTGCAGATATACTTAAATGAGCCAATGGCATTCTGGCGGAAATGCCTCCCTTTTTAATTAAAATCTTTTTCAGATTCCTATATATTGTTTCAGGCAAATAAAACAGTAATAGTACAATGAAAAACCCAATGCAAAGAGCAGCCCGTTGTTTTCCAGTTTATTTATAATATTGAATTAATACATATACGAGGTGAGGATCATTACCAGAGAGAACACCGAAGAAAAACCTATTAAAATCGCAGTTGTCAGGTGCGATATAGTATCAGAGACATGCCCGGGTGTGGGGTGCTTCATGGCCTTCAATCAGCGGAAGATGTACTTCAGGGACTATGATGAAAATGCAGAAATAATAGCATTTTTCACATGTGGCGGGTGTTCAGGACGGCGTGTATATCGACTGGTCAGGTCTGTTAAGAAACTCGGAGTGGATGTTATCCACCTTGGTTCCTGCATGCAGATGGAGGATTACCCCAAATGTCCCCATATCGATTCCATTAAAAAGATTATTGAAGATGCAGGTATCAGGATTGTTGAAGGTACACATCACTAAAAAGAGATAAAAGGGAGATAAAGAAATGGTAAAGCGGACAATAGTTAAAATAGATGAAGAAAAATGCACAGGATGTGGAAAGTGTGTGGCGCCGTGTGCTGAAGGTGCCATACAGATCATTGACGGAAAGGCAAAGGTCGTATCAGAAGAACTGTGCGATGGCATGGGGTATTGTATCGGACTGTGTCCTGAAGGCGCACTGACCGTGGAAGAGCGGGAAACCGAGGAGTTCGATGAAAAAAAGGCCGAAAGCCAGCTCAGGAAGACCGATATCTCAATCAAGTGCTTCAATTGCAATAAGGGAGAAGATGAAGTGTACCTGCTGCCCCTTCGTCACAAAATGAAGAGTGAATGGGTATGCACGCGCTGTCTGCCCATGCTGATACACGGATAAAATTCATGAAAAACGTCAATATCCGGCTCACAGCCCAGGTTGACAGCCTGTGCGATTATACGTTCAATTTCCATTACTTAAACCAGAAACTGGACCCTGATTCCCTGATTCCCGACCAGGCCGAAAGTTCATACACCTACCAGGACCTTGTGGATGCCCTGAAAAGTGGTGCCGATGTCCATATCAAGGGCGACGTGGGTGAGCGCCTGGCATATAGTATGGGTGCGGACCTGAAACACCTGGGCGGTTCCGGGAGGCCAAAACCAGCAGGCAGGGTTTTTGTTGATGGCAGTGTAGGTAGCGAGGCAGGTATGGGTATGGTGGCCGGTGCGCTGTATATCAGCCAGACGTTGCAGGAGCCGCTGGGCAACATTATTGAGGTGGCCCATGATGTAGACGGATACAGGAAATTTCGTTCCATTACAGATATTATGTGCAGCGGACCGGATGGGGATACCCTGGTGTCCAATTCCTTTGACAAGGATGATAATATACTTATTCTCAATGACGGCATTCTACGGGGTACCATCGGCGCTCGCATGGATTGCAGGGGCACGGTGAGGGTAGAAGGTGATGCTTACAATGGCACCGGATTGCTCATGCGCCAGGGTATTGTGTATGTAAAAGGTAATGCCGGCATGAATACTGGTTCCAGGCTGGCAGGGGGTACGGTGGTGATCAGCGGCATAGTCGATGAGTTCGCAGGTGCATACATGAGATCCGGCCATCTGATCATCAAAGAGGCTAAAGGATATGTGGGTGCGAATATGACCGGCGGTGCCATATATTCCAAGAAGAAAGTGCCGCTTAGCCCGCCTGCCACACCAGTCAAAAAGAGCGGGAAGAATAGTAAAATGCTGCGCAGGGTACTGGGTGCAGGTCAGCTGGAGGCCATGCTGTACAATAAATACGAAGTCGGGGTTGAAAAGGAGCAGTATATGAAAGTGCGTATGCGTGACGGTTCTGTAGTTATGAGAAAGGTTGAATGATAAGATAAGACACAGGAGGAAATTGGAATGGTAGTGAAAATAATTGAAACAATTGGGTCGTCCCCAGATGGATGGGAGGCTGCACTTAAGAATGCAGTGGATGAGGCATCTGAACTGCCTATCTTCAAGTCGAAAGGCAATATCAAAAACATCAATGTGAAGAGCTTTGACGTGGAAGTTGAGGATAACCAGGTGAGCCGATTCCTGACAAGGATTGAGATACTGCTTGAATAAGTGATACTAAAAACGGCAGTATTAATCACAACATTACTGTCAATAGCACTCATTTTCCAAGAGTGCACATCAGAGCTACGGGAGGGACCGCCACCCTGCATCCAGATTACCACCTCAGTACCAACTGTTCAATACCAGATGAATTCCAATTACATTGTACAGCTATTTACTATAAACAGTTTCCGCGCCCGTGTTCCTTGCCCTAGTAACGAAAACCCGGCCCCCGGTTGTGGATTCCAGGTATTCGGATACGGCGTTCTTCACGTTCCCAGGGTCCTCTGCTACGGCATATAATGTAGGCCCGAATGAGCTCATACCGGCACCGCATGCCCCCTGCTCCCTCATTATCTCCATACACCGCCTTACCTCTTCAGACTGCAAGCCCACCTCCCGCTGCTTGAAACCCACATCCTGGATGCGGTTTACCGCATCCCCGAAAGTATGCATATCCTCTTCCATCAGTGAGGGCAGCATCTCCATCAGAATGATGTGGGATACGGCCTGTACTTCCTCCAGCGGCAGGGGGCAGTATTCCTTAAAAATATCCACCTCGCGCTGGGACGAGGCCCCTTTCAGGTCAGGTATAGCCACAACCAGGGGCCAGTCAGGGAAATCATGCCGAAACAGCACAGGTCCGGGCGGCACCCGGCTGGCAGCCGAAGGCGAGAACGCACCCTTATCGGCAAACCTGTGACCGCCGTCCACGATAAAGCCGCCGTGCTCAAAGGACTCAACGCCTATGCCTGACGTGCCGCCCCGGCCCACAAGTGCGGCCACCTCACGCACGCTAAGCCCCAGGTCGTACATCACATTGACAGCCCAGCCTGCAGCCAGTGCACCCTGTGTACCGCTGCCCAGACCCACGTGGTCAGGGTATGCGTCCTCGATTGTGATATGTATGCCTTCGCCTTCAGGGATGACAGCCTCGGCTGCGGATCTTATGCGCCCAAGATCACCGCTGCCTGTGACGAATACACCCTCGTTTGTTTCCCTTGCCAAGAGTTTCATTGACGGGTTGTCCAGGGTCAGGCCAACGCCTCCGTCCACCCTGCCCAGGGATGCATTAAGGTCGATAAGGGTGATGTGCAGCCGGGAGGGTGTGGTTATCTGTATCATTACAGATAATGACAGTGCTGTTTCATTATAAAACTTAGGAAATGGGTATTACCCAGGACTTGTATATATTAATCCATGAGCGGGCATGAGCACGGCTCAGAACACAGACCTGACATGACAGAAAAGAATCTCAGGTATGCCATCTACGCCACTTCAACCATTTTCATGCTTGAATTGGCAGGCGGACTGTATACCAACAGCCTTGCCCTGTTAAGCGATGCGGCCCACATGTTCATGGACGTGTTCGCACTGGTCCTTACTTATGCCGCCATCCAGATAGCAAAGAGACCGTCCAGCCACAGGGTAACCTACGGTTACCACAGGCTCGAAATATTCTCGGCGCTCATCAATGGTATCACGTTAATTATTATCTCGGTATTTATTGCCAGGGAAGCATATTTCCGGCTGCTTGAACCGCCCCAGGTCCGGGGTATGGAGATGCTGGTAATAGCAGCAGTGGGTTTGGTAGTTAATCTGTGGGTAACTACACGATTGCACGGCCACCACGACCTGAATGTCAGGGGGGCCTACCTGCATGCGCTGGGGGATACCCTGAGCAGCGTGGCAGTCATTACAGGTGCCCTGATCATCCTGTTCACTGGCAGTTTACTTGCCGACCCGGTGTTGAGTTTCATAATTGTGGCCGTCATACTGCTGGGTTCTGTCAGGCTCATACGCGATTCGCTCCTCATCCTGATGGAATCCACACCCAGGCACGTGGACATCAATGAACTGGTTGAGGCAGTGAATTCCATAGAGGGTGTGGAAGGTATTCACGATATCCATCTGTGGAGCGTGTGTTCCAATGTACATGCCTTAAGTGCCCATATCCTGGTGGGCGAAATACAGGTCTGTGAAACCGTAGCCTTGATCGATGCCATCAACAAGGTAATGGCAGGGAAATTTAATATAACCCAGACCACATTCCAGTTCGAGAGCATTGAATGCGGTAGATCCCTCATTCATGGAGTTGAACATTAATAAGAGCCAGGAAGTAAAATTATGCCCCAAAAAAAAGACAGACACGTGATGGAGGCCCTGGGTAAGACCAGGGTTGTGGTCGAGAACGGTAAAGTGATCGAAGTAGGCCAGCCTGGAACCGATTACTGCCCCATCTTTGCCAAGGTAAGGAATATCAGGCAATTCACCCCCGAATCAGTGAAGGGCAACATCGAGTTCAGGATAGAGGATTTCGGGATGTTCACAGGCAGGCGGGAGATAGAGATGGAGATTTTCGTGGGTTTTGGAGCCAGTGAGACATTCATGACCGCCCTTAGCAGGGGATTGCTGGATTCCTGTGTCACGGCCTGTGAGGGTGCAGGTACCGTTATTACCAGCAGCCCCACATTGGCGCAGGGGATCGGCAGCAGGATATCGGGCCTGGTCGAAACCACACCCATACCGGAACTTATTCAGCGCATAGAAGGGGTAGGGGGTACGGTACTTGACCCGGGGACGGCAGCCCTGGACCAGGTGGCAGGGGTGGAAAAGGCAATCGAGATGGGGTACAGACGCATCGGTGTATCTGTGGTATGCTCATCAGATGTCAGGAAGATGCGTGAACTTGAAAAGCAGCACGATGTGGAGATCATCACCTTCGGAGTACATGTTACCGGTATGGGTGAAGATGAAGCAAAGGAGTTCATCAGTCTGGTGGATATAACCACAGGATGCGCGTCCCGCCATATAAGGGAACACATAAAAGGACATGCACTGGCCCAGTTCGGTACTGCGATTCCTATTTTCGCCATCACCCGGCGTGGCAAGGAAATGCTGCTTGAGCGGGCAAAAGAGGTCACTGACCCTATACTTATAAACACAATGAAACTGCCGGTATTGCCGGAAGAGAAACAGCCCAGACCCCTGATATAGGTTAAAAACGTAAGTGCTTCAAATTAAATGGTAATTGATCCTGGTGCCAGGAATTTTAAGACATGGATTTACACAGATTCACACGGATTGTATATTTTATCAGCCGTGGCACAGCCCTGCACTTCGCCCACTCCCTTGCTGTCCACCAGCAAATCGAGTATGGCGGCAGGGCTTACTACAAATCTGTGTGTAGTAGTATGGAAAAACCCGTTGATCTTATTGAAGCACTTGAAGAAGCAGCTTTAAAGTATATAGTGCCTATTCGAATTATGGTTAGGACTGGAGTTACATCGTAATTAACCACAGAGTCCACTGAGAGACACAGAGATGGGTAAAAATGTTCTGTACACTCTGTGGCTGTCAATATCACATAAATTATATATTTTCACTGTCGGCGGCGGCACCAACCCGACATACACAAACAGTGCAATCCAGCATCAAAGCCTAGGCCTTTGCTGCACTTGTCATCATCCCGAGTGCGGGCCGTCCTGTGGGTGTATACGATGATGGGGCGGTTGTAACTTTGAACTAAACGCAAAGACAATAAAATCAGCATAACCGCCAAAAAGACTAATAAAATAACAAGCATCACAACAATATTTACAGGCAATTCCATGCCTTTTCTGCTGTTTAAAAATCATCCAGGTCGAATACTAAAAACCCTTTCTCCTTAAGTGCATCTTTCCCCTCGATCCTTTTTGCAACCAGGCCAAAATACTCGCTCCGGCCATCGTTGTTCCATTGAACCGATCCTGATTTTTCATTAGCTTTTTAAGGACAGCCAGTGCCTCATTTTCACCCAGGCTTTTCCATTTACATGAGGCTCTGGCATTCCAGAGTATATTCATTATTTTTTGATTTATAAGAAAGTTAAGGTATGTATTTATAAAAAATTTGTGTATAAACATTTTAATCGAAATTATAAGCAAAATCTAACTATATTGGTTATTTAAGCAGATATTATTGCTATAAATAAAAAAACAACACTAATTGGGATATATTCGTAGCGTATTCATTAGCACCTATCTTAAATACATTTCGATACATTTGAATTAATTCTTTTGAGTATGGGCATATATTGTATCAAAAATTGCCTGAAATCCCCTCAATCCGAACCATTAGAAGGAAATTTAAGAAAAACTGAACCGTCCTATGTGTTTATTGGCATTTTAAAGCTGTTTCATCCATTTTGCCGGAGGCTCACATTCGAAAAAAGCAATCTCACTGGTATCATCATTTAAAGCGACAATATCTATCTCCATCTCCTTCCTCTTCCCTGTAGCCCTGTCGCGGAAATGACCGTACCACACCCCCATCTTCATAATACCAAACGGCAGCCTGTCCTTCACCACCTGTTTTTTTAAAAAATCCCTGCAAATATCCTCAAAAACAAAAGACACATGCTTATTGAAGTCCCTGTCCAGCACCTCCCTGAACCGGGCATAATTCCCCTCTTCAATATAACTTTTGTACGGGTAAATGAACCTGAACCAGAAATTAACAAAATGATCCTTTATCCGGTAGAATTGAAGTGATACACCAGATTTTGAAAATAGAAAAGGTAGGTATGCTGCGAGATGTGGTCGACAAAGTGGTCCAGGATTTGAATATTATTCCAAATTTTACATACCGGGAGATTGGTATACAGATGGAAAATGATGGCCGTTTTGAGGTCTATCAAATGCAGGTGTGTAGCCTGAAAGGAACTAATCCGATTGAGTTGATATTAGATAAGTTTGAGGAATGAAAATATAATAGATGGCAGTATATGATACCTTTGTATGTGCCTTTATGCCAGTACTTCAAAGCTCAGTGCTTTGACTGGGCATTCCTTGACACAAACACCGCAGGCATCGCACAGGTCGTAGTCTATCACAACTCTGCCTTCGTTTACGGCAATGGCCCTGGGCTCATGGGGGCAGCTCCTCTCGCAGGTGCCACACCCGGCGCAGCCTTCCTCCTTCCATACTAATTTATTATCCTGGTTTGCCATTTGGATATCCTCACAAATGTTCTAATTGCATTCTATTGCCTGTAATAATAAAAAGGTTTTCCAAATTTGTTTCACTGCTTTTTTGCCATTTGCCTGGACAGCAGTTCGCCGCCTACGCCTACATTATCAGGGTTGTTCTCGTTTATGAGGATGATGAAGGCCTGGGAGGGGATGCCTGTGACCCTGGCGGCTTCGCGTGTGAAGGATTCTACAAGGTCTTTCTTTTGTTCTTTTGACATATGGGGTCCGTCTATTGTGATTACGGGCATTGTATTACACCTCGATTTTTTGTAACTTTCTGCCACAGAGAGCACCGAATACACAGAGTGGAACTACTCTGTGCTTGTATAATCCATCATACAAATAGATAAGGATATTGAAGATATCAATCCTACGGTGAATTATTCATTGGCAGATATTTCCTATGACGTTGTGGTGGTCGGTGCCGGGCCTGCAGGCTCCATAGCTGCAAGGCATGCTGCCATGGCTGGTGCCAGGACCCTGGTCATAGAAGAACATGCGGCATCAGGCTCACCTGTCCAGTGTACGGGCCTGGTTAGCAGCAAGACCCTTGATGTATGTGGTATTGAACCTGGGGCATGGGTGTACCAGAAGATCAAGGGTGCCCGTATTTTTTCCCCTGATGGTAGCAGCATATCCATTGGCGGAGAAAAGGTCAGGGCATTTGTGATCGACAGGAGGATTTTCGACAGGCTCTTGCTGCAACGTGCCGCAGATGCTGGAGCCGATGTGTTGGTGAAGACGAAGGCAGTTGGGCTTGGACCTGGGCTAAGACCGGAACAGGGACTAGAATCTGGTCATGGATCGGAGAGAGCCAGGGGAAAGAAGGTGCTGGAAGTCATAACCAACGGTAAGAGGTTCGATATTTCTGCCGGAGTGATTATAGGGGCCGATGGAGTGCAGGGCAGTATTGCCAGGTGGAGTGCTCTTGGCCAGGTGCAGAAAGTACTGTCCGGAGTGCAGATAGAGACCGCGTATGATGTGGAAAATACCGACCATGTGGAAGTGTTCCTGGGTAATGATGTACCCGGGTTCTTTGCATGGGCTGTGCCAGTTAGCGAAAATACGGCACGTATCGGGCTGTGTGTTGACCCTGCCAAGACGCATTTGAGCGCATATGAACACTTGAAGAAGTTCCTGCACACAAATCCCAGGATGATGGAGCGCTCTGGAAAGGGGTGTTCGGATATGCTGGTTGGCTGTATCCCGCTTGGCCCCCAATCAAGAACGGCAGCTGATGGAGTAATTATCACCGGCGATGCTGCAGGGCAGGTAAAACCCACCTCCGGCGGCGGGGTGTATATGGGTGCCCTGTGTGCAAAGATAGCAGGTGAGGTGGCTGCAAAGGCGGCGCTGTCGGGTGATACTTCGGCGGGGGTACTGATGGAGTATGACAGGCGGTGGCGGGAAGTTGTGGGAAAGGAACTGTCTGTGGGGATGCGGATACATAATGTGTTCGGGCGGCTGGGTGATGAGGATTTCAATGAGTTGATGAGGTTCTTTGGTGAGCCTGAGGTGCTTGATCTGATCAATACGTATGGGGATATTGACCATCCATCGATCCTGGTTGGTAAGTTGCTGGCAAAGGCCAAAGGAAAGAAGTTATTAGGGATGTTCAGGGTTGCATTAAAGGCAATGGTTGGCAGGGAATAACAAAATCCTTTGCGATTTTTGCAATATTTGCGCCATTTCTGGTGAAACAAAAAGGTATGGAACCTTCAATCTGTGTAAATCTCATTGATCTGTGTTTTATAGATGGTAAATTCCTGCCCACATTCTTTCTTACGCTTCCCTGCCGCCCCTCTTGCACTTTACAGGCTGCCGACCATGGGGGTGCAGACATGGAGCAGGTTGTTTGATGAGGGTTAAAGGGTATATTTAGTCAACGACCCCGGACGACGCTGCGCTCTGTCCGGGGCATCGTGGTGGATGCTCGTGACTTTGATCTTCCTATCTCTTTTGGTATATTATTTCACTCAGTGATGCGCAGATTTTAGTCATTCTATCCTTACTTTAGCTAATTGTCTCTCTTGGCACATCTTCAGATTTCGACTCTGGATGAATTTGCTACATCTGCTGATTGAACATATGACTGTCCTCCTCATCCCAACCTCTCAATCACGGAATAAATTCTGGGTATCCTTATTGTTCTCTACTCATTTTTTTTACTTAATACAATATATCCTTCCTTTTTCAGTTCCTACTTTTTAAATATCATACTGCTAAAGTGGAAGGAATGCGGGATTCCTTTGCAGAGCTTACCCGAATAGAATTGCACTATTCTTACAGTTTCAGCATCTGGGTAATCCTCCCGTAACTTATGCAGGTCGTAAGAGTAATCGCTCCATTCATTATCGTCCTCGATCTTGAAGTAATCTTTCGCAAGTCCATATATAGAATTTGCACTGTGAGTTTTGCCTATAACAACAAATCTTCGTATATGATCCTTTGGCTTCTTGTCGTATACTAATAAAAGCAAACAAGTATCTGCGCCTTTTTCAGCCTTCATTGTAAGATATAACAATGGATACTTGTTTATGTCGAATTCAAACTCTTTACCGCCAGATCCAATCATATAGTACCCTGCGTGGGCTTGTATGCCGCATATATCGATAGCTTTGAAAGTCGGCTTACCCTCATAAAGCACCTGCTCGTCTATGACTGGATATCCTATGCCCTCATTGTCTTTGCACTCTTGGTCAAACAAACTCAATTCCTCGGCACAGTTTGCTATCACAAATGATGGTCGTGGTTCTTTGCTTTCCGGTATATGGTTCATGATTACATAAGTGGACAGCCTATTCGTTGTTCCTGTTATGACTTTTCTCCGTAAATCAACATCTGTCGTTATATCCTTGTAAGAATTGCCGTTCCATTCAAAAACGCGCGGGGAGAATGACTGCTCAGGAAACCTCATACCTTGAATGCAGAATTTAATATCCATGTCCTCTGCCAGTTTTCCATTGAAATTAAAATTATAACTAGCAATCGGCCATCCTGGCTCAAATCCTTCAGCTAAAGCAGGAAGTCCTCCTTCAAGACTTAAGGAACACTCGCCTGATTTCTTGACATCTTTAAAATTAATCCATGCATAACCTTGGAAATCGACAGTGAAATTCTTTCCACTTTTTACATTTCTTGTTGGTATAAATGGAACACGCCAATCAAGGTCTACGGCATTCGCTGCTTCATGCAATTTGCCTGAAAGTGATGTGAACTCCCTTTCTGATCCAGTGAATTCCTTCAAATCCTCTATAGCGGATTTTTGCATAGACTGAGTAAATCTCAGGCCGACAGGTGTTTTCTCCAATTGTTCTGCAATATGCTCCGCAGACCTTTTAGGGTGTTCAAGACGTTCAAAATTACTTATAAAAGCAATGGAAGATCTATAAATGTCGGTTATATAAGAAGGGGTTCTCTCTGGTCGCCAATCTGCTGAGAAAGAACGTAAGCATTCAGGGCACGGTAGAGGTTCTGGCTCAGGTTCCCAATCAATCCAGGGTAATCTTCTGCGTGAGACAGTGAAATCCATAACATTCTCTTTAATCCACCTAGCGATAGCTTCTTTTCTCTCCCATTCAAAATGCCAAATATCCGGCTCAGTTATCCTAGGTCGATGGTAGTATGATATCACCACAAACCCACTATATTTATCTCTGCAATTACTAGGAGGGTCTTTTTTTATATAATTCAACTTCATAGGCCCTGTTTCTATAATTTTTTCAGGGTAAAATACAAAATCATTTATTTGAGGATTTGAATAATACGAGCAACCAGATTCAGGTAGATACTCCATCCTTCCCGGACCTTTTAGCGGCGCAGAAAGATCTTCACTATCAACTAACTGACCGTTATTATCTATCAGCATTATATCAGCATAGAGAAATGAAGGAACTAAATAATACAATGTTGTCAGATTGCCTGGCCCCCTCTTAACTCTCCCTTCTACTTTATTCACAAAGCTACTCATTGGATCAATTCGCAATCCCACTGCCCTCTCTGAGACGTACTGAAAAATTTTGTCTAGGTCAGAATTAAACTTGAAGACTACAGGATAAAAAATTCTTTCTGTTCCAAACTCCTCATGTCCCTCGATTTCGCGGTCGTAGCTGTAATAGCCTCCAATCGCAAAGTTCCCGTCCGCATCTACAAAACCATCCTGAAACGAAGGATGATGCATTTCAGTTGGATCATCTGATGCTGGTATTTCTAATGTAGTTTCCTTCCTATTGAGGAACTGTAAATCTCTGTCCCAAAGGGTCACCACCAAATCAATCGCCGGTTGCCTGACGTCTTTTGGTACTTCCCTATAAGCTAGGTACATCTTATTATCAGTCTTTCTAATACCAAAAGCTATATAATGTTTATGTTTATCTATAGAATATATCTCAGAGTTAGCCAGAACAATATCATCTCCGGTGGCTCCTGACCACATTTTTACATGCAATCCAGAATTTGTAAAAACTTTTTCTTCCTCAAGCACTGTCCAAACGTTACCGCTAGAGTCTATGCTAAGACCTCCTCGCAAAACTCGCGATGTGCCTACATACTTAGTTCCCCCCCAGGTTGGTGATTTCATGCCTGTATTCATCTCATGACTTGCAAGCCAAAATCTGTAATAATCACCTAACTCGGTGGCAAATAGGATATATATTTTCTTATTAGTATTATCTATTGCAATTTTATGCCACGGAATGTCGGTATAGGATGTTTCATAAGCAACAAACCAAGGTGTACCGGAGCCATCAGGTCCGTCGATAGGGGTTCCATCAGGTCCGTACTTTTGCAATATTCTGGCGATTGTTGAAGAGTTTTTAGCTGTGCTAGCGACATACACGTTTCCATCATCGTCCGCCTCTATAGCATATGACTTGGCATCTCTAAGTAGCGTAAAATACTGGTTCCATTGATAATCGTCTGGAATCTGATACATGATTATCCTCCCTCCCTATGTATCGTTAAGTGCTGAATTCTAAACTTAGCCTCATGGCACTTAACTTCGATATATTCGGACTTATTTTCCATATTTCAATTTGGTGGTATTATATTTGAATATTTCCCCATATTATCACAACCACTACTTTTAGAATATAATTTGTCAATAGTAGATATTTTTTATGTTTTTTTTTTGAGTGACGCACAAATATCAAATATATACTAATCCTCGTCAGTTTTTTGTCACTTTTAGTTATCGGTTTACTTTAGCCCTTGTGTGGACATGTTTTTTTTCCTCCAATGTCCATGTTGTTCATCTTACTTTCTTATGCTTCAGGGCACGTCAGCCCCAGCCGTTCCACCGCCGGACTACAAGTCCGAGGCATCCTCAACCTTACATTGGATGTCCATACTTGCGATATAACTATCCCCGTACTAACAGTACGAGGTCTTCCTATACTTAAATACTACGTTTTATCCCAACCGTGGCAGAGCTGCGGGGTATAGTTATTAAGATCAGGACGAAAAACCCCTTCAGATAGAAGAACTCCTGAAATGACACTGTGAAGTGGAACCACCGTGCCTAATTTCCATTATTCTCCCCTTTTTTAAAGACTATTTCAGATTCCTCCACATCCACCTCAATAGAATCCCCTTCACCGAACTCCTTGTTCAATATCTTCATTGCCAGTGGGTCCAGGATCTTATGCTGTATGGTACGTTTAAGTGGCCGAGCACCGAAAGTGGGATCAAATCCAGTTCGTGCTACGAAATCCCTGGCTTTTTCAGTAAGCACGATGTTAATTTTCCTCTCCTTCAAACGTTTACTTAATATATTGACCTGGATGTCCACGATCTTCACGATTTCAGGCAACTTTAACTGGTGGAATATTATAATATCATCAAGCCGGTTCAGGAACTCGGGCCTGAATTGAACCCGTACTGCCTCCATCACCAGTTTCTCCATCTCAACTTCATCATCACCATGTTCGACTATCCACTGGCTTCCAATATTGGACGTCATGATGATCACCGTGTTCTTGAAATCAACAGTGCGCCCGTGCCCGTCTGTGAGCCTGCCATCATCCAGTATCTGGAGCATAAGATTGAACACATCCGGATGTGCCTTTTCGATCTCATCCAACAATATTACCGAATACGGCCGCCGCCTCACAGCTTCTGTAAGCTGGCCACCCTCCTCATAACCCACGTATCCGGGCGGCGCACCGATGAGCCGTGCCACTGTATGCTTTTCCATATACTCGCTCATGTCCAGCCTGACCATGGCCCCCTCATCATCGAACAGGAATTCGGCCAGTGCACGGCCCAGTTCTGTCTTGCCTACGCCAGTGGGACCCAGGAACATGAACGAACCTGTGGGCCGGTTTATATCTGAAATACCGGCCCTGCCCCTTCGCACCGCATTGGCCACGGCAGTAACGGCCTCTTCCTGTCCTACCAGACGCAGCCTGATACGCTCTTCCATATTCACCAGTTTTTGCATCTCGCCTTCCAGCATCTTGCTCACCGGGATATGGGTCCAGTTGGATACAACCTCTGCTATGTCCTCCTCATCCACCTCTTCCTTGAGCATTTTCTGGTCCTTCTGGAGCTCTACCAGTTTAGCATTTTCAGCTTCCAGTTGCTTTTGCAGTTCCGGCAGTGTACCATACCTGAGTTCGGAAGCCCTCTCCAGATTGCCTTCATGTTCTGCTTTTTCTGATTCCATCCGTTTCTTCTCGATATCACCCTTTATTCCCCGTATGATCTGGATGGTATCCTTTTCAAGCTGCCAGTGGGCCTTCATCTGGCTGCTCTGTTCCTTCAGGTCAGATAGTTCTTTATCGATCTTCTCCAAGCGCTCCTTCGAGTAATCGTCCTTTTCCTTCTTCACTGCCTTACGCTCGATCTCAAGCTGCCTGATCTTCCGCTCGGCAACATCAAGTTCAGCAGGCATGCTGTCTATCTCTATTCTGAGCTTGGATGCGGCCTCATCGACCAGGTCGATGGCCTTATCAGGTAAAAACCGGTCTGTAATATAGCGGTTAGACAGCACGGCTGCCGCCACGAGTGCCGAATCCTGTATCCTGACACCGTGATGAACTTCATATTTCTCATTCAGGCCCCGCAGGATTGATATGGTCTCATCCACTGTGGGTTCATCCACCAGTACGAGCTGGAACCTGCGCTCCAGTGCTGCATCCTTTTCGATGTATTTCCTGTACTCGTTCAGTGTAGTAGCACCAATGGCCCGCAGTTCTCCCCTGGCCAGGGCAGGTTTTAAGAGATTTGAGGCATCGATGGACCCTTCGGCCGCCCCTGCACCCACAAGGGTGTGCAGCTCATCGATAAAAAGGATGATATTCCCTTCTGAATCCTGTACCTCTTTGATCACCGCCTTCAGTCGCTCTTCGAACTCACCCCGGAACTTTGTACCTGCCACAAGGGCACCCATGTCAAGGGCCACGACTTGCTTGTCCCTGATGGTTTCAGGCACATCCCCCCCAAATTATCGAAGGGGCAAACCCCCTTCCATTTCCTTTTTTCCCACACCGGGTTCCCCTATTAGCACAGGGTTGTTCTTTGTCCTGCGGGAAAGTACCTGGATAACCCTGCGAATCTCGTTATCCCGACCGATCACAGGGTCAAGCTTTCCCAGTGCTGCTTCTTCTGTGAGGTCACGACCGTACTTTTCCAGGGCCTGGTATTTATCCTCCGGATTCTGGTCCGTGACCCTTGATGAACCCCTTAACTCCTTGAGGGCTTTGAGAATGGTATCCTTTGTTGCTCCATTCTCTTTCAGGATATCTGATGAGATGCCATGTTTCTCATCAGATATGGCCAGCAGCAGATGTTCAGTGCTCAGGTATTCATCTTTGAGCTGTTTCATCTCATCAAAGGCCGCCTCAACCACATTACTGATTCGCTGGGGCATATAGAACTGTTCTGCTCCTGCTACTCTTGGGATCTTGTCAATTTCTTCTTCCAGCCTGCCGATTATTCCAGATACATTAGCCCCTAATTTTTGAAGGATCTTTAGGGTAAGTCCTTCTTTCTGGTTGATCAGCGCCAGCATTAGATGTTCTACATCAAGCTGCTGCTGATTGTTATCAAGTGTGATATTCCTTGCATCATCAAATGCTTCCTGTGCCTTTATGGTAAATCTATCAAATCGCATATGTAATCACTGAATAGTTAAATGACTTTTTTTTGATTAATAAGTTGCCAAAGATAGTCAGGACTACTAATACTCCTATATTCCAGATGTAATGACTGAAAAATCCTTCTTCTCCTTATGTTCCAGCCTGGAAATATACTTCTTCATACGGCTGGATAACCACGAAACCCTCTCCCTTGAACGCCATTTGTAATGACTCTCCGCTGCTGCGTCCTACAAAGGTTTTTATTGAAACATCGGTTTTCAGGTCAGGTTGAAGATTGCCTGACCATGCCACTGTGGCATTGGGGTCAGTAAATACGGGGGTTTCAGGTGTTACTTTGAGTGTCAGTGGGTCATAGTGTGTGGTTATAGCAATCATGCCTGATCCTTCGAGTTTTACATTAAAAAGCCCGCCTGCCATTAATCCTGCAACCTTTTTCAGCATTTTTATGTCCCACTGGATGGACTCCTCAAATGCAAGCAGGTCGTTGCCATTGACAAATATGGACTGGTTGTCCAGGTTGATGACTGATATCTTCTTACCACTGTCTGCTAAGTATAATTTGCCTGTACCTTCTGCTTTTGTAAGGCTTACACCTTCACCTGTAACGGCTTTTTTCAGCATTTTGCCAATTCCGTGTTCCATTACTCCTTCCCTGGTGAATTTGATATCTCCCAGGTAAGCTACCATTGATCCCATTTTCGTCCATACTTTTCCTTCAAGATTTACCTCTAGCAACCGGTCCCGTTCCAGTTCGAATGTGCCCTCTTCGAGATCACGCTGTCCTGTCGAATCAATAAATTCATCGATTGAGTATTTTCCCATTTATTCTCCTCCTGATCCAAAAAATTGAATCATATATTTATGTATATTTCATAGGTTAAGTAATTTTTTTGTGATCGGTTTGGACTTGCGACCCAAAAGACTGTACTTCCACATTTTCGGATGATGTACAGGTGTTTGGTTAATGGGGTGAGATGGGTGGCTGGAGATGGTGGACACTTCGCGGCAGGGCAGAGCTTATAGCTTATCAGCGGGTTATCGGCAATTTATCGGCAATGACTGACTAAACATCAATTTATCAGGACGAATAATTTTATATATTCACTTTAAATCTAAGGCTAATTTAAAAATTATTAGACAGGATTAACAGGATCGACAGGATATACCGCAACGTCAACATCCTGTAAATCCTGTAAATCCGGTCAAAATACCATGCTTTTTGAAGTGGATACAATTTTATCATATATTTCTAATGAAAATCTCCAAAAACCTACAAATCACCACATTTATCACCAATCTTAACCATCCCATCCCCCATGTTCTTAGCCATGGGCGCAGAAGCCACCATCGAACTCAGGGACGGCATGATAATCAAAAAACGCCTGCCAAAAGGCTACCGCCTTGAGGCCCTGGACAGTACAATCAGGCAGGAGCGCACCAGGGCAGAAGCACGCATCATCCCGGAATCAAGACGCAGGGGTGTGCCCACGCCCATCATCTACGATATCGAAGACTTTGAGATAACAATGGAATACATCGACGGGCAGAAGGTCAGGGACATCCTCACCCCGGACCTTAGCCGCCGCATAGGAACTGTGGTAGGCAAACTCCACAGTGCCGGCATCATCCACGGTGACCTCACCACCTCGAACATGATACTGCATGACGACAGGGTGTACCTCATCGATTTCGGGCTGGCGTTCTACGACAACTCGGTAGAGGCCAGGGGCGTGGACGTCCATGTGCTGTTCCAGACATTTGTGAGCACCCACAATGACCATGAGACAATGAAAGAAGCCTTCGCACAGGGGTACGGCCAGACCTTTGCTAATGCAGGGGCTGTACTTGAGCGGGTGACAGAGATAAAGGGGCGTGCACGGTATGCATAAAATATATTTTGCCACCGGCAATGTCCACAAGCTCAGGGAAGCAGGGAACATCCTGGGTGCAATCGGGTATGAAGTCGAGCATATCGACTGCGACTATCCCGAACTGCAGGCAGACGACCTTGAGACCATCTCAGCCTACGGTGCACAGTGGTGTGCCCAAAAACTGGACAAGCCTGTAATGGTAGATGACAGCGGCATATTCATCGAAGCCCTGAACGGCTTTCCCGGCCCCTATTCCAGGTACGTGGAGGACCACCTGGGCAACCAGAACGTCCTGAAGCTTATGGAAAGAGTGGCCAACCGCAAAGCTGTGTTCAGGACAGTAGTAGGATACTGTGAGCCCGGCGGCGCCCCCCACACATTCACAGGAGAGGTAAGAGGAACCATAGCCTTTGAGGAGCGGGGGATGAATGGGTTTGGCTACGACCCTATATTCCTGTACAAAGACCGCACATTCGGTGAACTAAAAGACCATGAAAAGAACCGGATATCTCACAGGGGCAATGCCATGCGAAAGTTTGCAAGCTGGCTGCAGGAAATATAAAAAAATAGGAAAATAGGATACGGTTCAGGGCCACAACCCGAACCAGTAATTTAACACTAGTAACAGAATACCGATTGCCACTCCACCGATCACGATAATTTTCGGGTCCATGTGGTAGGTGGTCTCATCGGCCTCATAATAACGCATAAGGCCAGCCGATGACATCAGGCCGCTCTGTGACTCTTTCTTTTTACCCACTGTTATTCATCCTCCAATTCTATTATTTATCGTAATTCGTCCTTATTGCTTATCAAGGTATCTTAAGAACAATATTATACCAATGCCTTAAGCAGGTCAAAGTCATGGACCATACCCCTAAGTTTATTGTTGGCAGAGATCACCGGCATCTGGTCTACATTTTTACGCTTCATCTTCCTGGCCGCGTCGCTGATAGAAGTGCTGGGAACAGCAAAAATCGGTTCACCCTTTAACTTTACTGCATCCTTTACCGAGCAATCCGGCAGTTTGATCCTGGATACGCTGTAATACAAACTCATAGTATCACGCATTGATTCCCATGTCCAGGCATCATCATCCGAACCTGCAGACATATCAGAATGCTCAACAGAATCCTCGATAATGCTCATGTTGATCAGGTCTTTATCACAGACCACACCCAATATCTCTCTTGACTTATTAACAACAGGTGCGGCTTTGACCTCAGCCATTTCCAGGATCATTCCCATTACGGAAACAGGAGTATGTTCCCATACTACGATAACTTTGCCATCAATAAAGTCCCCTATTGGGTCCGAAATGTTAAAACTGGCAATAGCACCGATAATATCCGCTATAGTGATCAGCCCCACCAGGGTATTACCCTCCACAACCGGAAGTCTCCTGATCCCTGAATCGATTATCTTCCTTGAAGCTTCGACAATGGATTCTTCAGCAGTAATAGTAATGGGGTCCCTTTTCATCAGGATTGCAAGCTGTTCCTCTTCCGGGTTCTTTAAAAGATCGGTCCTGGTCACGATGCCGACCAGGTCACCGTTCTTGACCACAGGCACACCGGACACATGCTTTTTTTTCAGGATATCCAGTACTTCATCCCTTGATCCCGGTAGTGTTGCAAAGGCAACATCTCTTACCATGATGTCATCAACTGTTGTAAAATTTGGCATTGATTTAGCTCTCCATTTTGGCTGTTGACGATATTTTACTATCTGGGCATTTCCCCTCTGACGATCATTACAGGCACTTTTGAAGTCCTTGAAACTTTTTCTGCCACACTGCCCAGCAGGAACCTGTCAAGCCCTCTCTTACCAAGGGTGCCCATAACTATCAGGTCTGCCGGAATAGTTTCCGATAATTTCACAATCTCTTCTGCCGGATGTCCTTCCACAACAAAGCATTCCACTTCCACATC
>SWBY01010037.1_pt1 | contig 40080 bp, 27 predicted proteins | sample 4693071 | NCBI WGS metagenome assembly SWBY01 (sample SAMN10267273, study PRJNA491770) | bioreactor metagenome | isolation source: DHS bioreactor inoculated with marine methane seep sediment | place: Japan: Omine Ridge, Nankai Trough | collected 2006-05-06 | reverse complement strand
TTTTTTGAAGCCACTGTAAATCATACGCTTGCAATCGCCGAGGATGAAGGCGGTAGAATTGCGCCTGGAACTGCAATCGAGAGCACGAAGCATTAACCCATTGATTAACATAATTTTATTATTCGTACCCTTGGTAATCGCCTTGGTGAAGTTGTCCCGTCTGATTGTCTTGCCAGACTTCAATTTCATCACTTGATCAATCGCTCATGACGGACAAAAAATCGTCGCTTAAGATACCTACTGTTGGTGCCCAGCCTCTACACTGACTGAATAATCAGGCCAAACCATACGCCATTAGCAGCCATGACCTCACCATGACAACGTTGTTGCCTTGAGCGCAAAAAATAAGGAAGATATGCGAAAAATTTATAGTGATAGCGCAACAAGGAGAGAAAATGCCAAGTGTTTTAATTGAAGTACGGCGGCAATACACGCAAAAACAAGAAGTTGCTCTTATGGAGGCCGTCCACATGGCCTTGCGCGAAGCTTTCCAGATCGTCCCGGGCGATAAGAACGTTCGCCTCATCGTGTATAAACCGCACCGCTTCGCGTACCCACCCGCACGTGAGCAACCGGATTTTTATACACATATCAGCATTGACGCATTTGCCGGCCGCTCTCTCGATGCAAAGCGAAATCTGTACAAATCCATCGTTAACAACCTTGAGCCTTTCGGCATACCCAAGGACCACGTAAAGATTCTCCTCAGAGAAATCCCGAAAGAAAATTGGGGCATTCGAGGCGGACAGGCCGGTGGATTCAAACTTACCCTTAGACGAACGGAGAAATGAATTGGTTACAGTACATGTCTGGCCCGGCGAGGGCGTAATCGGTAGCGGTGGAAATGTTGGCCACGGTGCAATGACCTGCGGCAACACTTATATCAGCTGGTGGCCGCGGAGCGGGTCGGTTGCTACTTCCCAGGCCGCGTATCAGATACTTATCGGAGAAGATACGGTCCCCGGCAGCGCGGAAGTGTTTAGAGTAGACTGCGCCAGTGAAGGCAATCGTCTGCCACGAGAATACAACTTTACAGGCGTATTCGATGAAGACGAGATTCTTCATGCATGGGCCGCCTGGCAGGCAATTGGAACTTATAACTTAACCTATAGAAGTTGCTGTGCATGCGTGGTCGCGTTACTGATAACCGGCGGACTTTCATATATACTTCCCGGGATCCACCGTTATTTCAGTGCGACTCTCGATAGCAGACCAATCATCACACCGAACGACCTGGATACCCTGGCTCGCGCCGCAAGCACGAGCTTCCGTCCCGAGCGATCTCCTTCAATGGTTATGACGAGATCAGGCAGATAGCTTGATGGCATGTCCGGCTATTCGCCACTACTTGAACTATCGCTCGATAAGACAGGGAACTTCAATGCGCCGGGGCTCAACCAGGTGATTGTCAAGATTAACCTGAACATTTCACCACGAATGCTTGCTAATGTTTTCGCATGAATTCATGAAGTGACGGTAAGAAAAGGACAATACCTTGATTTTCTTCGTGATCTCTGTGGTTTTATGAAACATCCGGGTTAATAACAATAATAAGGAAATGTAAACATGCTGTGCAGAAAATGCTCAGAGCCAATCGACTTTTCACCGTCCAGGACAGAGAGCCTGAAAAGGTTTCGGCAATTTATCGTCTTCTCGTCAGTTTTAATGCTGACCGGCCTGATGCTATATGTACTTGAAGTGCCGATATGGCCTTGGTGGCTGGGAGGAATGAGCGCCTTCGTGCTTTCGCAGGCGCTCCTCAAGTGGCATGATAGTCGATGGGTTATCTGTCGCCGATGCAAGGAGGGATACAGCTATTATGGCCGCGATTAAAGCGGTGCCAAACAACAACTCTTTAAAACACGATAAGAAAGGCTGGCTTACAGGAACAGCCCATATTGAAAATAATCATCCCGTTACCTGAATTTCGTGGGAGATTAAATAATCGCCAGACTTTACTGCGGTGATACTTGCTTTACCCGTAGTGATACAAGGAAAAATAATAACCGAAAAACAGTCAATTGCCCGCGAGGCTTCGCGTGGCTCTTGATGGATTTCACATGATTGGGGGTCAAACATGCACTTTCGCAACTTAAAAAAAATCAGTCTATTAGCCGCTATCTTGTCCGGTTTTGGCCAGGCCGAAGCTTCGGCAACGGCGGCGGCCAATGCCAGCGGTAACGAAACCATTTATTTAAATCAAAACTGGAATGACGCAGAACGGCAACGCTTTTATTTCACGCCGCAGGGATCCTATCTTCTGCCCTATGCGTGGTTCCTGGCGCTGGAACAGCCGAACAACGACGAGCCGTTCATCAGCACCCAAAATATCGAGCGCTTTGGTTATCTTGCCGACGATGAGGCCTATACGCCCGGCAATCCGGACGGCTTACCGATCGGCTTCGCCAGGGAACCGGTAGACAATGGCGAGGACTGGGTCGGCATGACCTGCGCCGCCTGCCATACCGGAGAGATCCGCTATCAGGGCCGGACTATCCGCATCGATGGCGCGCCGACACTGGGCGATTTCACCGCGTTCGAGCATAGCCTGATCCAGGCGCTGCAAGCGACATTGGGGCAGCCGGACAAATTCGACCGCTTCGCCCAGGCGATATTGACCGACCCCAACGAGGCGAACAAGACCGCGCTACGGGCGCGAATGTCCGATCACCTGACCTGGCTGGCGCAGTATGACGCACGCAGCACGCCCACTCATCCGTACGGCTATGGCCGCGTCGATGCCTTCGGCATCATCATGAACGAGGTCTTTGGCCGCGATCTGCAGCAACCGGACAATGTCCGCGTACCCGACGCGCCAGTCAGTTATCCGTTCCTGTGGACCTCGCCGCAACTGGACTGGGTACAATGGAACGGGTCGGCCAATAATCCGTTCGGCCGTAATGTCGGCGAGGTGCTGGGAGTATTCGGACACGTCAATCTGACCGGCCCGCTGGACCAGCTGGGTTGGAGCACGGCCAGGCCGAGAGAGCTGTTTGAACTGGAGAAGCTGGTGAACAGCCTGACCCCGCCCAAATGGCCGGTCATGGCGCTGGGCCCGATCGACAGCGAAAAAGCCGCTCGCGGCCGGGCCTTGTATTCGGCTTCGCGCGGCGACGAGCCCAGCTGCGAAGCCTGTCATGCGCTGCCGGACGCGAACGGGCATTACCCGATGACGCCGACGGCCGAAAACCGTTTCGGCGTCAGCTTCATCGAAACGCGGATGACCGGTCTCGGCGAGATTGGCACCGACCCGGCCATGGCCATCAACTTCGCGACCCGTAAAGTGAATACCGGCGGTTTGGCGCCGTTTCTGCCGGCACCTTTCACCGGGGCAACGGAAGTTCCGGCGCCTGCGTTGCTGTCAATACTGGTCGGCATGGCCGTATCCGACGGCATCGCCACCGCCCAGCCCCCGTTCAGTGCCGCGGAAACCGCCGAGCTGATCGGTTACCGGCTTAAGGCACAGGGGTTGCCGCCGTATACGCCAAGGAATCTACTCGCCTATCGCGCCCGCCAGCTGGACGGCATCTGGGCAACCGCCCCGTATCTGCATAACGGTTCCGTGCCAAATCTGTATCAGTTGCTGTTGCCGCCAAGCGAACGTCAGCAAACGTTCTATGTGGGAAGCCACCAGTTTGATCCGGAAACAGTCGGCTATCGTTCGAAATCGGGCCAAACCGCCTTCCTGTTCGACACCCGCCTGCCAGGCAACCTGAACACCGGGCATTATTACGGCACTGATCTTACCGACAACGAGCGTTGGGATCTGATCGAGTTTATGAAGACCTTGTAGCATCCAGGCAAGCGGCTCGCAGACCAGCCGATGCCTGCGGGCCGCTGACCCAGATCGATGATATTGACTATGAAACGTATTGCGAGATGTATCCTGACAGCGCTGTGTCTGCCGGCAAGTGTTCTTGCCGATATTGCACCGGACCAGCTTGTAGCCGCGGCAATCGAGAGAACCACGCACAAAGTGGTTTATGACGGCAGTTATTATCGCATTCCCTACCCTGGCGGCGATATTCCCGAGGGGCTTGGCGTCTGCACCGATGTCGTCATCCGGAGTTACCGGGCGCTGGGAATTGACCTGCAAGCGCTGGTGCATGAAGACATGGCCGCGAATTTCAGCGCCTACCCTTCAAAAAAGCTATGGGGCTTGAAGCGGCCGGATGCAAACATCGATCATCGCCGGGTTCCCAACCTGCAGGTGTTTTTCGCGCGGCACGGGCAGGTATTGCTTGTATCGGACCGGGCGGAGACTTATCAGCCCGGGGATATTGTTTCCTGGATGCTGCCGGGCAACCTGCCGCATATCGGGATCGTCGCCGACGAAACAGCCTCGGCCACACAACGGCCGCTGGTCGTACACAACATCGGACAAGGCCCCCGCTTAGAAGACATGCTGTTTGCCTATCCGATTACCGGGCATTACCGGTACTTGCCTGAAGCACCTGACCATTCGCCGCAAGCGAGCCGTCGCTGACCTGCCTGAGCTCAAACGTTAAACCTCAAATTGACAATCTGACCGGCCGTGCAGGCTAGTACTCAGTCAGCCTTGTTCTGACGAGTAAAATTTGCGGAGTATCCATAGCATGCGAATAGTGCGAATACCCTGAAGGGCACAAGTACCCATAGGGCATAAATGAATTCGCACCTACAGTTTATCCGCCATAATTAAATTGACTGAGTACTAGAGCAATCAGCCGTTACTGAAAGCAACGACTGTTGTGAAAACTGAGTTTTGTTATTGACAAGCCTGCCTGAAAAATATAGTAGGATACCAGACTGTGAAAGTATTCAGCATTTTTCTCTTCAATGTCTATATGCTGTTATATACAAATATCAAATGCACAATATATTGTGGTTAAAATTTCAAAAAACGAATACTTTCACAGTCTCGTACGCGATGCGTACCCTACCGGATTTATGAATACCTCTGGCGCCCTATCGGTCAGTGAATGGCTTGTTTTCATGGAAACGCATGCCTGAAGGTAATGTTTCCGACTAATAAACAAACGCTCTGGCCAGTGTGTTTAACAACGGACGGCACAATCCGTTTTTAACTTTCAATTCATAATAGAAGAATCAATTCAGCTGATTTATACTGAAAATCACCAAACGATCGCAATTCGGGTTAACCGCCATGTCCAGCCCTGCATCGCCGCCCCATGCGCCCACCTCGCCGCATATCGAGAAACTGCTTGATGCGGCCAATTCCGCATCGCAGACAGTGGCGACACTCCATGTCGCGTTTATCGCGTTCGCCGCCTATCTCGGCGTCATCGTCTGGGGTACCACGCATGAAGACCTGCTTCGCATCAGCCCGGTCAATCTGCCGATTCTGAATGTAGAACTGCCGCTGACCACCTTTTACTCCTTCGCGCCGTGGATGGTAGTCCTGTTGCATTTCAACCTGCTCATGCAGCTGGAGCTGCTTTCCAACAAACTCTGGAACCTGGACAATGACTTGACCGATACGCCTGCCGGGCAGCAAATACGCGATCGCCTGTTCATCTTCCCGTTCACGCACCTCATCGTAGGGCGCTCCGATGTCTGGCTGGTCCGCTGGCTGCTGTCCCTGGTCGTTGGCATCACTATCATTGCCTTGCCTTTATTTATATTACTGGCGGCCCAGATCCGCTTTCTGCCCTTTCACGACGAAGCCATCACCTGGTCTCAGCGCCTCGCGGTCTGGACCGATGCCGCCATGCTGCTTGGCCTGTGGCCGTTGATCGCCTCGCCCCAGGACAGGGCTAGCGAATGGTGGCAAAACCTCACCTTCAAGCTGCTGGGTTATTGGCCTTCATTGCTTCGCTATTCAGCAACCTTCGGCTGGAATAAACTGGTGCGATCGATTCAGCGCCACTGGCCGAACCGTCGCTGGCGTGAACTACCACCTCACCCCGTGCGGCAACCCGAAATCGAACCCAAAGGCATGGTTATCCTGCTGGTTTCGGTACCGTTAGTTGTTTTGCTCAGCATTATCGCGCTGGTTCCCGGCAGCATTACCGTACGGACATACTACCTCCCGGCGGAAGACAGCCTTCAAGATAATGCGCCTGAGGAGGCTCCCGGCTATTTCGAAGACTGGCTGATCCGAAGGGTGCCCGAGTCATGGCTGAGCGTTGCCGCCCACAAATATGATGTCGTTTCCTGTACTTCCTTAGAGCAGGCTGAAAAGACCGATGCTTTTATTCTTCAGGTCATGCTTGGCCCCTGCGCGTGGTTTGACTGGGGTATTTTTCCACGTAACCTGAATCTCAGGGAAGCCCGTCTGGTGCCGAAAGAGGTTTCCCTGTCGCTGTTAACGCGTGCGATAGATCCGGATAAAGAAATTCGTGACGCGGCTTTCCAGGAATTCGACGGCCTTAATTTACAAAATCGCGACCTGCGCTTCGCCAATTTGTATGGGGCCGTGTTACCCAAGGCGGATATTCGGCATGTCCAGCTGCAGGGTGCGGTCCTGCTAAAAGCGAAACTCCAGGGCGTGGTCGGCTGGGACAAGACGCAACTGCAGGGCGCAATCCTGGGCGGGACGCAACTGCAAGGCGCGGTTCTGACCGAGGCGGATCTGCAGGGCGCGGATCTGCGCGGGGCTGATCTTCAAGGGGCGGACCTGAGCTGGGCAAGGCTGCAAAGCGCCGATCTGCGCGGCGCTAATCTGCAGGGCGTGGATTTGCGCGGAGCGCAACTGCAGGGCGCGGATTTACGCGGTGCACGATTGCAGGGCACCATCCTGCGCAAGGCGAATTTGCAAGGCGCGGATCTGGTCCACGCGGATTTGCAGGCGGCGGACTTGACCATGGCGGAACTGCAGGGCGCGGCGCTGCGTAAGGTGAAACTGCAAGGAAGCGACTGGTCGGAAGCCCGTCTCGACGGGGTGTTCATCGTCGACGCGTCATGGACGGGCTGGGATGAGCGGCAACAGCGTAAGTTGGAAACGGCTCTCAGGCAAATACTGGACACGGAAAAATTCAGGGCCTTCGAGGCCCGCATGACGCATGCCGACACTGGCATGCTGCCGGGCAAGGCGGCCAGCCGAACAGGCTGCTACAGCGACAGCCGAGCCCTGTTGAAATGCGAATACGCTGATCCGTCGCGTCTTAATGCCTATCGTACCCATGTACTGCACCCGAAATTGATCGAGCTGGCTTGTGCCGATGCGTCAATTGCGCCGGGCATTACAAGACGCGCGCTGGAAAACGCCACGGCCAAGGAAGCCGATTATGGTCTGGCGGCCGCCCTGCTTAAGGTACTGGACGCGCCGGAAACCTGTGACGGCCTGGACACACTGCCGGAGCAATTACGGCAACAATTACGGCATGCGGCGGAACAACAGAAAAGCCAGGACAGGCCGAAATGAGACATTGGCACCTGAATTTGCGGATTACCTGAACTCCTGCGTACACGCTAACCTGAATATTTCACCACGAAGGACACGAAGTACACGAAGGCTTAGCAATTCAATTTCATAATGAGCTCATGAAGTTATCGGTGAGAGTTGGTAATGCCATGATTTTCTTCGTGTTCTTCGTGTTCTCTGTGGTTTCATGAAATATCCGGGCTAAGAAGAGTCCCTGGTTCCCACGGTCCTCCGTGGGAACCCATACCGAGCTTTGAGCGCGGCATGTCATGTGCAAGCCCGGTATGAGCGCGAAACGAGTACAGTTCAGCCCGTAAACGAACGCGCCCTTGACGATATAGCGATCGTCATGCGGTTTTTTCCGCTTCGACTTCAATCATTACCATAGCCACATGCGCCTGGCCATCCGCTGCCAGCGGCACTTTCTCCAGATATCCCGAACAAACTTCTTCGATAAACGCCGCCCTTTTTTCTTCGGGAATCCGCCCCGTATAGGGCAGCCATGTGGTTCGAATCCAGCCTTCCAGCCCTGATTTACCATCATGCGTCATATCCTTGGGAATGAGCTCAACACGATTGATGGAAAATCCGGATTCCTTCAATAGCCATCGATATTCCTCGACACCGGGAAACGTGTAAGGAAATTCGAATCCGGTAAAATATCGTGCCCATTCATGCGAAGCTTTAACCTCGTCAATAGCCGAAATGATTCCTTCGGCATCGCCTTTGCCTCCCATGCGCAGGAGAATTTTCCCTCCCGTCCGGAGGCTTTTATACAAGCCTTCAATAACAGGCTGATGGTTCTTGACCCAATGCAGCACGGCATTCGAGAACACCACATCAAAGCATTCCGCAAACGATAAATCACTGGCATCCATCACTTGAAACGAAAGATTCGGATGTCTGGAATGAGGATAGGTCTCCTTTGCCAGCGCTATCATTTGCCTTGAGTTATCAATGCCGACCACCGAGCCCCCGGCCACTAGCCGGGCGATTTCCGCCGTTACTTTTCCATCGCCGCAACCTAAATCAAGAACAGCCTCCCCACCTCTTAAATCCAGATTCGCAATCAGTTCTCTCGCCCATTTTTGTTGAGCTTGTGAGTTTCTTTCGTAATCCTTGGCATTCCAACGGTATTTATTCATATTTTCCTTTTTACATGACAAATAAAGATGTGGCTCCAGGCATCCGGTTTAAAGACGGGCTTAACCGGGCACCTGCACCGGAAATGATGGCTGGGCCAGGGCGCACTGCAGTTCATCAAAATCGACCGGTTTGGTCAGATAACCGTTGAATCCGGCTTTCCTCGCCTGTTCTCGATCCACCTGCCGGCCGTAGCCGCTCAGGGCGATCAGATGCGTCTTTTCCAGACCCGGATGTTGCCTTAGCGCCCGAGCAACCGTGTAACCGTCCATGCCCGGCAGGCCGATGTCGAGCAGCACGACCTCCGGCCGTTCAGCCAGCGCGGTTTCCAGCGCCGCGTGGCCGTCATAGGCCAAGCTTACGGCATGCCCCACGGTGTTCAACAGCAGGGACAGACTCTGGGCGGCATCGCGGTTATCGTCGACTACCAGAATACGGAACGAGCCCTCGGTCGGCTTAACGCCGGTCTGATAATAAACCGGCACGTCCGGCGCTTGCGGCAGGCAAGGCAGCCGGACGACGAATTCACTGCCCTTGCCGCGCCCCTCGCTGATGGCCCAGACCTCGCCGCCGTGCATCGTTACCAGGCTTTTAACCAGCGCCAGACCGATGCCCAGGCCGCCTTCCGAGCGGTCGATGGTCCGGTCCACTTGATAGAACAGCTGAAACAGGCCGGGCAGCGCCGAAGGATCAATGCCTCGGCCATTGTCGCGGACCCGGATGAAGATTTCGTTGTCGCCTCGTTCCACGGTCAGCGTTATGCAGCCTTCTTCGTCGGTATACTTGGCGGCATTGTTGATCAGGTTCGAGACGACTTGCGACAGCCTCACCAGGTCGCCTTCGACGATGACCGGCTCAGGCGGCAGGTGCACGGAAAATTCATGACGGTGCGCCTCCATCAGCGGCTGGCTGGTTTCGACCGCCCGCTGCACGATGGTCGAAATCTCCAGGAGTTCCCTCTTGAGTTCGATCTTGCCGCGACTGATGCGCGAAACGTCCAGCAGGTCGTCGACCAGACGCACCAGGTGTTCGACCTGACGACCGATGACATCGTGGCACCAGGCCAGGCGCTTCTTGTCCAGACTGAAGTGCTTCATGATGTGCACCGCGTTGCTGATCGGTGCCAGGGGATTTCTCAGTTCGTGGGCCAGCATGGCCAGGAATTCATCCTTGCGGCGGTCGGCCTCGCGCATGGCCGCCTCGGCCTGTTTGCGCTCGGAAATATCCCGGCTCACGGTGGCGATACCCACCGGCTCGCCGGTACTGTCCTTGATGAAGAACACGTTATAAATCATCCAGATGGCGGCGCCGGTTTTAAAATGGCGGAACCTGATTTCCACATCCGCGTGGCCGTCGCGCAACACCCTCGGGAAAAATTCATTAATGATGAAATGCCGGTCTTCGGGGAAAAAAAGTTCCTCAATCGGCGCCCGGCCGCACTGCTCCACACTGTCCAGACCGATCAGACGCATGCCGGCTTCGTTGATGTAGAATGAATTGAAATTCATATCGCACATGCTGATGAATTCCATGCTGTTGTCGGCCAGCGACACGAATTTTTGCCGTTCCAACTCCATATGCTTGCGCTCGGTAATGTCGCGCAGGGCGATGACGTAGCCTGGCTGCCCGTCCCATTCCACCGGCGCGGAACGCATTTCCGCCCAGGCCAGACCGTCCGGACGGATCAGATTAATGTCCTGATGGCTGTTTTTATTGGGATTGACCGGAATCGCCAGCGATTGGCCGACTATCGGGTTGCGCGCCAGCAGGGTCTCGGCGGCGTGATTGGCATAGAGTACGACGCCGCCGCTATCGACAACCAAAACGCCGTCGGTAATGGTTTCGAGGATCAGGTCGAGCTTGGAAAGGTGCGTGGCCATGGTGGGTAAGTTTGCTTAAACGATGACGGTTTGTACGCCTATGCCTTTAGCCTGTGTGGTAATGGCCGCGATGACTGACGGGACGCGCGACAGGTCGCCGAGCAGCTTCAGCACCGGTTCCGGCACATCGCGCACCAGCATCGGCGTTGCAAATACGTCTTTTTCCAGCGCTTTTTCCGGCATGCCCAGCACTTCGACGACATCCAGAACCCATTGTCCCGGATCGTAAAGCTTGGATAGCGCGGTCGAGATCTGCTCGACCAGCGCGCGGGTTTCGTTGTTCAACGATACCACATACAAGGTTAACACCAGCTTATGCTGCATTACGTTCCGTTGTTCCTGAAACTTGGCGGTACGGACAATCTGGGCGATATTGCGAATTTGCGTCGAAGACAGCGGCTTGCTGGCCAGTTCGAACTGAAAGCCTTCCTCATGGATGTCTTTCAGTTGATCCATATACTCGCTGGCAAAAGCCGTGACGATGTAGACATTCAGCGTTTTGTCGATGGTTTTCAGCCGGCGCAGGGTTTCCACCCCATCGATGCCGGGCATGCGCAGATCAAGAAAAATCAGATCGGGACGTTCGGCAAGGGTCATTTCGATGCCTAGCAAACCGTTCTCGGCTTCGCGAACCGCGAAGTTGTCGTCTTCCAGAATCAGTTTAAAGGCGCCGCGCACTGCCGGATCGTCGTCTATTACCAGAATTTTACTTACCATTTGGTGGGTCTCTTGATTATTGGAATCTAAATGTTCAAACATAGGAAAATTGCAGCCGCATGCAGCAGCCGTGTTCATGTAAACTTTCCACCTGTATCGTGCCGCCGACGTCCTGAACCAGGCGGCGGATGACCGACAGGCCCAGTCCGGTTCCTTTTCCTGGCGGCTTGGTGGTATAAAACGGGTCGAAAATCTTGCTTTGCACCTCTTGCGGAATGCCGTGGCCATTGTCGGCCACGCTCAGCTCCAGCATGCCCTCCATGGACCGGGCCGAGATTCTGATTTGGGGTTGCGCGCTGTCGACCAGCGCGTCGCGGGCATTAATGATCAGATTGACCAGGATCTGCTGCAGACTGTCGGCGCTACAGTGGATGGCCGGCAAATCATCGGCGGCATCGACCTCGACGGCTATGCCGTGCTTGCCCAGTTCGCCTTCCAGCAGCAGCAGGCTCTGCCTGATGACCTCCGTGATCCGGCAGTTGTCACTGGGGGTCGATCGGCTGTGGACAAATACCAGCATGTTGCTGACGATCTTCTTGATGCGGTGAATCTGCTGCAGCGCCTGATCGAGAACTTCCCTCGATTTTTCATCGCTGCTTCGGCTGCCGGCGAATTCGACAAAATTCATCACGCCCATCAGCGGATTGTTGATTTCATGCGCCACGCCGCCCACCAATGTCCCCAGCGCCGAGAGTTTTTCCATCTGCAGCATGTGCTCCTGATTTTCCTGCAGTTTGGTGTAGGCCTGCCGGGTTTGTTCCAGGAGCCGGGCGTTTTCCAGGGAAATCGCGGCCTGGGCGGTCAACAGTTCGGTCATGTCGGTTTTTTCGGCGGTAAAGACGCCGGCCGACAGCCGGTTTTCCAGATACAGCAACCCGATCAGTTCGTTCTGCTTGATGATCGGCAGGCACAGCACCGAACGCAGTTTGAGCGCCTGGACTTCCGGCGTGTTCTGAAACTCGCCTTCGGCCAAGGCATCATGCAGCAGCACTTTTTTACGCGTGCGCAACGCGTAGTTGACGATGGCGCGGCTGATGATGCCGCGGAACTGGTCAAGGCTGAGATGCTTGCGGTTAACGATGTGTTTTCTGCCGACATGGCTTTCGGCGGCAACCAGCAGTTCATCCGCTTCCTTGATCAGCAGATAGCCATGCTGCGCGCCCGAGCTTTCCAGCACCACGCTCATGATTTTCTGCATGAGCTGGTTCAGGTCGACTTCAGCCGACAGGGCCAGCGCCGATTTCATCAGGTAATTGAAGTCGAGATTCGGCAGCGTGTCCGACACATCGGGGCTATCGGCTCTATCGGCGCGCGCGATGTAGTCCGAGTCGGTTTCGGGGTGACGCTGCCGCAACAGCGCGCTTTTGCGATCGGCGCGGCAGGTCCGGTAGATGCGTTGCGCGGCGCAGTAGTAAAGTTGGGCATCGCCGAGCTTGCCGGCGGCCACCACCTCGGCCAGGGCTTCATACAAATGACCGGCGAGAAAACCGTAGTTTTGCGCCTGGGCGGTCGCGATGGCATCCAGGTACAGGTTGCGAGCCTCGCGCATCTGGTTGCGGGCGCGGGCGATCTCGGCATGCACAAAGGCCAGAAAAGGTTGCAGCAACGGCCCGAGGCGGGCCCAGGTTTCCAATTCCGCCAGCAGCGGCGCGATTTCCGCTTCAAGCGCCGGCCCGTCGGCGCCTTCCGGCCAACGCAGGCGATTGACGATGCGGAACACATACCAGAGGCGTTTCAGCACGTTATCGGTCAAACCGTGCAGATAACGTTCCACCATTCGCAAGGATACGGCCGCCGCGGCGTAATCGCCCAGATAATGCTGGGCAAACCCCAGCAGCGCGAAATAACTGCCCGAAGCGGCGACATAATTGTCGGTTTCCCAGCGCGCCAGCGTTTCGGTCATGTCCACCGGCTGGTAATCGGGTTTCATCGGCCCTACCCAGCCAGCCAGCACGGCTTCGGCCAGTCCGACCGAGAACGACAGCTGGTTCTTGCGGGAAAAATGCAGGCATTCCTCGGCGGCTTCTTCAACCAGGCGCAGGTTTTTGCCCTGCACCTGCAGATTCCACATCAACGGGCCGTAGGACAGGCCGGCGTTATAGAGATCGCCGCAATTCTTGCCGCACTGTATGGCTTTATGGCTGTAATCGACGATCTCGGCCGGATGGCTGCGCGAGTGCATGTTGCACCAGACGATGCCGTTCATGCCCCGGGTGGCGCCAAAGGTGTTGGGGTGTTTTTCGCACAGGTCGTGCGCCAGATCCTGGTACAGGAAGGCCTGTTCGAACTTGCCCTGCTCGCCGAGATTGAGGCCCATGATTGAAAACGAATAAATCACCGATTCATCCATGCCGCCGTGCAGGCAATGCAGCGTCGATTGCGCCGCCGACAGATACAGCTGCGGAACCAGGCCGGACATGTAGAGATCGGGGATCAGCTCGCTGTAGAACGCCAGTTCGATCTTGCTTTTCCGGTCCTGGGTAAAAGGCATGTTCAGGATAGTGGTCCAGACGTCGCCTTGCCGTTCGATATCCGCCATCAGGTCCAGCATCCGCTGATTGGCCGTCTCGGGCTGCTCGGGAATCGATTTGTCGAAATAGGCCAGGCCGCGGTTGGCGGTCGCTATCGCCTTGTTGAAATTGCCGAACGACGACAAAGAGGTGGTCTGTTCCGCCAGGGCTTCGGCTTTGTCCAGGTCGCTGGCGGCGTATTCGATCAGATGATTAAGCAGCACTTCGGATTTTTCGTAACGGCCGCACATCAGTTCTGTCTTGGCCAGACGTTGATGAATGCGGAAAGTCAGCTCGTAAGCCTGTTGCCAGCAATCATCCGGCAGATAGTCGTGGGCTTTCTGAAAAAATTCGTTGGCGGCATCGCCGGCCAGCGCATCCAGCGCCTTGTTGCCGGCACGGAAATTGATGTCGACCAGCCGGTACGCCAGTTCATGGCTTATATCGGCCGGACGGCCCAGGTTGAGGTGGGCCGCTATGGTAAACAGGTTATCCAGGGTTTCCAGGTCGGTTCCAGCCGGTATCGCTTGCAGCAGGCGATTGCCGATACGCCAGTGGATGGCCGGCCGGTCCTCGGGGTTGACCTGGCGCAGCACCGCTTCCTGCACCCGGTCGTGCACGAACTGCAAATCGGATTTATTCTCCAGCAGCATGCCCAGATTCAGGACCGGCTTCAAATCCTCAAACAGCTGTTCGATGCGCATCTTCAGCACCAGCGCCACATCCTCGACGCTGAAACGGTTGCCCATACAGGCGCAGTGGTCGAGGATATACAGGGTTTTCAAAGGCAGTTTTCCCACCTTCGAACTGAACAATTCCACCACCGAGGTCGGCATCCGCGTGTCGCGAATCCGCTTGATATCCCAGTGCCAGTGCTGCTCGGCGTCGGTATTGAGCAGATTCTCGTTATAAAGCCAGGCCAGGCTTTCGCTGACAAACAGCGGGTTGCCTTCGGTGAGATGCGCGATGAATTCCGCCAGCGAGGCCGTGGTCTCCAACGTGGAATTAAGAATATAGGCCACCATCTCGTGACAGTCGGCATCGCTCAGCGCCTCCACGCGGATTTGCGCGAACGGGCTCTGGTTTTCCTGGATCTTGCGGATCAGCTTGCTGAGCGGATGGCTGCCGTCGACTTCGTTGTGCCGGTAGGCGCCCATGAAAAACAGAAAGGGATGCTCATGATGGTTCTCGAACAGGTTCTGCAGAAAATCGAAGGTGGCGCTGTCGCACCATTGCAAGTCGTCGATAAACAGCACCAGCGGATTGTCCTCGCCGGCCAGGCAGGCCAGGAACCGGCCGAACAGGTTGTTGAAACGGTTGCGGGCCTCCACCGGCGGCAGGTGCGGCACTTCCGGCTGCGGCCCGATGATGAATTCCAGTTCCGGCAGGACATCGATGATGACGCTGCCGCTGTTTCCCACGACCTCGAGTATTTTGCTCCGCCACTGCCGCACCCGCCCGTCGCTTTCGGTCAGAAAGATGCGCATCAGATTGCGCAAGGCCTGGATCAGCGAACTGTAGGGGATGTTTTTCTGGTATTGGTCGAATTTGCCGGACGTGAAGTAGCCGCGATTTTTCACCAGCGGCTTTTGCAGTTCCTGAATCAGCCGGGTTTTGCCGATGCCGGACAGGCCGGAAATAAACACCGAGCGGAACTTGCCGCTGATGACCTCCCGGTATTGCTGCTGTATCAGCTCGCTTTCGGCCTGGCGGCCCACCATTTTCGAAATAAAAACAACCCGGCGGCTGCGGTCGTGCTGGCCCACCGTAAACGCCGACACGTAACCGTTGGCGGCGTATTCATTCTTGCAGCGGATCAAGTCGGCCAGCAATCCCGAGGTGCTCTGATAACGTTTCTCCGGCTGCTTGACGGTGAGCTTGGCGATGATATCGGCCAGGGCCCGGGGAATACTCGGCTTGATCTGATTGGCTTTAGGCGCTTCCTCGGCCAGATGCGAATGGATCAGCTCCAGCGGGTCGCTGGAAAAAAACGGCAGCCGGCCGGTCAGCAGCTCATAAAACACGATCCCCAAAGAATACAAATCGGTGGAGAAATCCACTCTGTAATTGATGCGGCCAGTCTGTTCCGGCGAAGTGTAAGCCAGGGTATGGCGCACGAATTCCGGATCGTAGATAAAATGGCTGACGTCACGAATGTCGAGCGGGGTGATGAAATCGGTCAGCCGCAGGGTCAGCGTTCCCGGCTGCAACAGAATATTGTGAGGCTTGACGCCGCCGTGGGTGATGCCGGCATCGTGTACCGCCTGCAGCGTATCGGCCAGGGTGCAGGCCAGGGTGAAAAAATCGTTGAGATCGAGCTTGTCCTGTTGTTTCATCCAACCATTCAGCGGTTGCCCGGCGAACCAGGGCTGGACGATAAATTGCAGTTCGCCGTAGGATTCCAGGGCGAGCGGCGTGGACACACGGGGATCGTGCAGCACTTTCAGGCGTTCGATTTTCTGGCGCAGATGCCGGGACTGGTCATCCCAGCTCGACAGCTGCTTCAGCAGTTTGATAACCAGCGGCTGGTCGGGAACGTGCTTGTGGTAGCCCTTGAACACCACGGCCTGCAGGCTTTCCCCCAGCTTTTCGGTAACAACGTAGTTGCCCAGTTTCGGCGCGCTCAGCGGTTGATTGGATTTTGATTCTAAATCAATTACTTGAGGCATAACTTTTGGGAAAATAGAGTGATTTCGGGCATGATGCGGTCATTTTTACGCTAAAACCCATCGTTTCACGACGATGAGGTGGTAACAGGGAGAGGTTTAAATGAACGACAGAAATGTTTCATAGGCTTTACAAGCAATTACTACTGAGAACTACGCGGGAAGGCGTCGATTAAAATTTGAGCGCTTTTTTATACGCGATCGCGGTCCAAAGCCTGCCATGCTCCGCAGGACAGCCATCCGGCATTCGCCGGTTTCAAACACGGCCAAAACATCACCCCATGCGATGCTGTTTTTCTCTTTGACAAAATCCGGCAAAGTCTCGCCATGCTTCAGGATGTGAACTTGCTTCATCCTTGCTTGAGTTAACGATGACGGGCTGGCCGGCTTTTTCTGGTCAAATTATTGTTCTGTATGCCTGTTCCAGACAGAAACACAGAACAATAATTCATTTAATTTTTTAGGGTTATTTCAATTGCAAGTAAATGATTACATTAAGCCTGAAAGTAAATAGAAAAAGAATAGGTATAACTACCTAGCCAAGCGCACTCCGATTTTCGGGCCTGTCCGCATTGAAATTGCCTATAGCGATATGCCGTTACATCGGGCAGGCGGAAAAATTGTTGCGATTGGGCCCTGGCTCTTGCATCTCGTCCGTCCGCCAGTAATATTGAGACTTTTATCCTTTTAATCCCAGGAAGAACCCCATTAAAACCATCATGAATTCGCGTCGCTCAAAGCCGCTTCTGATCGGGCTGGCGGTCCTTCTTTCGATCGTCGCCGCCGCCTATCTATTCAAGTCTTACAAGGCCCAGCCGCAACAGCATGACGGCGGCAAGCCGGGCAAACCCGGCCTGTCCGCCGTCGCGGTTGTGGCGGAAACGGCCTTGCAGGGCGACTTTCCGGTCTATCTGAGCGGTTTGGGCACGGTCACGGCGCTCAATACCGCGACGATCAGATCGCGCGTCGACGGCGAACTGATCCGCGTCGCGTTCCGGGAAGGCCAGACGGTGCGCGCGGGCGATCTGCTGGCGGAAATCGATCCCCGCCCGTTCAAGGCCCAGCTCATGCAGGCCGAGGGCCAACTGCTGCGCGATGAAGCGCTGTTGAAAAACGCGCGGATCGATCTGGAACGCTACCAGACCCTGTTGGATCAGGATTCCATCGCCGCGCAGCAGACCGCCACGCAGGAAGCGCTGGTCAGACAGTATCGCGGCATTGTGGAAACGGATCGCGGCCTGATCGCGGATGCCAGGCTGCAGTTGGCTTACACGCGCATCACGGCCCCGTTCGCGGGACGCCTGGGCCTGCGGCTGGTCGATCAGGGCAATATCGTGCAGGCCTCCGATGTGACCGGTCTGGTCGTGCTGACGCAGATCCAGCCGATCACGATCGTCTTCACCCTGCCCGAAACCGACCTGCCGGCCGTCATGAAACGGCTGCGCACCGGCGAGAGCCTGCCGATAGAAGCGTACGACCGGTCGGACCGGATCAGGCTGGCCCGGGGCAAACTCTTGGCCGTGGACAATCAGATCGACACGATGACCGGCACCATCAAGCTCAAGGCGCAGTTCGACAATGAGGACCTGGCCCTGTTTCCGAACCAGTTCGTCAACGCCAGACTGGTCGCCGACACGCTGCACGATGTCACGATCGCGCCGGCCGCGGCCATCCAGCGCGGCACGCCCGGCACCTTTGTCTATGTCGTGAACGAAGACAAGACCGTCAGCGTGCGGCCGCTGAAACTGGGCCCCGCCGAGGGCGAGAAGATCGCCGTGCTCGAGGGACTGGAACCCGGCGAACAGGTCGTGGTCGATGGCGCCGACAAGCTGCGCGAGGGCGCGACAGTCGACATCACCACGCGCGAACCGGCGGCGGCGCCATGAACCCGTCCCGCCTGTTCATCCTGCGCCCGGTCGCCACCTCGCTGTTGATGGCGGCGCTGCTGCTGGTCGGGATTGTCGCCTACCGCGCGCTGCCGGTCTCCGCCCTTCCCCAGGTCGACTATCCGATGATCCAGATCGTCACGCTGTATCCCGGCGCCAGTCCGGACGTCATGACCTCGTCGGTCACGGCGCCGCTGGAACGCCAGTTCGGCCAGATGCCGGGGCTCAACCAGATGTCGTCCTCCAGCTCGGGCGGCGCGTCGGTGATCACGCTTCAGTTCGACCTGGACCTGAGCCTCGACATCGCCGAGCAGGAAGTGCAGGCGGCCATCAACGCGGCCAGCAGCTTTCTGCCGTCCGACCTGCCGATGCCGCCCATTTACAGCAAGGTCAATCCGGCCGATGCGCCGATCATGACCCTGGCGGTCAGCTCGAAGACGCTGCCCCTGACCCGGGTCGAGGACCTGGTGGACACGCGCCTGGCGCAGAAGCTGTCGCAATTGCCGGGCGTCGGCCTGGTCAGCATCGGCGGCGGCCAGCGCCCGGCTGTGCGCATCCAGGCCAACCCCACGGCACTCGCGGCCTACGGCATGAGCCTGGAAGACCTGCGCGCGGCCATTGTCGACGCCAATGTCAACCGCCCCAAGGGCATGTTCGACGGGCCGACGCGCGCGGCCACCATCGATGCCAACGACCAGCTCCGCTCGGCGGCCGAGTTCAGGCCGGTCATCATCGCCTACCGCAACGACCGGCCGGTGCGCCTGTCCGATGTCGCCGAGGTCAGCGACGCGGCCGAAAACGCACGCCTGGCGGCCTGGGCCAATGACACGGCGGCCGTGATCGTCAATATCCAGCGCCAGCCCGGCACCAACGTCATCGAGGTGGTGGACCGCATCAAGGCGCTGCTGCCCCAGTTGCGGGCGGCCATGCCCAGCGCCCTGGAAATCATGCCGCTGAGCGACCGCACCATCACCATCCGCGCCTCGGTGCGGGATGTGCAGACAGAACTGTTGCTGGCCGTGGCGCTGGTGGTGCTGGTGATCTTCCTGTTTCTGGGCAACGCCTCCGCGACCGCCATTCCGGGCATCGCGGTGCCGCTGTCGCTGGTCGGCACGTTCGCCTTCATGTATCTGGCCGGCTTCAGCATCAACAATCTGACGCTGATGGCGCTGACCATCGCCACCGGCTTCGTCGTCGACGACGCCATCGTGGTGGTCGAGAACATCACTCGCTACCTCGAAAAGGGCGAAGCGCCCCTGCAGGCCGCGCTCAAGGGCTCGGAACAGATCGGCTTCACGATCATCTCGCTGACGCTGTCCATGGTGGCCGTGCTGATCCCGCTGCTGTTCATGGAAGATGTGGTCGGGCGCCTGTTCCGCGAATTCGCGATCACTCTGGCCGTGTCCATTCTGCTTTCCGGCGTGATCTCGCTGACCCTGACGCCGATGATGTGCGCGAAGATTCTGCGCCCGGCCGCGGAAAAAAAGACCGTCCGATACTTCGACAGGATCACGGCCGGCTACGGCAGGATGCTGACCCGGGTGCTGAACCATCAGGGCCTCACCCTGCTGGTGGTTCTGGCGACGTTGGCGCTGACCGTGTTCCTGTACGTCATCGTGCCCAAGGGTTTCTTCCCGGTGCAGGATACCGGCATGATCCAGGGCATTTCCGAAGCGCCGCAGACCGTGTCTTTCGAAGCCATGGCGCGGCGCCAGCAGGCCCTGGCCGAGGTGGTGCTGGCCGATCCGGCCGTCGACAACCTGTCCTCGTTCATCGGCGTCGACGGCGCCAATCCCACGCTCAACAGCGGGCGTTTCCTCATCACCCTGAAGCCGCTGGCCGAGCGCGGCGTCAATGCCTCGGAGGTCATCCGGCGGCTGCAGGCAAAGCTAAACGAGGTGCCCGGCATCACGCTGTACCTGCAACCGGTGCAGGATATGACCATCGAAAACCGCGTCAGCCGTACGCAGTACCAGTTCACGCTGGAAGCGGTCGATCCCGGGGAACTGAACCGGTGGACGCGGCGCCTGGTCGAGCAGTTGTCGCGCCAGCCGGCACTGGCCGACGTAACCAGCGACGTTCAGGACCGGGGACTGCAAGTGTTCGTGTCGATAGACCGCGACAGCGCCAGCCGCCTGGGCGTCACCACCGAGGCCATCGACAGCGCCCTGTACAACGCCTTTGGCCAGCGGCTGATTTCGACCAGCTTCACGCAGTCGAACCAGTACCGCGTCGTGCTGGAAGTCCAGCCCGAGTTCCAGCAGGGTCCCGCGGCCCTGGACGACATCCGCGTCGCCTCCGCCAACGATACGCAGGTGCCGCTGCCCGCCGTTGCCAGCCTGTCCGAGCGCTCGGCGCCGCTGCTGATCAATCACCTGGGCCAGTTCCCGGCCGCCACCATCTCCTTCAACCTGGCGCCCGGCGCGGCCCTCGGCGAGGCCATCGACAGCATCGAGGCCGCCAAGCGGGACATCGGCCTGCCCCTGAGCATACAGAGCAGTTACCAGGGCGCCACGCGCGCCTTCACGGCCTCGCTCACGAACACGCTGTGGCTGATCCTGGCCGCGATCGTGACCGTCTATATCGTGCTGGGCGTGCTGTACGAGAGCTATGCCCACCCGATCACGATCCTGTCGACGCTGCCGTCGGCCGGCATCGGCGCCTTGCTGGCCCTGATGCTGTCCGGCACCGACCTGGGCATCATCGGCATCATCGGCATCATTTTGCTGATCGGCATCGTCAAGAAAAACGCCATCATGATGATCGACTTCGCCCTGGAAGCCGAGCGCAAGGAAGGCAAACCGGCGCGCGAGGCGATTTTCCAGGCCTGCCTGCTGCGCTTTCGGCCGATCATGATGACGACGATGGCGGCGCTGCTCAGCGCCCTGCCGCTGATGCTGGGCACGGGCGTCGGATCGGAGCTGCGCCATCCGCTGGGCATCACCATGGTCGGCGGATTGATTTTCAGCCAGATGCTGACGCTGTTCACGACGCCGGTGATTTATCTGGCCTTCGACCGGCTGAGCCGGCGCCTGGCCCGGCCATGACAGGGCTGTCCGCGCATTTCATCGCCCGCCCCGTGGCAACCACGCTGCTGACGCTGTGGCTGGCGCTGGCCGGCCTGACGGCCTTTCTGCAACTGCCGGTCTCGCCCCTGCCGCAGGTCGATTTCCCGGCCATTTCCGTGCGCGCCCAGCTGCCCGGCGCCAACCCCGAGACCATGGCCGCCACGGTGGCCACACCGCTCGAGCGCGCCCTCGGCCGGATTGCCGGCATCAATGAAATGACCTCGGAGAGCACCACCGGCTCCACGCGCATCAACCTGCAGTTCGATCTTGACCGCGACATCGACGGCGCCGCGCGGGATGTGCAGGCCGCGATCAACGCGGCCGGCAGCCTGCTGCCCACGAACCTGCCGAGCCGCCCCAGCTATCGCAAGGTCAACCCGGCCGACGCGCCGATCATGATCATCGCCCTGACTTCGGCAACCCAGACACGCGGCCAGCTCTACGATGCCGCCTCGACCATTCTGGCGCAAAAGATTTCCCAGATTCCGGGCGTCGGCCAAGTGGACGTCGGCGGCAGTTCGCTGCCGGCGGTCCGGGTGGAACTCAATCCGGACGCCATGACCCGATACGGCATCGGTTTCCAGGATGTCCGCTCCGCGATCGCCGCGACCAATGCCAATCTGCCGAAAGGCGCCGTCGAGGACGCCGGCCGGCACTGGCAGATCTACGCCAATGACCAGATCGGCACGGCGAAGGAGTATCTGCCGCTGATCGTCAGCTATCGCAACGGCGCCGCCGTACGCATCGCCGACATCGGCGAAACCGTCGACTCGGTGGAAGACCTGCGCCATGCCGGCATCTACAATGGCAAGCCGTCCGTGCTGCTGATACTGAGAAAACAGCCCGAAGCCAACATCATCGAGACGGTGGACCGGATCCGGGCACTGCTGCCCCAACTCAAGGCCTCGATTCCGCAGGCCATCGATCTGTCGGTGCCCATGGACCGGGCCGGCACCATCCGCGCGTCGCTGCATGAGGTGGAGCGGTCGCTGTGGATCGCCACCGGACTGGTGGTTCTGGTCGTGTTCCTGTTCCTGCGCAACCTGCGTTCGGCCCTGATTCCGTCCATCACCGTGCCGTTGTCGCTGATCGGCACTTTCGGGGTCATGTATCTGTTCGATTACAGCCTGAACAACCTGTCGCTGATGGCATTGACCATCGCCACGGGCTTTGTCGTGGACGATGCCATCGTGGTACTGGAAAACACCTCGCGCCATATCGAGCAAGGCCTGCCGCCGCACCAGGCCGCCATCAAGGGCGCCCGCGAGGTCGGCTTCACGGTATTGTCCATGAGCCTGTCGCTGATCGCCGTGTTCATCCCCATTCTGCTGATGGGCGGCATCGTCGGCCGCCTGTTCCGGGAGTTCGCGATCACGCTGTCGGCGGCGGTGCTGATCTCGCTGCTGCTGTCGCTGACCACGGCCCCGATGCTCTGCGCCCGCTGGCTGACCGGCGCCGGGGAGCAACAGCACGGCCGGCTCTATCACTGGAGCGAGCGGCAGTTCGAGCGCCTGCTCGCCGGCTATGAGCGGACGCTGCGCTGGTCGCTCGATCACAGGCCGCTGATGCTGGCCTTGCTGCTGGGCACGATCGTCCTGAATGTCTACCTGTATGTGATCGTGCCCAAGGGATTCTTTCCGATCCAGGATTCCGGCCGGCTGGCGGGCACCATCCGGGCCGACGAGAGCATTTCATCGCCCGCCATGCAGCAGAAACTGATCGATCTCGCCAAGACCGTGCTGCAGGATGCCGAAGTCAAGAACGTGGTCGGATTCACCAGCACCGGCAATACCGGGCGCATGTTCGTCACCCTCAAGCCGCTGGAGGAGCGCCAGCTGAGCGTCGACCAGCTGATGCAGCGCCTGCGCGCCAGTATTGCCGAGCAACCGGGCGCCAGCCTGTTCCTGCGGCCGGTCCAGGACCTGCGCATCGGCGCGCGCAGCTCGGCGGCCATGTTCGAATACACCCTGCAGGCCGAAGACCTCGCCGAACTGCGCGCCTGGACGCCGCAAATCCAGAGGGCGCTGGCGCAACGCCCGGAACTGGCGGACCTGAATACCGACCAGCAGGAAAAAGGCCAGCAGGTTTCCCTGGTCGTCGATCGCGACGCCGCCGGGCGCCTGGGCGTCAGCCTGGACCTGATCGACTCGACGCTGTATGACGCCTTTGGCCAGCGCCAGGTATCGATCATCTATACGCCGCTCAACCAGTATCATGTGGTCATGGAAGCGGCGCCCGAATACTGGCGGCATCCGGACACGCTGAAAAACCTGTACGTCAGCGTGCCGCCCGGCCCGCAGTCGACGACCGCCAGGCAAGTGCCTTTTTCCGCCTTCGCCCGCTACGAGCTGACCAATGCGCCGCTGGCCGTCAACCATCAGGGCCAGTTCGCCGCCGCCACCCTGTCGTTCAATCTCCAGCCCGGCGCCTCGCTGTCGGCGGCCACGCAGGCCATCGAGGAAACGATGAACCAACTGGGCGTGCCCGATTCGATACAAGGCGGCTTTCAGGGCACGGCCAAGGCCTTCGCGCAATCCCTGAGCAACCAGCCCTGGCTGGTGCTGGCCGCGTTGACCGCGATTTATATCGTGCTGGGCATCCTGTACGAGAGCTATATCCATCCGTTGACCATTCTGTCCACACTGCCGTCGGCCGGCGTCGGCGCGATCCTTGCCCTGCTCGCGTTCGGAATCGAATTCAGCATCATCGCCCTGATCGGCGTGATCCTGCTGATCGGCCTGGTGAAAAAGAACGCCATCATGATGATCGACTTCGCCCTCGATGCCGAGCGCAATGACGGCCTGAACCCGCACGATGCCATTTTCACGGCCTGCCTCATGCGCTTTCGGCCGATCATGATGACGACCTTCGCGGCATTGCTGGGCGCCTTGCCGCTGGCTTTCGGAACCGGCTACGGCGCCGAATTGCGCCAGCCGCTGGGCATTTCCATCGTCGGCGGCCTGATCGTCAGCCAGATGCTGACGCTGTACACGACGCCGGTCGTGTATCTGTATCTGGACCGCTTCCAGTGGTGGTGCCGGCGCCGCTTCGGCCGCGATCCGGCCGCCGTCCGCTTACCGCGCCTATGAGAATGAGCGTCCGGTGAACGCTTGTTCATGAAGATAGGGATAAAATATGTCGTAAGGTACGCAATCTATACTCTACAGCGCTACAGGGCTTTCCCGCTGGAAGTAGAGAAAAATTTTAAACCGCGCTGATAAACTGAAATCCTACCGGTCAAAACAGCGCAGGCGCTGAAGGGATTTTGCGGAAACGCACGATGCAAGAAAACGCATCAATGGGGTTGCCTCAGTTTGGAAGGGATGTATTATGATTAAAGGGATTTTTTTATTCATAGGCTAAATTAACGAGGTGACGGATGCTTGATAAAACTCTGGCGATCATCCTGGCTGGTGGAGCGGGTTCTCGACTGCATCCACTGACGGCTGATCGGGCCAAGCCCGCTGTGCCATTCGGCGGCAATTACCGGATCATCGACTTCACGCTGACCAACTGCCTGCACTCCGGATTGCGGCGCGTGCTGGTGCTGACTCAATACAAGTCGCATTCCCTGCAAAAGCATCTGCGCGATGGCTGGGCCATCTTCAACCCCGAACTCTCCGAATTCATAACGGCCGTGCCGCCCCAGATGAGGACCGGCGAATCCTGGTACTCCGGGACGGCCGACGCCATCCGCCAGAATCTGTTTCTGCTCGAGCGCAGCCATGCCAGTTATGTGCTGATTCTGTCAGGCGATCATATCTACCGGATGGATTATGCCGCAATGCTCCAGTTTCATCGTGACCACGGCGCCGGGCTGACCATCGCCTGCATGCCCGTGCCGCTCGCCAGCGCCGGCTCTTTTGGCGTCATGTCGGTGGACACAACCAATCGAATTCGCGAATTCCACGAAAAGCCGGAAAACCCCAAGCCCCTGCCGAACGATCCCCATCATGCCCTGGCCTCCATGGGCATCTACATTTTCAGCATGGACCTGCTCTGCCAGGCATTGCATGCCGACCACGCTCATGCCCAATCAAGCCATGATTTCGGCAAGGACATCATTCCGCGACTCATCCAATCGCATAACGTTTACGCTTACGAGTTCGGCGGAGAATCAGGCCGGGTCACGCCGGACCGGTACTGGCGCGATGTCGGCACGATAGACAGTTACTACTCGGCCAATATGGACCTGCTCGCGCCGGTTCCGCCGCTGAACCTGTACCAGCCCGACTGGCCCATCCGCACCTACCACGGCCAAAACCCGCCCGCGCGCATGGGGCCCGGAGCGAATGGACACGAAGGACTGCTGGTCAATTCCCTGCTCGGCAGCGGGACAATCGTCTCCGGAGGCACGGTCAAACATTCGATCCTGTTCCCGCAAGTCCAGGTGCATGAAAAAGCCGTAGTCGAAGATTCGATCCTGTTCGACGGGGTGCAGGTCGGAGCCGGCGCACACCTGAATCGCTGCATCGTCGACAAAAATGTGCGGATTCCGCCCGGCGAGCGGATCGGCTTTGACCCCAATGCCGATGCAGCTCGCTTTGTTGTTTCGGAATCCGGCGTTACTGTTGTTCCGAAGGGGTACTGCTTTCTTTCCGATTAATGGCCGTTGTCGATAAGCGTTGAAAACTTTTCAGCTCGTAGGATGCGCTGAACGCAGTGATGCGCATCGATCGCGAACGATGCGGTTCGTAACCTCACCGCATCCTACCGCGCTGCATTAGCATTCAGATGATACCATAATGGTTTGGGCGCTTTCCGTGTACCCGTCTCCAGGTGAACTCCAATTCCTGTCTTGCTCAATAAAGCGTTGATGCCCAACTCGCATTGATGAAAGATCAAGAAATGACTTTTCGGGGCCTGAGTAAAGCGATTCCTCGCAAGACCAGAAGTGAATTGCGCCTTTCGTGGATTTTTTGTAATCAATGCCGGCTGCATTTAGTTTATCTGGACTTAAAGTCCTCAGTTCGTCTAGAGTGGGAAGTCGCCAATTTCTGAGACCGGCATACTGCAACGCATTCATTACAACGGCCCCAACTTGGGGAAAATCAGTGCGCCCATCGCTGCAGCATAGGCGTGCAACGTCCCACGCAAGACCAGTATCTGGGTCGCGCCATGCCAAGCTGCTCGATGAGAACCGGGATGTATCAGCATAATCAAGAAGCGACAATAGATCCTCATCAATCGCCCCCAAAAAGTACACATTGCTCGTGAACTTTCTTAAGTCGGGCACATGAAGAGGGGATGGGATGCACACAATGTACTTGTCTTCGTGCCTCTTTATTTCAATGCAGACCTCGAAGTGCTCTGAGAGAGACAATGCAAGATAGCTTGCGCCTTTGAAGGATGAGAACTCGACCTTTTTCATCTCGGAGCTCTATGGCCTCGACGATCCTGCAAATAATAGTAAAGACGCTCCAGTTTCTGCCTTACCTCCTTCTCTACATAATTATGAGCCAATTCGAGATCAATATACCTGATGACACTGATCACATGCTCGGGTGGTATGTCTTCGCGATGAGATTCGGATAGCGCCCTGTCGATGAGGACTGTCTGGTCTCCAGTGATTTCTGCCAATCTAATCAAGTCAAGTGCTTTATGAAGGCTGCTCATATTTTCCTCTTGGTGCATAACGCAGCGCTCTGCGGCAAATTTGGAGCGCAGCGTAAAATTTGTCCGACAGAAGCGCCTTGTTAAAGCACATCTTGCTCGGGTTCTATGTAGTCCAAAATTTTTAGCTTGGATAAAAGCTCTGAAAGCATTTGTTGCTCTGCCTCTTCCATTTCTTTGGTTACTTTCGCATGAACAATTTTAAGCCCCTCTGAGAGGCTGGCAGTTAATTTCAACTTCCTTTTTTGACTAACTCGCTGCTTAAACTCTTGTGCAAGCCAGTCATTTAAATACGATTTATTTTTGTAAACGACACCATAGTCACTATCACGCGTAACGATGACAATATCCTTCCCGCTATCAATTGAGCACTGAACTAGCCACTCCCAGTTTATTGCATCACCATAAGAGATATCATTCTTTTTTCTCGGTGGATACCCTAGAAAAAACCTTTTTCTAGCCAATCTTCTGATTGCAAACCTTCGCTTATCTTCGCGGTTAAGATTGTATGGGCTTCTGTGTTTAAAAACTCTTTGTAATACTTTATAAACCTCATCCTGAGTTGCTGGGCATTCGAGAATATTCTGAATTTTTTCAATAACTATTTTCTGCTGCTTTACTAATTCCTTTCTATGTTTTTCAATCATTCCAGAAGCTTGGGTTTCAGATAGAAGTGCTGGTGCACTCAACTTTCCCCAGTCCGACATTCCGAATTTCCCCAGGCTTTCAAGAATTACATGCTGCCTGTTCTTCTTATATTCCATTTCAACTTGAGAACCAAGGATAAGCCTATCCTTGCAAGCCTCAATCTGTTCAAGAAATTTCATACTTATATCTGACTTTCTATCTCTATAAAAATCGAGAAGAATATTAGTATCAATAAACAGCAACGCATCCATTTCGTATTTCTTCATAGCCACCCAATATCCTCTTGTACTTTAACAAGTTATTATCCAGATCGGGCTAACATATGTCTTTTTATAGCTCACTGTCAAGAATGGGCTTGAGTACCAGGTTTTCCAAACAGTTTAACCATATTTTATGCATGATAAACGGACCGGGATAATTCCAAAGCCTCATTTTAAATGCCCGAGATATCGCTCCGAAAAGACATTTAAAAAACATTATGCATAGACCGGTTTGGGCCGGCAGCGGCCAACTAACATTTCTCAAGCGGGACGGGGTTTGCAACCCCGTCCTTAACATTTCCATAATGTCTGAATTAAGTAGCCGCATTTGACAATGTCGAACGTTTCGGACGGGGCAACATGCCCCGTCCGGCTCGTAGTTCAACCGCCGGGTGCAGCCATAGCCCGTCCGAGCCGAAAAGAAGTTTCCGGGCGCCGACGCGTTCGATCAGGCGTTCCAATAAACCGAAAAAGCGCACCCCGGCGCTATCGGCATGGATGTTGGGATAAAATTCCAGCCGCTCCAACAATGCCGTTTACGCCCGCCAACTCTCGCCGAAACTCCCGAGATGAGGAATGATGAAATTGATGTCGGGGAATGTATCTGCTTGCCCCTTTAGTGCATTAGCCGTTTAGTCAACTGAGGGCAACACCTCGTTACGTCTGCTGAATTAACTCGCACTTTCAGAGAACAGCCTGGGAAAAAATATATCTATCGATTCGACAGGGAAGCGAATAGAAACAGGACCCTTTACTGTATCTGATCCCAACACCCCCTTTTCTAACAATGCCGCCAAAACTGATCTGGCCGTCCTTTCTCCTAGCCCAGTCACTGTTAGCGCCTCTCCACGCGAAACCTCTCCGTTACGCCACACGTATTTCAAAATATTGATCGATTCGTTACGCAGTTCATGAGTTACTATGAATTTCTCTAGCCTAGACTCCATTGCACCGAAATCATACAAACTGCTCATAAAAGTAATCTGGTCTATGCAGACTGCAATGAACCAATTAATAAAGTCGGTTAACGCTCTTTTTGACAGATTTCCTCGGCCATCAAGATCGCCTTGTCTCTTCATATCAGCATGATTCATCATTTGTTTGTAAGTCATCCCGCCTTCAAGCCCTCTTGATAGCCCGCGCGACACTGACCAGAGGCCATTTGCGCCTATACCGGCATAAAGCCCCATCGCATGGCTCATCAGTCTGCTAACACGACCATTGCCGTCGGGAAATGGGTGAATATAATTAAAGCGATGGTGAGCAGCTGCCATGGTGATGATACGGCTATTCATTCTCATGGGTTCCATACAATATCTGTTTTCAAAATATCGCATAAATGATTCGACTGCGGTGCTGCTTGGCGGTATGTGTTGACCGATTTCAACGTCATGCTCTGGAACGCTACGAAATTCTCCGGGTGTCATATAAAAATGATGACCATTACCTTGTATCAAAAGCATTTCTTCTGTGGCATCTTTGTAAAAATCCCTGTGCAGGTCTTTTATAAAATCCACAGTCCAAGGATTAGGCAACTCTCCTTTTAGATAACTATCATCCAATCTTTTTTGAAGGCGAACATGAGCGCGCGCCTCAACTTGCAAGTTACGGCTTCTGCCTTCATTGTCGAAGTCTTCTGCTAATGCACGCTCAATGTCTTTGGGCTTTGTTTTGTGGCCTTCAATGAGATTGGAGTAATAGCAGTTTGCTATCCGCACCAGATCCGACAGGTTGCTAGCCGTTTTTTCATGTAATTTTTCCCCCAATTGCCCGGATTTCCATGCCAAATCCGTAGCCAAATCCGCTGTTTTCGGGTCTATTGAGTCGAGCAAGCATGGCTCTATCCGAAAAGGTGTTTCTTGTGGTATGGTCATTTGCCGATCTTTTGAATGATGTAAATTACTGTTACTTATAAGTTTTTTTGTTGTTAATGACAACTTTTTTCCGATATAGAGCGCCGATTCTAAAGCATAATGCAAGTCTATGTTTTATCAATAAAAATTCATACTTACGGGAATGTTTTTTGCCGACTAAAGAATGCCAATTTATGGGATCGGTTTGCTGTCGACCATTAACCTCATAATTAAGGGATTGAAGTCCATCAGAAGTGTAACCCATGCGGCAGAGGCACGGAATGGGACAGTATTCATTAGAGCTGTAGTGGTCAAGTTTTTTCGGGCACCGAGATGGTAGAATCCAGTCGCTGATCAATCTGCTGCAGAAGCCGTTACGGCAGTATGACATCCAGCAGATGGATGAAACCAGCCTGCAGGTGCTCGAGGAGGACAGCAAAAAAGCCCAGTCCAAGTTCTATCTGCGGATACAATACGCCGGGGCGACACGCAATCATATTCACCTATGATCCTTTCCGCAGCCGACACAAGTCAGCAAAGTCAGGGTCAGTTCTAACATGCCCACATCATTCCCGGTTATTCTTTTCAAATTGCCTGCCTCACAGATCGTAGGCTGGGCTGAAGCTTTGCGGAAACCCAGCTTTGATGACGTCGAAATGCTGGGTTTACCAACTCAGCCTACGAACTCTGTAGCCGGGCAATTCATGCGTCCGATTACGCTGCGCTAATCGGACCTACGCGGGCTCAGATCATTACGGCGGCAATGGATCAGATTTCAACGGGGCACATGCGCCCTGTACGTATTCATAGCCAGGAACAGGAATCCGCCATGTGTTGTTTTCGAAGTCCCATACCCATAGCGGCATGGCTGAGATGATACCGCCATTGTCGCCGGTGCAACTGTCTTTGGTTCCCACAAACGGCGTGTCCTCTACCCGACACTGACAGCGCAAGGGCCTGTCTGGATCGGATGGATTCTCGGTTTCCGTGCATGGAGCGCCATCGCAGATAGCCCAATACAAATCCCCGCTATAACCTGGTTCGTTTTGATCACAAGCTTTTGGCTTGTAAAGACTGCACCATCCACGATAAGAAAAAGTTGATACCCAATCATATTTGGCCTTATCCACCTCATACTGTCCGTACTTGATGGCCCTGCAAACAGGAGCTTGATCTACATCGCAAGGATGTCTGTTAGTGCATTTGGCCTCAGTCAGGCGTTTGACCGCGTGATCCTGAATTTCACTTGTCTCAACGATATGGGGTTCATTAACCCTCAGACAGTCGCAGTCCGCCTTGTCGCCATTCATTTGGCAGTCGGTGGATGCACTACAAAGGGCATGCCATCCAGTGCACACGACTAATTCCTGGGGTACAACGCCATGATTATGGGTACTCCTGTCCCCTTTGCCACCAATTTCTGCCAGAGATACCGGCCCATAACTCATGGCTATCCAGGTTATCCACGTGATCGCTAAAAATTGAAATCCCATCTTCCTTCCTCCAAGAAGATTCATTTAGTATCTAACTGATGTTACGCATTAGTTGAATTGAGACAGGTTTAAAAGTACATCCAGCACGGCTGGTTATTTGAATTCAACTGTAGAGTCGAATTGGCTTGTACCCTTTAGGGTATTCGACCCGAAACGCTTATTATTCAGTGTAGTGCGAATGAATTCGCACCTACGCGTGCATGACCATTCAGACGATGAGGCCACACTGCCAGTTGAATAAAGATCGGTTTAACAACCTATCGCCAGCGCGGCAAGCAGGATAAAAAACGGCCCATGCGTAACGTCAGTATCTAATACTCTTATAAGCGACCGGCGCATCGGTTCTGACCCTGTAAAAGGAGCATCTTACATCGTCGGACGCATCCCTTTTTTCCCATCGAATTGGATGGAGATCGGGTTGAGAACCTGTGTCGGGTCTGGTCCCCGCGTTGAGCCAGGGTTGAGGTAGTTCCGCTGGACGATTTTGATCGTATCTCCCCGGGGAATCAGTTTTCCGGGTACTTCTTGGCACCACGGGTACAGGCCGCTGCAGTCCCGCGCAAAGTAGTACACGTAAAACTTTGTGTATAGCTCCGGATTTGAAAGTGCGTCCTTAAATTTCTTCGCACTCTCTTCGAGAACAACGTCGTCACGATTCAGGACACCGACGAGTTCCGGGAACCAATTGACCGACAGGCTTGTGTAGGTGGCATTCCCGGTTTTTGTCCCGAGCGTTCCGACCACCGCGATGACCTGGTCGTCGTCGAGATGGTAGGTGCCGCCACTGATCTCGGGCTCGTCATCCTGGTTGTCGCCGAGGCAGTCCATCGGGCCGCGAGGCAGCGTAATGCCCTCGTCCGGGTCTGGAGACGGGGGGCCATCGTACCCTAGGCAGTGCTGGCCGATGAGGTCAACCCAGAGGGTCAAGCTTTTGAAATCCGATGCAAGGGCCTCGTGACCTGAAACGGCGTCCTGGCCCCAGTATTTCTTGACCGCTGTCACAAGGCTCATAAGATCGGCCTCCAGGGCATGCTCGTCGAAATTCGCATGCTTTGCTTCGTATTCCGGGATAGGGAACGGTTCTTTAGCCGTGCCACCGTTAGGGTCCCGGACCCGGATAACCGTGAGCGGAAGCTGCTCGCGCCATTTTTCACCTAGTGCGAGATCGTTCGGCATCGAGTAGCGGATGTAGGTGATAAAATCGTCCGCCTCGGGCCCGTATCCCACTTTGGCCAATTCGGGGGAGACCCGCTCGGTGAATACGTGGCTCGGATCGACACCCACCGATTCGAGCGCTTCGGTCATCGCGTCTGCCATCTCCTTGTCTGGCGTGATTACGAAGAAGCGCTGCTGCCCCCAGTCCTCTTTGCTCTGCTCCTCGATGACGACGTTGTTGATGGTGTCGCCGATCGACGCGATCATCATCATGCGGTCGGGATTCGGCGAGAGTCCGAAGATGATCCCAAGCAGATCCTGCGTTTCGGGTTGGTCCAGTTTTTTATAGACCGGGTCATTTGTGTTGAGCTCGGTCTTCCGGGTGAAGACATTCGTCCCGATCCCGAAGTAGCGGGCCGGCGGGGGGAGCTCGGCCATGACCACCAGCGCTTCCCGTTCACCCAATCGGTAGTTTGGATTCGTCCCCTTGCGTGTTTTGGTGAGCGTAAGCTTCAGGCTCGGGTCCACGAATTCGTCCTCCCACGGCGGGACGGCGGCCAGCACGTATGGGGCGGTCGGATTGTTGCCGTAGCAGAACCCGACCGTCTGGAGCGGATATTTGCAGTCCTCGGCCGTCCACAGGGTCCAGTAGCCCTGTGCCGTCTCGTACCCTTTCGTTATGACCTCGTTCTGAAAATCCTGAACTTTCCGCTCGAGGTCTGGCGGGAGCCGGTTGGCCTTGCTCAGCGGATCAGTCGCAGCGACGTTGTTTGTGGAGAAGGCGCCAAGCAAAAGCATGGTGCATAGGATATGCCTCATTATTATTCTCCTAATATTGATCGTTGATCAGAAAAATAAAAAGCTTGAAAGCTTAAAAATGAGCAACCGTTTTCAGGATGAGAGACTCTTAAAATTGGGCTTTGTTGCATAAATTCTCTGCGATCCCCCAATTAGGGGATGAAGAAGCCGAAAACCTGCTACAAGCTCAAGAATGAGCGAGCGTAAAATGAGTCCCTGGTTAATCAAGGATCCTTGACGCTCTGGTTTGAAAAATCGCAGATTGAACACTGGCATCAACCGGAGCGGTCCGGTTATCGAGATAGCCTCATGACCTATTCCGATGTAGCGGTTCAGATCGTAGGCTGGACTGGATCTTTGCGGAAACCCAGCTTTGATGACTTCGAAATGCTGGGTTTACCAACCCAGCATTTCGAGTTCTGTAGCCGGTCAATTCATGCGTCCGATTACGCTGCGCTAATCGGACCTACGCGGGCTCCCCTGTAGCACGTTCATGATGATGTGTTTCAATCTAAATCAGTTTCAGAAAATCCAGAATCATTTTTACCCCGACTACAGACGCTAAATTTGAGAGCATTGATAAAGAGAAAAAACCCGCACAGCCTAAAGTCGGAATAAAACAGTTCCTTCATTACATAGTGACAGTATTTTTCTTTGTCGGTATATCTTTTAGTCTTACCGTCTATTGTGGATGAATCGCTTATCCAAAAATCGTGTTTATTATTTTTTATTTTTTCCCTTAAATATAGTATTTCGAATCGAAATGTACTATTGATTAGCTCTCCAGACAACTTATTACTGAAATCGATTGCTATCGCCTCCCAAGCTTTTCGATCTATTGAATTCTTTTTCATCTGCTCAACAGCTTTAAAAGACAGTGAATCGTAAAAATTCCACAGCCGGCCCTTGCGATACCAAAGAAAAGTTACGAACGCGATAATTATTGTTGGGTTTATTTGGCTAAACAATATTCTGTCCCTCCTGTGTGCAAATAGGCTAACGTAAAGGTAAGCTGGGTGGGCAAACAGCCTCATCGTTTGTCTGCCGTTTGAATCAAAGTCGGTGAGCATAAAAGTGCTGCCCACCCTACTGGGCTTGAGTTTCGTGTTAGGACCAATTGCCATCAGGTGACTGCTTGGGCCAGCAATGCCAAAGTCTCAAGCGCTGCCTCTGCATTCTTGCGGTACCCGGAGTAGTTCGCGAAGGCATCGGAAGTGACAATGGTTGATGCAGTGCCATCCGCGAATTGAAGTGCCGCAGTAGCCACCAGCCCCTGATTTCCGCGAAAACACTTACGTCCTTCCTCTTTCGTTCGAAGAGCATTGACAGCACTGATCGTTGGCGACGAAAGGACCGGCTCGCGTTCCAGATTCCCCAAAGAGCCGTGGACAAAGGTGGGTTGATCTCTTGGTAATACTCTGACAAGGGCAAGAGCAGCGCAATAAGATCATCGGCGGAACACGATCTATCCAGGCCTTCCCAAGGCAACGCTGATTCCATAAAAACACCGGCTCTGCACGCCGGTTCGAACACAGCTCGCATTAGTCGTTCGTCAAGATCGAGGACGCCCTTGGCGCGTTCTGCTTGATCCTTTTCATGTCTTCGAGCAAGGCACTGTCTCCCAAGGTCTACTAACGCCGCAATTCACCGGCGGCAAAAAGCATAGCGAGGGACGAGCGGCGCTTTTTGCCGCCCGAGTGAAATTGCCTTGTTATACGCTTTTACTGACATACTCCGTTAACTCACTCCATATATTTACAAGCCCTACATACTGATATGTCGCAGTTGTTGCTACGCCATCGGATGGAACAGATGACGCTTCAAGGTCGAACAAAATATCTGTAATTGCTTCGGCCTCTTCTGCTTTGCATCGAACTTCGTAATAACACTGTTGAGCATCACCGTCGTATTTTTCTGGAAACGGTATTGGTTTACCTGCAATTATTGCCTCAATGATTTTAGCTTCTGATGCTCCCTCCTTTTTTAAAGCCGCCAGAGTTTTAAGAAGAACATCACTTTGCAGTACGTTCGGCTTTGAGCATACTTCTTTGTATTCCGATCCGTTCATATTTTCACGTATAACAAGTGAATCTCTAGATTTGCATATCTTACACACTGCACTACAGCATCAAAACAATTTTTCCAAAAACGTTGTAGTTTTAAACGGGATAACATACATAATTTTCACGATAAACAGATCCAGATAATTTCAATACTTTTGTTTACAGCTGATTGCCCAAGCAACTCAGCAACTGACCGTTATACTGCTAATTGTCGCCATTCAAATAATTCGAGTGAAGACCGTAACGGGCCGGCAGCGGCCAACCAATAAGTTCAAATGACGGTTGGTGACATGAGTGTTGGGTCATTTCCTGTATGACGATACCGAACCTCAAACTCAAACCTACAAATAGACTTGGATATCTCCCCTAAATCCAATAAAACCCATCGAAATAAAATTCAGCAAGCAGCAACCCCAGGCCGTTCCATTCCGATCAAGTTAAGGAAATTCCCCGCCAGAATCAGCTGTTCCTGGGCATGCGGAAGTTTTAAAAGCCGAATTTTAGCGAGTTCCACCGCCGGGTGCAGCCATGGCCCGTCCGAGCCGAAAAGAAGTTTCCGGGCGCCGCCGCGTTCGATCAGGCGTTCCAATAAATCGAAAAAGCGCACTCCGGCGCTATCGACATGGATGTTGGGATAAGATTCCAGCCGCTCCAACAACGCCGTTTGCGCCCGCCAGCTCTCGCCGAAACTCCCGAGGTGAGGAATGATGAAATTGACGCCGGGGTAATGTATCGCCAACCAATCCACCGTCGCCAGCTCGTTTTCGATATCGTATAGCACCGGCAGGTTATATGCCCTGACCGCCGCGTAATCTTGATGGAAATTGGCAAACAGCACGCTATGCGTGATCCCTGCGGCCGATGCCCGGCGCATATACTCAAGCAGGACGGGGCAGAAGGCGACTAAAGTCGCCCCACATGCTTGCATAAGCCCCGTCTTAATTTAAGAACTGCACGTTCTTTGCAGTCATTTATGAATTCACGCTATCCGGAGCCGCCACGGCAAGCATGACGGCATTGCTTTTAAACACGGCGTTGACCGGCATGCCGGGCTTCAGCCCCAGGGATTCGGCGCTGGATTGGGTGATCGTGGCGACCAGACTGTCTCCGCCGGGCAGCCGGAGCGCGACCTGCGCATCGATGCCGTCCCGCTGCATGCGGACCACGGTGCCGGACAGGCTATTGCGCGCCGACAGCTGTTGCTGCCCGAACTCGGTGACAATGCTGATCTCCGGGGCATTGATCAGCAGCAGCACATCCTGGCCGACATTAAGTTCAAGCCGGTCAAGCACCGCCAGATTCATGGAAGCTGCAACCGGCTCACCGCCTTTCAGCTCGACGAGTGCTTCAACATTGACGGGGCCGGGTTGAATGGCAGTGATAGTGCCGAACAGCTGATTGGTGGCGCTGGTTTTGATGGACAGCGGTTTAAGAAGCATCATCATCTCGGGATCGTCCGCCAGGGTCTGATTGAGATACCGCAAGAACTGCCGGTGCTGTTGCTCGAGTTGCGTGAACAGTTGCAGCAGCGCCTGACCGGCAGTAGTCAAGCGGGTACCACCACCCTTGCTGCCGCCGGTTGTCGTCGCGATCAGCACTTTGGGTGCCAGGTTGTTGGCACGCTCTATCATTTGCCAGGCGCCTTTGTAACTCAAGCCCTGCTGTTTGGCGGCCTGGTTGATGGAACCGCTTTCGTCGATGGCCCTTAGCAAGCCGATCATGCGCCTGTCCAGTATGCCGGCCAGTCGCAATTCGCCTTCGATCCAGGCGGTGTTCATGTTGTCATTCGGGTTGTCTGGCATATTTTTCTCTTAACGTGTGAGTGCTGATCGTCTGCTCGACCGGCTTATTGTTTCCCAAAACGGCACAACCTGTTTTCCAGTTTTCTTTTTACTCGGTGCAAGAATAAGTCCCACGATTATAAGCCATTCATGGCCAATAGAACGTGCTTAACAACAGGTTCATGCTTCATAACTGATATAGGGTATTCGACCCGAAACGCTTACTATTCAGTCTAGTGCGAATAAATTCGCACCTACGCGTGCATGACCACTCAGGCGATGAGGTCCACTCCGCCAGTTAAATAAAGATCGGTTTAACAACCTATCGCCAGCACGGCAAGCAGGATAAAAACGGTCCATGCCTAACATCGGTTCATAATAAAAGCTGTTTTATTCTGCATAAATCCTGAATCCATTCCCCAAAGCACTTACAAGGCATCAGGCTTTTTGGGAGGCATCGCTAACACCACCGAGTAAATAATTTCCCCCGGCAAACGCAACCAATATCGATTAAACACGATCATACAGCGTAGACGGAGCTGAGTGGCTCCATTATGTAACTGAATGTATAAGAAGGACATAGTTGTGAACAGATGGCATCGAGCATTTTGGTCTTTACTCATAATAGGCATTTTAGTGGCCGCGACTGGAGTTTTGCTGAATTCTTCAGTGCTTGCGGACAAAAGCGTCAATCCTTCCCTGAATAAAGCGGCTGTTGGTCCTGATACGCCTTATATCGTCCTGGGAATGGGGTGTTTCTGGGGCGCGGAAAAACGCATGCAAACCCTGGCAGGCGTATTGGATGTTGAGGCCGGCTACGCCGGAGGCGATATCGCCCACCCCAACTACCAGACGCTCCACGATACCGAAAAATCCATACGGGAAGGCAAAGCCGTCGAAAACCATGCGGAAGTGGTCAAAGTCTATTACGACCCCAAACAGACCACGCTTGAACGGGTCCTGATCCAGTTCTGGGAAAACCACAACCCCACCCAGGGCAATCGCCAGGGCAACGATATAGGCAGCAATTACCGGAGCGCCGTCTTTTATCGTACCGATGAAGAACGGCAACTGGCAGAGAAAACGCGGGGCATCTATCAGGCCAATTTAAAAGCGGCCGACATCACCAAACCTATTACCACTGAAATTGCCCCGCTGAAAAACTATACGTCCGCCGAAGCGTATCATCAGGATTACCTGGAAAAAAATCCGCGCGGTTATTGCGGCTTGGGCGGGACCGGAGTCGCCTATCACGATTCGAAGCAGCAATAACGATTCGATTCATTGATAACCGCGAGCTATCAAGCCCTATCTCCAAACGATTAGACGCCCATCACCCGTAAAGCGGACAATATTGTCATCTGGCCAGGATAAACCCCGGTCCCGATCAATCAAAGGTCAGGACCGTTCCTCAAAATTCAACTCATGATGGAGGTGGAAAATGGCTAAAATTATTTGTGTTCTTTACGATGATCCGATCGACGGTTATCCGACTTCCTACGCACGGGATGACTGCCCGCAACCGGAGCGTTACCCGGACGGACAAACCCTGCCGACGCCCAAGGCCATTGACTTCAAGCCCGGCACATTGCTCGGCAGCGTGTCCGGCGAACTGGGCCTGCGCAAGTATCTGGAATCAAACGGCCACCAATTAATCGTCACCTCCAGCAAGGACGGCGCCGACAGCGTTCTGGACCGCGAACTGCCCGATGCCGAAATCGTGATTTCGCAGCCGTTCTGGCCGGCCTATATGACAGCCGAACGCATCGCCAAGGCGAACAATCTCAAGATGATCGTGACGGCCGGTATCGGCTCTGACCATACTGACCTGCAGGCGGCGATGGAGCGCGGCATTACTGTCGCCGAAGTCACTTATTGCAACAGCAACAGCGTCGCCGAGCATGTGGTCATGGTAACGCTCGCGCTGGTACGCAACTATATCCCGTCCTACAATTGGGTGATCAAAGGCGGTTGGAATATCGCCGACTGCGTGGCGCGCTCCTACGACCTGGAAGCGATGCAAGTCGGTACTGTGGCTGCCGGCCGTATCGGTCTGCGCGTACTGCGCCTGCTGAAACCTTTCGGTGTGAAATTGCATTATATGGATCGCCACCGCCTGCCGGAATCAGTCGAGCAGGAACTCGATCTGACCTATCACGCCAGCCTGGAAAGCCTGACCCAGGTGTGCGACGTCGTGACCCTGAACTGCCCGCTGCATCCTGAAACCGAGCACATGATCAACGAGCAGTCGCTGAAGAATTTCAAGCGCGGCGCTTACCTGATCAACACGGCCCGAGGCAAACTGTGCGATCGCGACGCCATCGTCCGCGCCCTGGAAAGCGGTCAATTGGCGGGCTATGCCGGCGATGTCTGGTTCCCTCAGCCGGCGCCGAACGACCATCCCTGGCGCACCATGCCGCACCACGGCATGACGCCGCACATTTCAGGCACCAGCCTGTCGGCGCAGACGCGCTATGCGGCCGGCACCCGCGAGATTCTGGAGTGCTACTTCGAGGGCCGGCCCATCCGCAACGAGTACTTGGTGGTTCAAGGCGGCCAGCTGGCAGGTGTCGGCGCACATTCCTACAGCAAAGGCGACGCCACCGGCGGTTCGGAAGAAGCGGCTAAATTCAAGAAGAAGGAATAACAGTCGCTTGACCTGAAAGCGGGATGCGGCAGTCAATGCCTGCATCCCTTTTACCAACTTGGAGAAGGGCTTACGCAAGCCTGTGGGGGCGACTGCCAACAGTAGGCGCTTTAGGCGAAGTCGCCCCCACAAGTTTTAAACCCGCTTGTTTCGGCGGATGAACAGGCAAACTGAAGTCCTATACAACAAGAAATAGCGGAAAAACCTTCTACCAAGTCCTTCTCTGTCTTGCATGAAGCTGGCCTGGATTGAGCCTGGTCTTTGCTTCTGTTGCCGCCCTACGTCAGCTTTCCCGATTCCCACTCAATCTTATCGGCCTGTTAATGAAAGAAGCGCTCATTTATCCGCTTTTTGGACACGTTATGACGCTTCAGGGATGAAAGACACGGGTGAATGATCACTCTCTCAACCTACAAAAACATAACAAAATGTTTGAAACCCGACATTATCCACTTCTGACTCAGCAACAATAACTGACGTAACTCAATAACATAATTGCCATCTGAATCACTGGCACATTATTTGCTCAAAAA
>SWBY01010149.1_pt1 | contig 40142 bp, 39 predicted proteins | sample 4693071 | NCBI WGS metagenome assembly SWBY01 (sample SAMN10267273, study PRJNA491770) | bioreactor metagenome | isolation source: DHS bioreactor inoculated with marine methane seep sediment | place: Japan: Omine Ridge, Nankai Trough | collected 2006-05-06 | reverse complement strand
AATTAGGTAAGGGTAAGGGCTTAGATAAGCGATTATTAGTCATAAAGCCTTCGGTGACTTTTTTGTATGCGGTTCTACGAGTTGTTATCCTGTTTTTTGTGTTGCAGGCAGTTGTAATATAGTATAATTTCAACAAAACCAGGGTTAAATATAAATATTACTGTTGCGAAGGTTTAATAATTACTGAGAATATAACTATATAGGGGTTGAAGATATGAAAACACTCTACCATAAGGATGAATCAAAAGCAGTAAAGCCAATTATTAATGATAATCTTGACTTTATTGCAAGGAATATCATCTATCCGGAACCGCATACACCCGGTCAGAAGAAGGATGTGAGCCTCAATAAGATCATGACTCATCTTGGAGGGACAAGTGGGGAAATTGCACGCCTCTCCAACATATGGAAGAAGAGAACTGAGAGAATGCAGGAAAAATAAGCGAACAAGCCGCTGGTGAGATGGTACCATTATGTAATAAACCGTAACAGAATGTACATCATCACCATATTGACACTCAGGGCTCGTTGCGGGAACGAAGATAAAATCATCTTTTCATTGCTTCAGCGATTCTTTCCGGTAAGGTATCAAGCTTATTTGAAATCCCGTCAAGCATATCAAGCTTATTATTTATTCCATAAAGAAATGAATTATTTTTGCTCAGAAACCTCGTATGTTCTGTCAATATGTCTATGCCCTTATCAAATCGTGCCATATACTCTCTTATGTCATCCACTGCGATCTTACCAAATGGTGACGGTAATGAGATGTCTTCCATGATCTCTATGGTTTCTATGATCGTGTCTGGTCGATCTGATCTCAAATCCTAGATAAATTCAGTCAAAACGGGCTCCAGCCCACGTGCCATAATCTTAACCGATCCATCAGCATCATTAAAAACGAATCCTGCCAGTCCTCTGGCCCTTCCATGAGCTTCTACAATTTCCCGGTATCCTGCCATCTGGACATGGTCAGTTATGGTGCATAGATGTTCTTCATTACACCGGACATATAATCTTCCTTTTTTACCTGTTGGTATTATAGTTTTGTGGTCTTTACTTTATCAGCTTTGCCCTGCCACTCCGATCCTGCCTGATTGTTACCTATTTCTGATTATTATAAGACTAAGTGAATAATCACCCTTCATGGCGGTTTTGCCCTTGTTTCATTGTTTTATACATATGTTTTCGCTTAGCACCGGCACGATTAAATTATCTATGGCTTAATTTCAGCCACTGTGATGACAAATATGACCTGCCTGTGGTACTGCAGGTAGGTAGGAGCTCGGGAGATTTCCCTGGCCAAATCTCGATGATCACAGTTGCAGGTAGAATATTGGCAGAAATCCAAATCCTCCAGAAGTTGATCTGGCCAGAGTGGGAATTCCAGCCTGATTCCAACTTGACATAGGTTCAAGAGTGGCCACAGAGGTTTCCGTTGCAATGACATATGATAGCGATTCGGCAACTTTTCGTACCATGTTAAATTCTGCCTGACAGTGTGGGCATGAATGGGATGTTAATACTTCTATGTGAGTTAGTCATTTGATGTTCACCAACATACTCATCAAACAATCAATATTATATACCCCAAAAGTCTATTCAGGAATGATGCGTCCTTATACATTTATTAATGCGGCCATGTCAGCAGACGGTAAGATTTCCACATACAAGCGCGAACAGATCAGGATTTCGGGAAAAAATGATTTTGAGAGGGTGGACCATTTACGTGCAGGTGCCGATGCCGTAATGGTTGGCATAGGCACTGTACTGGCAGACGACCCCAGCCTCACAGTCAAATCCTGTGACTTAAGGCGCAATCGCAAGGAACGTAACAGGTGTGAGAATCCGGCAAGGATTGTTGTGGACAGTATGGCAAGGACCCCGATAGATGCCGATATTTTCAAGAAGGGGGAAGGTGAGAGGATGATCGCAGTAAGTGAAACGGCACCTGCTGACAGGGTCGAAAAACTTAAGAAAAAAGCCAGGATCATCACCGCTGGCAGGGACAGGGTGGACCTTGTGGCACTTATGTCTCGGTTGAAGGAACTGGGTATTGGTACTTTAATGGTGGAAGGGGGGGCGACCCTGAACTGGTCATTGATATCCCAGGGACTGGTGGATGAAGTTTTTACTTATATTGGTGCCCTGTTCCTCGGAGGCAAGGACGCACCCACACTGGTCGACGGCGCAGGGTTTGCTGATAATACGGATGCAACCGGGCTGGAACTTGTATCACTGGAACAAATGGATAACGGTGTGCTGATACGATGGCGTATAGCAAAACCGTGACAAAATTATTCAAACAATAGTGATACATCATGACAAAATCAGTAATGATAGCAGGCACCCATAGCGGTGTCAATGGATGGCTTTGTAAAATCCTACCGGGAGTACAGCTGGGGATGATAGTGAAAGTGAATTGAAAATAGTTATCTATAATCCTGATAATCAGACCAGAGATATATCGCTAAAATAATATGAGCATCGAAAAAACAGAATCTGACCGCTTTCTTATAGGAGTATTCGTAACAGGAGTGATATCGGTCTCAATAGTGCTTTTCATATTCTACCAATTTGGACTGCTGAGGGAGTTACTACTGGTTTTCAGTACCCAGATGCTGTCCGGCCGGGAGTTCGCTATGCTGCATGGTGCCTCCAAGGAGATGTCCATTCACTTGCTGATATTGGTCAGTTTCATATCTGATATCGGTGCCATGTTAGTAGGTCTTCCTATTTTTGTATTATTCCATAAAGAGTTGAAGCAGTTCCCGCTAATGGCACCGTTCATGAATTTCTCAGAGATAATCACTTCTAATAAAAGCGGTGTGATGCATAAGTTCGGCCTTGTGGGACTTTTCATTATTTGTTTTATCCCGTTCCAGATGACAGGAGGGCTTGCAACTGCATGTTTTGCAAAACTCCTGGGTTTCTCTCTTCGGGAGATCATACCTGTGATAGCGTCTGCGTCCCTGATTGCTTCCATGTTCTGGGCTGTGACTGCCGATACTGTAATGCAATACCTGGAGCCGGTCCAGCACTATATACCCTACTTCATCGTGCTGGTGGTGGCATCAATTTTGATATACAATTTTGTGCATTACCGGAACAGGTGACTTTACCCTTCCCGCAGGTAGTATAACCGGTTTGCCTCACGCAGGTCTTCGGGCGTGCCCACATCTATATGATAGCCGGGAATATCCCGGAATACAACCTTGCACCCCCGCTTTATCATTAAATTAAAGGCATCGGCCAGCTGGTACTCGTTGTTCACACCGGGCTCAATAAGGCAGATGGTATCGAACACTTCAGCACTCATGATATAGATGCCCGCAGACCCCTTCATACTGGGTGCATCTTTTGGACTGGGTTTTTCCACAATATCAGTTACGTCCATACCCTGGTATGCAATTATGCCGTGGCGGGTGGTGTCCTGTATGTCTGTTACTCCCAGGGTCACATCGGCCCCTTGCTGCTGGTGGAACTCTCGCAGGTCGCGCAGGAAGGTCTTTGGATAAAAGAAATTATCGCCCAGTATCACAGCAAATGTACTGTGTCCCACGACATAACGACCGGCATATATGGCATTGGCAAGGCCCAGCCTCTCATCTTGCACTACGTAAGTTAGGTTCACACCCATACGCTGTCCAGAACCCAGGTAGTCCAGTATGGCGTTCTTCTTCCAGCCCACTACGATGGTAATATCTGTGATATCCGCCTCCCTGAAGGCATCGATAACGTGTTCGATGACGGCCTTGCCGCCTACGGGCAGCAGTTCTTTCGGGATGGCGTTGGTGTATGGTTTTAGCCTGGTGCCCATACCGGCGGCGGGGATTAGTCCTTTCATATTTGTTTCTCCTTTTGATATATTTCCCATATTATCAGGTTCAACACCCATCAATACGCCATTCATTCGAAAAAACCATCATTCTGCCTGGAGTTGCTAACCCCACAAGGCATATACCTGTGCGCCTTGCAGCTTCTATGCCGCTATTTAAGGGTGCAGCCTTTGTCACTACCATGGGTATACCTGCCCGTGCTGCCTTCATTACCATACCAGCCGGCTGTCGTCCCGTGGACAGGATAAAGTGCTCACCCAGGTTGAAACCGTCCATTATTGCCTGTCCGATAGCCTTATCCACAGCATTATGCCGTCCCACATCAATGGCACAGGCAATGCAACCACCTTGCCTGTCAATAATACAAGCAGCATGAATGCCCCTCGTTTGCTGGTATATTTCAGATTCCAGGTAGTGAAGCGAACCTTGTATGACATCAGTGTGGAAATGACTATCTGATTCCACCTTGACATCCTCATTATCCTCCCGGTCAACACCTATGCATCCGGAAGAGCGGATCTCCAACCTAATATCAAAATGGTCGTTTTGGGTGATTTCAGCATAAATCCTTTTTTCACTATCAATCCTGACATCCTGGATGTCAGATGCAGCACTGACAAAACCCTCACATACAAGATATCCAACTGCCAGTTGTTCAAGCTTTCCGGGAGATGTTAAGATGGAAGCTATACGCGCATTATTCACAAATAGTTCTACAGTTTCTTCTACCGCCGCAGTAAAACTTGATGAACGGGCATTGCTGTTAATGATCTCGACTGTTTCATATTCCTGCTTATACATAGCACCGATCCCATAATGTACAGAATTGAACTGCTATATTTATGTATCCTTATTTAACAATGATTGACTATAAAAGTGGATACGACAGAAAAGCATCGTATAAGGAAAGATATCACATATTTTGAATACATAAACAAATATTGTTGAAAGACAGATAATTCATATAGCAAAACTTTAGTATCTACAACTGTCAATATGTTATTGAGTGTTCTATTATGTTACGACAGCGATTTGTGCTTGATACCAGTGCATTGACAGATTCTGCAACCAGGGAGAAGGAAGGATACAAGACCCTGTGTGAAGGGATTAACAGTATCCTGGACATTATTGCAGAGGCCAGATTATCATACGAGCTCAGTTGTTATATACCCTACCCGTCTGTCTATAATGAACTGCATGGTTTTATCAAGAACAATGGCTGCGAGGATGAAGTGATCGCCAAGATCGATACCTGGCTGGTTAAAAAAACGCCGGACCGCTACGAGGTAAAGATACCTTCAAAGATATTCTATGAATACGTGGATTACATGCGAAGCCGTATTAACAAAGGTATGACAGTTGCAGAGGACGCCATCTGGGAAGGTGCTACCGAATGCTTATTTCTCACGTCAAAGGCACAGGATAAAAAAAATATCGAGATAGAAATTAAACGTGATGTCATTGGTAGTGTTGTGGGAAAGTTCAGGGATAAATACCGCACGGCCCTCAGATACGGTATCCTGGACAGTGGCCCTGATATTGATGTGCTGCTGCTGGCCAAGGAACTTGATGCGGCTGTAGTAGCATCGGATATGGGTGTGCAGAAATGGGCGGAACAACTGGGATTAAGGTTTGTGGAAGCAAAGTCCTTCCCTGCCATGATCAAGGAATACCTGCAGCATAAGAAAAAGGTGTGAAACATGTATTATTTTGCCATCTCTGTGGCGGCCTTTGCAGTGGTGGCGTTTTTAACCCTGCGGGATATTCGCATATTCAGGCGCACAAGACTGGAATCATACCGGAAAGGTGCAATGAAGGGCATGGCTGCAATGTTTTTGGTGCTACTGGGAGTGGTCGTAGTACAGGTTTTTCCTGAACTCGGTCTGCTGCTGGTGTTGATAGGAATGTTCATTAATAAAAAGGGGCAGCGAGAGGATGTATTCGGCGGGGCTAAAACAGCAGACAGGTTCCTGGGAAAAACAGAAATTAAGAATTGAGATACTCCAACAACCTAAACTTGGCATGCGGCTGCCATTACAGTAGCCCGCACAAGTTTAATCTCATTATACATACAATCATCACCCAATTTCTCCTTGATAGGGGGACAGGTATTCGGGTCCAACATCTGATATTGCCTTCTGGATAGCTTGCTGCTTGTGTGTATCTACCCACTGATCTATAGAATCAATCTCGCCTGCCAGGATCAGTTTCTCTATATGGGTGATAATGGTACTGGCAGAAAGGTTCCTGGTGTTGGCGATCTGCTGGATAGTCAAACCCTGCCTGTGAAGGTCAAGGGTCTCCTGCTGCGTGGCAGATATCCTCCCCTGTACACCTCTGTACAATTTCGGGCTTTGCACAGGCTTTCCTGCAATATGATCTGCGATCTCGGTTAAAAATGCATCACCATATTTTTTCAACTTATTCTCTCCCACACCTGTTATGTCCAAGAATTCCTGATGTGTCCCGGGTAAGTTCGAAGCCATTTGTTCCAGGCTCGTATCTGAAAATATGATATATGGCGGCAGGTTCTTTCTGTCAGCAAGTGTTTTCCTTAGCCGTTTTAACCTGTCGAATAATCCGGTTTCGGCAGACATATTTTCTTGCTGGCGTATTATCTGCTTCTCTTTTGTCGGTTTCACTAAGCTGATCGCCTGGTTTCCATCCAGTATTTCCCTGCTATCATGGTTCAAGGTCAGTAACGGATACCTGATACCCTCAACACGTAACACCCCCTTCTGTATCATTTCCCTGGCAATGGCCTGCCACTGTACTTTGGAATAATCGCGCCCTGCTCCATGACTTTTCAGCAAATGATGGCCTTTAGTAATTATTCTCTTATTCTTTGACCCGATCAGGACATCGATCACATGATTCATTCCGAACCGCTGGTCAAGTTCTTCCACACATACCAGAAGCTTTTGTGCGGCTCCGGTGCCGTCAAAGGTTTCCCTGGGTGAGATGCAGACATCACACTTACCACAATTTTTTTCACCCATATCCTCACCAAAATATCTTAGCAATACCCCACGACGGCAGGTACTGCTCTCGCAGTAATCTGTCATTGCCCTGAGCTGGGCCAATGCTATGTCCTGCTCCTTTTTGCTGTTCTTCTTGTTGATGAAATACTCTATCTTATAACGGTCCCCATGGCTAAAGAACAGGATGCAGTCACAAGCCAATCCGTCCCGTCCTCCCCTGCCGGTTTCCTGGTAGTAGCCTTCAAGGTTCCTTGGCAGGTCATAGTGTATGACAAAACGCACATTGGGTTTATCGATCCCCATACCGAAGGCAATAGTGGCAACAATGATGTCGGTATCGTCCTTTATGAAACTTTCCTGGTTCCTGGCCCGCTGGATATCGGACAGGCCGGCATGGTATGGCAGGGCCCTGAACGCGCTTCGTTGGAGCTTTTTTGTTAGTGTATCAACGGTATTCCGACTCTGGCAATAGATTATACCGGAATTGCCCCTGCACTTTCCCAGATACTCAAGTAATTGACCGTACGCATCCTGCTTGGGCCAGACCTGATAGAGAAGGTTGGGCCTATCAAAGCTTGCCATATATGTATTGCAGCCAGCCAGGTTTAGCTGGCTTGTGATATCCTCCTGTACTTTTGTAGTGGCTGTTGCTGTCAGGGCAATTATGGGAACGTGCGGGAATCTTGACCTCAATGTCCTGATCCTCCTGTACTCTGGCCTGAAATCATGCCCCCATTCAGAGATGCAGTGTGCCTCATCAACTGCGAACAGGCTGACCTTCGCATCCTCCAGCAATTTAAGGGTCTGGGACATTAAAAGCCGCTCTGGTGCCATATAAAGGATCTTGATCTGTCCATCGAGGATCGCGGTTGTAATTTTTTCAGCTTCTGCAATTGACTGGGTGCTATTGAGATATGCGGCTGCTATGCCATTTGATCTTAAACTGTCCACCTGGTCTTTCATCAGCGATATCAGCGGTGAGATGACCACACTCAGGCCTTCCATCAGGAGTGCGGGAAGCTGGTAACATAACGATTTCCCGCCGCCGGTAGGCATTAACACAAATGTGTCTTTTTTATCCACTACATCCCTGATAATGTCTTCCTGGTGTGGACGGAATTCTGTATAGCCAAAGTATTTCTGGAGTGTCTGGTGCATATTCATACCGAAAATTATTGATTATTTTGCCGATACGTGCTTTTAATTGTGATCTCCAATATGGCATAAGCCTGATATAACTTGTCTCCTAGCGGGGTGAAAGTAATATTGCAATTTGGTAAGGGGGAGGACGCCGGAATGCCATGGGGGTGGCAGGAGAAGGAAAGTCTGAGGAATGGTAAAGGAGGGGCGGCATGTATTTGGTTTTTTACTTGAACAGTCCGGCTCACCCGCCTGCTGTCCCGTAATATGCTTCAAAGCAAAAAAATACCAGATGCTATTGAAAAGAGCGGGATATTACATAGAATTGACGGAGTTACGGTTTTAATTTAGTGACTTTTTAATTTATTCTGGATAAATGGATCGTGTCAAAAAAGATTCACCGCAGAGGGCGCAAAGGGGCGCAGAGATGTGTTGTTTTTCTCTGCGTGCCTCTGCGGTTTTCTGAATAGTCCCAGTAAATAATAAAAAGTCTCTTAATTTATATTTTAAAAATTTTCATTTTACTGTGTTTAACTATTTTTTCTTTTACGACTTTCCCTATCCCCTTCCTTCCGGCACTTTTCACCAGCGCCGGTGCTTACCCGGTAGATCGTATAACCGTTTCCGGACACCCTGGATTTATATCTTCTTGACCTCTTCCATACTGATCAGCCTGATATCGCTGTTTTCCAGCACTTCAATGGCATTGTTGATATTGTCAACCCTGATTATTAACAGTGCCTTCTGTGTTGCCATCGCAAAGGCATATGCATAATCAACATTAATATCATTGGAACCCAGGACTGTGGATATTTCATGCAGCCCCCCTGGGGAATCGCTCATCTCAATACCCAGCACATCGGTTTCAGATACAGTGAATCCCGCATCGTGCAGTACATTATGGGCCTGTTCGGGTTTGTCTACAACAAGCCGCATCACACCGAAATCCCCTGCTTCTGCAATAGTAAATGCCCTGATATTGATATTTGCGGACTTTAGTTTCTCAGTGATCTTTTCAAGCCTTCCTGCCTTGTTCTCGGCAAATATGGAGATCTGCTTAATTAACTTATTTTCCATTTCTAACACCTCTATCAAATACCTCTATTAAATTTTCCTCTTATCAATAACCCTTTGTGCCTTACCCATGGAACGCGGAATTGTGCCCGGCTCCACAAGTTCTACCCGTGCTGAAATGTTCAGGACGCTCAGCAGCGCTTTGGTCACCTTTTTCTCAAGGACCATCAGGTCAGATATCTTATCGCTGAAAACGTCCTCTGTCACTTCCACCTGTACTCTCAGGGTATCCAGTTCTTTCTCCCGGTCAACAACCAACTGGTAGTGTTCGGCCACCTCAGGTATATCCATCAATACCGCCTCCACCTGGCCAGGGAATACATTGATGCCCCTTACAATTATCATATCATCGGTCCGGCCCAGGATGCGCATGATACGTGGATGTGTCCTACCGCACTTGCACGGAGCGGACTTTATGACTGTCAAATCCCCGATACGGTAGCGTATCAGGGGCAGTGCCTCCTTTGCCAGTGTGGTCACTACCAGTTCTCCTCTTTCCCCGTCCGCAAGCTGCTCCCCTGTCTCAGGGTCTATCACTTCAATAAGGAACTGGTCCGCCCAGATATGAATTCCGTCCTGGTATGTACATTCAGTGAACAGGGGGCCGCTTATCTCTGACGTGCCAAAAATGTCATACGCTTTGATACCGGTCTGCTCCTCAATCCTGCGCCGCATCTCCTCTGACCAGGGTTCGGCCCCGAATATCCCGCACTTTAATTTCGTATCATCCGCGATACTGATCCCCAGCTTCTTGAAAACTTCGTTCACATAAAGAAAATAGGAAGGCGTGCATGCCATAGCTGTTGAACCCAGGTCCTGCATCAACTCGATCTGCCGTTCTGTATTACCGGAACTGGTGGGAATGGCGCTTGCTCCCACCATCTCTACACCGTAGTGCAGCCCCAGCCCGCCTGTGAAGAGTCCGTAGCCGTACCCTACCTGGACCACATCACCCCTGCCTACACCGATCGATGTCAGGCCCCTGGCCAGGGAGGTTGTCCATTCTTTTATGTCATTTTTGGTGTATCCCACTACAGTGGGTTTGCCTGTGGTTCCGCTGGATGCATGGTAGCGTACCACCTGTTCCTGGGGCACGCAGAACATGCCGGTGGGATAGGTGTCCCTGAGGTCCTGTTTTGTAGTGAACGGGAGTTTCCTGAGATCATCAAGGGATTGGATGTCGTTTGGGGAAATCCCTGCTTCATCGAAGCGTTTCTTGTAGAAAGGAGAATGGTTGTAAACATAACGAACAAGAGATTTAAGTTTCTCTTCCTGGATGGCTTTTAGTTCATCAACTGGCATTCGCTCAATAAGTGGCTCCCAATATTCGATCATAAGAATCAGAAAGATATTATTTATTAAAAATATATAACATGCTTGGTTCAACCGGCATAGTTCCATAATCCGGTTATGTGGTAAAAAATGGTAGTATCATCACAACAAGTATATACTTTTTTTTGAGACAATGGAATAATTGTGGTAAGTTCTCACATCACAAATAGCACTTTTTCCGGGGTATAGTCAAGTAAGTTACTTACCCGTACACAAGGAAACCTGAAGATTAAACATCTGGAGTACAATAAAGTAACTTACTTGACAGTACACGAGAGATTTGATATGTTTGTAAACAGGAACGAGGAACTTGAAAATTTTAAAAACACATTTCGCAGCGACAGAGCCAGACTTTTCACACTCTATGGGAATAGGGGGATATACGAGAATTTCAATCACCTGTAATATACCCAAGACTTGTCTTTCCCTCCTCTTTAGACCGTGATTCAAGCATGAACCTCACATCAAGATGTTGAAGCGCATGGCACACTTTTTTCCAGTCAACAGTCCCCTGTCCGGCAGGTAGATGCTCGTCTTTTTTACCATGGTTACTCTGCACACTCAGCGTTTTTCAAAGCACTTGCGCTCTGTTCAAAAGTCTGTATCCGCAATATTTTCAAAATCTCCCAGATCAAACAACAAAAACCCCTCCTGCTCTGCAAACTTCTCTGCCCTGCGCGTAAAACCAGCTTTTGATATCACTGCAAAATATTCTTTTCTTTCCCCGGGATACCAGTTAACTAATCCGGATTTCTTTTTCAGATCCTCTAAAACACCAGCATCCGTCTTTTTATTCTCCCATTTGCACTCACAAAACAGGATATCCTTTGTATTTTCATTCAAAGCAACAATATCGATTTCATAGGTATTCTTCCCTTTCTCACCCCTGAACCTGCCCCACTGCCTTCCGATCTTCCCAAAAACAAAAGGAAGTTTATTTGATCTGTTCAGTTCGATCAAAAACTGCTGCGCTATATCTTCAAATGATCTACCTGTAAATGTGTTCAATTCCGCAGTTATCTTTTCCATCACACGCGAAGTGTTTCCTATCTCAAGCTCGGAATAGTTCGGGTATATGTACCTGAACCAGAATCTAAAGAAATTGTCTTTTATCAGGTAGATACTTTTTTTGCTTTTTTCCTGTTCTGTAACCGGGATCTCTTTTTTCAGGATATCCATATCGTTGATCAGGACATTAAGATAATACTCGATCGAAGTCGTTTTTAAGCCGGAGCTAGCGGCAATTTCAGACGATCTCGATACACCCTTTGAGATGTTTTTTAAGATGTTGAAGTAGCTATAACTGTCTGATATCTCAGTTTTTATCAGGATCTCGGGCTCGTTGTAGAGAATGCCTGTTCTGGACAGCATACGTTGAATGTTTGCCATGACGTCCCTGCTCTCAACGTCTTCGAGGTATTTCGGAGTGCCGCCGTATATCGCATATATCTCAACAAGCCTGTTCGTGGGGAACGAAGGAAACCACTCTTTTAATGCAAAAAAGTTAAACGGCTGGAAATAAAGCTGCCCGGTCCTTCTCCCGTACAGGGGGGATGCATGATCGAATATCTTGTGCATCATGCCTATTGATGAGCCTGAAACTATCAGAAACATTTTTGAATCTTTTGCATATCGGTCTATGAATTCCTGCAACAATGAATAAATGCCCTTGTTGATATTAAAAAACCTCTGGAATTCATCAAATATCACTATCATCTGCCTGTTCTGAGAGTGCACGAAGAGCTTTTCGAATATTTCGTTCCATGATGGTGTCCCGATGAAGCTCAGTCCGAAGCTTTCATGGAATTTTCCTGAAAGCTCAAGCCGGGTATCCATATCGTTAAGCTCAGGCACAAGGAAGTAATTGTAGTTTGACCTGTTTGTTATGAATTCCTGAATGAGCCTTGTTTTCCCAAGCCGCCGCCGCCCGACAACTGAAATGAACCTGAAGTCCTGTTTATTGTACTCCTCTTCAAGATACTTCAGTTCATCTTTTCTGTTAATGAATTCAGATTTTATTGTCATAACAATTATTGTGTACACAATAATATTTAAATAATTCGCAATTAGATGAAGCGGGTGGTTTGATTTTTTAAAACTCCCTTGTGGCAGACAGGTCTTAGTCCTGCCGCCATCGCCCCTTTCGCTCTCCCACTGCGAGCGAGAACCAGCGCGCCCATCCCATTCAAACACTGCGACAGACTGATGTGAAGCTGGGGGTATGGGATACCAGGCTGCAACGGAAGTGAAGGTTATAAGCGCCGAAATACTGATGATCTTGGAAGATTGGGAGTCGAATCAGTTCATAGTACCGTCGAAGCAGGGTAATGCCTGTGGAGGGAAGGGACTGACAGTTGAACCGTCGGGACCGGGATACATCCTCCGTACTCAGATGCGGGTAAAGGATAGTAACAAAACTGTACTTGGATATCTGGCACACGTGCGCGAATCGTGTACAGTAAACCAGTTCAGAAAATGAACATCAAATCAGCGTCAATCCGTGTAAATCGTGTCTGGAAAATGATACAGTGTCGTTTCAATTGCCTGTAATTTCACCCGTAATTTCAATCACCTGTAATATACCCAAGACTTGCCTTTCCCTCCTCTATGGACCGTGATTCAAGTATGAACCTTACATCAAGATGTTGAATCGCATTGAACACTTTTTTCCAGTCAACAGTCCCCTGTCCGGCAGGCAGATGCTCATCTTTTTTACCATGGTTATCATGCAGGTGCACATGTACAACCTTGTCAAGACATTTATCAAGGAATTCATCTACCCTTGCATTGGTATTGGCATGCCCCACATCAAAGGTCAGGCCCAGGTTATCACGGTCAACTGACTCGATCATACCCAGCATTTCCTCTGCCTGCCTGCCAAAGATAAAATCCATATTGACCATATTCTCCACACCAATGGTCACATCATATTCAACTGCAAAATCGCATAACCTCTGCAGACCCTGGATGTTGCGGTCCCATGCAAGGTCAGGCATCTGCATACCCAAAGGTGAAAGATGTCCCGGATGTACCACTGCCAGGCGTGAAAAAGGTGCCGACAATTCGATTATTTCCGTCATCTGGTGAATGGTTTCGCCCCATATGTTCTCATTCAGGCTTGCAAGGTTAAGGTCTGAGAAAGGAAGGTGGATCGTAAGGGTAAGGCCGGTCGTCTCAATGACGTTTGATATTTTTTCCAGGTTATCACCGAGAAGGGTCTGGTTCCCCTCGCAGACGATTTCCCACCCTGAAAAACCCATATCTTCAAGTTCAAAGGCATAATCAAACGGGTCATCCACAACTGACCTGCAGGAAAAACCAATCTTACCTGGCGCAATTCCGGGGCTCATGTTACCTGCCCGGGCTCACGGAAATAAGTGTTCCGTTATGGCGCCCGGCAGCAGCTTCATTGATGTTCCCAGGCTCCCTGCCGTCGATAACAATGGTCTTGACCCCGCACCGCTGGATGATCTTGGCTGCCAGCGGGTCCAGGGGCGAGTTGGAACCTGCGCTCATGTCTATCTTCATTACAATATCAACAAGCTGGGAAGGTGTCATTGAGGAGATCTTTTCTGCTTTGCTGTCAAGGTTGGGATCGGCAGTATATACCCCGTCCACTGAAGTGGCATTGATGAGCAGGTCAGCCCCCACATATTCGGCCAGTACAGCCGATACCGCATCAGTTGTCTGTCCTGGTATCAGGCCTCCCATCACCACAACCCTGCCGGTAAGTGCCGCATTCCTGGCGTCCTGGTAGCTGGTGAGGGGAACAGGATAGGCGGTGTTGTCAAGTGCAGCGATGAGTAGTTTTGCATTAATGCGGGTCATGTCGATACCGATAATGTCGCATTCCACTTCATTTGCACCCAGGTCCCTGGCAGCAGTTATGTAATCCCTGGCAATCCTGCCCCCACCGACGACAATATACGTGGTGTGTTCCTCTGCAAGTGCTTGTATACTGCTGGCATATTTCCTGATCCTTTCAGGGTCCAGATTGCTTGTAAGCACAGACCCGCCGATTGAAACCACTAATATCATTGCTATTACCTGCCCCTTCTTGTGTTATACCAGGACTTAAATCCAGATGTTTTATTCAATGTAATTTGCTTTTTACTTTATCGTAGAAACCGTCGGTATTTATACGTACGAACCGGGCCGGTGTAGAAGCCTTTTTAATCCTGATTATATCACTGGAAGAAATTACCTTAGAGAACTGCCCGTCCACCACCACTTCTGCTTCTTTGTCAGGCAGCAGCAGTTCCACCTTAATAGTACTCTGGCCGGGTACGGCCCACGGCCTGGATGAGAGCTTGAACGGTGCCAGGGGCACAACTACTATTGTATCTACCTTTGGGTCAACGATGGGGCCACCTGCACTCATGGCATAAGCAGTTGAACCGGTTGGTGTGGCTATGATCAAACCGTCAGCCCTCAGTTCCTCAAGTTCATGTTCATCAACCCAGACCCTGTAAGCAAGCATTTTGGCAGGGTGGGCTGTGATGATAACCACTTCGTTAGTAGCTGGTGGAAGTTTCATGTCATTGATCCATATGTCCATCCGGAACCTTTCATCCACTTCAAATCCAGAAAGTACTGAATCTATGGTCTGGAGTGCATCATCGGCTTCCACATCCACAAGAAAACCAAGGGTTCCTAAGTTTATTGAAATAACTGGCAGGGGGTCATCCATGTGCTGCACTGTTCTTAGCACTGTGCCGTCCCCGCCGATGGTTATCACCATCTGCACACCAAGCTGGCGCATCCGGGCTACAGGAACGCCTTCAATGCCCAGTTCACTGGCAGTACCCGGGTCAACATAGATGTCCAGCTTTTCTTTGAAATGTTCAATAATATCCCTTGCTATTTCTACAGCACCGGGCTTATCGCAGCGTGAGACCACTCCTACTTTTGTTATCATTGATTTCCCCTTCAAACTCTTCCGGTTTGAGATATTAAAAGTAGTATAATATGTTACAGTATTATAACCTATTGTTGGGAGTACAAGAAACTGCTTGCTGACGTTCGCAGTTACTTGAACCTGCATTTCGACTTATTTGGCAACTCTGTCATTTGAAAGAACAATTGTGAGTGGTGGGAATAAGTATCGGCTACAAAACTCAAACTCAAATATAAGATTGCACCCGGTCGTCCAAATGATAGAGATTTAATAGTGCTTGCACCAAATTCTATAATGAAAAAGGTAAAATGGTATTTATGGAATAAAATGATGGTGTTTACACACCATAATTTCTTATTTGGATGATAAAATATGAATGAATTTCTAGAAGCAGCAATCGAAGAGGCTAAAAAAAGTTATGCTCAGGGCGGAATACCGATTGGTTCAGTTCTTGTGCAATACGGTAAAATCATAGGACGAGGTCATAACCAGAGAGTCCAGAAGAATGACCCGATGGCGCATGCAGAGATTGATTGTTTAAGAAATGCAGGTAGAATTGGTAGTTATAAGGACACGGTTCTTTATTCTACTTTAATGCCCTGTTACCTGTGTGGGGGAGCAGTTGTCCAGTTCGGGATCAATAAAGTGATTGTGGGGGAATCCAGGACATTTGAAGGCTCTGAAGAATTTATGAAACAGCATGAAGTTGAAATAATTAACCTTGACAATAATGAATGTATAACTATGATGACAAAATTTATTGAAAAGAACCATGATCTTTAGTTTGAAGATATTGGTAAATAAAATCGCATTTGAGAAATAATTGCAACATATTCAGCTATTTTTTTGGAATGCGGGCAAGTATAATTATTTCTATATGGAAACATACAATGAATGGAACTTTAGTGCATGAAAATTCAGGATTAAAACGACAGTCTCATTAATATTATTAATTTTTAAAAAAGCGCTATCAAGAAAAATAATAAGCACATTCATTTACCTGCGGAAAGTGAGTAATATGGAGGATAACAATAAGCATGTATGCCCTGTTGAAAGTGCTAAGGGCCTTGACAATTTTTTCAGAAAATTGGTCCAGAATCCAAAGAAGATCTTAAAAGATTATGTCAAGGAAGGTATGACTGTCTTAGATGTAGGATGCGGTCCCGGGTTTTTTTCAGTCGAGATAGCTGATATGGTCGGTGCATCAGGCAAAGTGATCGCTGCAGACCTGCAGCAGGGAATGCTTGATAAAATTAAGAATAAGATCGAAGGAACAAAGATTGAAAATATAATTGACCTGCATAAATGTGAAGAGGACAGAATAGGTATTTCAACAAAGGTTGATCTTGTTCTGGCTTTTTATATGGTTCATGAGGTCCCTGATCAGGATAAGTTCTTAAAAGAAATGTACTCAATACTAAAACCTGATGGAACTTTTTTTATAATAGAGCCGGCATTCCATGTTTCAAAGAAAGCATTTGAAGAAACTGTGAACCGGGCAGATGCCATAGGATTTACTCAGGTAAAAAGACCAAGGATGATCTTAAGCAGGGCAGTGGTTTTAAAAAAATAAATATAAAATCACCGAACCCATCACAATAATAATTTCAGGCAGTAATATTATGGAAATAAAAATAGTGATAATACACATATTGTGCATATTATTGATTCTTCCCGGAACCGGTTGTATCGGAGAAGATTATCCACAAGAACTTGAAATTACACGTACCACCAGAAACATTCATGACACCGAAAATACACATAACACCGAATATACACCAGAACCACAATATTCACCGGAAATGCAACAACTAATTGATTTCTTAAAAGTGGATAAAGTTAATGACGGGATTTTAAACGATGACCAACAGAGGAGTCTTGATTACTATACATACAGCGGCTTTTCAAGAGACCTGGCTCAAAACGCAAAAGAATACGACATCGATATGGGAGCAATATCAATTCGAGATACGATGGCAGTAGGAATAGGAACACGATACAATCACGCCATGAACTATTGTATCATAGATGAAAAATTTATCCTGGTAGAACCACAGACAGATGAAATATTCACATTAGAAGATATAAAACAATCCCCTGATTTTGAAGGTTACAAATATATTTCAATATATCAAAATGCTCAAATGATGTCAAACTTTGGCAAGGGAAGGGAAACAGTTGACATAGACCTATACGGCGGTTACAATGAAAGCGACATAATCAAAAAGTTTCCACCCATATCAAATTAATTTTTCAAAATTGTAGTTATTATAATTCGTTAGAATTATTCTCTCTACTCCCTTCGACCCACCATCTCCCCCTGAATAAATGCCTGCATCCGCTCATCCACCGCCACACCAATTTTTTAGCCCCACCTTGTCTCAAGACGGGCAGGTAAGGTTTATGCCTGATTAACTGAAATGTTCATTTCAGGGTTTAAGTTTATGGTATCGGATATTGACGATGACGAACTGGAAGACATGATGATGCGAGGCCCTACGGCCCGTGAGGTAAAGATGGGCGACCATGACATGATGTTCAAGGCGCTGGGAAATCCGGTGCGAAGGCGGATCATCGTGTCTATCGGTGCCTTCGGGAAGTCGCTGCCTGATGTGGTGAAGGAAGCGGGAGCCAACAGGTCGCAGGTGGACTACCACTTGGATTTTCTTAAGAATGGGGAGTATGCGACCGTAGAGGGAGATATGGTTCGGCTGACAGATAAGGGGCTGGGGCTGCTGGCGAATATTTGAAGGGGGGCGGAGTGTGGTGGTTTGAACTGGTTTGTACAGGCTTCGTTACATCTGGTCCGGGGCTAGTAACTCAACAATATGACAGATGAAAGTGGAGACTTTTTATTAGTATTTACTATCAAAAGTTGACCCGATATATGTGGTGTTAAAGAGATTATGTCCATTAATGATTGCACTAAAATAAAACCCATGCAGGGGTTTCAGATTTGTCCGTTCTGCGGTGGGAAAACCGAATACGCTGGTATCAGCAGCGGCCATATATTTCCCGCAGTACATACGGGCCAGATGTACGTTTGCAGGGAATGTGGATACCAGGGAAGTTTCATAATCGAAGTTGATGCCCCCGATGATGTCAGGGATATAAGGGAAGCTTTGCACGGATACAGTGAAGATATAGAACAGTCCATGTTCAGTTTTCCTGAGAAGTGGAGATGGTTCTGGAAAGTAATGTTGTTTCTATGGGTTGCAGGGTTGATAATTTATATTATCGGGCTTTTAATCATGATTTTTTGATTTATTCTGGATAAATGGTTTTTCAAACCATTCCAGAAGATAATTAAAAGTCGAGCATCGTCCAGATGCATTCAGACCTCTGGTCCGGGGTCCGTGACTGAACATCGGCTAATCCATACTCGAAATAATTGCGGTAACGCTGATAAAAGTATTATGTTTCATGAACCCGATACCTTTTGACATCTCCAAAAACTACAAAAATGCAGTATCCAGAAGAAATTTCCAGGCAGGGGTTACAGGTATATTATCCACTGTACCTTCCTCTTCCAGTGTCACAATCATTGATCTCCCAACCTTATCACCAAATTTCTCTTGATACTTCTTTACCTGTTTAATAGATTTCCTGCTTTTTTTCACTTCAATTATATCCTGTTTGTCATTATCAGGGATTATAAAATCAATCTCAAAACTGTTCCTATAGAAAAATCTTGCATCGGTATGCGATGCTACAATGTTTTCAAGCATATATGGCAGGATCGAATCTATATCCTGGTTGAATGCAAATGCAAGGTTTGGTGTATAGAGATAAGCTTTTTTCATTTTTCTCCTACTTGCAATAGGACTGCCCCTGTAATTGAAAACATACTTTATTAGAAGCCCGAACTCGAGATACTCAAAATAATTAGCAATAGTTCTCTGGTCTTTTCCAAGGTCCTTGCCAATCTCCCTATAGTTAACGATCATGCCAGGTTTTTTACAGATTATATATACAAGAGTCTTAAGCAGCTCAACATCCTTTATCTCGAATTCTTCTGGCAGGTCTTTATATATGACCCTTTCAATGACATTGTTCAATATATATTTCCTTGCGAAATCCTCATCGTTTTCAGCACAAAGTTCAGGAAACATTCCGTATTTAAGATATCGATAAAAAAGGGGGATCAATTCCCTTTTCCACAGGTCAGGTTTTTCCCGAATCTTTTTCATATCCCTGCCATTCATCTCGATAAATTCCTCAAATGAGAGTAGCTTCATCTGAAAATCCATTATTCTTCCTGCAAGGCTTTCTGTTGATTTTCTTCTTAGGCTCACGGATGCGGAACCCGAGATAAAGAATTTTATGTTAGGATAAAGGTCATAGTAAACCTTTATCTTGTTCTCCCAATCGTCCACTTTTTGTATTTCGTCAAGGAAAATGTATATCTTCCCTTCTGCATCATCAAAACTGCTGCCTAAAACGGTTTGTTGATAGCTTTCAAGAATCTCTTTGAAATCAAACACAATCTCATCGAAAGAGAAATAGAATATATGTTTATTATCGGCATAGGTGAGTAGGTCCTGTATAAGCTGGAACATGATTGTTGTTTTTCCTGTTCTCCTTAACCCCCATATGAGAATTACCTGTCTTTTATCGGTATATTTTTCAATATCAGAATATATGTGCCTTTTGAATGGTTTAAGCCAGGAATCCTTTACATTTCCTGTTTTCCACCACGGATTAAACTGTTCCAAAGTGCCTATTGATGTCATAATTACCATATAGGTACTATGACTATTTAAATCTAATTACGTTATTATGTTATCATTTCATTATTTTAATTACATTCTAACGTTATTATTTCCCATCAATCAACTGACGGTTAAAAATTGGTACGAACTTTTAAGACAAAATTTACGAGCATCATCGAGATGCTCTGGATTTGAGTGTTGGCGAAATCCAGGGTCGTTGACCGATCTCATCACCACTCCCGCCAGCACAGCACTCTTCCTTGGCGAGGTCATCATGGTATCGGCATCATGATGATTTCGTATTCTCCGGCCAGTCTGCAGACTGCACCCTCGACTTCTTTCATTGTATCGCCACTTGAGTCATAGTAATCACAGACTGTGCGGTGGGCATGGGGCCTGCCCGGTATTATCACCCGGGACTGGTGGTCGCCTTTTGGTTTAGCAGGACGGTGTACATGTCGGCGGTTGGCGGGATGCTACATGCCGTTGCCTAGATGGCTTGGGCGATATGGTGAGACTAACAGATAAGGGGCTGGCGCTGTTATCGAATATTTGAAGGTGAGGCGGGGTGTGGTGGTCAGAACCGGTTTGTTCAGGCTTCGTTACATCTGGTCCGGGGCCAGTAAATCAGCAATATGAGAGATGAAAGAGTGGTGTAAACTTTATATCTTCCCCCTTACAAAGATATACACATGAAAACCATAATCCAGATTCATAAAGAAGGAAAATTTTTCGTAGCCGCAGACCTGGTAACAAATGTAGCGGACCAGGGACTGACTGAAGAGGAAGCGCTTGCAAACTTAAAAAAAGGACTTGAAGAACATTACCAAATCCTCATGGAACTCGCCCCGAAGGATCAAAAAATATCATTCTTAGATATTGAGGTAGAAAAATATGCCCAAACTACCAGTCCTCTCGGCGAAGGATGTTATTAAAGTTCTTACCAAGTCTGGTTTTCTGGTCCACCGTCAAACAGGAAGTCACATTCATTTATGAAATGAAGATCAACGACTGCTTGTGACAGTTCCCAAATGTGAGGTAGAACCGTTCCCTCACCGATGCCCGAAATAGAAATTGATCAGTTCAGTATATCTGTGACGCTATGCCTTGATTATCGAAATCAACCAGTCAGGCGCAGCATACCTTGCGATTATCAACTGCTTGCAGGAATTAAATTTTGATACTGCCGATGAGCAAGAGTTTAAGTATAAATAAATGATACTGGTATAATAACAGTTAGCTTATTTGATTACTTATAGAGTGGGATTTCTCATCTATTTGGGCTTATTTTAGGTTAATTGGGAATTATAGTGAGGGATCAATTGAATAAATTGAAATAGCACGTATCCGTGGCCTTGCTTAGACTTCCAAAAATAATAGAGGAAATAAAAATATGAGCGACGATAGAAGAGGTGGCGGCGGTTTCAGAGATCGCGGTCCACGAGAGATGCATAAAGCAACTTGCGCAGACTGTGGTGAAGAAACTGAAGTTCCTTTTGTACCCAGTCAAGATAGACCGGTGTACTGCAGAGAATGCTACCAAAAACATAAACCCAAGAGATATTAATCCGAAAAGGACACACACTTAAGGCATTAAAAGTGTGTTGGATGACATATATACGAAAGAAAATGAAACAAAGGTGGTTAAAATGGATATTTCTATTTTAACCAGCAACATTTATATTAAAACCCATTGTTCGTTAAATAAATAACAATGTTCTTTTTTTCAGGTCGGGTTTTTTTCAAATCTTTGATTTTTTCGATTTAAAGCTCTAATCGATCTCCTTTTTCTTGAGATTTTGAATTATTGGACAACCTCTATATCGTGACGATCCCATCTCCTCTACATCCCTCCCCCCTCAACAAAAACCAATTCATCCAGTAGACTCGACAAAATTCCGTCTTTTCATCGATTCCACTAGAAACCTATAAGCACTCACAACCCAACCTACCTCCCATGGAGCCGCTGCATTACCTTCAGGAAGTAAACGAATGGTGGACCAGCGGAAGCGTTAATCCCGTATTACTCCAAAAACTCCACAGGGACGAATTCAATGGACTGGTAGAGCTCCTTGAAAGCGAACGCATCACAGCCGTCATAGGGCCGCGGCGGGTTGGGAAGACCACGCTCATATACCAGTTGATAGACCATCTTCTGGACACAGGCACAAAAAAAGAGCATATCCTGTTCGCATCAATGGACGACCCCCTGGTCAAGATGATGGACGACCCCCTGAAGACCATAATAGACGAATATCTCGAAAAGATTGTCAAAAAGCCAATACGGGATGTTGAAAAGTTATACATCTTTATCGACGAGATACATTTCCTGGCCGACTGGAACCTGTGGTTAAAAAGATATTTTGACCTGAAATACAACATCAAATTCATAATATCCAGTTCAAGCGCCACACATCTATTAAAATACTCAAGGGAATCACTTGTGGGCAGGATTTCTGAGATAAAGGTACTACCCCTTAACTTCAAGGAATTCATCAAATTCAAAGGCAGGACCGAGTTGCTAAAACCCTATAGCAGCAAAGATATTTTTAAAATTGATGTAAACAGGGACAAATTCGAACTCACAAAATTCCAGAACGAACTGGTACTGTATTTCAACGAATATCTCCTATCAGGCGGCTATCCTGAATACCATCCTGCAAAAGACATACGGCTGTGGCAGGACATACTTATTGCCGACGTGGTTGAAAAGACCATATACCGCGATATTGCTGTACTGTACCAGATAAAGCACCCCCAGTATCTTGAAAAGATACTCACCTACATTGCCCAGAACAACTGCCAGACCGCATCATATAACCGGATAGCACAGGCACTCTCCATCAGCACAGATACGCTCATAAACATGATCGATTACCTGGAATCCATGCATTTGATAGGAAGTTTACCTCTTTTCTCAAAGAACGTGAAAAAACAAATGCGTTCCAACCGGAAATTCTTTGTGATCGATTCAGGATTACGGAATGCTTTGCTCAAGAATCGCAGCTTAATGGATGAAAATGCTGGGCTATTGGTAGAATCGGTAGTGAATTCCAACCTGCTGACTACAAAGGAGTTCAGGAGATTTTTCGATATCAGGAATATCTCATATTTTACTGATAAGCAAAAGCATGAAGTGGATATTGTGCTTGACGTTGACGGGAAGATCTTGCCGGTAGAAGTGAAATACCAGAACAATATCTATGAGCATGACCTGAAGCACCTGCACTATTTCATGAAGGCACAGGGTCTGGATTTCGGGATGGTGGTTACCAGGAACCTGTTTGAGATGAGGGGGGATATCCTGTGCATTCCTGTGTGGATGTTCCTGTTGATATTCACGGCTTAGGTATCACTTTTACTTGCCTTTGCACCTGCTAACATGAACATCATTCCAGATGCTCAGCCCTTTCCAGCCCGGCAGCCTGTGACTACACCAACTGCCCCATCACCACTCCCGCCAGCGCCTTACTCTTCCCAGGCGAGGTCATCATAGTATCCGCACTCACCACAGCCACATCCATATCCCCCACATCCCGCAGCCCCAGCCCGTCACGCTCATCCACCAAAAACACATCCAGCAGCTCCTCATAGCACTGCGCCACACCCCTGGACGACACCTCACACCCACAGGCGCTCATCAACTTGCCAGCAGGCCCGCTCACAGGCTCGCACCCGATAATGGGACTGAGCGCCACCACATGTTTGCTGCCTATAAGTTCGATCATACCCTTCACTGCAAGTATTGGCCCTATACTTGTTATGGGATTGCTGGGGCCGATAATGATATTATCCTCCCGCTCCACCGCCTGCCGGATAGCATCTGTAATAGTAGTATTCTCTGCTCCCTGGTACTCCACACCCAGCACTCCGGGTTTGCCCCGCTGCCCCACCCAAAAATCCTGGAAATGCACTTTACCGCCATCAGTAGTAATCATAGACGATACCGGTTCATCACACATGGGCAGGATATTTGCCCCTGCCCCCAGCATACGTGCGGTCCTGCCCACAGCCTCTGTCAGGGAAGCACCCTGCTTGATAAATTCCGAGCGCATGATATGAGTGCCCCTGTCCCTATCCCCCAGCCTCAACACCTCATCGTGTCCGGCCAAGGCCAGAGCTTCATGGGTAAGGTACGTATCCTGTGCGATACCCCACCATTTGTCCGTATCCAGCAGACCGGCAAAAAGGTAAATTACAGTATCAATATCCGGGCACACCAGGTTACCCGAAACCCACAGGTCCTCTGCTGTGTTAACCACAACAGTAATATCTTCATCAGGTACAAGCTGCCGAAGACCGCCCAGGAGTTTTGGTGTTCCTGTCCCACCGGATAATACGAGCATCATTGCTCATAGTACAGGGCAGTACATTAAACTTATTGAAATGTTCACTGCAAAACAATAAATAATATTTATCTTCCTAGATACCAATTCGTGTGATGAATCTGTATGATCATAAAAAAATCGGGCTGGAGCATATACAATTATATTCTCCTATTTTTAATGATGGTTTTGTTGTATATATATATTACAAAATTCATCAAATTAAATTTTGAGGGGGAATCGCTCAGCTTAATTGAGTGTGTATATTTTGTGATCTGCACCATGACCACGGTTGGCTATGGGGATGTGGTCATGACTTCACCGGTTGGAATGATATTCAGTATAGTTGTGTCATTATCCGGAGTTGTACTGTTTTTTGCACTGCTCTTCCCATTTGTGGTTATGCCGATGATCGAGAAACAAATAAGGGGAGAACTGCCTACCAGGGCTCCAAAAAAACTTGAAAACCACATCATTATATGCGGCTACAACACAATGGTCGAATCACTGGTGAACGAACTGGAAGACCACAACATGTCTTTCATTGTAGTGGACGACGATGAAGGGGAGATACGGTCGCTTTTAAATGACGGCATAGAATGTATTTTTGGTGACCCCGGTAAAAAGGATGTACTGGACGGTGCAGGAATATGCAGGGCCAGGTTGCTCATAGCTAACCAGAATGATGAAAAGAATGCCAGTATTATACTGACAGCAAAGGAATCCTGTAACATAGAGATCCTGGCAATCGTAAATGATAAAAGCAATTCTGATTATTTGAAATATGCTGGTGCCAACAGAGTGATATCGCCGAAATCATTGCTTGGCTCGTTCATTGGACGCAAGGCCGTAGCACCCCTGATAGACAGGATTATCAACAGTACCGCTTTCATGAATGACCTTGAGATTACAGAGTTTCCCATATACCCGGGCAGCAGTCTGCTGAATAAGAGTCTTAAAGAATCCAGGATTAGGGATTTGACAGGTGCCAATATTGTAGGGATATGGAAGGGAGGCGAACTGTCCCTGAACCCCAGGTCATATGATGTAATAAAGAGAAATTCCATATTGCTGGTAGTTGGCAATAAGGAACAGTTGAGGAAGTTCAAACAACTTACACATTAAGCACAAACAACTTACAATTAAACATAAATGGGATAATAATGCATGAAACAGTGAATTTTATTGATAACCACATCATTGTGCTGGGATATGGTGAAGTGGGACATAGAGTTGTAAAACGCCTGACTTCGGCAGGTGTGCTTTTTGTTGTAGTAGACTCTGATGAAGAGGTGTTCAAGGATGTGGAGTTCACCCGCCTGACAGGGAATGCTGCATCTGAGTCCATCCTGAAGAAAGTGGCTGTAGAACGAGCTTCCACCGTTATTATGACCCTTGGATCCGATTCCGATATTATTTTTGCCATTCTGGTGACGCGTAAGCTTAACCCCAATAGTGTTATTCTGGCCATGGCAAATGAAGTCCATTCCATTGACAAGATGTACAAAGCAGGTGCCGATTATGTTGCATCGCTCTCGATAATCGCAGGCCAGATACTGGGACGGATCGCGCTGTTGCCCCATAACCATCCACTAAGGGAAGAGACAATAATGATGTACGAGGGCATTGAGATAGAGAAATATACCATCAGTTCGTCTTCGCTACTGGTTGGTAAGACCCTGGCCGAACTTGACCTGCTCAACACCATTGGCTGCAATGTGATCGGGATTGATACAGGAGATAAGGCCAGCTCAGAGATAGACCCCAAAACTGTGATAAAGGAGGATATGACCCTGGCTGTACTTGGTAATGTGGAACAGATAAAGGAGTTTCGTGAAAAATTTGTCAGATAGTATCAAAATATCAATCTTTTTCAGGTGGTAACTTTTGGAAACACAACAATCGCATGTGGTCACGTATTCTAAGAATGTATTTATCCCAGTTACCAACATGTGCCGGAACCATTGCGGCTACTGCGGGTTCAGGCGCAGCCCGGACGAAGCGCAGGCATATATTATGCAGCCTGCCCAAATAGAGGAAATACTTGGAAAGGGTGTTCAGAGCGGCTGTACCGAAGCCCTGTTCACTTTTGGTGAGCAGCCTGATGAGGATGCAGGATATTTGATGCGGCTTAAGGCTATCGGGTATGACCGCACCCTGGATTACCTGCTCGACCTGTGCCGCATGGCTATTAAAATGGGACTATTGCCCCACTGCAACCCCGGCGTACTGACATATGACGAACTTTCACTGCTCAAACCACTAAATGCCAGTATGGGGTTGATGCTTGAGACCACTGCTCATTTGCAAGCCCATGAGGACAGTCCGGGCAAGGTACCGGAGAAGAGGATAGAGTGTATTGCAAATGCTGGCAAATTGAAAATACCTTTTACCACAGGGCTGCTGGTAGGTATCGGCGAAACAGGAGATGACCGTATCGCATCCCTTGAATTGATTGCCCGCCTGCACCGGAAATACGGACACATCCAGGAGGTCATTATCCAGAACTTCACGCCCAAACCGGGTACGGTAATGGAACATCACCCGCCCCCATCCATTGATGAGATGATCAGGACAGTTGAACTGGCAAGGGAGATACTTCCTGATGATGTGGCTGTACAGGTACCGCCCAACCTCATCTCGCCGGGGATGCTTGTCGAACACGGAGCGACTGATCTGGGTGGTATATCACCTGTGACCATCGATCACATCAATCCAGAACATGAATGGCCGGCAGTGGAGCAGCTTGAGCAAAAAGTGGGCAGGGATGTCATCCTCAGGGAACGTCTCCCCATCTATCCACAGTACATCAAGCAGGGCTGGTTCAGTGATGAGATACGGCCCCTGGTACAGCACCTGGCCGGTGATGATGGGTACAGGAAAGTCGAAAAATGGCGGTCCTGAACATCCCGGACTACACAGTCCTGCACATCCGGATAAAAGATTATAATATCCATAACCCAATTAGTGATACCTATTAATCAGTGATGCCTATCAGTGATGCCTATATTACTCAACTAAATCCAACTATATACAATAAAAACAGCAGGAGAATCAGCTATTACCCCGGAGATCTCACTTGTATTACCTGCCTATAACGAAGCAAAGCGTATCCATGATACTGCAGTCACCACAGCCGAAACCCTGTCCGGTATCACCAGCTCATTCGAGATCATCATTGCAGAGGACGGCAGCACAGATGGCACAGACCGCATCGCATCACAGCTGGCCTCGGAACTGGAATATGTGGTACACCTTCACAGTGATGAAAGACAGGGCAGGGGCAGGGCGCTGAACCGGGCATTCAGGGCTGCAAGTGGCAGGATATTATGTTATATTGACGTGGACCTGGCAACCGACATGGGTCACCTTGAAGAACTTATCGAGGCCATAAGGTCCGAAGGATATGATTTTTCCACAGGCTCAAGGATGATGCCTTCCAGTGATGTTAAACGCTCCATGAAACGCGGTCTTGCATCAAAAGGGTTCAATTTCCTCACACGCACCATGCTGGGTTCGAAACTGTACGACCACCAGTGTGGATTTAAGGCATTCAAGCGCGAATCCCTGTTCGAACTCATGGACTCAGTAGAGGACGAGCACTGGTTCTGGGACACTGAACTGCTGGTGCGGGCCCAGAGAAGTGGTTACAAAGTAAAAGAGTTCCCAGTGAAGTGGCGGCACGGCGGGGCCACCAAGGTGGATCTGGTGAAGGACGTGATCGGTATGGGCAGCCAGATCGTGAGGCTCTGGTGGCAGTTGAGCTCACTGCATACCGGCAGATGGCAAAAAGGAATCCTTACCTTCATTCTTGCCTTATTACTTCTGTTTTTGATATTTACCCTGGTGGGTGTGGAGGATGTCTGGCAGGCTGCGGCATCGGCATCACCCCAAATGTTTGGCCTGGCAGTACTCATCTACCTGTTCTCATGGCCTATACGCGGGATCAGGTACCAGCATATCCTGAAGCGGCTTGGGTATAACCATGGATTGAACTTTATCACTGGCAGCATATTCATGAGCCAGTCAGCCAATGTTATCCTGCCTGCCAGGATAGGCGATGTTTCAAGGGCATATATCCTAAAAACGAAGAAAGATGTACCCCTGACCACAGGGATGTCATCACTGGCAGTGGAAAGGCTGTTCGATATTATCGCTATAACGGTCATAGGCGTACTGGCGGTCCTGGTGGTAATGGCTGAAAGGGCAGTGGACGACTGGGTAATGCCCTTGATGGTTTCCTCGACTGCAGTTATCATTTTGTTCTTTGTAGCCATATTTTTCATGGCATCAAGGGGAAGGAACGGTTTATCCCCGGTGGAGCGTATAATACTAAAAGTTTCAAAGCCTGGTGATTATACAGACCGGGTTGCCGGCATTGCCCGCAAATTCGTTGATGAGATATATACAATATCATCCAGTCCCAGGGACTTTATCATTGTGTTCTTTTCTTCATTAATGGTCTGGACAGTGGACATACTCACTTGCTATACTGTGCTTAATGCCTTTGCCTTCGTGCACGATGCAGCATCACCGACAACGCTGACTGCCGTTGTATTTATGGCAGTTGCAGTAGGCAACCTGGCCAAGATGGTCCCGATAACGCCCGGAGCTATCGGTACCTATGAGGGTGCCCTGACTGTGGTGTTCAAGATCGCAGGAATTGCCGGGTATGTGGGGGCTGCGGCTGCAGTGATCGATCATATTATCAAGAACTCAGTGACCCTGGTGTTCGGTGCGTTATACCTGGCGCACTTTAATATCAAGTGGCATGAACTGGTAGATATAAAAGGAAAGAACGAAAAATAATTGCCGGCGAGACTTCTATGGAATGGTTTGAAATAATAAAATGGTGGCTGGTACTTGAACTAATAGGGTTTGCTGCCCTGCCGCTGACAACCTGGATATTCGGGAACCTGAAAGATAACGGGATAGCCCTTTCCAAGATAATGGGTCTGCTGTTTGTGACATACTTCTCATGGGTATTGACACACATGGGTTATAATTATGGCACCGTGATCGTAGGATTATCAGTACTCATGGTACTTGCCATTTCACTGGTAATATTCTCATTCAAGGGATGTCCTTTTGACCTTAAAGCACTGGTCAGGACTGAAGTACTGTTCACATTAGCGTTTTTGGTTTTTGTTACAATAAGAGCATACAGCCCCGATATCTACTGGACAGGCGGCGAGAAGCTAATGGATATGAGCTTTGTTAACATGATTCTTCGCAGTACCAGCTTCCCGCCTGTGGATCCCTGGCTTTCTGGCGAGCCTATGCAGTACTATTATTTTGGGTACCTTGTGGCAGCAAACCTTATCAAGCTCTCGAACGTGCTTCCCTCAATTGGTTTTAATCTTGGTGTGGCAACCATGTTCGCCCTGTCAGCCACAGCAGCATACGGCATTGGCAAGGACCTGGTCAGTAACAACAGGGTGTTTGCGCTAATTACCATGGCATTTGTTGTGATATTCGGAAATCCCGCAGGTTTTATCCAATTACTTGTGACCCTGTTCGTGCCCAAGTATCACAGTCTGTTTAATGTTCCATCAGGTGATGTCCTGGCAAGACTATCTGCATACAACTACTGGCCTACCAGCAGGGTGATACCAAATACCATTAACGAGTTCCCTTATTTCAGTTTCATCCAGGCAGACCTGCACGCACATATGATAGCTATAGCATTCCAGTTGCTAATGATCGCCCTGCTGCTTAACCTGCTGCGCGGGGGAAAGGAATACAATATCCCGTTATTGGCTGTCATCACATTGCTGTTAGGGTTCATGTTCCCGCTAAACTCCTGGGATTATCCCACGTATGCCATTTTCTTTGTGATGGTCCTTGCAGCATGGAGGATCAGGGTTTCTGTAAAGGAAGGTAAAACCCAGGGTTTTACAGGCCGGATTTTCAGTGTGCATCCGGTGGAACTGGCAAAGCTGGCAGTAGTGGGCGCTGCAGTTATTATTTCCAGTATTTTGTTATATCTGCCATACCATCTCCTTGCCAGTAATGTATCCCATTCACTCAGGCTTGTCACATACGGACAGACCGGAATAGTATTCTATCTGGGTGTGTTTGGAATAATGCTCTTTTTCCTGTTGGTTTATTCCATCCTCAATTTCTATGATCACTATTACCCTGATATGAAAATGATACTGGCAGGTCTTGTTATTGTAATTGTGGCAGCATATATAACCAACATCGAGATACTTGTCATCATACTACCGCTTATTGTCATGTCCATGTACCTGCTGGTAAAGGAAGAGGACCCTTCCATCCAGTTCATCTACCTGTTGATACTGCTGGGTGCCCTGTTGTCACTGTTCTGTGAGCTTTTCTATATCCAGGACTCCTTCGGTGTCACTTCTCCCCAGTACATCAGGTTCAATACTGTATTCAAGATATATGTCCAGCACTGGATAGTATGGGCACTGGCGGCAGGGGCTGCGTTCTATCACCTCTGGAACCGGGGGGAATTAGAAGATATAGAGGATGTGAAGGATATGGGGGGCATGAAGGACACAGAGGATGTGAAGGACATGGCTAATATAGCGAAGAAGGGATTTGCGATCATCTCGATCATCCTGGTACTGGCGGCACTGTCATACCCGGTATTTGCCACCTATTCCCGTTCAGGTAATTTCAAAGGCCAGCCCACTCTTGACGGTGCAGCCTACCTGGAACAGCAATATCAAAATGAATATAATGCCATAATGTGGCTGGACAACCTGAACGGCACTCCTGTGGTGCTGCAAAGTCCCGGACAGGCATATAAACTGAACACCCATGTGACCGCTTTCACGGGCCTGCCTACTGTACTGGGCTGGGCAGGTCATGAGAAGAACTGGCGTAACGGTGCTGATATTGTCAATGAGCGCTGGTATGATGTGCCCAGGGTGTACACCTCAAGTGATGTTGACACTGTCAACGGGATACTTGATAAGTACAATGTGGAATACATCTATGTTGGCGGTGTGGAAGGGGAGCGCTATGGCGGTCATGATGCCAGGAAGGTCTTCATGAACAACCAGGACAGGTTCAGGCTGGTCTATTTTAACCCGAATGTTCATATTTATCAAGTGGTGAGACTTGTTGATTGAGGACGAAGGACCGGTCTCACCTGTAAGCAGGCTTACCGAGCCAAGGACCATCGTTTCATTCGCTGTGGCTGCCATTGTGCTTTATTTCCTGTTCTCAAGGATAGAGTTTTACAGGATACTGGAGGTCATCGGGGACGCCCGCCCTGGCTATATTGCAGCGGCTGCAGTCATGTATTTCGGTTCGCTACCCATAAGGGGCGAGCGGTGGAGGTTGCTGCTTAATAATATCAGTGTTAGGGCGGGACTGAAGGATGCCAGCGAGATATTCCTGCTGTCCTGGTTCGCCAATACCCTGGTCCCTGCCAAGATGGGGGATGTGTACCGCGGATACCTTGCAAAGAAAGCATGGAATGTGTCCATCTCAAAGTGTTTCGGGACCGTGTATGTGGAGCGCATCTATGATGTACTGGTGCTGGTCATCCTGATGGGGGTGTCCAGCATCATGGTGTTCGGGACTGACATCCCGCAGGCAATAAGGGTATCCCTGGCCCTTGGATTTGCTATCCTGGTACTGCTGATATCGGTAGTGGTAGCCTTTTCATCAGGAAAGACCACTATTGCCCGCAAACTGCCGTCAAAGATACAGCCAATGTTCACACAGTTTGCTGAGGGGCTGCATGAATCAGCAGGCAGGAGTTCTGTTGTGCTGATAATCCTGTATACTATACTTATCTGGGGTATGGAGGTCGCACGGTTGTACTTTGTGGTGGAATCGCTGTCCCCGCTGCATAATATTCATATCGGCCTGTCCCTGATTGTGTTTGTTGCGCTGTCGGCGGCCCTGGTATCTGCTCTTCCCATCACACCCAGCGGCCTGGGTGCAGTGGAGTTCGCCATTGTGGGCGTTTTCGTGCTGGTGGGTGTGGATGCGGGCGTGGCGGCGGGGATTGCCATACTGGACAGGGCCATAAGTTACTGGGGGTTGATGGCGGTAGGGGCTGTGGTGTATGTGGTGAGCGGGAAGAAGTAGTCGCAAATCGCTGATTTTAGCAAAGAAGAACCAGATATCTGTTTACACCCATAAATTCTGTTATGAACTCCAGGTCTTTTGCTGGTTCATACCTGATTTCAATTCACTGACCATTTCAATTATCCAGTTTTCGCAGTAGAAAATACTTGAACGCTTTAGCCATTTTAACCGCTTCTTCCGCCTCCTCTATCGAGCACTCAATAAAATCACCTGGGTACCTGATCTCAACGGCATATCCGGATAGAAGTTCAGCATTATCTGAAAGTTCCTCAAAATCAGGGTCCATTTCAATACAGATATTGTTGATTCTTGTGAGGTCATGGGTTTTCTCAACAGTAACATCTTTGGAGGTAAGATAACTTTTTAAGTATTTTTCAGCACACTGCTGCGCATGAAAACATATCGCATCAGTGGGAGGATTCTCTGTTGATAAAACGATTTCTGCTGTCCTTAGATCATTTTCAGCCTTTTGTTTCCATTCATTCACCCATTTTGTCTTATCCGGCATAAATGAGCTTCCCCTCCCTCGCTACTGTGGTGGCAAGCGTATTGGCAATGCCAACTTCTTCATTATATTCATCTTCATGATAAACAAAAACATCGAGAGAGAAATCCCTGTTCGGGAAAAGACGCCGGACTGCAAGACTCCGCTTGTTTTTTGGACCTGGCATATCTGCAATGATTAGCAGGTCAAGGTCACTTTCCGGTCTGGCTGTTCCTTTTGCATGGGAACCGAAGAGGTATATCTTTTTTGGACGAGTCTTTTTTACGATTATATCAGAGATCTCTTTTATCTTAGCCTCATCAAGTGTCATAATATGTCTCTTTGTAGGAATTGTTAATAAATATATGAATCTTTGGTTAAATGATTTGCGTTTATAGAATTTGCTTTACTACTGAAGTATCTCTTTATCTGCAAGGAAATTTGATATGACCGATTCAGGGGGACTTTCTTACTTTTATTCATATTCCAGTGCAAATATGTTCGACATTATACATTCTTTCCCACTATTTTCGTGTGTTTTGCCCTTGCGGGTAGGATTGTCGGCGGATTTGCACCCGTCATGTGCGGCTTGCCGCACGCACAGGCTTTGGTGCTTTGCCACCAGTGGTAAACGCTGCTCACGCAGCGTAAACGTAAGTGGTAAAGTAGTAAGAGGCTACAACTCCTGCAAAAGGCGAAAGCCCGGGAAGTAGTAGCGTAGGCCAGGGACGATGCTGAAGCAGTCCGTTAAACGCAGAACTTGACGTAGTTGACCCAGCTACCACCGCGAAAGATCCGGTCGGAGCCCCCTCCCCTAGTTACTCATGTCAGTTGGAGTCGATTAGTAGCTACTGTGCCAACTATCCTGAATCTATTCCCCTCATTATTTAAAAATTTTTTTTGGAATAACCGGAGGCAGATAAAGCTGTAAGCCAGTCTATTTTGGAAGTGTTGGTTTATGAAAAATAGATCGGCAAGCCTCAAATAACACTCCCTTCGATTCCAAGCTGACTTGTCTCAAGAGAATGTTCGTTCCTGTCAAGCCAATTCTTTCGCAGTTCATAATCTGGTAACACTTCTCTGACTTTGATCCAGAATTCAGGTGAGTGGTTACGGTATTGTAAATGGCAAAGCTCATGGACAACTGCATATTCCAATACAGATTTTGGAGCGAAAATTAACTGCCAGTTCAGGTGTATAATTCCATTTTTACCACAACTCCCCCATAAATGCTTTAGTGGTTTAACACGGACATCTTTTGGAACTACCCCCAATTTTTTTGAATAACGCTTTACAAATACATTCACATCACTACGGACTCGATCTTTCAACCATTCTTCAAGGGCTGCTTTTATTTCGAAATCTGAACAATTTTCAGGTCGTTGGATAAAAAAACCATTTCGATATTCCACTCCAATGGACTTATTCTGTTGGGACTGTACTTCCAAACGCATTCGTCTACCCCGATAAAGAATCTTGGCTCCGGTTAGAAAACGCTCTGGATGAATGCTGGCGGAATTACTGATTTTTTCCATCATTTCCTCACGTTTTTCATATATCCATCGCCTACGGCTGTGCACGAATGTGAGAATTGCATCCTCTTTATCCCCCTCAGGAACAACCACTTCCACTTTATCTGGAGTTAAAATAATCCTCCTTCGATGTGAAGTGGGAGAGTGGCGTATTTCAAAAGGAATAAGCGTGTTACCAACTGTGAGGGACGGCAATTTTATGACACCTTGATGTAGTTCTTGAGTGCATAATCTTCGATTCGTGTTGACATCGGTATCAAACCATTTAGTCCGGCATGGTTAGCCTTCTTTCGTACTTCCTGCCGGAGTTCTTTTCTCAGCTGTTCTTTCAGATGCCATCCAGTTGGTGCAGACTGATCTGAAGAATAAAGGATATGTATCTCCTGAGCCAATTGCTGGATTAAATCAGGATAATCCTGTTCACTTGAAGTGTCACTATCATATCCTTTTCGTACCTCTGTTACCATTTCACCTTTTGGAACAAAGGTTTCCAGAATTTTATATACTCCGTAAGCACTTTCATTTAAACCGGATTTCTCATGTGCCTTATCCTCGTTCTCAAGGTCCTGTACAATCTGCTTATATTCTTTTAAGGTATCAACCGCTGACAGCTGACCTTGTTCAAATCGTTGTAACACCGCCAGTACACGCTCTGAAAATGGGCCATAGCGGAGTGGATTCTCCTCTTTTTTCTGGGCCAGGATTTTCTTAAGTTCAGTGCTTTTTCGTATAGCTGCTGTTTTAAGGTCATCATCAGCCTTGTTCTCGGTCTTGAAGTCATCTTTAAATTCCGGATCAGTAATATTTCGCAGTTTGATGATGGAGATCAGGCCAGTGACATGAAGATGTTCTTCCAGCATCTGGCGTATTTTGGCGCTGTAGGTGCGAAGGTCCACTGCCTCTTTCTTTTCAAAGACCATTGTAGCATAGGAAATAAAGCCAGCCACCCATTTCATATCAGTCATATAATCCAATACAGGGGGATCAGGACTCAGTGCTTCATAGGCACGGATAAAGGCTTTTGCCTTGCGCCTGAACGTGAACCAGACATCCTCAGTGCCCAATGCCTGAACGAGTGCATCATATTCTGCCTTGATGTTGTTTGTTCCCCGCTGGATTCCTTTGATAAAATTCATTACTTCAGCAAGTGCAGCCTTGAGTTCGGCACGGTCTACATCCTGGTCCTGCATGGCGTTTTTCACATCAGCCTCACGGTAGGATGCCAGTGCTTCATCAAGTTTTTTGGTGACACCGATGTAGTCAACGATAAGACCGAATTGTTTCCGGGGTCCGGCAACGCGGTTGGTGCGTGCGATTGCCTGGAGCAGGCTGTGATCTTTCAGAGGACTGTCCAGATACATCACGCTCTCAATGGGCGCGTCAAATCCTGTAAGCAGCTTGTTGCAGACAATGAGGAAGCAGAGAGGGTGATCTGTTCTTTTAAAATCCTCGATGATCTCAGGTTCATCCTCATCCTTCACCAGCTGGTTGCATAGTTCATACCTGATACCTTGAATATAAGGGTCTTCGCTGGGTTTGCAGTCTTCCTGGTTGGAGGAGTAGATGCAGGCGCTCATGGTTTCCGCCTGCTTTCTTGCCTCATCGTGCGTAAGTCCTTCTATTTCCAGGCTATCGGCAATTACATTGTCCAGTGCCTGCTTGTACAGGATCACTGCCTCCCTATCAATTCCCACGATCTGGGCCTTGAAGCCATCCGGCATGGCATGGGTCGTGTAGTGGGTCCAGATGTCATAAGCGATCAGTTCGATCCTGGCTGAATGTTTGGCCAGGGTTGCGATGGTGATGCCCCGCTCCTTTATCTTATCCAGGCGCTCTTGTGGTTCATTGGCGAACCACTGGTCAAAGAGCACGTCCAGCTTGGCTGCTTCCAGATGCCATTCAGCTTTGCGGCTGGTATAGCGCACTGGCACTGTTGCACCGTCTGCCACTGCGTCATCGATGCTGTAGCGGTCCAGATATCCTTCACCGGGTACGCCAAATTGTTTATAGGTATCATGGTCGTTCTTCTTGATGGGTGTGCCTGTGAAGCCGAAGAACCGTGCATCCGGGAATGTGGCCTGAAGGTATGCGCCCAGATCTTTTTCCTGGGTTCGGTGGCATTCGTCCACTAATATTATCCAATCAGCGCTGTTCTCAACCGGAGTCTTTGATCCAGCGAATTTGTGGATGGTTGAGATCAAGGTAAGGCCTGTGGTGTTGCTGTGCACCATCCTGCGCAGTTCTTTTATGGATCCGATCGGCTTTGGATTTGGAAGTTTGCAATCTGTAAAGGTGTCTGATATCTGTGTGTCCAGGTTTTTGCGGTCTGTCAGTACCAGAATGTTGGGGCTTGTGAGTGCAGAAGTTTGAATGGTGAGGTGATTTTTGAGTTTGAGGGTCGCAAAGACCATTGTCAGGGACTTGCCGCTTCCCTGGGTATGCCAGATCAGGCCTTTACGGTGTTTGCCTTCTATGACTCGCTCCACAATTTTGTTCACTGCCCGGTACTGCTGGTAGCGGCAGATCTTTTTTACTATTTTGTTGTCTGTCTTATCAATCTCGAATACGATAAAGTGGGCCAGTATATCCATCAGCCTTGAGGGTTCCATCAGGCAGTAGAGTCCTTTATCAAAGCTGGTGGGAAAATCGCTCTCTTTTTTGGGCCAGGGGTCTCTCCATGCGCCCCAGAATTCCGAAGAGGCACCTGTGGCACCAAAGAGCAGGGAAACACCATCGGTTATGATGTTAAAGGCATTGGAATAGAAGAGTCTGGGAATGTCTTGCTCATACTGTTTTATCTGGTCAAAGGCCTCACCGGTCTTGTCCTTGAAGGAGAGCGGGCTTTTTGCTTCAATGACCACCAGCGGGATGCCGTTGACATATACCACCACATCTGGTTTGCGGGGATGCTGGGATTTGACATAGAGCTGGTTTGTGACAGTGTAGGTGTTATTTTCAGGATGCAGAAGGTCTATGATGGTGATGGTCTTTTTCGTATCCTCACCCGGCACGGTGCGGCTGTAGTTTCCGCGAAGGATGGAGGTCCACTGCTCATTATCGCTTACAGCCAGCAGTTCATGGTAGACCCCCCGTGCCACTTCTTCGGATACGTCGTTGATGTGCTGGACTGCCTGGATAAGTATATCTCGCAGGATGACCTGATTCTGGCCATCACGGGCTCTGTCGTTCTGGGAAGGGGGCAGCCATGTGTAGCCCAGTTCAACGAGGGCATCGATGCAGGGTTTTTCGGCCAGGGTGTATTCGCAGGGTGTGGTCATGGGGAGGCCCCCCCATCAAGCTTCACACACACGCGGCCGGTGAGGAGGTCTTGCATGAGGCCGCGTTTAACTTCTTGGACATTGAATAAATAATTATTATTACAATCTAGTTGACTGTCGATTTCTGATAGGATTTGGGCTATTTTTTTTTGTTCTTCAATTGTATCAGGAGCTATAATTTTAACATTTTCTAAATCATCATTATTAATTGCAGGATAATTGCTTCCCACTAATTTTTGTGAAACTTGTTTTAAGAATAAATCACTTAGAACAAATTGATAGATATATCGAGAACTGTAATGGTCTTTGCTTTCCAAAACTGCAAATCCGGTGGAGCAAACAAGATTCTCTTCTGCATTTTCTATAAAAGTGAATCCTCTTAAATTCGGTCTTACAGTAGAAACAAGAATATTAGAACTCTTTACAAGCCTGCGTGCTCTGCTTGGAGCCTCTTCTAACAACATCTTTTTTCTTTCAGGATTGCAACCGGTATATTCTATAGAAGCTATGTCAATATAATTAATTTCATAATTTTTATCTGTAGATGATTTTATACTTTGTTTGTTTACATAACATACGTCTTTAATTTTCACAATATCCCATTCTTCTGGAATCTCCCCAATCTCGGTCTTTTTAAATCGTGTATGCCCGATGCCGCGGGTAAGGAGCTGCTGCATCAGGCCCTGCTTGACCCTGCGGGTCTGGTCGATAACGGCCTGCGTGGCCTGGATGGCATCGTCAACGCTGCTCAGGATGGCGGTGATTGTTTTCTGCTCTAAGAGGGGGGGAAGAGGTACATCGATGTTCTCTATCCGGAAAATAGCTAATTTTGGAACTCCTCCACCAACTCCTTTTGCATTATCGATTTGGGATTTTCCAATGGTAGACGAAAGAACGTATTTGATATAATCACGTTCAAAGTCGGTCTTACTTTTAAAGCATATTTTAGCTGCATTTTCAGTTAGTTGTGCACCATCAAGCTCCATTGGCACTGTGCCGACAAGTCCAATGGTGCCAGCTATTGAAATATAGAGGTCTTTGTGAGAAATTGTATACGATTTTATTTTCTCACGATCATCAGGCAATACGCATTTCAGAGATTCTGTGTTGACAGTGCCATTATCAAAGTCACTTACTCGAATATACGGGTATGGTGTTTTGCCTTCGGCAAAAGGTCTTCCCTTGGGCATTCGTTTTCCGCCTTTAACCTTAGCGATATCGCTAATTCGAACAGTTTCCCACCCTTCAGGTACCATAACCCAATTCCTCCAAAAACTGCATCATCCGCGCTTCGGTACCATTCCTTTGTACCTGTAACTCCTTCAACGTCATCAGTTCAACGGCAACATCAATCTCCTCCTCCTCCTCTGTCGTCTGCACAAACCGCGCGATATTGAGGTTAAAATCATTCTTCTCAATCTCTTCAAGGCTCACCACACGTGAGAACCGATCTTCATTCTCATACGCATGAAAACCTTCACTCAACCTAATGACATTTTCCTCAGACAGCGTATTCTGGTTTTTCCCCTCCACCATCTCCTCAGCACCATTAACGAACAGCACCTTCCCTTTGCGCTCAGCAGACTTGGCCTTATTAATAAGCAGCACACACGCCGGAATCCCGGTCCCGTAAAACAGGTTCGGAGCCAGTCCGATCACAGCCTCAACCAGATCATTTTCCAGCATCCCTTTGCGTATCTTGCCTTCAGCCCCGCCCCTGAAAAGAATCCCGTGAGGCAGCACTACCCCCATCATCCCGTCCGGCTTCAAACTGGCAACCATATGCTGCACAAAAGCCAGATCGCCATAACTCTTGGGCGGGCAGCCGTAAGTATCACGTCCGAACTTATCGCCGCCCTTCCATTCCTCGTTGCCCCAGCTATTCAGTGAAAAAGGCGGATTGGCAAGCACCCTGTCAAAGGTCTTGATGACCTTGCTACCTTCAGCAACCAGGTGCTTTGGGTCCCGCAGCGTATCGCCCCGCTCGATAAAGGCATCATCGATGTTGTGGAGAAAGAGATTCATCTTGCAGATGGTCCATGTATTGAGGTTCATCTCCTGCCCGTACAGGTGCAGAGCCTTTGGGTTCATGCCCTGTCGCTCCAGGTAGTGCACAGCTTCCAGCAGCATACCTCCTGAACCACAGGTGGGATCGTAAATACTCCCCTTTTCAGGGCGCAGACATTCCACAATGAGACGCACAACCATCTTTGGAGTGTAGAACTCGCCTCCCTTCTTGCCTGCATCGTCTGCGAATTTTGCGATCAGGTATTCATAAGCATTACCCAGCATGTCAGGCTCCACATCACAATTGCGCAGCCTGTATCTATCGAAATGCTGGAGTAGCATTTCCAGGACTACATCCGGGAAACGCTCCTTGTTATTAAAATCCACATCCTGAAAGATACCTTTCAGGCGCAGGTCGGCATCTTCAATAGCATGAAAAGCAGTGTTTAAGTGTTCGCCTATGTTGGT
>SWBY01010185.1_pt1 | contig 40155 bp, 45 predicted proteins | sample 4693071 | NCBI WGS metagenome assembly SWBY01 (sample SAMN10267273, study PRJNA491770) | bioreactor metagenome | isolation source: DHS bioreactor inoculated with marine methane seep sediment | place: Japan: Omine Ridge, Nankai Trough | collected 2006-05-06 | reverse complement strand
ATCTTAGAGATCAAATCTGCTGAAGGTCTAAGAGAAGAAAATAAAGCTCAGTTGATCAATTACCTTAAAGCCACTGATAAAGAAGTCGGGCTATTATTAAATTTTGGTAGAACCCCGGAATTCAAAAGAGTGATATTTACGAATGACAGGAAAGAATGATTTGAATCAGAAATCCTAAATCCGTGCGTATCCGTCTAATCCGCGGCATCCGTGTTCCTTCCTCCTTGAGGAATACTATTTCATAAATCAACAAATTCAATTAATATAGAGATCACGATTTGTAGGACACTACTCAATATTTTCATCCACAACCTTATAGGTGACAACCGTATGGGAGATGGGGGATGCCATACATCTCAATACCATGCTTAAAAATAAGATATCCATTATTGTAACTGATGACAGGCACTTTGAAGGTGTGGATGGCATAACACGAATTGACCTGTTAAATGTATAGTAACCCGCCACCTTACAGTGCCCCCTCCATTCTCCGTATCACACACCATACCTATATTCCACCTGCCTCTGTGATATTGAGACTTGCGCACGGGAATGACGATATTGAGGGGCGCCGGGTGCTTGAGGAGATATTCAGCGGGCGGAGCAGGATGGAGATTGGGGATAGCGGGTTCGACGGGGTGCTGGATGGTGTGCTGGATGGTGTGCTGGGGCTGGCCGGGATATCTGGTACTTTTGCGATGTATATTCCATCCTCATCCTGTTCAATGAGAACTGTAAAATCATAAATCTGAGTATCATAATTATCAGTATTAATATATTAGTAATGTTTATATCTAATTAAGATTTAGAAATATGTATGGAAGTTAAGAATAAAATTTATTTCGCGATTATTCTTCTTCTTTTTTACTTTGGAGATTTAATAACAACTTATGTTGGACTACAAAATGGGGGATATGAAGGCAATAAAATAATGGCTCTTATTGGATTTCATGGAGTAATAATTGTCAAAACCCTTTATGTGTTTATGGTTCTTCTTTTCATATCATATTTAGAAAAAAAGAAAGAATATGCTCAAGAAATTGGAGTTATGATTGGGGCAATTATAGCTTTTGGATTATTCACTGTTTTTAACAATATAGGACTATATAGTTGAAAAGAGAGGTTAACTTCGCAATTTTATTACGTTTGAATCATCTTAGATGCTCTAAAATAGTTAGACCATTGATTCCTGAAAGGTTTTTATAATGCGGGATTGTGTTAAACCTGATATAACCTCGAACCAAAAAACTTTTTTTTTGAATTTTAGAGAAGCACGAAAAGAACTGAATAATAAGGAAAAATAATTCTGAAATTATGATCTGGAAATGTATTTAAGAAAATACAATTAAATTTATATTGGCTTAACTAAAATATATGAGTAGGCATTTAAAGAAGAGCAACATGTAGCATTTATGGAGGCATGTTTTAATAAGCTGTAAAAGTGGATTCGGGATGAGATATGATGCTGGTCTTATTTTATTCCAGATATATCCCGTAGGAGGATTGATAAATGTTAGACACAATTCAACGAGCTATTGAGAAGTACTATATCTACCCTATCATTTACGATACAGGATTTAGTCCTTTTAGTAGAATTATACTGTTGATAATCCTTCTCTTTTCATTCCTGATAGTGCTGAAATTTCTCTCACGAATAGATGTTAAGGTAGATAACAGTTTTATTATCGCTGTTGTGCCGTACATCATTTTCGGTTCTACTTTAAGGGTGTTAGAAGATACAGGCACCATACATCCGCCGCTAAATTTTTTACTAATTCCCCCCATTTTCTATGAGTTAATCTTAGTCATCACTGTACTTTTTATCGTATTTGCAAAAGTATTAGCTCCAAAGTTGAATATTCATGATTGGCGGGTATTGTTTAGTGGTATCGGAATTGTCCTCACATTATTCAACATTGCATTGCTGCTTAGTATCCAAGATGTCATGCATCCAGAGGCATTTCTGATGATTTTTAGCTTAGGTGGGGTTCTGTCACTTGTCACTTATGCTATTGGTCGCTATTTTTCCATTTCAGTTATTACTGATAAGCTCAATGCGATCATCATTTTTTCATTTCTGCTTAAAGCATCGTCCGCCTATATAGGCGTCGAATTTTTTGGATATTTTTTAAAATCATTAGCCACAAATAGTCATTTAAGCCTGATAAGTTTAATACCTACTTTAATTATTGTGTTATTCTTTTTATGGTTTATTGATATTAAATTGAAAAATAATGATGCACTTAGAAACATCATAAAATTATTTATGCTTTTCGTCTGGATGACACCTGCGATTAGAGGTACGATCAGGATAGTTCTAGGTTTATAAATTTTGTTCACTTTACTTGCAAGGCATGCGCTTGAAATTCAAAAATGAAGATCAGGGAATTTTCATGAAATAAAAATTATGAATATATCAATATTGTGTTTTCTTGTAGCGGCTGAGTATTAACTAGAGAATAGTACATTCCCCTTTACCCCCTCACACCATACCCCCTTCTAATACCTCTAATATTGCTTTAAAATAATTAATTGGCGTGGAAAACGATTAGTACGGCTTCCTTCTTGTAATATAACAAAATTTTTAAAAAAGACCGATACTTTTAAATACTTTTGTTGAAGAATATTACTATATGAAAATCAGAGTTGTAAGTTCGAAAGAAGAAATTCCCACAATTGGAAATGAAGAGATTGTCCACATGGCATTCAGACCTTCAAACAAAGATATTTTTACATTGATTAAAACGTGTCCCGGTCTGAAAGGTATCCACATCCCAACTTCATACATAAGTACTATCTCCAAATCAACGTTGATGTTCCTTGAAATGCAGAATATCACACTTATGAAAGGCGATGTATGGGGACATAGGAAGGACATCAATGAATACTATGAGATCAAACCCTGGATAATTGATAGGATTGAAGAGTTAAAGAATGAAGGAAAATCCAAGGAAGAGATAATATCCGAGATGGGAAAAGAGACACGATTAGGTAAAGATTTGATTGGGTTTTTGGTGTGAGATGTTAGCTTCCGGGCGCATCTTATAATTATGGGAGGATATGGGGGGATAATTCCCTAAAATCGCTATATACAGGCCCGGGAGATTTGTATGAGGTGTACCGATGACTGAACGTGCGCTCGTTCTCGCGCATCCGTTGAAATATTTTTAACCATAAAAACCATTTTGTATAAAAAATAAGGGGTGGAAGTGGATGTGTAGCTGATTATTGAGATTAGATAGATACGTGTATATATGTAATATCTAATATACAGTAAGTTAATATAGAGGGATTATATGTCAGACAATTTTTTAAAGCAAGTAATATTAAGGTTGGAATTTCTAGGCGAAATAGACCGTTCTCAGCAGGTATTGGATGGCATAAAAAGGACTGTTTCTGATATTTTTCCAGAGTTCGAAACTCGAGATTTAGTATCTGTAGAAATGACTATTGACCAAGCTCAAAAAACTACACAGGAGAGGCGATATAAATCATTTATATTTCATAATAATACAACAAAAAACTCATTAGTTTTAGAACCAAGTGCAATTATTTTTGACCTTAAGAAATATAATAATTATGAAGAATTCAAAGGGCTTGTACAAAAAGTAATTCAAAATTTGGGAGAGAAGAGCTCATCCATAAAAGTATCGAAGACAGGACTTCGTTATATAAATCAGATAATTATTGATGAAGGAGATCCATTTGATTGGACTGAACTTATTAAGGAACCACTTATTTGTAGTCTAAATTTCATTGTAGATCGAAGTGAACTATCGAGGACTGTTGGTGTCATGGTATTAAATAAGTCTGATTATTATGTCAGATTCCAGTATGGGTGGTTTAATAGCGAGTTTCCAAATCCAATAGCAAAGAAGGAATTTTTACTAGATTATGATTGTTATTTAAAAAATGAAACCGATATTTCGTCTATCATTGGTCAAGTTAATATACTACATGAAGAAATCAAGAACTTATTTGAACAGAGCACATATACAGAGAACTTACAAGCGCATGGGAGGTGAAAATAATGTCTTATGACGAAAACGGTGATTATTTTGGCGAGGAAGTAACATTTGCACCAAAAAACCAAAAAAAAGAGGAGGCGTATCCTTTCAATATAGATATTGATTTTGAAAAATATGAGAGGACGAAAGTAAAAAGAACGGTTTTGGGATATGTCTCTAAGCAAGATTGATTCAATGTATGTTAAGCATACTTCAAAACGAATCTGCCAGGGGGATATACTTAGAGAGATAGATGTTATTGATTGGAATATAGAAGATACATCAGGTGAATATAAAATTTTTAATGCAAATCTGCCGTATATCATCGTAATGACTCAAGATTGCGATCTTGAATGGGATTTCAACAACAGGTCGGAACCAGCTGCTAAAAAACATGATAAATATCTGCACAACGTTTTGGCATGTCCTGCTTACAATGCTGCAGAATTCAAGGATGGGGATCACTTAAAATCCAATGGATTGAAAATGAACACATGGGGTGGTGATGGTTATAAAAAGATTTTACAGCAAAACAATGCAAGATTCCATTATTTAGAACGAAATCAAGCATTGCAAGTACCGAAATTAGTAGTTGATTTTAAACATTACTACACTATTCCAAGAGATGCACTATATAAGATGTATGTGGAGCATTATTTAGCTACTATTAATAAACTTTTTCGAGAATCTTTGTCCCAACGTTTTTCGAGTTATTTGAGCAGAATTGGATTACCTGAACTCAAAGAAAGAATAGATGCTGAAAGTGCATCATCGGTGACTTCAACCTATTCTGTAGTATCTCAGCCCCCCGTTTTTGACAGAAACCAATGCGATGAAGAGCGATAGAAATCCTCATGCGCCCGAAGAAGATGCCCTGTACAGAGCATAGCGGCATGCAGGGTTCGTGACTGCGGGATGGGAGATTTATGCTTGGGCTAGGTGTACATCTAAGAGAAAATTTTAAATGTCTAAAAATCATTTATTAATGGGAAGTGCTTGATATAATGGATGATACTGAATGGTTATGGGATTATCTTAAGCATTTTGAGACTACATACAGTAGTCGTATCAATTTTTTCCTTGTAGCTGAGTCTATGTTGATGGTTTCTTATGCAACAGTGATTGTTAATGCGAATTATGTGATATTGAAATTTATTGCTTTATTAATTTCTATTTTAGGCATTTTATATACATATTATTGGTTTAAAATAAATAAAAAGGGTATCTATGGTGGCAAAAATTTGATGGATAGATTTGGGAACATGCATACTCCTTATAAAGAAATTCGTGATGATATTAGAAAATGTCACAAATTCTCATCAAATAAGTACCTTCAGTACTTCGCTAAAAAATCCCAATAATAACTTCATCTGATACACCCCACTGAAGACTTGACTTTTAATTTACGTCTTACCCATTCTTCAATAAGAAGAATAAATACATCAAACCTAAACAAGTCATATTTTATAGTCATCGGACCTGGTTTAACAATTGAAAAATGCCTTCTTTGAAGACAAAGCCATACATTTTTAAGAAGAAATGAAATCAATGCATAAAAATATCTAATTGTTGCATTCTTAGATGATGTTCTCGGTCGAACTATATTTCTCATCCTGTATGATGCCTCAATAGCGAACCTTTTTCTATAAATTGTACTGACCTTTCGCGGGGACCAGTTAACACCAAAAACAACAAAACCAAGGTTTTCGCATCCGTTTTTCCCTCTTTTTCCTTTAAAATATTTGACATCAATAACAATGTCCAGCAGAATTTTTTTATAAGAGTTTTTCATGGTATAAGTATCATATCTGCTTTTGGTTCCACTGAGAATCTGCTTGATTTTTGCTCCTTTTTTGACAACAGGAACTATATGTGGAATCTTATTTTTCTTCAAAAATTCAAATACGTCAATTGAGTAAAACTCTCTATCTAAACAAAGAATTTTGATCTTAAAATTTAATCTCTTGATTAAATCTATGAAATAACCAAGATATTCAACCTTTGATTTGCCTTTTTCTACAGGCAGAACCGATATCGTAAATCGTTCTTTGTCGTTAATAATATAGAGTGATATGTATGAGTAAAATGAGTTAGTTGACTTTTTTGACTGACCTCTAATTACATATTTCTCGTTTGAAATATCTATATTTCCATAATACGGATCGTTAGTATAATCAATGGCAAATTCATATTTCTTCTCAGGTTTCAGACTTTCAATAGGCTTCTGCATCATGATTTTTTCATTTGATCCTATGAGGTCATTCATGTCGAGCTTTTTTAAATGATACCTGATTGATGTTTCACAAGGAATTTTATCATACCTTTTGGTGATGGAATGGATTGAATTTTTATCAACTGCCATACTTATTGTAGTATGAAAAATATCTTTGCTGCTAAGCGTGCCATTAATTGGTATATCTATATGATCAATTAGAGGTTTGAGAACATTATCGATACATTCTTTAGATCTTAATTCATTTCTTGGAATACAGGCGAAGCTTTGCGGTTTAGAGGCCATATGGCGGCGCCTGTAACCTTTATAAAGGTATCGGTTGGCCTAGATGGAAATGGAGGGGAGTAAAATTAGCGAAGTACTGACCTTGGTGAATATTTACCAATTATTACAATTATTATCTGGATTCTTTTTTTCATCATCAGCATTCATACTTTTGAAATTTAAACTTAGCAAATGAGCATCAACCACGGTGCCATGCTTTTATAAAGCGTGATCGTTGACTATGGGATGGCTTTCCTGTGCGTCCAGCATATTTTTAATTAACAATAAAACTATGTTATTTTAAGCTGAATAAAAAGCAATCTTCCTGCATTTAATAGCTGAAAGGGTTAATACAAGTCAAATAGAATGAGATAACCCAAATGGCAAAAGACAAGATCATCATCAAAGGCGCAAGGGTACACAACCTGAAAAACATCGACCTGGAACTGCCCAGGGATAAATTCATTGTTATCACCGGACTCAGTGGCAGCGGCAAATCCTCCCTGGCATTCGATACCATTTACGCAGAAGGCCAGCGCCGCTATGTGGAATCCCTTTCAGCTTATGCCCGCCAGTTCCTGGGCCAGATGGACAAGCCTGATGTGGAACATATTGAAGGCCTGTCCCCTGCCATATCCATCGAGCAAAAGACCACCAGCAAGAACCCCCGCTCTACCGTGGGTACAGTAACAGAGATACACGATTACCTGCGGCTGCTGTACGCCAGGATCGGCATCCCCCACTGCCCGGAGTGCGGCAGGGAGATATCACCCCAGACCCTGGACCAGATAGTTGACAGCGTAATGGCACTGCCCAATGGTACGAAGATACATGTACTGGCCCCGATAGTCAAGGACAGGAAAGGCGAGTACCGCCAGTTATTCGATGACCTGAAGCGGGAGGGGTACAGCCGGGTGCGGGTGGATGGTGAGGTCTATGACCTGGAAGATGATATCCAGCCTGCCAGGTACCAGAAACATAATATTGAAGTAGTCATCGACCGCCTGAAAACAAAAGAGAACGTGAAAGAGCGCCTTGCCGATTCGGTGGAAACCGCACTGCATGTGGGCGGCGGTGTGGTGATGGTGCAGATCGTGGATGACGGGCTTGATATGCTGTTCAGCGAACACCTGGCATGTGCCCACTGTAATCAGAGTTACGAAGCACTGGAACCTGCCATGTTCTCATTCAACAATCCCAGAGGAGCCTGTCCACGCTGCCAGGGCCTGGGCAACACCATGGAGTTCGACCCCGAACTGGTAGTTCCCGACCCCACCCTGTCCATCACAAACGGAGCCATTGATGCATGGGGCAGCTCACCCCATGGATATTATATCCAGACCCTGAATGCTGTAGCTGAAAAATACGGTTTTTCCATAAATGCGCCCTTCGAACAGTTAGACCAAAAACACAAGAACATCATATTATACGGTACCAGTGAGCCTGTCAAATTCAGGTATGTACCCAGGGACAAGCCAGGAGTATGGGAACATTACAACAGGTACGAAGGCGTGATCCCAAACCTGCAAAGAAGGTACAGGGAGTCTGCAAGCGAGGACATGCGGGAGAAGATACAGCAGTATATGAGCACGGCTCACTGTCCCGAATGCAGGGGCAGGAGATTGAAACCTTACAGCCTGGCAGTCACTGTTAACGGGACCGGGATCGACAGGATATCTGCCATGTCAGTGAGGGATGCACAGGACTTCTTCAACAACCTGGAACTCTCTGAGCGCGAGATGCTGATAGCCAGGCGCGTATTAAAAGAGATCAATGCCAGACTGGGATTTTTAATGGATGTCGGCCTGGATTATCTTACACTGGACCGGGCTGCCGGTACCCTGAGCGGCGGCGAGGCGCAGCGGATACGCCTTGCAACCCAGATCGGCTCAAGCCTGGTCGGCGTGCTGTACATTCTGGACGAACCAAGTATAGGACTGCATCACAGGGACAATGACAGGCTTATAAAAATGTTAAAGCAACTGCGGGATCTGGGAAATACCATCATTGTGGTGGAGCATGACCAGGATACCATGCTGTCCGCCGACTATATCGTGGACATGGGACCCGGTGCAGGCGTCCATGGCGGGGAAGTGGTGGTTGCCGGCACGCCGGCAACGATAAAGCGCAGTAAAAAATCTCTTACAGGGCAGTACCTTACAGGGAAGATGCAGATAGAAACGCCGCCATCCAGGCGCACGCCTGCGGGTTGGCTAACCGTGAAAGGGGCGGCAGAACACAACCTGAAACATATTGATGTGGGTTTCCCGCTGGGTGTGATGACCTGTGTGACCGGGGTGTCAGGTTCTGGTAAGAGCACCCTGGTAAATGAGATACTGAACAAGGCCCTGGCACAAAAGCTGCACCGTGCACGCAGCCGTCCCGGCAAACACGATGGGATAGAAGGTATCCAGCAGATTGATAAAGCGATCACCATAGACCAGAGTCCAATCGGCAGGACCCCCCGGTCAAATCCTGCCACTTATACTAATGTATTCACGCCCATACGGGAACTCTATTCAATGACCCCTGAATCCAAGGCAAGAGGATACAAACCCGGCAGGTTCAGTTTCAATGTAAGGGGCGGGCGGTGCGAGGCATGCCAGGGCGACGGGACGATCACTATTGAGATGCATTTTTTGCCTGATGTGTATGTCCAGTGTGAGGTGTGCCACGGCAGCCGGTACAACAACGAGACATTGGAAATTACGTTCAAGGGCAAGAATATCGCTGACGTGCTGGACATGACAGTAGAGGAAGCACTGGAGTTCTTCGAGAATATCCCAAAGATCAAGAACAAGCTGCAGACGCTCTTTGATGTGGGACTGGGATATATCAAACTGGGCCAGCCTGCAACCACACTGTCAGGCGGCGAGGCGCAGCGCATCAAACTTTCGGCAGAACTCAGCCGCAGGAGTACGGGGAAGACGCTGTACATACTGGACGAACCCACTACCGGGCTTCATTTTGATGATGTGAAAAAACTGCTCTTAGTGCTGGACAGGCTGACAGAATCTGGGAATACAGTGGTGGTCATCGAGCACAACCTGGATGTTATCAAGACCGCAGATTATATTATCGACCTGGGACCGGAGGGTGGGGATGGGGGCGGTCTGGTCATTGCCAGGGGTACGCCCGAGGATGTGGCTGATGAAAGCGCTTCGTATACCGGGCAGTTCCTGAAACTTGTTTTAAACTAGTTTTAGATCTATGGAATACTGGATCAGTGATTGAAGAACAGCGATTGCTACTTAGGATTTTTTTCCCCCATACCGCCGCACATGCTCCCATGCATTATGATATTCCGGATACTTCTCTAAATTCTCATAAATCGAAATATCTTCACTCCCATAATGTATTCTATCCATTCCCACAGGGCACACCTTGATACAAATACCGCAAGGCGATATAAAGCGGCTAAGTAATTTCTTGCTATACCTGGCACACAAATCCTTGCGTATGATCCCTGATGGATAATCATCTCCTGTGATTGCACCTACCGGACAGCTCCTTACACAGTTCATGCACCTGGTACATAGATCCTCTTTTAAAAGTGGATCCTGGGGTATTTTGGCTGAGGTGAAAACAGACGTGAACCTGACCCTTGGCCCGTATTCCTTTGTAAGTAGTGTATTATTCACTCCAAAACTTCCAAGGCCGGCAAGGTAAGCTGCATGCTTGTGGGAGAAAAAGGCAGTTGGTATTTCTATCAGTACATTGATATCCCCGTAACCATCCCTGGGAACAAATACTGAAGGGTATCCCTTCATGTTTAAAAAGTTGGATAGCAAGTACCCATACTGGTCAAGCATGATATTAATAGTGCGGTATAGTTCATGATAATAGATGGAGGGAGTGGTCTCAATAACAGGGAGGCTGACAGGCAGGCCAATAACAATGACAGAAGATGCTTTTGGAAAAATATGCTGTGGATAAAATGCTTCAGGTATCCACGGCTCAAATAAGGGTAGAGTCCAACGCTCAACAGATGCTATTCCCACTATAGGGATATCCAGTTGAGCACATTTATCCAGGATTTCATCTTTAAGGGAGTCATTCATCTAATTTAATCAATGGTAATCTAAGTTTAAGGATGTTACTAAAGTGACATATCTTGTGTATACATTCATAAGATCATCTGTTATGAGAAACACTTCACTGCTTTCTACTACAACATCCATGCCGCTTCCTATTGCAATACCCACATATGTCTTTGCAAGTGCCGGTGCATCATTTATAGAATTGCAGGAGGTGTAAAGACCCTTGCTGATAGTTCTTTATCTACCATGAGCAATCCATTGCCGTCTTCCCCGACAATTCTCAACCTGGAGATGATATCGTTATCATTGCCTTCCTCTTCTATCTGTTCAGTAACGAACCACTGGAGAAAGATGTTTGTAGCGTGATCCTTCTCACTAATCGCAATATCAACAAGATCATTGATGGATTTTGTGACAAACTGCTCATGTTTTAATGTCTTCTCAAACATATCAAGAGGCGATTCGAATTCAGTAGGTGGTTGGTTGATTGCCACAAGTTTTACCTGTTGGCCCTGATTGTCAATGTAGTCATAGATCTTCATTGCATGGACCATCTCCTCCTGATACTGAACCATGAACCAGTTGGCAAAACCCTTAAGCCCGCTATATGAACTATAAGCAGACATGGACATGTATAGGTATGCTGAATATATCTCTTTGTTCAACTGATTATTCAGCGCATCCGTCATCTTCTCACTTAGCATAGTATTACCTCATTTACATTTACATTAATCACCCCAAGACATTTTAATATCTTGCACCATATGACTGATTATCCAATAGAAATATAGGAGAATATATTATGCAGTCATATGAATGCACAGCATGTGAATATATATACAATCCGGAAAAAGGAGATCCGGACAATGGAGTGGCCCCAATAACTGCATTTGAGGATGTACCAGATGACTGGGTCTGCCCGTCCTGTGGTGTGGGTAAGGATTTCTTCGAACCAGTAGATTAACTGGTATTTCTGTAAAAAAACATCAAGATAAAACATGCTCGAAATAAAAGCATTAAATCTCGAGGTCGATGGAAGACCTGTACTTAAAGACCTCAACCTTACGATAAAAGAAGGAGAATCCCACGTACTTCTCGGTCCGAATGGATCAGGAAAGACATCCCTCTTACTTGGCATACTTGGTTTTCCAAAATATAAGGTGACAGGCGGCAGTATTATATTTAAGGGTGAGGACATCACCGGCCTTTCAACTGCTGAGCGGGTAAAACTTGGAATGGGCATTGCATTCCAGCACCCACCTGTAATACGCGGCATCAAACTGGGCGAAATGGTGGATCTGTGCAAAGGTGATACATCCCAACAGATAACCCAGCAAACCCGTACTCTTGCAAAAAAGTTGCATTTCTCAGATGAATTCCTGGAAAGGGATGTGAATGCTGGTTTTTCAGGAGGCGAGATCAAACGGTCTGAAATAATGCAGTTAATGGCACAAGACCCGGATTTTGTTATGCTCGATGAACCTGATTCGGGTGTGGACATTGAAAATATGGAACTGATCGGAGATATGATCGGTGAACTGCTGGATAGACGGATTCGTCCGAGCAAACGAACCGCATCAGGGCTGATCATCACACATCTTGCAACCATCACTAACTACATAGAGGTTGACTGGGCGCATGTTATGCTCAATGGTATGATCGCATGTTCCGGAAACCCTGACCGAGTCATTAGTGAAGTTATGAAAGGAGGTTACGAGAAATGCGTAAGGGAATGTCAGAAGACAATGGACCGGATATAGGGAAATACTCCTTAAAGGCAGAAAAACATAACGCAAAAGACCTACCTGGGATCGAAGATAAGTATAAGCAAGCCTTTTTAGATGTGGGGTATGATCCGCAAGGGGCAGAACGCTCAGGGTCATTCCTGCAAGTTGATCATTCTGTTCTATGCTCAAAGGTGATGCAGGAAGGTGTCGAGATCATGAGCACTACTGATGCCCTTGAAAAATATTCGTGGCTCTCGGATTACTGGTGGCACGCGGTTGCACCTGATAAGGATGTATATACGCAGCAGGTTGATCGCAAGCAGACACACGGATACTTTCTGCGAACACTTCCTGGTGTTAAAACCACTTATCCATTGCAGTCATGCCTGTTCACCGGACAGGAAGGATTGTCGCAGAATGTGCACAACATCATCATTGCCGAAGAGGGGTCTGAGCTGCATATCATTACTGGCTGCTCGGTTGCCGAAAAGGTTCAATCTGCGCTGCACCTCGGTGTCTCTGAATTCTATGTTAAGAAAAATGCCAAGATCACATTCACTATGATCCATAACTGGGCACCTGAGGTAGAGGTACGTCCGAGAAGCGGCATCATTGTCGAAGAGAACGGTGTGTTTATCGGTAATTATGTCTGCCTGAATCCGGTTAAGGATCTCCAGATGTATCCGGTCATATATTGCAAAAAAAATGCAAGAGCAACTTCCCAGAGTATTATCTATGCATCAAAAGATTCAAAGATCGACATTGGTTCAAAAATGGTGCTACAAGGTGAAAACAGCAGGGCGGAGATCATTTCACGCACGGTTGCACAAGATAATGCTGATGTTACAGCCCGTGGTATTCTTAGCGGGTCTGCGCCAAATGTGAAGGCTCATCTTGAATGCATCGGCTTGATGCTCTCTGATACGGCACGGATCTATTCTGTTCCTGAACTTGAGGCGACCGTTAAGGATGCTGAACTCTCGCACGAAGCAGCGGTCGGGCGCATATCAGAGGAGGAGATTGCATACCTTACAGCACGGGGTCTGTCAGAAGAGGAAGCTGCGGGTGCGATCGTACGCGGATTCTTAAATGTGGATATTGAAGGATTACCAGCAGCTCTTGGTGCACAGGTACGCCGGATGATCAGGATGAGCGCTGAGGCGCTTTAAGTGAAATACACTACGAACGATCAAATCAACTACAGAGGCACACAGAGCGTTATTGTTTTCTCTGTGCTCTCTGTGGTTCTAAACCGTTCCGGGAAATAATAAATAGCCTCAATTTTAACTTATTTAATCTTTTCTGCCAGATCCTTACCCAGCCGGTTACATTCCTTGAGATCCTTTTCATTTGGCTTATACTGAACTCTCAATACAGGGTCCAGTACATTCATGCCACCAATTCGCATCTTCTCAGCGATCATTATGGGGGCTTCACCGCTCCATCCATACGAGCCAAAAGCAGCTCCGTCTTTTCCTTTTGCTCCAGCCTTTACAAGCTTATCCACAAATTTTTCTATAGGGGGAAGCATAGTATAATGGAAAGTAGAAGAACCAATAGCTATGGCATCAGCAGCCGCAGCCTCTTCAGGTTTCCAATCATAGAAACTCTTTACCTCTGCATCCACATTTCTTGCCCTGGCACCATCTGCAATGGCTTCAGCCATTGCCCTGGTATTGCCTGTTGTACTTAGATATACTACTGCAATTGTTGACATTTTACTCACCACTAATTCATTTGTTATTTATTGATCTTATCTGCGATTTGATTTCCCAAATTTTTACATTCTTCAATACCATCACTGGAAGGCTGGCGTTTTATTCTCAAATTGGGCTTTAAAACATCCATATCATAGTTTTCCAGCATTTTACTTATGACATTAGCTGCTTCTCCGCTCCAGCCGTATGATCCGAAAGCAGCCCCGGTCTTCCCTTTAAAGGGTTGGTCTGCCATTGCCTTCACATAATTGATAACACTGGGCATGGCTGCTCCCCTATATGTGGCAGAACCTATAGCTATAGCATCTGCATTTTCAATATCAGCCGGAGTAGCCGTTTCCACTTTTTTTATGGTTACTTCCACCCCCGCACCCCTTGCTCCTTCTTCAATAGCCTTTGCCATTCTGCCTGTATTACCGGTGCCGGTCCCGTATATTATTGTCAGTTTAGACATGGGCTATACCTCAGTCGATCTTCTTAAACATTTCTTTTGGTGCATTACAGATAGGACACTTATCTGGCGGGTTGTTCTTTACTGTATTACCACATATCTGGCAAACGTAATATTCAACTTCCTTGTTCTTTCCGAGGTTATCCAGGGCCTCATTATAGAGACCGGAATGAATCTCTTCAACCTTATTAGCTACATCAAAACTTACGATTACTGCATCTGATGCCTTTTCTTCTTTTGCCTCTTTAATGAAGTCCGGATACATCTTCTGGAACTCATCATCCTCACCAGCGATCGCAGTTTTCAGGTTATCTGCAGTACTGCCTATTGCACCCATTACCCGCAGATGGTTCATTGCATGGACGGTCTCGGCTTCTGCAACTGCCCTGAATAGTTTTGCCACTTGGGAATATCCTTCCTGTTGCGCTTTTTCTGCAAAAGCAAGGTATTTTCTATTTGCCTGAGATTCTCCGGAAAAAGCTTCTTTTAGATTATTTTGTGTTGTCATGTAATCAACCTAACAAGATTATAACTCCATACAGTTTTGCCATACGCCATGGACATTACAATAAGAAAGTGCACAGAAAGCCTTGAAATCTCCAACAGGTACCTGGAACCTGGCATTCGGATTTGTGAATGCGGGTGCAAATTCTGCCCTGCCAAGATCAACTACTTGTCCATCTTGCTTCACTCCGAATAATTCTATCCATGTGATGTGATGCTCTATTGTATTTGGATGCGGTACTTCCTTACCTACAAATACCCGTACAACATCTACATCGGTTTTTCCGCGTCCTTTGCCTATCTCAATAACAGGAAGGTGTTTCTCCTTACCTTCAGCTTCGATGTCTTTTAATATTGCTTCAAATTTCATTGTTCCCACCTTATTTAAATTATTAATCAATATAGACTATTCCATAGCATATAAGTTTTATTATCTCCTATTTACAGCTTCGGTAGGCATTGATAGTGCGAATATCGTCTTGCCAACCCTGCGCCGGCCGTAGATGACTATTAGCTCCCTTGCCGATATATTTGCATATCTTTCATTCAGGAAGGATGGCTCTTCATCACGGTTATTAAACATAGTTTAAACTATTATAGTTTAAACTCTTTATTAATTGTCCCGTCGTACTTCCCAATATCCATCATCGAAACCATCCGCCCCATCACATCATCCACACCTTCTCCTGTCAAAGTTGACATGACCGCATCGAACCCGTTCTCTGGCATCTTATCCAGCAGGTCAACCTTGTTGGCTGCCACCAGCAAGGGCATATCAATATGCTCCCGCACTTCATCCAGAAGCCTCATCTGCTCATCCGGCTCATACCCGCACGTACCAGAGGGGTCAATAATGAACAACAGCACATCGCCAAGGTGCCTCAGTGCCGAGATGGCCTGCATTTCTATCTCATTGCGCTCTCCCAGCGGCCTGTCCAGCAGACCCGGTGTATCCACTATCTGGCACCTGGTACTTCCCACTTTGAAATGCCCCACAGCAAGCCCTTTGGTTGTGAAAGGATAGGACGCGATCTCAGGACTTGCACTTGACACCAGGGCAACGAAACTGGATTTCCCCACATTAGGATAGCCAGCGATCACAATGGTGGGCTCCATTCCCACGGCCGGAAGTTTGCGTAATTTATTCCTGGCATAATTCAGTAACCTGAGGCTTTTATCCACATCATTCACAATAGAAGATATCCTGCCGTACGCAGCCTTACGGACAGCCACAGAGTCATTACTGTGCCGCATCTTTCCCACGTGCAGCCGTGCCACTTCATGTATCTTCTCACCAGCCCACTGCACTGATGCAATATTGGTCCTCAATGCATCTACACCCACCAGTATGTCTGCTAATTCCCTGTAGAATTCAGGGATATTATCAAAACTTGGGAACTGCCGCACCACATTTGCCAGATTATCAGACAGGATATTGGCTGCGGTCAACAGCATAGACTCCTCAGCCCGGCGGCGGGAAAATTCACTCCTGACCGTTTTACCTTTCCGGGCACGGCTGGCTTTGCGAAAGGCCTTGTCCAGCAGTTCTTCCGAAGTGGGGATGGTATGTATCTTCTCAAATATCATTTGCCTCACCAACAGCGGCTGTGCTCATAAAGATTGCTCTGCCGGTATCCACTTCAAAAAGTATGGTCAAATGCAATATTAATGTAGACACAGATTTCACAGATTACACTGATTTCCACAACCACTATCAATCTGTGTAATCAGTGTAATCTGTGTCTCAAAATTCAGAGCACTATGTTCAATTACCATTTAATTTGAAGGGGATATCTCTACCATTCAATCCCGTCCCTCAATATACTCTGCCCTGAATTTTTCATCCCTCATAAGGCAGTCAGGAGAGCGGTAAATTCCGGTTTTCTGGATACGCCGCCAGATACCTTTTAGCGGCTCATCATGAACGTTCCCGTATGCTATCGGGATACAGGCACAGGGCAGGACATTACCCTGTGGTGTCACATGCAGCCAGCGCCGGCCTGCAAAACAGCCGGTAGTACTCATGACATGGGGTATACAGAACACCTTCACTGCCCCGCCGCTTCTTCGTTCAACGAACTCATCCAGCAGTCTATGGTGTTCAGGTGAGAGTATATCCTTTGTATGGTCTATCCACCTTCCGGTAGGTACTATCTCGTAGAAGGATAGCTCATGCACCCCCATCGATCCGGCCAGATCGTAGAACTCATCCAGGTCATGGATGTTATGGGGTGCCACCACCACATAAATATCTACCAGCATTCCCGCATCCAGGCTGTACCTTATGGCATTCATAGCTTCACGAAATACCCCATCCCGACCTCGAATCCTGTCATGTTCGGCCTCCTTTGGGCTGTCAAGACTGACATTGACACTATACATGCCGGCTTTGGCCAGTGCCAGGGCTTTTTCTTTTGTTAGACCTGAACCGGATGTGAATACAGTTGCAATGGCCTCCTCCGGTATATAGGAGACAAGTTCCTCAAGTCCTTCGTATACCATTGGCTCACCGCCGTCAAAAATTATCTGGGTGGCCCCCATGTCCACAGACTGGTCAATAATATCCTTTATGGCAGGAACAGATAGACTTGTCTTGTTCTTAGTATCTGGCAGGGCACAGTGGATGCACCTGTTAGGACACTCTTCTGTGATGGAAATGGTCACCTGTTCCGGATTGGTGGACGCAGGTATGCCAAGTTTCCACAAGGTCCGGGCCATCATATTCTTTATTTGACTGTGCACCAGCCTGTCAAATGCCAGGGAGGGAATAGGAGGTATCCAGGTAGAAAAGAACAGTGCATCATCAGTGACCCTTACAGGAACTTCCCCTTCAAAGATGCTTACCAGGGGGCCGGTAAAGCGATCTACCAAAAAGCGCAAAGGACCCGAAGTTTTCACTCTTACAGAACCGTGGTCAATATAAGCGAATACGTTAAAAAGGAAGTTTTTGTATATCGGGAATTTCAGTCCATCCATAATCGTATCAGGGTAATGTGATTACCATACTTTAAGTATTATGTACTGATATTTATTATTGGAACATTATCGGAATATAATCAAAATATATAGTCAAAAACATAATATCCTTGACATACATCCTGAACACTTTGCGCTCTTGGCGACCTGCACGCCCTACAGGCGTAGCAGGCACTCAACTCCGTAGGAGGTGAGTGTCCTTTGCGGAGTATGATTTTAGTCACCGCAAAGAGCCCAAAGTCCGCAAAGATAATTTGAATTGTTTGGTTTTTGATTATTATCGGAACATCATTACTAGTATTATAGAACATGGATCTCAAAATTGAAAATGGAAGACACATTATCCTGGGAAGCTTTGTGGGAATCCTGACAGTCCAGGGTGTCATAATCGGTGCATCGGTTTTTGGTGATACATCATTTATTATCAATGCTGCATTTGGAGGAGCAGTAGCGCTTGCGCTGGCAAACTGTGCAGGCTCTTACGTAACAAGGAGTGCAAAAGAATATGAAAAACTTTCCAGACTCGAAAAACCCCTACTCAGAAGCCTTGACAATACAAAGATAAAAAAGCTGACCGAAAAAAATGTTAAGATCAGTTCCCTTGTAATGGGCGGTGCGAGTTTTGTTGGTTCACTTATACCCATATTGCCTTTTATTTTTCTTGAAACCCGCCGCCTGGAGGTATCCATCGGATTAAGTATTACTGCCCTGGCCTTGCTGGGAATATATTCAGGTAAGCTATTAAAACAAAATACCCTGCTTCATTTAATAAGAATGGCAGGGCTGGGAGGAGTTATAATACTTGTGATCTATATATTATTCCGGATAAAAACCGGCCAATCCATTATGTAATTACGGAACCAATGGGTCATCAGATAGTATAAATTGAATATATAAAAAACACATACATCAATAGATATAGGGCACCCCACAAACGAGATATCTCTTTTTTCCTTACAACAAGGATTAGAATTAGCGATAACAACAGCATATATGCGAGGTTGAACCTGAACAAAAAGGCATCTTCAACCACCACTTCATTTATCATTGAAGCGGTCCCCATTGCCAGCACAATGTTGGTGATATTGGACCCGATCACATTTCCAAGTATCAACATGGTAAATCCACGGCGGGCTGCAGAAATGGACACTGCCAGTTCGGGCAGGGACGTACCCAGTGCAATTACGGTAAGACCGATAACCGCACTTGAAATCCCCATTTGGTCTGCCAGGTTGACAGCCGAATCAACCAGCAATTTGCTGCCAATGAGCACACCTACCAGTCCGGCCAGCGTGTAAAATATTATTTTGATATTGAAATCATCGTTGTTCTTTGATTCATTTGGTTTTTTATGGGATTTTATTGAATATAATATGTATACGATATATACCCCTGTCAGTATCACACCTTCAAGCCTGCTTATGCTGTCATTGGTTAGAATGAGTAGTATACCAAAACTAATCACAAGTAAATGAATGATACTTTCCTTGAACATATGGTCGTCAGAGATGACAGTATTCCTGATAAAAAAAGATAAACCAAGTACAAGCGCAATATTTGTGATATTAGAACCTACAACATTGCCAATCACAATGCCTGATACGCCTGAAAAGGATGCATAGTCGGTCACAACAATCTCTGGCAGGGATGTCCCGATCCCTACTATGGTTATACCTATAAGGAATTGTGAAACCCCGAAAGACCTGGCAAGTTTAACAGCATTCTCTGTAAAGAAATCACTGGAATATACAATTATAGGGAAAGCAATGATAAATAACACTATATCAAGTAGCATCGTTATTTCCTAATTCTGCCCTTAAACATTATTTATGGTATTTATCATATTGGACTTAAAAAAAGAACCGATTTTTCAATGAATAATTTCTAATATGGCATATGGGTCATCAAGTACTGTTATCTCATCCAATCCCCTGAGTATCTGGACGTTCCTGCTGTCAATATCCCTAATCCTGAGTTCCACTTCCCCGCCCTTTATTGCTCCGTATGTACAGATATCAACACAATTACCGCAACCGTCACACAATAACAGGTCTATCTGCGGCTCATCAGTAAAGGCCTGTTTGGGACATTCGTTCTTAGGAGGACAATCCTCACAATTTTGGCATAGATCCCTGTCAATATTATATGGCAGTTCCGAGCGTACCACACCTGCAATATCCACAGGTACTATATGTACCGGGACACTGCCTTTTACTGCCTGGGTCACTGCATTGGTGACAAGTGTGTCTGCAATGCCATGGGTTATTTTTGCAACAGTATTAGATGTGGCAGGCGATATGATGAGATGGTCGTATTTACCCATAAGGAACCTTCCGACCTTTGGATAACTTTTACCCTGGTCCTTTTCAAGGAAAATCTCTTCCATGTACCCACCCGGGGCTATACTATCCAGTGATCCGAGCAGGCCGTACATTTTCAGAACCTCTTCTCCTGCCCCTGATATGAAAATCGATACTTTCATGTCAGGATATCGTTGTTTAAGTTTCCTGAATACTTCATAACTCTCTGACAGGTAATGTCCGGCACCTGAAATTCCCCATGCGATCCTCATATTTCCAAATCCTTGCTAATTAATTATATTATTAAATTCATCTGTAATAGCATTTGTTCTTAAATCAATATTTATTTATGTTTCCTGAAATACAATGATCCAGTATGTTAATAAAGGCTGTCCTGTTCGATCTGGACAATACATTGCTGGATTTTTCTGAAATGAAGCATATGGCAGTGAACATGGCCATCAGGGCCATGATCGACCAGGGGCTTGACATGGACCCTGATGAAGCTTTCAGAAGTATTTTCGAAACGTACTATGAGGTGGGGATCGAATCAGACAACGCATTTAGTGAATTCCTGAAACGAAGGTTCGGCCAGGTGGATGAGCGCATCCTGGCGGCTGGTGTTAATGCATACATGCGCACCAAGCCCTCTTTCCTGGAGCCATATCCCAATGTGGTGCCTACCCTTATCAAACTTATAAAGTCGGGGCTTGTTATTGGTATATTGACTGATGCTCCCAGGCTTAAGGGATGGCAGCGGCTGTGTGCTATGAGATTGCAGCATTTCTTTGACTATGTGATTACCAGGGATGATAGTGGTGCACCGAAAACGGGAGGACTTCCATTCCAATATGCGCTTGGGCAATTGAAACTATCCCCGGAAGAAGTGCTGTTCGTGGGAGACAGTGTTGAGCGGGACATAAAAGGCGCAAAGGCGGCTGGTATGGTTACGGCACTGGCAGGCTATGGGACCAAGGATGCAGAAAAGGTCATACTGGCTGCACAACCCGATTATATTCTGTCAGATTTCAGGGAATTGCTGGATATTATCGACATGTAAGATTCTGATCAGGATTTGATTTCGTACCAGTTGCAGAGACTTTTTATTATTTTCTGGTTACACTCATTAATCAGTTCTATTAACTGCTGATAAATGCTGATATTGCATGCGAAATCTGCGTTCATCTGCGGTTCTTTATTGTTCAAAAGATCAGAAGAAATTAAAAAGACTCGTAATACGCGACGATATTTATTTATATTAGTATCATCAATATGTCATTGTCATCATTATCATTAGTACAATAATGATGGTATCAGAGGTAAACCCGGAACAATATTAAAATATTTGGTTGGTATTATCAATATTTTTGTTTCTTATGAACAACAGATGTTGAACATTCATAACAGGAAAATTAGATGATTTCAATATTCGATGAAATATCAGTACGGAAGTTAATCATGTTTAAATAATAAATGATTCATCATCCTAATTATCATATATTTTCGGTTAATCACAAAAGAGGAATTATATAATGGCAGCGAAAGTGTATACGATTGCATCTGGAAAAGGTGGTACCGGAAAAACTACAACCACCGTCAACCTGGGAACGGCGCTTGCACTCCTTGGTAAAAAAACAGTTATAATCGATGCAGATATAGGTATGGCAAACCTTGGCCTCCTGCTGGGCCTTGAAAAAAGTCCTGTCACCCTGCACGAAGTATTGAGTGGAAAAGCAGACGTGCGGGAAGCATTATATGAAGGTCCGGGTGGCGTATATGTCGTACCCTGCGGCATCTCACTCCAGGGATTCCAGAACTCAAACCCTGAAAAGTTGCAGGAAGTAATGGCCACACTCGTCGAAGAGATGGATTTCATGTTGATCGATGCCCCGGCAGGTATCAGTAAGGATGGTGTGATACCCCTGGCCATTGCAGATAAAGTTGTTCTGGTCGTCAATCCTGAATTGTCATCCATGGCCGACGCCTTGAAGACCAAGGTCCTGACCGAAATGCTTGGTGGGGGAATCGGCGGGGCTATCCTCAACAGGGCGGGAATGGAGCGAACAGAAATAAACAGGCAAAAAGTAGCCGACCTTTTGGGTGTGGAAGTCATTGAAATGGTGCCCGAAGATTCAAATGTAAGGCGATCGGCTGCGTTCAAAACACCAATCGTCATCAAAACGCCAAACTCCCCTGCAGCCGTTGCATTCAAACGATTAGCAGCCCGTGTATCAGGCAATGATTTTATTGAACCTGCAGAAGGTGAGGAAGAAAGCGAGGAGGGGTTCGTAGGAAGGCTGGCAAGAGTTCTGTTCGGAGGTAAATAAAAAAATGAGCGTATTGACAGGAGTTCTTTTGTTAATCTTGATCATTGCGTTTTTCCTGGTGTACATTATGAATATCAGAATTAAACAACTTGGAAATGAACTTACGACAGTAAGGAGCAGAATGGCTATGACAGACGATGAACTCACCCGTCTGGCGCATGATATCGAAGACTTCAAAAGATTGAAGATATGAATCCACAGTATAGAATATATTCAAAAGTAGTTTAGATTAATTTTGCCCGAACCTATATTTTCCATAAAATTGAGATGATTTCAAATGGATGAAAATGTGGATGGAAAAATACACCAATTCCTGAAGAGCCTGATAAACCCCAATGATGACGATATAACGGATTTTGTAGAATCTTTAGCCACAGAAGATTCATCAATAAATATCGAAGAATTGGCCAACACGATCAAAGAAAGATCAAGATTGCTTGGTGAACAATCTGATAAACTCTATAAGCTTGAAGAGGATTTTTCTGCATTTTCTGACCAGGATACTTCTGGAATTGATGAATTCAAGCAGATATTGTTCAGTGCATATGATAAAAACTCGGAACTTGTAGATGTATCAGAGGATATTGACAAGTTAAGTATTATTATAGAAAACCTGAAAGCAGGGTTTACTGATGAAGAAACATTAAATGAAGCCGAAGAAGCGCCCGATCTGGACAAGCTCCTTGAAAGAATTCAGGATTTAAGAGCTTCAAAGGATGAAAACCTTGATAGAGAGAAGAAAGAAGAGGAAGCGCCTGAAAAAGAAACAACACCGGAAAAAGAAACAACACCGGAAGATGGATTACTTCAATCCATAAAGCTCAATGAAAAAATTCCAACCTCCGACCTGATAGACAAGCTCTCAGATGGAAAGGAAGAACTCACTGATATACTTAGCGAAAAAATCGAAGACCGAAAGATGGAAGTTAGGGAATCTGCTTCAGGGGAGCGTAAAAGCGAAAGAGACATTGTTAAAGATATAATGGAAGAACAGCTTGCAAGTGACGTTGAAACAAGAATCAAATCCATTAAAGAAAAGCATGAATTGGCAATGGAAGAAAAGAAAAATATCTCTGCTCTTGAACGTGTTAAGAATTACTTTGCTAAAGATCTCGAAGAAATTGAAGATTATGACCAGGATATTCACGGCCCCCTCGTTACTTTTGGTGGACTGAACAAACATGAAGAGGTCGAACGATACTGGGTGAACGAGCCTTATGCTTTTGTTGTAATCCTGAACAACACAGAAAGAAAAGAAAATATATACTATGTAGTAGAGCCCGCACTGTCACGTTTTGAGGATACATTCCTTAAAGAGATCAAGGACCGTCTAAGGGATGTACTACTTGTGGAAGAAGTAATATCTGAAGATGATAAGAACCTGGTCCTGACCACGAAAGTCAAAGAGCTGGTGAGGGATTATGCCATCGAACTGACACCTCCGCTGCTTGAAAAGATCCTATATTATGTAATACGTGATTTTACCGGTTTTGGATATATAGATGCGATCCAGAAAGATGACAGGATCGAAGATGTATCCTGTAACGGTCACGATGTACCTGTGTACCTGTACCACAAGCAGTATACCAATATTGCTACTAATGTTGTATATACCCAGGATGAACTGGACTCGTTCATTATAAAGCTGGCACAACGAAGCGGAAAACACATTTCTGTTGCCGAGCCATTGATCGATGCGACCATGCCTGACGGCTCACGTATCCAGATGACACTGAGCACCCATGTCACTGCCCGCGGCGGTACATTCACTATCAGGAAGTTCGGTGACGTGCCACTAACACCAATCGACCTGATCATCTGGAAGACATTCAGTTCAGAGACAATGGCATACCTGTGGCTGTGTATCGAGAATAACAAGAGCCTCATCTTTGCTGGCGGTACCGCATCAGGTAAAACATCATCTCTTAACGCCGTTTCGCTGTTCATCCCCAGGCAGGCCAAAGTTATATCCCTGGAAGATACCAGGGAATTAAAACTTCCGCACCCAAACTGGATCCCTTCTATTACCAGGGATGCTTTCACAGCTGATGAAAGAGGTGCCGTAGATATGTACGAACTCTTAAAAGCTGCCCTGCGACAGAGGCCCGAATTCCTGCTTGTAGGTGAGGTCAGGGGTAAAGAAGCACTCACCCTTTTCCAGGCCATGAGTACGGGTCACACCACCTTCTCCACTATGCACGCCGATTCAGTGGAATCTGCCATCCACAGGCTTGAGAATCCACCGATCAGTGTACCCAGGAGTATGATCCAGGCACTGAACATAATCAGCATTCAGACACAGACCTATACCAAGGGTAAAAGGGTCAGGAGAAATACAAAAATGGTGGAGATCATTGATATTGATCCACAGACCAGGAACATCCGTACCAATGACATTTTCAACTGGGATTCTATGACAGATACATTCCAAAAAGTGGGTGAATCCAAGGCAGTAACTGATATCATGGTCAAAAGGGCATGGAATATCCAGGAAGTACGCAGAGAATTAAAATACAGGGAGAAAGTGCTTGAATTCCTGTCAAGGAATAATATCACCGATTACGAAGCAGTATCTACCATCATCTATGAATATTCCATTGATCCTGAGAAAGTATTGAATAAATTAAAGATAAAAGAATAACCGATTTTTAAAAAAGAATCGTGTCAGATCATGGACGATGTCAATGCCGGGCCCCAGTTTGAAAAAGCATCTAAAAGTAAAGAGCCTATCTTTGATGTTTACTCTAAAAAGGTAAAATACCTGTTCCACAAATTGAAAATGACGCCCTTTATCATACTGGGCGACAAAATGAAAGAACGGGGAGATCGGTATTACAACCTGAAAAAAGAGCTCAAGCAGGCCCGTATGGCAATGTCATACGAGATGTACCTGTCCAACATAATATTCTATTCGGTCCTGGCCGGGTTAGTTGGTGCCATACTGGGAGTGATTGTTGCATTTCTTGTTATCGTAGTAATAGGACTGCCCGAGCAGATCACGAATCTCACCTTCAGCTCGAAAACGGCCTGGATACTTGATTTCAAGGAATTAATAGTGGGTGCTATTATTTTCATATTCCTTACACTGGCCCTTGGAGGCACCACACTTGTTTTGTTCCTGATGTATCCCAAATTCCGGGTAGGTGAGCGTAAAGGTGCCATTAACCGTGACCTTCCTGCTGCTGTCACTTTCATGTATGCGCTAAGCAGGAGCGGTATGAACATCATTGAACTGTTCAGGGCACTGAGTGCCAGCAGGTATACTTACGGTGAAGTGTCAAGAGAAGCAGAAGTGATATTAAGGGACATGGACTATTTCGGTAACGACCTCAGGACTGCTCTACATAATATCAGTGAACTCACACCATCTGATAAATTCCAGGATCTGATGTATAACCTGCTGACAGTTATAGACAGCGGCGGTGATATTCCATCATACTTCAGGGACAAATCCGAACAGTACGCCCAGTCAGCAAAATATGAACAGAAAGGTTTCCTTGAGACCCTTGCACTTATTGCAGAGTCGTATGTCACAGCTTTTGTAGCAGGACCTTTGTTCATTATCATCATGGGAGTCATGATGAGTGTCATGGGTTCGGATACTATGTTAAGCCTGTATGCTATTGTTTATATGGTGATACCTGTGGGCTCGTTCATGTTCGTTTTCATGATTGGTATCATGACTCCTGGTGCTTCAGGGGAACCACCTTTACTCCCCACACGAAAACTCCTTCCGGATGAGATTGAACTCCCACCCGAAGACGACCCTGAATTTGAAAATTTTAAATCCTTTGTAAAATCAAGAAAGAGACTTGCCTTTAGAAAAGTGCTCAAGGACCCATTGAAAAGTATTAAGAAAAAACCGACAAACATTCTTATGATTACAGGTCCAATTGCTTTAATTATCCTGATCGCTTCCGTATTTAGTGCTCTACAAGCACCGGACTTTATAGATTTTATTGATGACCGTATTGTATATGCCATCTACATACTTATCGTACCCCTGGCGTTCTTCCATGAAATAAAGAAATTCAAGGAAAAACGTATACAGAACCAGATTCCGGATTTCCTTAAAAAACTTGCCAGCACCAACGAGACCGGAATGGCACTTCGGGATTCCATTGCCCTGATGGCACGGTCCAAGATCGGGCATTTGAGCAAGCAAATCAGACTTGTCTGGAAGGATATTGACTGGGGTCTTGATATCAACACCTCACTGGCCCGTTTCTCGAACCGTATAAGGACCCATACTGTGGTAAGAGCTATTACTCTTATTACTAAGGCTAATGAATCCAGCGGTGATGTTGGTGAAGTACTGTTGGTTGCTGCAAGGGATGCATCATTTGAACAGGAAATGCAAAAAGAACGTTCCACTAATATGCTGATCTATGTCATGATCATCTATATCTCATTCATGGTTTTCGTTGGTGTCGTATATGTTATCTCTGCCACATTTCTTACTGAAATGGCAAATGCGGCCGAGCAAATGACTGCATCCGGCATGCAGGGAGGGGGTTTCATGCAGGAGTTTGACCTTAATGTATTCAACAGGTTGTTCTTCCATGCAGCTGTGATACAGGGTGTATGTTCAGGGCTTATCGCCGGGGTCATGGGAGAAGGGAGTGTATTATCTGGTTTGAAGCACTCCACAATAATGCTTACAGTAGGATTCCTGTTATTCACACTGGCCGTGCTGTAGGTGATGTTGAACTTTTTCTTTGGTAAAAATAACTGTGTGCTTTAGAAGTGAATGTATCGTAATCTATTTATAGAACTGCAAACAATGAAGATGCGCTTCGTAACATTATTCTATAACAAATTTTCGATAGAGGTAAATCTATGAATATAAAACCAATCGGTGAGCGAGTTTTAATCAAACCAGTGAAAGAAGAAGAAAAGACTACTGGTGGAATCTACATTCCAGAGACTGCAAAAGAAAAGAAAAAACAGGGAGTAGTCGTGGAAATAGGCACTACCAGCGATGATAATGAACTGCCTGTACAGAAAGGTGACCTGATATTATATACAGGATATAATACAGAAGAGTTGGAATTGAACGGGGAAAAATTTCTCATAATCGACATAAGCGACATAATCGCAAAGCTTGAGTAGGTGAACATAAATGGCAAAACAATTAATTTTCGATGATGATGCAAGGCATGCCTTGATGAGGGGAGTGGACCAGCTTGCTAATACTGTAAAGATAACACTGGGTCCGAAGGGCAGGAACGTGGTGCTATCATCACCTTTTGGCAGTCCCACAATTACAAATGACGGTGTCACTATAGCCAAGGAAATAGACCTGGAAGACCCGTATGAGGACATGGGGGCCAAACTGGTCAAGGAAGTAGCTACCAAAACCCAGGATGTGGCCGGTGATGGTACAACCACCGCTACACTGCTGACCCAGGCCATTCTGCATAAGGGCATGAGGAATATCACTGTAGGGGCCAACCCCATTGAGATAAAACGGGGCATAGACAAGGCCACTGAAGCTGTGGTTGAAGATATTAAATCCAAAAGTGAGGAAGTAAAAGGCAAGGATAAGGTCACCCAGGTTGCTACTATCTCGGCTAACAATGATGAAGTAATTGGGAACTTGATCTCTGATGCCATGGATAAAGTGGGTGCCAATGGTGTAATTACAGTTGAAGAGTCTAAGTCCATGGATACATACCTGGAAGTGGTGGAAGGTATGCAGTTCGATAAGGGCTATATTTCCCCGTACATGTCTACAGATACGGAAAAGATGGAGGCTGTACTTGAAGATCCAAAGATTATTTTATTTGATGAAAAGATCAGTTCAATGAAGGACTTCCTTCCCATCCTGGAGGCAGTGGTCAAGGAGAATAAACCCCTGTTGATCATTGCCGAAGACGTGGAAGGCGAAGCACTGGCTACCACTGTACTGAACATAATTCGCGGCACTCTTAAAGTATGTGCAGTAAAAGCGCCTGGTTTCGGTGATGAACGAAATGAGATGATGGAGGACATTGCAGCAGTAACAGGTGCAAAGGTTATCAGTGAAGAAAAGGGTATGAAACTTGAAAATACCACACTATCAGACCTGGGCAGTGCCCGCAAGGTCAGGGTGAACAAAGAGAAGACCATCATTATCGAAGGTCAGGGCTCAAAGGATGATATTGAAAGGAGGGTATCTATCATTGAGGGCCAGATCAAGCTGGAAGATTCGGATTACAAGATCAAGAACCTCAAAAAGCGGCTTGGTAAGCTGGCAGGTGGTGTAGCTGTGATCAATGTGGGTGCAGCTACTGAGACCGAGCTTAAGGATAAGAAGATGCGTATCGATGATGCATTGAACGCTACCAAGGCTGCCATTGAGGAAGGCGTGGTTGCAGGCGGCGGAATTGCATTGATCAGGGCTGCCAGGGTACTGGATGACCTGTCCCTTGAGGGTGACCAGGAGATTGGACTGAACATTATCTTACAGGCAATCGAGGAGCCGCTGAAACAGATAGCCACCAATGCCGGTAAGGAAGGGTCAGTAGTGGTGGAACACATAAAGTCTGAGACTAATCCCAATATAGGGTATGATGCCAAGACAGATGAGTATAAGGATATGGTTGAAGCTGGCATTATCGACCCTGTGAAGGTGGTACGCAGCGCATTGCAGAATGCTGCAAGTATAGCCAGCCTGGTGCTGACCACCGAGGCCCTTGTGGCCGACATCCCGGAAGAGTCACCATCAATGCCCGCTATGCCGGGACCTGAGAGCTACATGGGAATGTAGTTCTCTTTTTTCTTTTTTTCTTTTTTTCTTTCAACCAGTAGACAGCTTGTGGAGTAGTCTTTTTTATTTTCTGTATCTCCAGACGAAACCATCAAATGAGGACCGTGATTATGCCTATGAGGTTAAGGCCGATGGATCGGATGTTGTCACATTAATCAAATACCCTGAGCATGATATGGCATTTAACCAGCTGGAATCCCTGAAGGCCAAAGGCGCAAAACAGACCTGTATCATGCCCTTAACAGTATCCACGGTCTATTCTATACCTGATCAAGATTGAATCCTGTGTTTCTGTGTGAAAAAATCCACGTTATAGTGGTGAAGCTTAAGGGTTTGGAATTCGAGATTCTGAAATTTGCAATTATTAACATCTGAAGCAGTATGATAATCATTTAGATCCATCTGCAAATTCTTATATTACATGAAATAGGATATTTACATAGCAAATTTGTGGAGTAGTGATGAATATGAATGGAATGATGGGGAGCTCGGGTCTCGGATACGGCTATATGGGACTGGGCCTGATATTCTGGATACTGATCATTGTGGGAGTGGTCCTGCTCATTAAATGGCTGGTGGACCAGGGCAAGACTACAGGCGGCGGCGAGCAGCAGATGTCTGCCATGGAGGTCCTGAAGAACAGGTATGCCAGAGGCGAGATCACTGCAGAAGAGTTTGAAGAGATGAAGAAACGCTTGATGTAAGGGGGGAGATATGACTTTAAAATTCCCTGTAATCACAATAGTATTGATCCTAATAGGACTGGGGGGGCTGTTGTTTTTAAACTTTGACAGCCCGGGACAGCTCAGACCGATATGGGGAGAAGACCTGAAAACCAGTTTCCAGTCCAATGGCGAGAGGATATATTATACGGGATTCAATGATCAGGGCCAGCGCATCCCCAGCACCCAGGGACCCATATGGCTGTACATGCACGGTGGGGGCTGCGTGGACTGTCACGGTATTAACGGCCGGGGTGGTGTGCCGGTGATGATGGGTGAGGAAATCCCTTCTGATATCACCTACGAAGCCCTGACCAGTGAACATGGTGAAGCCGAACATGAAGAAGAACATCCCCCGTATACTGATGTAACTATTAAAATTTCAATACGGGATGGTATTAATCCCGGGGGAGAGCCCCTGGATCCCACCATGCCCAGGTGGCAGATGTCTGATCGAGATCTGGATGATCTGTTGGACTATTTGAAAACACTCTGACATTAGGAAGTGGATTGTATGAAACTAGGTTAGGTTAGGTTAGGTAAGTTATAAAGGAGTGGCTGTTTTATTCAGTGCCTGGCTGGCTCTGGTGTATACATTTTGTATGACCTTTGGAGTGTTGATCGACCTTGCATGGGCACCTATGTGGGAACTTGTATTCCCATCATACCTGGGTCTGCCCGGTTTTGACGTGACTACAATGGGATTGGTAGCAGGTTTTATCTGGGCTGTCCAGTACGGAGCTTTCTGAGGACTGATATTTTCATTCGTGTATAATGAAATTGTTGCCAGGTTTGTGCCTATTGAATTATCAGAATGAATTCAAGATTTTTTGGAATACTTTTGTTAACTTCATTTATTCTCTTGCGACAGCATCAACCACCTTTTTGAGTTTAGTCTCAATCTCCTCTGCAATTGGTGTCAGTTCAGGATTACCCACTTTTCCAAGTTGAACAGTTGGTAATATGGCGCTGACATAAGTTTTCCCAGCTTGAGTGTAGACGGTTACATTGCACGGGAGCAGGACTCCTATATCCCGTTCTGCAGTTAACGCCTGATATGCATACGGTGGGTTACATGCCCCAAGGATTATATATTCATCAAAGTCTACGTTGAGTTTGGTTTTAAGTGTCTGTTTGACATCTATTTCAGTAAGAACTCCGAAACCCTCTTTTTTCAATTCTTCCCTGACTTTCGTAACAGTATCAGCATATCCCATTGAAATGGATTTTTTGTATGTGTACATACTATTCACCACTTTATTGTATTCCTGATTGGAATCAATAATAAATCTTTTTTCTCTTTCCTTATGTATGTTTCCTCTGACGTACATTTACAGTTTAGAGGCTGTCCATTAATTCAAAATCCAAATTAAAAATTTTTATGATTTATTTATACATTGCTGTGATCAGAATCGAACTATCAAATTATAAACGCAAGATTTAATTCTAATTTGATTGCTTCCACACACAGATTTTAGAATAACATTATATATTCGTAGAATCAGTGTTATTTTATAGATTATTCAGGATTGGTTTGATGATGGGATTTGATGAAACAGTAACCAGTGCCGTAGAGAAAGTTATACCCAGTGTGGTCAACATCAGCGAGGTCAAGCTGATAAAGGATGCTCACCTCCATGTGCATCCGGTACCGGGCGTGGGCTCAGGATTCATAATCGATTCGGAAGGTTGTATCCTGACCAATGCACATGTGGTGCTGGGCTCCTCTGACATCAAGGTGACGCTGGAGGACGGCAGGACGTTCCCTGCACAAATGAGGGGCATGGACACAATGATGGACCTGGCAGTGTTAAAGATCGAGGCCGTTGACCTGCCGGTACCTGAAATGGCAAAAAATAACAACCTGAAGATAGGACAGATGGCTATTGCAATAGGCAGTCCGCTGGGGCTTGTGGGCGGGCCTACCGTTACCGCAGGAGTTGTAAGCGCTATCAACCGGTCCATCCAGACCGAGATGACATTCATGGAAGGGCTGATACAGACCGATGCGGCCATCAACCCGGGTAACAGCGGCGGTCCCCTGATTAACAGCCAGGGCGTGGTGATCGGTGTAAACAGTGCAATCATACCTTTTGCCCAGGGTATAGGGTTTGCCCTGCCCATACAGCCCTCACTGTGGATTGCTGAACAACTGCGAGAGCATGGAGAGATAGTGCGCCCGTGGATAAGCATTAATGCAGTGGACATTAACCAGAAAATCATGACCTTCTACAACCTGCCCACTGACAAGGGTGTGGTTGTTACCAACGTGGTGCCCGGCAGTGAGGCTGATAAGGCGGGTATTGAGATAGCTGACATCCTCATCAGCATGGACCACATCCAGATAAACAATGTCCAGGACATGATAAAAGTTATTAACAAGTATAATGTGGGTGATCCTATTGAGGTTGAGATGTTCAGGGGACAGGAGAAGATAACAGTCCGGCTTGTGCTTGAGAAGGCACCTGTACCCACAGCCCCGGCAGTGAGGTCCATCCCGCAGGTCCAGCCCATACCGTCGTCCCCGGCCAGCCTGCCGTAGAACTACTCACTGGTGGGTGCACTCCAGAATGATAAATGTTAGATATTATGGAAAAGAACCATTTCAAGTTGCTGTGATTCATGGCGGACCTGGAGCATCAGGTAGTGTTGCTGCAATTGCAAGAGAATTATCAAAGAATTATGGTGTACTAGAACCAATCCAGACGAAAACATCTCTCGAAGGGCAAGTATTGGAATTATATGATGTCTTAATGGCTTTTGGAGACTTACCCATTACGTTAATTGGACATTCCTGGGGAGCATGGTTAGCATATATCATAACAGCAAGATATCCTTCTTTGACAAATAAACTAATTCTTGTCGGCAGTGGTCCATTTGAAGAGAAATACGTCAAAAGTCTAAAAGAAAAAAGACTCAGCCGTTTGAGCTCTAAAGAAAATAAAGAATTCCAATTTATTACAGATGAATTAAATTCTCCTGAAACAGAAGAAAACGAAAAAAAAATTGCCAAGCTTGGCGAACTTGTATAAAAAACAGACAATTTCAAAACAATCGAAATTGAAACAGAAGAGCACGATAGAATTTTGGCTGAAGGAAATACATTTCAATTAGTATGGAACGAAGCATCAAAATTAAGAAAAACAGGATTACTTTTAGAATTTGGAAAACAAATTAAATGTCCTGTTGTTGCAATCCATGGAGATTACGATCCACATCCCGCAGAAGGAATAAATACACCTTTAAAGAATGTTATAGAAGAGTTTCAGTTTTACCTTATTAAAAAATGCGGGCATTCACCCTGGAAAGAACAATATGCTAATAATCGGTTTTATAAAATAATAAGAGAAGAAATAGACAGTATCCGATTTACTGCTAAATTGTAAGTATATACGAACTCAGATATACCAGAGTTGTGCGAAAGAGCGAGCTAAGACATGGAGAAATAAAATGAAACAATGGTATGAAACACTATTTGAAGACTATGGTATAAAATATGATAATGAAAACTTTACACAAGGCACAATTGGTGAGTGTGATTTCATCGAAAAAGAAATTAATTATGATAAATCGCTAAGCATTATTGATATAGGATGTGGAACTGGCAGACACTCGATCGAATTAACAGAAAGGGGATACAAGGTTATAGGAATTGATTTGTCAGAATCACAATTGGAGCGAGCAAAAGCAAAAGCAAAAGCTCAAAACCTGCAAATAGATTTTCAAAAACATGATGCAAGGAATTTGCCATTTAGGAATGAATATGATTTGGCAATAATGCTCTGCGAAGGAGCGTTTCCATTAATGGAAACAGATGAACTGAATTATGAAATCCTCCGAAATGCAACCAATTCTTTAAAGGCTGCCGGCAAGCTGATTTTTACAACACTTAATGGATTATTCCCGTTGTTTCATTCAGTTGAGGAATTTTGTGCATCAACAACAGAAGAGGGAAATGCAACCTATAGTAAGAATACTTTTGATTTAATGACATTTCGGGATTTCAATATTACAACAGTAGAAGATGATTTTGGAAATAAGAAAGAATTGGAATGTAATGAAAGATATTATGTGCCTTCTGAAATTACATGGCTATTAAAATCACTCGAATTTAAAAAGATTGATATTTATGGAGCAAAACTCGGAGCCTTTTCAAGGAATGATAAACTTACAACTGAAGATTTTGAGATGCTGGTTATTGCTGAAAAATAATGGCTCACTCCATCGCACAATAGCAGCTACACGACTCCGCTTCGCTTTGTCCAAATTGGCTCCCGTTGTCTTAAATTTCGTGTAGCTGCGGAACGTTATATAATATTCCGAACCCCCGCCTTTGTAAAACAAAGTTATTTAAAAGACGAAGTTAAGTCATAAAAGGGAGGTAAATAATAATGTCAACAATAACCCATTTTATAGTGCCGGCAGATGATATGGAACGAGCGAAAAAGTTCTACGCCGAATTATTTGATTGGAAAATTGAAAAATTTCCGGGACCAATAGATTACTATGCGATTACCACTACCGCTGAAAACAATGAGGAAGGTCTTGGTGGCGGACTGGTAAAAAGAGAAGAACCACAAGATACAATTGTCAACTATGTTGATGTTCCGTCAGTGGATGAACATATTGTCAAAGTTGAAAAACTCGGCGGTAAAGTAGTGGTCCCAAAGACGGCTGTACCCGGTATAGGATATGCTGCTGTTTGTATTGACACGGAGAATAACACCTTTGGACTCTGGGAATGCGATGAAGACGCGAAAATGAACCAATGTGAAAGTTGCGGGATGCCGCTTGATGAAAAGACGACATCCAAATTTGATGATAGGTATTGCATCCACTGCCAGGACCAGTAAAGCGGTGAGTTGGCGACTAAAGAACAGGTGAGAGAAGGAAGTATAAAAGCAGCGATGCAGTTTATGGGTAAAACGAGAGAGGAAGCCGAAAAAATGGCTGATGAAATGATGCCAGAACTACCCCGGTGGCGAGAATAAAGGAGGATAGGAAGAAACATAGGGTTGTGGTTACTTTTTTATTTTTCTCATTCTTGATTTTACCATTTCAACCAGGATAGAAATATTCACTCATGAGCAATTTCCACTGGTCGTTCCCTGGAAATAATAACGGCACCAAGTAATATCAGTGCCCCGCCTGCCAGCATGGATGCACTAACTGGTTCGCTGAGGATAAGGTACGCAAAGACCACGGCAATGGCCGGCTCCAGCAGTGCTACGATGCTGGCGTGTTGTGCCCTGACCTGCATGAGGCCGCTAAGATAGAGCACCAGGGCCATGGCAGTAGATATGAGGCCGAACAGGACAAGTACGGCTAGGTTGTCCAGCAGTACTTTTGGGGTGATGGCAGCCGAATACGGGGAGAAGATCAGCAAGGTTATGAGCAGTGCCCATGCACCCTGGGCCGTGCCTGTGTAGAAGTCCTTCAGGTATCTGGAGGTAAGTGTCATACCGCCGTAGAACAGGCCTGACACAAGCCCGGCGGCAAGCCCGATGAGGTAGGTGTGATCCACATCCTGGAAGAGTGTACCTGGCCGGATGACAAGGATGACCCCGATAATGGAAATGGCCAGTGCAAAGATGCTCCTGCGGTTGATATATTCCTTAAGCAGGAAGGGGGAGAGCAGGGTGACGTAGACCGGGGCTGTGTAGAGCAGCAGTACAGCAATTGAGACTGATGTGTGTTTTAACGAGAAGAAGTAGGAGAGCATGGTACCTGCCTGCATCAGGCCCAGCAGGAGGATATACTGTTTTTTTTGGCCGAGCCGCAGTTCGCTTAGGCGGCGGCAGCATGCGATGAATATAGCAATGGCAAAGAGACCGAACAGGAGCCGGTAGAAGATGATGGAGCCCAGTGGCATCTGGGTGGTCAGTTTTACGAAGATGCCGATGAAACCGTACATGACGGCGGCGGTGGCGATCTGGATGTAGCCTTTGAGATGTGGGGGGAGCATGTGATAATTTATTTGATTGTTATGATATTTAGATGAGGGGGTAGAGTTCTACCCGCCCATCTGGCAATCAATAAGGCATATAAGTGCCGCCGGATTTATTATCCTTGAACCACAAATACACACCAATCCACTATAAACCCACATATAAGGAAACACTACACCATGTTCTTAACCTTACTGGCCCTGTTCGTAATAGTACCCTTTGTAGAACTCTACATACTCATCGAACTCGGGAAAAGCATCGGAGCCTTACCTACCCTGGGCATTGTAGTCATAACAGGCATAGCCGGGGCCGCCCTGGCAAAGCAGCAGGGATTGGGTGTATGGCAGCGCATCCGGACCGAACTATCCTACGGACACATGCCCGGGGATGTCCTGTTCGACGGCGTGCTCGTGCTTATTGGGTCGGTCCTGTTGCTCACACCAGGTATACTGACCGATATTACAGGGTTCATATTACTGATACCACCCGGCAGGTTCATAGTGAAAAAGTACGTAAAAGCCTGGGTCGACAAAAAGCTGCAATCCGGTCAGATGACATATTACACGCATACGGGATTTGATGAATATTGAACGCAATGTAAGTTATTAAATATAAAGAGTACCACTATAAGGCATCATCATTCACTATTATTTATCATTGGAGGAAACATATAATTGAAACAACCTTCCGTTAACATCGGCATCGTGGGCCATGTTGACCACGGTAAGACCACCCTTGTAAGTGCCCTGTCCGGCGTATGGACAGATAAGCACAGCGAGGAGATAAAGCGCGGCATTTCCATTCGTTTAGGCTATGCAGATGCCACCTTCATGAAATGCCCTAAATGCCCGCATCCAGATAGTTATACGGTTGCCAAAAAATGTGAGCACTGCGGTAAAAATACAGAACCAGTCAGGACCATATCATTTGTAGACTCACCCGGTCACGAGACCCTGATGGCTACAATGCTCTCAGGTGCTGCCATAATGAACGGTGCTGTCCTGGTAATTGCAGCCAATGAACAATGCCCTCAACCCCAGACCAAGGAACACCTGATGGCACTGGACATAATCGGGATCAATAACATCGTAATAGTCCAGAATAAGATCGACCTTGTAAGCAAGGACGATGTGATAGAAAACTACCATCAGATACTGGATTTCGTAAAAGGTACAGTGGCAGAAGGTGCGCCTGTCATTCCCATTTCTGCCCAGCAGAGTGTTAATATGGACATCCTGATACAGGCTATAGAAGAACATATCCCCGCCCCGGAACAGATACTGGATAAACCTGCCAGGATGCTCATTGCCCGTTCCTTTGACGTTAATAAACCAGGCTCAAAACCCGGCAAGATAACAGGTGGCGTTATAGGCGGGACCCTGAGTTTGGGAACCCTTAAGTCCGGTGATAATATTGAAATAAGACCTGGCCGGAAGGTAGAATCGGGAGGGACAGTCAGGTGGAAATCCATCCTGACGACTATTACCAACATCATGGCAGGTAGTGAAAAATTAGAAGAGGCCACGCCAGGCGGTCTGGTAGGCGTAGGAACCAAACTTGATCCATCGATCACAAAAAGTGATAGTCTTGTAGGTCAAGTGGCAGGCAAGCCTGATACCCTACCTCCCACGCGGGATAAATTCCTCATGAAAGTAAGGTTATTAGAACGTGTTGTAGGTTCAGCCGATGAACTGGTAATAGAACCTATTCATTCCAATGAACCACTTATGCTCAATATAGGCACTGCCACCACAGTTGGCGTAGCGACCAGTGTACGCAAAGATATTGTTGAGGTCAAACTGAAAAGACCGGTCTGTGCAGATTTTGAAGACAATGTGGCGATCAGCAGAAGGGTCGGTGCCAGGTGGAGACTCATCGGTTCCGGTATCATAAATGAATGAATGAATCTGATGATATAATATGAAAGTTATAATAGATACTAATGCATTCATGGTCCCGGTCCAGTTCGGTCTGGATATTTTCAAGGAACTTGGGCGTCTTGGTTTCAAGGATTTTATTGTTCCTTCATCAGTGACCAGGGAACTGAATGGTATAAAAAAGTTTGCCAGGGGTAAGGATAAAATGTCTGCGAACGTTGGTATCGGACTGGCCCGGGAGTGCAGTGAGATCATTACAGAAGGGAATGCAGATGATGCGATAGTGGAATTAGCCATGGAAGAGAAGGCAGCGGTTTTTACCAATGATGCAGAACTTAAGAAAAGATTATGTAGTAAGGACATCACAATAGTGTACTTACGTGGAAAGGATCATCTTGAAATAATGTAAGATGTTCTTTGTGATAAATATTTTAGATTCATAAACACATTAACTATAGAAATCAGAGGATTATTGAATGTACAATAAGGTGAGACTGGCAGATACCGTACGTATTGCTCCTGAACTGCTGGGGGATGATGTTACAAATGCAGTCCGGATTGCTTTGATCGATAAGTTAGAAGGGGAGATTGATAAGACCTTAGGTGCCATTGTTGCCATTATAGACGTGGTTGAAGTAGGTGACGGTCACATTCTTGCTGGTGATGGTGCAGTTTATTATGATGCTACTTTTGACGCTATAGTTTTTAAGCTTGAACTGCAGGAGATCATAGAAGGCAGTGTTGTTGAGATTGTTGAGTTCGGCTCTTTTATAGGTATAGGACCCATGGACGGGCTTGTCCATGTGAGCCAGATAACTGATGAATATATTTCATTTGATTCCAAGAATGCCCGTCTTGTAACAAAGGAAAGCAACAGGTCACTATCTGAAGGAGACTATGTGCGTGCCAGGGTCGTTGCATTAAGCATTAATGAACGTGAGCCGCGGGATAGCAAGATCGGCCTGACCATGCGGCAGCCTGCACTTGGAAGAATCGAGTGGATCAAAGAGAACATGATGGACAAAGAGAAAGAAGAGTCTGCGGAGGCTAAGTAGACTTGACTGAACAAGCCTGCCGTGAGTGCCACAGGATTGTAACTGGCTCTACCTGTAGCGTTTGTGGTTCCAATTCATTAAGCACTGACTGGAGTGGATTTGTGGTGATCATTGATCCATCCCGTTCCTGCATAGCTAAAAAGCTTAATATCGACATTCGCGGGAAATATGTGCTGAAGGTACGGTAGTGACTATATGCCCGAAACCATCCTTGGCAAGAGGTTCTGCCTTCCTGATGCCATGCGTAGCGAGATGCGTAAGCAGTTCGGGGTCCTGTATCGCGGGGATGAGGTAGATACTACCAGACAGATGCTTGCTGATATGGGCAGCCCTGCCAAACTTATTGCCATAGGAGATATTTCCACTTTCAACCTGCTCCAGTGTGGGACAGTGCCAGATATATCTGTTATCGATGAAAAAACACACAGGGAGCCTGCTGGTGTGGACATAATCAAAGCTATCAGGCACTCGAATTTTACTGAAGTGGATGTTACCAACCCGCCAAGCTTCGTAGAACCCGAACTGGTATCGGCTTTATCTGATGCAATGGATGCGGATGTCCCGGTGCAGATCATGGTCCACGGTGAGGAAGACCTGGCAGCACTACCGGCTATAGTGCTTGCACCCGTATCATCGGTAGTGATCTACGGGTTACCTGATGAAGGAGGCATTATGGTCACTGTCACACCTGGGGTCAAGGACAGGATATATGACATGCTTGATAAGATGAAGTATGATTAAAGATATAAACCATTGAAGATTAAAGGACAGAAAAATACATATTTCATAATAGGATTAAGGAAAGCAAGATCTTGATGATATCGAAACGGAGGATTCAATTTGGAGATTAATATTACAAAAGACTGGGATAACCCATTATTAGACCGTAAAGAGATTACGTTCAATATATCCCATAGTGGTGAAACCCCTTCAAGGGATGAGATTAAGAATAAATTGGTTGCACAGCTCAACTCCCGGCATGAACTGGTGATTGTTGATAAGATCAGGACTGAATATGGCACCCAGAATACCTCAGGATATGCAAAAATATATTCAGATGTGGACAGGGCAAACGAAATAGAGAATAAATATGTCCTGAAACGAAACGAGCCAAAACCTGTTGAAGAGACTGAGAAGCTGGCCGAGGAAGAAGCTGTTGCTGAAGAACCGGTAGAAGAAGCAGCAAGCGAAGAACCGGTAGAAGAAGCAGCAAGCGAAGAACCGGCAGAAGAAGTAGCAAGCGAAGAACCGGCAG
>SWBY01010135.1_pt1 | contig 40161 bp, 39 predicted proteins | sample 4693071 | NCBI WGS metagenome assembly SWBY01 (sample SAMN10267273, study PRJNA491770) | bioreactor metagenome | isolation source: DHS bioreactor inoculated with marine methane seep sediment | place: Japan: Omine Ridge, Nankai Trough | collected 2006-05-06 | reverse complement strand
CTATTTCTACGCCTTGCTCATAGACAAATACCCTAAGGTGTTTTACTTTGGCCGATGCCAGCAAAACTTAACGGAATAGAACAACATGACATTTTTTATCATCGCCCTTAGCTTGTTGGCGGAACACTTCCTGCTGGAGCAAGAAGAGTATCGCCAACCAGATTGGTTTCGACGCTATACCCTCTGGTCACAACAACTACCCTGGGGTGAGTGGATGAGCCAGAGTGTCACCGGCATCATTCTGATACTTGCCCCGCTGTTGCTTGCGGTTGTCCTGCTACAGACAATGTTCAACGACATCCTTGGAGGAATGCCCGAACTTCTATTTGCCACCCTGGTGCTGTTCTTCTGCCTGGGACCGCGTGATCTACGCCACCAGGTTCAAGGTTTTATTGACGCCTGGGACACTGGAGAGGAGGAGAAGGCCAAACGTATTGGCAGCGAATTTATCCCCAACCCGTCACTCCAAACAGAAGCTCATTACGGACTGGCCGTAGCCAGCGGCATCCTGAAGCAGGCCTACGTCAGAACATTTAGCGTACTATTCTGGTTTGTCATCCTGGGTCCACTGGGCGCGGTACTCTACCGCTCCTGCCATACCCTGAAACAAACCCTGCCGAGTCTGGATAATCTAGGCGTGGATTTCGGCAGCGGCGTCGACCACCTGCTGCAGATACTGGACTGGATACCGGCCCGCCTCACCGCCTTCACCTACGCCCTCAGCGGCAACTTTCCCGCTGCCACCCACGATTGGTGGGACACCAACGAAACGGATGACAATACGGACAGAAGCGCTGAGGATATTCTCGACCTGGCAGGTAGCGGCGCGTTGGGGCTGGATAGCGCTCTGAACGAAGACGATGAGGAGCTAAATCCGGCCGTAACCAGCGATATGGCCATGGCAATGGTTCTGCGCTCCCTAACCATCTGGCTCGGATTACTGGCCTTGATCACCATTACCAGCTGGCTAAGTTAATCTCACAAGGGCCAGACCCAGAGGATGGTTGGTATGGATACCAGAATAACCAGTATCTCCAGTGGCAGGCCCATGCGCCAGTAGTCACCAAAATGATAGCCGCCAGGCCCCATGATCAGAGTATTGTTCTTGTGGCCGATAGGAGTGAGAAACGCACAGGATGCCGCAACCGCCACCGTCATCAGAAACGGATCGGGACTAACCTGCAACTTGTTCGCAATGTCTACGGCAATAGGTGCTGCAATAATGGCAGTGGCCGTGTTGTTCATCACATCGGAAAGGGTCATGGTGATAACCATCAGCAGAGCCAATACAAACACCGGGGAGTAACCCTCCGAGAAAGTGGTGACCATGCCTGCGATCAAAGCGGTTCCACCGCTAGCCTCCAGGGCCGATCCAATAGGGATCATAGAGCCCAACAACACGATCACCGGCCACTCTATAGATTCATACACCTGGCGTGGCGGGATGATATTCAGCATGGCGTACAGAGCCACCACCCCGGCCAGGGCGATTGGCAGATAGACCAGACCGAAAGAGGCCAGGGCAATAGCGGCAGCGAACACCCCCACCGCCAACCAGGCCTTATTTCTCTGTATCAGCTCCAGGCCACGCTCCGCCAGAGGAAGAGCGCCCAGCCAGCCAGCTATCTCATCCAAGCGGTGTCTTGGTCCGTGCAGCAACAGCACATCACCGGCCTTGATATTCAGCTTACGCACCCGCTCGCGGAACTGACGGCCCTGACGCGACACCCCAAGCAGGGTCACGTTGTGTCGATATTGCAGACGCAGGTCCAGGGCTGAACGTCCTTCAATCCGCGCACCAGCAGGAACCACCACCTCCAGCAGCGACATATCCTCATTATCCAGCAGCTTGGTCTCAGTCTCCTTCTGACCAAAATCCAGTTTCAACAGACCCACGAAAGCATCCAGTGCCTCAGGCGCAGATTCAACCACCAGCAGATCACCCTGCTTGATCTCACTCCATCTGGCCTGTCCAGGCAGACGTACACCACGCCGCACCAAACCAACTACCATCACATCACTCTCTTGCGCCTGATCATCCAGATCGCGCACTCGCTGCCCTACCACAGTGGAGTCCTCCTTCACCAGCAGCTCCGCCAAAAAAGTACCGGTCTCCATCAGGTCCTTGGTGATGTCATGCTCTCTTCTACTCGCCGGTATCAGCCGCCAACCAATGGTTGCGACAAAAATCACCCCCGCAACCGCACAGACCAACCCGACCGGGGCAAAGTCAAACATAGTAAAACTGCTACCCATGGTCTTCTGGCGAAACTCGGCAATGATGATGTTTGGCGGTGTACCTATAAGGGTAATCATGCCCCCCAGGATTGAGGCAAACGATAGCGGCATAAGAGTCAGGGCCGGACTACGCTTGGCCTTGGCCGCAGCCTGAATATCCACCGGCATCAGCAAGGCCAAGGCTGCAACATTATTCATCACCGCAGACAGCACCGCAGATATTCCTGCCATCGCCGCGATGTGGGATTGAAGGGAACTAGAGAATTGAGCAATCTGTCTAGCCACTATCTCGATCACCCCAGAGCTGGAGAGTCCACGACTGATAATCAAAACCAGGGCAATGATGATGGTAGCCGGATGACCGAAACCGGAGAAGGCCTGATCCTTGGGGATCACCCCGGTCAGCAGCGCGATGATCAGGGCAAGGAATGCCACCAAGTCATACCGCATGCGGCCCCAGATAAGAAAAACAAATACAAAAAACAGCAGGGTAAACAGGATGGACTGATCGGTCGTCATATTGTTCAGTTTATTAGTTGGCTCTATTTATTAAGGGTCTTGCTGTTTACCACCATCAAACAGCATCTGGTAGATCATCAAGGCAACACCGATGGAGATGGCAGCGTCGGCCAGATTAAAGGCAGGCCAGTGATGTCGGCCATAATAGACATCCAGAAAATCGATAACGTGGCCAAACAGAATCCGGTCGATAAGATTGCCGACAGCCCCGCCAATGATAAGGCCCAGGGCAATCGCAATCAGGCGTTCATGCCGCTCAATCCCACGCAACCAATACACCATCACCAGGGTAACCACCCCAGCCACCCCGGAGAGAAACCAACGTTGCCAGCCCGACTGGTCACTCAAGAAGCTAAAGGCAGCGCCCTCATTGTAGGCCAGCTTCAAATTAAAGCAGGGCATAACCTCCAGGGACTCATACAACAGAAAGCTGGACTCAACCAGCTGCTTACTGACCTGATCCAGGATAACAACGATCAGCGACAACCAAAGCCAGCGCAACATTCCAGCATCTACCGCCATCAGGCGAAACGCCTTTGCTCGCCGGTGCCGTCCACATTGATCGCACAGCGACCACAGAGCTCAGGATGTTCCGCATCGACCCCAACATCTTCACGCCGGTGCCAACAGCGGGCGCACTTTGCATGCTCAGAGGCAGTAACCGCCACAAACAACCCGTCCATATCGGTCGCAACCGCATGCTCTGGCTTCTGTTCCAGGCGATGCAGTCTGGCATAGGAGGTTATGAGCACGAAACGCAGCTCATCGCCCAGACGTTCCTGGGTGGTGTAGAGTTGCTCATCGCAGTAGAGATCCAACTCTGCATCCAGCGAGGAGCCGATGGCGCCATCGGCGCGTAGTTGTTCCATCTGCTTGGCCACTGCGGTTCTGGCTGCTATCACCCGCCCCCAGAATTCACGGTCCATGGCGTTATGGTCAGGATGACCTGTATGCCCCGAGAGGGCAGGACGCCCGGAGGGGCCACCCTGATCCAACGGGAACAACCCTTGATACCAGGTCTGGGTAAACACCGACTCGGCGCGTTCACCGGGGATATGCTGCCACAACTCATCGGCGGTAAAGCTGGTGATTGGAGCCAGCCAACGCACCATGGCCTCAATTATGTGGTACATGGCGGTCTGACAGGAGCGGCGCGCCAGGCTATCGGTCTGAGTGGTGTATTGACGATCCTTGATGATATCCAGATAGAACCCACCCATCTCGTTACCACAAAAGTTGAGGATCTTCTGGTAGATCAGATGGAACTGGTAATCCTTGTATGCGACCTGAATCTCCTCCTGCAACTGCAGGGCTCGATCCACCGCCCAGCGGTCCAGCTTGAGCATATCGTCCGGCGCCACCAGATTCTCTGTCGGATCAAAACCATTCAGATTAGCCAGCAGAAAACGTGCGGTATTACGGATACGACGATAGGCGTCCGAGGTGCGCTTGAGGATCTCTTCGGAGACGGTCATCTCGCCACGATAATCGGTTGCCGCCACCCACAGGCGGATGATGTCGGCGCCCAGGTTCTTCATCACCTTCTGTGGCGAAACCACGTTGCCGACAGATTTGGACATCTTGCGGCCATCCGCATCCACGGTAAAACCGTGGGTCAGAACCTGCTTGTATGGGGCCTGGTCGTGGATTGCCACGGAGGTCATCAGGGACGACTGGAACCAGCCACGATGCTGGTCCGACCCCTCCAGATAGAGATCGGCCGGGGCATGCAGATTCCCCCGCTGCTCCAGTACGCAGGTGTGGCTCACGCCGGAGTCAAACCAGACATCCAGGGTGTCGTGCACCTTCTCATACTGTTCCGCTTCGGCGCCCAGAAGCTCTTTGGCATCCAGGGAAAACCAGGCCTCGACACCCTGCTGCTCCACCAGCACCGCCACCTGTTCGATCAGGCTCTGGCTATCGGGATGCAGCTCGGCGGTCTCCTTATGTACAAACAGTGCGATCGGTACGCCCCAGGTGCGCTGACGCGAGATACACCAGTCGGGACGACTTTCCACCATGCCTTCGATCCGGGCCTTGCCCCAATCCGGCATCCAGTGCACTGCAGCGATCTCACGCAGGGCGGAACTGCGCAGACCATTCTTATCCATACTGATAAACCACTGCGGGGTGGCGCGGAAGATGATCGGGGTCTTGTGCCGCCAGCAGTGCGGATAGCTGTGGGGAAAACGCGCCTCCTGCACCAGCGTACCCTTGGCCTTGAGTACCTCTATCACCTTCTCATTGGCGCTAAATACATGCTGTCCCGCGAACAGTTCGGTGCCTTCGACAAAGCAGCCATTACCACCTACGGGGTTGTCCACCGGCAAGTCATAACGCAGACCTACGATGTAATCGTCCAGACCGTGGCCGGGGGCGGTGTGTACCGCACCGGTACCAGCCTCCAGGGTGACATGCTCGCCCAGGATCACCGGCACCTCGCGCTCGTAGAAGCAGTGCTGCAACTTCAGTCCCTCAAACGCATCGCCATGACCACGGGCGACGACCTTATAGTCCCCGATGTCCCAGCGATCCATGGTATGCGTCAGCAGACCCTCGGCCACCACCAGGCGTTCTTTGCCCAGGGCTCCTTCATACTGCACCACCACATACTCCAACGATGGATTCAGCGCCACCGCCTGATTGGCAGGCAGGGTCCAGGGGGTAGTGGTCCAGATAACCACGGAGATCGGACCTTCACCATGTTCACCGGGGACCGAGTGACAACGGGCCAGCAGCGCCTCATCATCCAAAACCTGGAACCGCACATCGATGGCGAAGGACTCCTTATCCTTGTACTCCACCTCGGCCTCAGCCAGGGCGGAGCCGCAATCCGTACACCAGTGCACCGGCTTGTAGCCCTTCTGCACATGACCGTTTTCCACGATCTTGCCCAGGGAGCGGATGATGTCGGCCTCAAAGCCGAAATCCATGGTGAGATATGGATTTTCCCACTCGCCCAACACGCCCAGACGCTTGAAGTCGGTACGCTGTTTGTCCACCTGCTTGGCAGCATACTCACGGCAGGCCACACGGAACTCTGCGGCTGAAACCTTGTGGCCCGGCTTGCCAACCTTCTTTTCCACCTGCAACTCAATCGGCAGGCCGTGGCAGTCCCAACCGGGAACATAGGGGGCATCAAACCCGTCCAGGCTATGACTCTTTACAATGATATCCTTCAGCACCTTGTTTACCGCATGCCCGATATGGATCTCGCCATTGGCATAGGGAGGTCCGTCGTGCAGGATGAATTTTGGACGCCCTTGCGCCTGCTCTCGAATCTTTTCGTACAGGCCCATCGCTTCCCAGCGCTTCAACATCTCGGGCTCGCGTTGCGCCAGGTTTCCCTTCATGGGGAAGGTGGTTTTAGGCAGGTTTAGTGTCTGTTTGTAATCGGTCACGCTGATTGCCTTTGCGTTAAAAACGAAAAATAAGTTCTGAACAAATCCATCCCGGATTTCTCAGAGCAACGGTATATGAAAATATTTCCTTGCCTGCACCGCATCCAGTTCTATCTGATGCCTGAGCTGGTCAAAGTCATCAAAACGTATTTCGTCCCGCAGCTTGCTGCAGAACTCGACCTCCAAATGTTCGCCATAGATACTGCGATCAAAATCGAACAGATGCACCTCCAGCAGATGGCGGGGATCTCCCTCAACCGTTGGCCGGTTACCGATATTCGCCACCCCTAACAACGGCTCATCGGCCAGCCCACCCACCTTTACCGCAAACACACCGCGTAGCGGACTCACCTTGCGATGCAGATTAAGATTGGCGGTGGGGAAACCGATGCTGCGTCCTCGCTCATCGCCATGGGCCACGCGTCCATAGATTCGATAGGGACGGCCCAGGTAGTGCTGGGCGGACTCCAGATCGCCCTGGGACAGAGCCTCCCGGATAAGGGTGCTGCTAACCCGCTCCTCACCCAAGGCGAAGGTATTCATATTCTCCACCGCAAAGCCATGGTCCTTACCCACCGCACGCAGTAGCTCAATATCACCACTGCGGCCCTGGCCGAACTTGAAGTCATCACCTACAAACAGGTAGCGAACATCCAGCCCTTCTACCAACAGCCGCTGCACAAACAGATCGGCCTGCATATTCGCCAGCTTGGCACCAAACTCCAGCAACACTACCCGATCAATCTGCGCCTCATTCAGTGCGTGCAGCTTCTCCCGCATCCGGGTAAGCCTGGCCGGGGCCGCCTCGGGAGCAAAAAACTCCATGGGTTGCGGCTCAAAGGTGATCACGGTAGTCGACAGGCCAAGAGCTTGGGCCCGCTGTCGCAAGTGCCTGAATACGGCCTGATGCCCGAGGTGCACTCCATCGAAGTTCCCGATGGTGGCAACACAGCCACGATGTTCACTACGCAGATTGTGTAGACCACGAATGACCTGCATTCCAGTGTCTCGTCCAGTTAATCAAAAACAGAGCATTATAGGTCAAGCCCTGGAATAAGTCCCTGTTTTTAACTAGGAAGTTATCTAGCCGTGGCGCCTGGGCGAAAATGGTGTAATCGTATACCCAAAAGCAGCAGCACAATGAAATAAATCCCCGCACCGGAAACTATGAGCAGAAGCAGACGCCAGATCTTGTCCCACAGCGCCATACTCACCCAGCTATCCAAATTCCCACCCAGGATATACAGCATAATCCCCATGGCTACAGACGCCACAACACCACGTACGATCAGGCTGCCCCAGCCCTTCTCGAGTATTAATACCTCCTCCCGACGCAGACCACGAAACAGCAAGGCTGCATTGAGACAGGCAGACAGGGTGGTGGCCAGGGCCAGACCGGCATGGGCCAGAGGGAACACCAGGATTATATTGAATACCATGTTGGTCGCCATTGCGAAGATGGCAATACGCACCGGGGTCTTGGTGTCCTGACGCGCATAGTAGCCGGGCGCCAGCACCTTGATCATGATGAACGGAATAAGCCCCAGGGAGTAAGCCATGAGACTGCGCTGCGCCATGGCTACATCAGAAGGCAGAAACACATCCGACTGAAACAGGGTGGCGATCATCGGCCCTGCCAGCAAAAACAGCCCAACCCCGCAAGGTACGCCAAAGAACAGTACCCAGCGCAGAGCCCAGTTCAAGGTATGGGAAAACCCCTGCTTAGACTCCTCTGCATGTTTATGCGAGAGGCTGGGCAGGATCACCGTAGCCAACCCAACCCCCAGGATACCCAGGGGGAACTCCATCAGGCGGTCTGAATAGTAGAGCCAGGAGATACTGCCATCCACCAGAAATGATGCGATCAGGGTATCCAGCAACAGATTGATCTGGGTGACAGATACACCAAAGATGGCCGGCAACATAAGGCGCACGATGCGCCGCACCCCCTCATCCTTGTGGTTAAAGGAGAAACGCGGCAGCAACCCTAACTGATGCAGGAACGGAAGCTGAAACAGGAACTGGACGATACCGGCCAGCAGCACCCCCCAGGCCAGCCCCACGATAGGTCGATCCATCTGCGGAGACAGCCACAGCGCACAACCAATCAGGGAGAGATTCAGCAACACCGGGGTAAACGCCGGAATCCCAAAACGACCATGAGTGTTCAGAATGCTACCGGCAAAGGCAGTCAGGGAGATAAACAGTAGGTAGGGGAAGGTAATGCGTAACATATCCCCAGCCAAAACAATTTTCCCCTCCACCCCGATAAAGCCTGGGGCAAACACCATCACCAGATAGGGCGCACCCAGCACCCCGATAGCGGTGACCAGCAACAGAATACCACCAAGGGTACCGGCCACATGGTTAACAAACAGCTTTAATTCCTCAAAGCTGCGCTTGGCCTTGTACTCGGCCAATACCGGCACAAAGGCCACGGAGAAGGAGCCCTCGGCAAACAGGCGCCGCAGAAAGTTGGGGATCTTGAAGGCAACAAAGAAGGCATCGGTACCTGCGTTGGCGCCAAAGGTGTGGGCAAATACCAGATCGCGCGCAAAACCCATGATGCGCGATAACATGGTATTAGAGCCTACCTTGGCCAGGGATTTGAACATGGATGCCAGCTTATCGTCCTCGAATTCTTATTTGGGATGCGTGATTATAGGCGCTTCACACCCTGCCTGGACATAGCCAATATCCTGGATATAGTCCTTTACCTCCCAAGGCCCAGACCACTAACCACAATTCCCTCAATAATTGCCACCAGTTTTTAATGTGTTATCTATTGACAAATCACTCTTTGGACGCCAGAATACCGCGCTTTTCCGATTCTAATTTTTGGAGGTCATTTTGGCCAATTCAGTACAAGCTCGCAAGCGCGCACGTCAGGCGGAAACACATCGTCAGCGCAACGCTTCACAACGTAGCGCTCTGCGCACCAAGATCAAGAGTGTTGTTGCGGCAATCGGTGCTGGCGACAAGGAAGTAGCGACCCAAGCATTTAAGCAGGCCGTCCCAGTTATAGACCGTGCGGCGAATAATGGCCATATCCACAAGAACAAGGCCGCTCGCCATAAAAGCCGCTTGAACACGCAGATCAAAGCGTTGTAATCCAAGCACTCTGCGTATCAAAAAAACCGGCCAAAAGCCGGTTTTTTTTGGCCATGGATGGCCTTATGCCGCAAAGTACAAGGATGTACGAGAGCGGCGCTTGCCATTACACCCTCAAACGCTACACCAGCACCAGATTATCCCGGTGGATCAGCTCCTCCTCATCCACATAACCCAGAATCTCACTGATCATACCGCTGGGTTGGCCCTTGATCCTGTCAGTCTCCAGGGCATCGTAATTGACCAGGCCACGAGCTACCTCCTTGCCGGACTCATCCACACAAGAAACCACCTCACCACGGGCAAAGCTACCACTGACACGCTTCACCCCCACCGCCAGCAGGCTCCGCCCCTGCTGATGCAGGACCTGCACCGCACCGGCATCCAACACCAGCTTGCCATGCACCCGCAGATGCCCCGCCAGCCAGAGCTTACGGGCAGTCTGGGGCTCCTGTACTGGTATTAACAGGGTGCCAACATCGTCGCCTTGGCCGATGCGTACAATCACATCTTCTTCGGCACCTGGCGCAATCACCGTGGCCGTACCAGAACGCGCGGCTAGTCTGGCGGCCCGCACCTTGGTGACCATGCCACCCAGACCAAGACCACCCACACTGCCACCGGCGGCCTGATCGAGTTCAGGGTTATCCACTTTCGATTCAGATATCAATCTGGCGTGGGAGTTAAATCTTGGGTCACTATCAAATAAGCCCTTTTGATCGGTGAGCAATACTAGTAGATCTGCCTCTACCAGATTGGCTACCAAGGCGGCCAAGGTGTCGTTATCACCAAAACGCAGCTCGTCATTGGCTACGGTATCGTTCTCATTGACTACCGGCACCACACCCAATTTCACCAGGGTCAACAGGGTACTGCGGGCATTCAGGTAACGCCCCCGGTCGACCAGATCGTCGTGGGTCAAAAGAACTTGGGCAGTATGCAGGTCATGTTTGTGAAAACAGGTCTCATAGGCACGCACCAAACCCATCTGCCCGATGGCGGCGGCGGCCTGCAACTCATGCAGAGTAGTTGGTCGGGTATCCCAGCCCATGCGGCTCATGCCCTCGGCTACAGCACCGGACGAGACCAGGATCAGCTCCTTACCGGAGAGCACCCAGGAGGCCATCTGCTCCGCCCAAACGGCAAGGCGGTCACGATCCAGACCGTTACCGTCATCCGTCAGCAGGGCACTGCCAATCTTTACCACCCAGCGTTTTGTTGCAGATATCTGTTCTCTTGAGATCATTCCTATGCCTTTAGCGGGTCCCATGGTTCATCATCCGGATCCTGCTCCGGATCTTCATCCCGCCCCAGATCTTCCAGGTGCTGCATCAATGCATAAACCAGCTTATCGGTACCCTCACCGTTGATAGCAGAAATGGTGTACACCGGCCCACTCCACGCGAGTTCATCCAGCAGCCTCTCCTTTCTGGATTCTACTTCATCCGGGGTTAGCAGATCGACCTTGTTCAAAACCATCCAACGTTCGCGTTTGGCCAGGTCCGGGCTGAATTTCTCCAACTCCGCCGCGATCTTACGGACCTCGTCCACCGGGTCTACCGCCCCATCCATGGGCGCTATGTCCACCAGATGCAGCAGCAACCGGGTTCGATCCAGATGCTTGAGAAACTGAATTCCAAGCCCGGCGCCATCAGATGCCCCTTCGATCACTCCAGGAATGTCTGCCACTACAAAACTGCGTGAAGCACCCACACTGACCACACCAAGATTGGGATAAAGAGTGGTGAAGGGATAATCTGCAACCTTTGGTCTGGCGCTTGAAACCTTGGTGATAAAACTGGACTTACCGGCATTCGGCATACCCAGCAGCCCAACATCCGCCAGCAGGATCAACTCGAGATGCAGCTGCCGTTTTTCCCCCTCAGTACCGTTAGTGAACTGTCTGGGCGTACGATTGGTACTGCTCTTGAACCGGGCATTTCCGATACCGTGAAAACCGCCCTTGGCCACCAGCAACTCCTGGCCATGGGATAACAGTTCGCCAATATTCTCCTCGGTGTCTTGATCCATTACCCGCGTCCCCACGGGAACCAGGACATAGAGATCCTCTCCACTACGACCGGTACAGTTGCGCCCCATACCGTTCTTGCCACGCTCGGCCCGATGGCGTCGCATATGGCGAAAGTCTACCAGGGTATTGAGACCGGAGTCGGCTACGAGATAGACACTACCGCCATCACCACCATCTCCACCGTCGGGGCCACCCCTGGGGATATATTTTTCACGGCGGAAACTGGCGGCTCCGTTACCACCGTCACCTGCCTCTACCCGAATACTGGCTTCATCAACAAACTTCATAACTGTTCCACAGCTGGTTATTTATTAGGGTGGCTTTCAGACCTAGAATCCAAAATCAGTCCCAGCCTACCAAAAGAGCCCCGTTGCAACCACAACAGAACCCTGGATAAACGTCCAAAACGAAAAAAGCCCCGTCAAATGACGAGGCCTTTCACATGTCGTTTGGTAGGGCGTAATCAGGCCGGAACTACGTTCACAAACTTGCGTTTCTTCGGACCCTTTACCTCAAACTTCACTACACCTTCAGCCTTCGCAAACAGGGTGTGGTCCTTGCCACAGCCTACATTGAGACCTGAGTGAAAGCGGGTGCCGCGCTGACGCACGATGATGTTGCCTGGCTGAACAACCTGGCCACCGTACATCTTCACACCAAGACGTTTTGATTCTGAATCGCGACCGTTACGTGTACTACCGCCTGCTTTTTTATGTGCCATTGTTTAACCCGCCCTACTTTGCGCTAATTCCGGTAATCTTAAGTTCGGTGTACCACTGACGGTGGCCCTGACGCTTCAAGTGATGCTTACGGCGCTTGAACTTAATGATCTTGACCTTCTTGCCACGACCATGCGCCTGCACCTCGGCAGTTACCTGGCCACCATCGACATAAGGAGCACCAACCTTGACATCATCGCCGTCGGCAACCATCAACACCTTGTCGATATTGATAGAAGAACCCTCATCTGAACTGAGCTTCTCAACCCGGAGGACATCACCCTGGGAAACCCGGTACTGCTTACCACCGGTTTGAATCACGGCATACATTCGCCAAATCTCCGTAAAATCTGCTAGTTGCGGCATTTATTATGAAACATGCCCACGAAAGAGGCGGAATTCTACCCGCACCTTAGCCAGAGGTCAAATCAAGTTTTCGCGCCATGTATGTGGCTAGTCAGACCTAATAATATAGAAAACCAACATCGCCCCATTGCCGGATGCACTTGACAGGAGAAAAGTCCGCTTCTAGCATGCCTCAATCCAAGCGCTCTTATTCTTGGGGATTCTCAGCGGAGAATAGGATAAGCGCGTTAACCGAACAGGATTTAGCACAATAAATTATTTATTATCAACAAGGTAATTAGCATTTACCTTGGTTATCCTGTATTCGTTCAGTCCCGTGTCAGCCATAGAAGGCAAAATTATTCGGCCGGAGCAACACCAACCAATACCTTACAAAGAGTCGTATGGACATATCTGCAATACGAAGCCTGGTCGAAGACGACATGAATACCGTCGACGACTTGATTTTGAAAAGCTTGGCATCTGATGTGGCCCTGATCAATCAAATCGGTCATTACATCGTAAACAGTGGTGGCAAGCGTCTGCGGCCAATGATAGTACTCCTGGCAGCTAAGGCTCTGGGCTACAGCGGTGAGAAGCATATCGCTCTGGCCGCGATCATTGAGTTCATCCATACCGCAACCCTGCTACATGATGATGTTGTAGATGGCTCTGAGCTACGTCGCAGCAGGGACACAGCAAACGCCGTGTGGGGCAATGCCGCCAGCGTTCTGGTTGGAGATTTTCTCTATTCCCGCGCCTTTGAGATGATGGTGGGCGTAAACAAGATGCGGGTGATGGATATCCTGTCCCACGCAACCAATCGCATTGCTGAAGGCGAAGTGCTACAACTCCTCAACTGTCATGACCCGGATACGGATGAACAGAAATATCTAGAGGTCATACTACGCAAGACAGCGACCCTATTTGAGGCCGGCTCCAGACTTGGAGCGGTAGTATGTGACGCACCGGAAGCCGAGGAACGGGCACTGGCCGAATATGGGCTACACCTGGGCATAGCCTTCCAGATCATAGACGATGCGCTGGACTACAGTAATTCTGCCGAAGAGATCGGGAAGAATATAGGAGACGACCTGGCCGAGGGTAAACCAACCCTCCCCCTGATACGCGCCATGCAGGTGGGCACCACCGAACAGAAGCGTTTGCTGCGCGAAGTAGTTGAGAGCGGCGGCCGCGAACATATTGAGATCGTCAAATCAGCCATTGAAAGCACCGACGCCATAGACTACACCTTCAGGCTGGCAGAAAAGGAAGCAGACAAGGCCAAACAAGCACTGGAGACATTACCGCCATCTCCCCTCAGGGACGCCCTGGCAACCCTTGCGGATTTCTCTGCCGACAGAACCAGCTGACTCGACAAATTTTCGCAGCGCCGTATACACACCACCGATATAGCGTCTACTCTCTATACTCCAATATTCCGTTAAGATTTTATTAGTGATATAAATAACACCCAGCGTCGGGGTGTAGCTCAGCCTGGTAGAGCACTGCCTTCGGGAGGCAGGGGCCGGAGGTTCGAATCCTCTCACCCCGACCAATCAAACAGTGGATGAGAACCGACAGAAGGTTCGACCATATCGCCACAGGCGATCAGGAGTGAGCGTCAGCGAACCAAAAGAGCGAATCATCCCGTATTGGGCTAAAATCTACGGTTATCACAGGAAATAAACTCCAGTCTCTATCATGGATTGAAATGGGTAAAAGACAACACAAGCGGCGTAACATAGACCACCCTGCAATTGTGGTACTTAAGAGTGGTACTGAAGTGGACTGCCGCATCCAGAACTTCTCCTATGGCGGACTGTTTCTTATAGCAGCAAACAACAACTCTGACAGCAGCGCACTGGATATGCCATCGGGCACAGTCGCTGCGATTCAGATACCTACTCAAAGAGACACCAAAGTGATTCAGATCACAACCGCTCACTTTTCTGGTGGCGGCCTCGGGGTCGCCTTTGTGACTCAGGAAAACGAGCTTCTCAACTATCTACAAAGACAATCGGCAACTAATGATCTACCACAAAATCTAGATGGCGCTGCCAGCAAGCAAGGCAAGATGGGGGGGCGAGAAATTTCAATAGTAAATTGGATTAACTCCGCCACCAAACGGTTTCTGGAATCAAGATATCAGGAGTTCATTAAATCCACTTACAATATTCTGTTTGACGCCGCCAATAACGCGGATAGTGATCAAACTCAGAACTCACTATTTGATGCCTACAATGCATTACAAAACTATCAGGATGAAATGGAACACCTGTTTCTGAATAACGTAAACACCAGCTTTGACAGATTTAGTAGTGGCGGACGCTCATATAACAAATCCGCTGAATCACCATCACAGCACCCGGAAATGGAGCTGGTTGCCAAAGAGGATTTTGAAGAGTGGGTTTCGGTAGTCAGCCTGACCAGAAGCCTGGAATTTGAGATATCGTCTAAACTCCATCAGCTGGAAAATTCTCTATCGTTTCTCGCAAAGACATACATCAACAACGAAAAAAATCCTGTTTCACCATATTCACTGCTCTGGTCATTCAAAAACTCCTTTTCAGACCTTGACATTACGCTCCAGGCAAAAAAGATACTTTTCTCTTCATTCCAACACAATATACTCAGAGATATTCGTGACCTGTATGATGAGATTAATCTACATCTGGACAAGCAAGGCATAACTCAACAGGCGCAAGACAAAAGCAAAAGCGAACCACAAAAACTCGCGCCAGCCCAGACCAGCACCAAATACAACGCAAAAGCCCAAGCCAATGCCAGCAAACGATTAACCGATACCCTGTCAACTCTAATTGGCTTTATCAGTAACAAGACCACCCCCAGCACAAAAAGCCTACGCCCGGAACAGATAGCTTCCAAAGAGACGGTCTTAAACTCCCTGGCAAATATCTCCGCCGCAGGACAACGCCCAATCATCCAGAAGATAGAAGAACAACTCTCAGGGGAGATGGTCAATGGCCGCCCAAGAGTAATAGACAACGAGATTAGAGAAACCATACAGATTTCCGAACAGCTACTTGGATCGCTTCAGCAAGACTCCTTCATGAACCCAGAGATCCTGGGTTTGATAGACAGTTTAAAAATTCCGTTTATCAAAGAAGCCATAAATGATCCAATGTTATTGAATGATACTAGCCATCCTGGACACAAGCTTATAGAGACCATCGGAAACCTTGTACCTTACTTATCAACAAGTGATCAAAGCAGATCAAGCAAAGGTTTTATATATCAGACCATTGAGGAGGTCAGCAGGCTCACAGAGCAAGGTGCGCAGCTCGACATAAAACAGGTCACCGGCCACCTGGAAAAAGTCATAGACCACCAAAAGAATAACTTTAAAAACAACCTCAGTATCGTGTCCGAAAGCTGCGAACAGGATGAACAGTATAGAGCCGCCAAGAAACATGTGTTTAAACTTCTTTGTCCGAAATTGACCAACGGATCAATCCCCATAGTAATTGAACAACTACTGTATTTGGGATGGGTTGGTCTATTGGTGCATACCACCTCCACTCTCGGCAAGGATGACGAAAGCGCAATCAGGCTTTTCGGAGTTATTGATTTACTCCTTGATATCTTTAACGCTGAACAAGGAATAAAACAGATTGAGGACACCCAAAATAATTACCTGATTAAAGTGATAAGGAAAGGCTTCTCGAAATACCCACTACATGCTGATGATGCCGGCCATTATCTAACAAGACTTGAGGCAATTCTTAAATCCAGAGGCACTGAGCACCCAACTATTGCCAACACGCGGGTAATTATGGATCAAGCCCATATCAAGCAGTTGCTTGACGAACAAACCACGAAACAACCTGAAGATACTCCCAGCCCCGACATTGAAAAAACTTGGCTTGATCTGGTGGACGGCATAAAGCTGGACGACTGGATAGTGGAGAAGAGAAAGCAGGGCCACGTACGCATGCTCAACATGGCCTGGAAAAACACCGCCTCAACCAGATATGTGTTTGTAGACGGCGAAGGAAAAAAGCGACTGGATTCTGAGCACCACAGCCTAGCTAAAATGTTCAAACAGCAACAGTGTTCTCTATTGGAGGATGGCAATATTCCAATCGTAGAGCGCGCCGTTAACCGGCTCCTTAAAAACACCTTTGAACAGATAAAGAGTGAGAGTGATACAGATGAGCTTACCGGTCTGCTCGGACGCAAAGCATTCCAGAAAAAGATATCTGAACTTTTAGAAATCACAAATGAATTTGGAGGCCACCACATAATGCTAGAGCTAGACATTGATCAATTTGGAGCGATCAATGACCTTTGCGGAACAAAAGGGGGAGACAAACTATTACAGACCTTCTCCAATATTATCACCAACTACCTTCCTGAAAACGCTATTCTGGCCAGAACAGGTAATGATGAATTTGGAATCCTGCTCAATGACTGCTCAATGAGTGAGGGCTACCATATAGCCGAAACTCAGCGCAGAGCATTAGAAAACCTGAGATACACCTGGGATGGAACAACCGTCCCCGCAACCGCCAGTGTTGGTGTTGTGCACATTGATGTCGGCGTCAGATCAGCCGTAGAGGTCCTGAGCATGGCATCATCAGCACGCGAGTTAGCCTTTCAAGACGGAGGCAACTGTACCAAAATATATCAGCCAACAAATCAAGATATAGAAAAACAAAGAAAAATGTCGTTGCCAGCTCCAATAATTGAAAACGCATTAAAAAATAATCAACTTTCACTATTCGCCCAACCAATAATCTCCGTTTTCATGGGCGACGGTGATGAACACCACTATGAAATTCTATTACGCATAAAGAATGTCGATGGCACTTGGGAGGGACCCGAGGATTTTATCCAGGCAGCGGAGAAAAGCGATCGAATGCGAGCAGTAGATCGCTGGGTAATAAACCATATATTTACCTGGCTGGGGAACAATCATCAGGAGATTAATAATACGGGCATTAGCATAAACCTGTCGGCCCATACTCTGGACGACGATTCATTCTTTGCTTTCATCAGTGAACACTTAGACACATCCCCTTTTCCTTGTAATAAGATTACATTTGAAATAACAGAAACATCTCTTGTTAAGCATATTGATAAAGCCAAAATGTTGGTTGAGGATATTAAGCGCAAAGGGTGCAAGTTCAGTCTTGATGACTTTGGCACCGGTTACTCCTCTTACTCTTATCTGAAGGATTTTCCTGTTGACCATGTCAAGATCGACGGCAGTTTCATTAAGGATATCCTGACTGACAGTTCAAGCTATGCGATGGTTAAATCGATTACAGAGATCTCCCACCACATGGGGAAAAAGGTTGTAGCAGAATATGTAGAAAATGAGGCGGTAATGGTAGCATTGCGCGAACTGGAGGTGGATTTTGCGCAAGGGTATTATCTGGGTCAACCAGCGCCAATAAATAGCCTTCTTCAAACCATACTCTAAGGAGCCGGTGGATATAGACAAAAAAGGCGGCGCATATAGCGCCGCCCATACTATCTTCGAACTAAATTTCTAAAGTCAGATGTTGTAGCCGGTCTCTTCATGACAAACGATATCCAGCCCCTCGATCTCCTCATCCTCACCCACCCGCAATCCAACTAAAGCGCCAACCAGCTTCAAGATCACAAATGTAACCACGGCCGTAAAAAGCGCAATGGCCACCACACCGACAAACTGAACCCAGACCTGACCACCCATGGAATCGATACCATCCGCGAAGCCGTAGCCGCTGAATACGCCCAGTCCGGTAGCGGAAAAAACACCTGCCAACATGGTACCCAGTATGCCGCCCACACCATGCACCGGGAATACATCCAGGGAGTCATCAATCTTCAGTACCCGCTTGATGTACTGGGTGGCGGTAAAGCAGACGGCGCCAGCCAGCAGACCAATCACCAGCGCGCCACCAGGACCGACGAAACCGGACGCAGGAGTAATGGTGCCAAGGCCGGCCACCATGCCGGTAACAGCACCCAGAGCGCTGGGCTTTCCGAAACGTTTCCACTCTATAAACGTCCAGGTGATGGCGCCGGTGGCGGCTGAGATATGCGTCACCAGCATGGCCATGGCCGCATTGCCGTCGGCTGCCAGAGCGCTGCCACCATTAAAGCCAAACCAACCCACCCACAACATACCGGCGCCGGTTACCGTCATAGTTAAATTGTGTGGCGGCATGGCAGTAGTGGGAAATCCCTTACGTGGCCCCAGAACCACTGCGGCCACCAGAGCGGCAACACCAGCCGTTATATGGACCACGGTACCTCCCGCAAAGTCATACAGCCCCATGGAACCCAGCCAACCGCCGCCCCATACCCAGTGGGTAACAGGCGCATATACCAGAACCAGCCAGATGAGGCTGAACAACAACATGGCAGAGAACTTCATCCGCTCGGCAAAACCACCAACGATCAGCGCCGGTGTAATAATCGCAAAGGTCATCTGAAACATCATAAATAACGATTCGGGGATATCGCCAGCAAGGGTCTCGCGGCCGACTCCAGCCAACATCACCTTACTGAGATCACCGATCCAGGCATTACCCTCACCAAAGGCCAAACTGTAACCAAACATCAACCATACGATGGATGCCATTCCGGCAATGGCAAAACATTGCATCAAGACAGAGAGGACGTTTTTCGTCCTCACCAGACCACCGTAGAACAGCGCAAGACCCGGTAGAGTCATAAACAGCACCAAGGCTGTAGAGGTAAGAATCCAGGCCGTGTTAGCACCGTTCAGGCTGGCTTCTTCTGCCATAGCAATCCCCGGAAACAGCAGCAACATGGCTATCAGAAACAGAAAGTTTTTCATTCTAAATATCTCCCGAACACAATAAACGGCAACGCACTCGCACGGCGTAGCAACAACTAAACTCACCCGGCCAGCGCCCTGTTATCAGGCGCTAATGATTGCCAGAGGCCAAAACTCATGGATAACAAGCACTATTCATGCCTCTTAATAACAAGCCATTAATCATATAGTTAGACATACTGATAACCATTTTGGGCGGGTGCGCGCACTATTACGGTGCTTTTCTGCTCGAATAGGGCACTGGATTTGGGCAAAAAAAAACCGGCACCATACAAGATGGTGCCGGAACAAGCAGACTAGATGTCTGAAGAGGGAGTCTGAACAAAAAACAACTTTGTTCGGTGCAAATGACATTTCTGTCAATCGCTAGCAAGTACGACATGGAGACCCAATGGAAGTTCATTTGCGGAGGTAAAAAACAAAAAAACCCGCCTTTAACATCCAAAGGCAGGGTTATGTTTGGTGGTACGGGTGCTATTGAATAGCATCATTATCCTATTGTTAATAAGATCATTTTCCAGACATTAGTAAATTGGTTACCGTCACACCACCGGTACTGCCACCCTATTTCCGTCTACCATAGTGCCACCTTAGATTCACTTTTCAAGTTCCCCCAACCGACTCACCACCAAGTCACCAGAGAGCCACATCCACGCTCATTACTGTGACTGCCGCTACCTTGATCCTGTAGTGCCTACCCCGAGCACTAAGTGGTAGCTATATACTGTCTCCACCCTGCCCCCCCGGCAAGAGCAACAAAATACCCCGTATAAGTTTACAATAAACCCAGTAATTGTTTACAATCACAGGCGCAAAAGTTTACAATAAATCAAAATGAGCTGATAAAAGTTTCCAATGGCAAGACGCGCTACAGAAAAAACGAAGATAATCAGGGGCTTCTTAGTCGATACAGTGCGTGTCGGCAGACAAGATATTGTTTCATATGCATCTGAAGCCTTCGGTATATCTAGGCAGTCAATCAACAAGCACCTCGCTGCCCTAGTTAAAGAAGGCCGGCTGATTGCTAGCGGTCAAACGAAAGCCAGGGTATATGCGCTTGGCCCTAATAGATACCACTCTGCACAGTACTCACTCGAAGGCCTTGATGAGCACATGGTTCACCGCAGAGACTTCGCGTTCATCTTTGATGGCCTCCCCGATACTGTGGCCGAGATCTGCCATTATGGTTTTACCGAAATGCTCAACAACGCAATAGATCACTCAGATGGTAAGCATGTAACCGTCCATGCTTGGCGCGATAAAAAAGGAGTCGGTATTCAAATCACGGACAATGGAGAAGGTATTTTTAAGCGCATCGCTCGACTACTTGGCCTACCTGACCCAAGAGAGTCAATACTCGAGTTGAGTAAAGGCAAACTAACCACTGATCCAGACAACCACACTGGAGAAGGCATCTTCTTCACCAGCAGAGCATTCGATCATTACCATATCGATTCTGGTGACTTGTGTTTTACTCACAACGATCAGATCCCAGATGATTATCTTCTGCATAACAACTACGATAAGGAAGGGACGACTGTGCATATGGAGATTGCCATGGACAGCACCAGGGATCTCGGTGTTATATTCGATGAATATAGTGGCGGACCTGAAGAGTACAGGTTTGAGAGAACCGTAGTGCCTGTTCGCTTGGCTCTTTACGAGGGCGAGAGCCTAGTATCACGATCCCAGGCAAAGCGCATTCTGAATCGAGTTGAGCGCTTCCGCCATGTAATACTTGACTTTGAAGGCGTGGACAAGATTGGCCAAGGATTCGCTGATGAAGTGTTTCGAGTATTCAATAACAGTCACCCTGATGTTGAACTGATACCGGTCAACACGTCAGCCCTAGTTGATCGCATGGTTGCCAGGGCTCGATCAACTGAATAGCGACCCAGGATCGATAGGGTCGATTGATTTGTATATCGATCCGCCCTACAACACCAAATCTGCATTTGAACTCTACGATGACATTCTGGAGCATAGAGCATAGTAAATGGCTCTCCATGATGAATCCACGTTTGGAACTGTTGCATTGTACTCAGCCAAGCGGCCTAAAGAGATTGCCAGTAGTAAAGAAACGCAGTTAGAAGGCACTTTTTCTGGGATTAAGATAGATCTTGCTGGACGATGAGGCGACAAAAAAGCCCGCTGTTATGCGGGCTTTGCTGAATCTTGAATTGGTGGCTACGGGTGGAATTGAACCACCGACCTACGGGTTATGAGTCCGTCGCTCTAACCGACTGAGCTACGTAGCCATGAAGCCGCGGAAATATACCTATTACCCGCGATAGTGTCAACCTGACGCCCTCCCGCTGGGGTGGGTCTTTTCCGTTAAATTAGCGGCAATGGCATCAGACGTTGAAACGAAAGTGGACCACGTCTCCATCTTGTACGATGTAATCTTTGCCTTCCACCCGAAGCTTGCCCGCCTCTTTTGCACCCTGCTCTCCACCGTAGCCGACAAAATCGTCGTAGGCTACTACCTCGGCACGGATAAACCCGCGCTCAAAGTCTGTGTGGATAACCCCTGCGGCCTGTGGTGCGGTGGCCCCGGCAGGAATGGTCCAGGCCCTGACCTCTTTCACCCCAGCGGTAAAATAGGTTTCCAGGCCCAATAATGTGTAACCAGCGCGCACTACCCGGTTCAAGCCTGGTTCTTTCAACCCCAGATCAGCCAGAAATTCATTCTTTTCTTCGTCTTCCAGTTCTACGATCTCAGCCTCGATAGAGGCGCAGACTGCGACGGCCTCTGCCCCCTCCTCCTGCGCAAGCTTCTGCACTGACTCAAGGGCCGGGTTGTTGCTAAACCCGTCCTCGGCAACGTTGGCAATGTACATTGTTGGCTTGGCCGTGAGCAGGAATAGGTCCCGCATCTCGATCAGCTCGTCCTCGGTGGCCTGTAACGTCCGAACCGGCTTACCGGCATCCAGATGGTCGCGCACCCGCTCAAGCAGCGTCTTGCGCGCGAGGATCTTCTTGTCACCGGTTCTAGCTTGACGTGCAGCCCTATCCAGGGCCTTCTCTACCGATTCCAGATCCGCCAGGGCCAGTTCTGTATTTACAACGTCGATATCGGCAATGGGATCTACCCGTCCGGAGACGTGCACTACATCATCGTCTTCAAAGCAGCGCACCACATGGGCAATGGCATCGGTTTCGCGAATATTCGCCAAGAATTTATTTCCCAGGCCCTCACCCTTGGAGGCACCGGCTACCAGCCCGGCGATATCCACAAACTGCATGGTTGTGGGGAGAACCCTCTGGGGCTTTACGATCTCGGCCAGAGCATCCAGCCTGGAATCTGACAGGAGCACCACTCCCACATTGGGGTCAATGGTGCAGAACGGATAGTTTTCAGCCGCGATGGCGGCCTGAGTCAGCGCATTAAAAAGGGTGGATTTGCCCACGTTCGGCAATCCGACGATTCCGCATTTGAAGCCCATAACGATTAACCTGGAAAGAAAAGCGGCAAGGATAGGATAATTACGGGATGGATACCAGTGGTTACGCCTGAATAATCAGCTCAAACAATGTTAAACAGTTTATCAAAATTGACGATGTTGAGGATCTCGCGTACTGACTCATTGGCATTTATCATGGTCACATTCCCCTCTCCTTTTGCAGAATGTTCACGCAATTGCAGTAGCATATGCGGTTTCGCTAAGATCAATCACAAACCTCTTCCCACCCTTTAGGTATTATTTATGCTCCTGCATAAAGGGGGGATGACCTGAACAATCGAAGCGCCCTGAAATATGTATAGCTACTTCCTGCTTATCATCTGATTCGGTAATCATTAATCGTCATTGCATTTCCTTGCACACTGAGCAATAGCCCCGAGAACTATTCTTTGACACTACTCCGATATATCGAATAGTTTTTCGAAACCAGACGCATTAAAGATACGCCTTATGTCCGCCCCACAACCAGTAACGGACAGATTAGATTCATCGCCTCCGGCATACTCTCTCAAGATCAACAACATCCCTAAGCCCTCGCTATTAAGATGCTTTGCATCACTGAGGTCGATAATCAGATTAACCAGATTCAGATCTATACCTGAGTAGGCCTGGCGAAACTGATCTAGAGTGGAAAAATCGAAATCCCCGGATATTCTGATCGTTACCTCTTTTTCATCCCGATCATGCTCTTTTGTTATAGTCACAGCCTTACCTCTCTACCACTCAAAACCTCTTCAAGATAGTCCAGATGCCTCTTTGAGGATTCGGTTAACTGTCTGACGATATCTTCAAACTGAAGCGACCTAACAGCATCTGTGACCATATGGTTTATGCGTTGCTTACTATTAGAGTCATCCTTAAGGTTTCCTCCGACCACATCATTGATGTCGCCCATGAAGACCCACTGACATAAGCGGCCGCAAGCACCAGCGCACCTGCCACAACAATAATCCTCAATTCCCGCCAAATCGGTCCAATCATAAACCTGTTTCCACTTTGCCCATGGAACCTTTATCGGCCTTACAAAAAATATCTTGATAGCTGCTATGGGGATACGGCAGAACTGAATTCACCGAACCGTTCTATCAAACGTTTGGAGATCGTTTGCAAAGGATGTACTTCATGAACAAAGCCGCGTTTCACTGCCTCACCTGGCATACCCCAAACCACACTGGTCTTCTCATCCTGCGCCATGGTAAACGCGCCTGATTGTTGCATTTCCCCCAGGCCCACAGCCCCATCCCGCCCCATCCCAGTCAGTATGATCCCGATTGCATTAGAGCCAACATTTGCTGCCAATGAGTGAAACATTACGTCGACAGATGGCTTGTGGCGATTAACCCGGTCTCCATCATCCAGTCGGCATATATACCGAGCACCATCTTTTTTAACCATAAGATGCTTGTTACCTGGAGCCACATATACGTGGCCTCTGATAATCTGTTGACCGTCCTCCGCCACTAAAACGGTTAGCTGACTCCGCCTGTCGAGGTGTTGCGCAAAGGATCTACTGAAGATCTCCGGCAAATGTTGGGTAATGACGATACCAGGCATATCCTGCGGCAGAAATTCAAGTAATTCTGCTATCGCCTCAGTACCACCGGTTGAAGCACCAATACCTATAACTTCATCATTAGTCTGAGGCTGTTGTTTTGCTTTCGCCCGCATCAACACAGCATCAGCCGTGTATGCTTCCATTAGATCCTTGCTACCTCTACTCCTATCATCCTGAGTTCTTACCCTCGCCTCTGCGGCCATCTTCACCTTAGCTACAATTTCCTCTGCGTACTCCTGAAGCGCGTTCGCAATGTCTTGCTTTGGTTTAAAGATATAATCAACCGCACCCAGCTCAAGTGCTCTTAGAGTGATGTCCGCACCATTTTTCGTCAGCGAAGAGACCATCACTACCGGCATAGGTCGCAAACGCATCAGGTTCTCCAGAAAGGTAATGCCATCCATGCGTGGCATCTCTACATCTAGAGTAAGTACATCTGGGTTTAGTTTTTTTATTTTACTCCGCGCAATGTATGGATCTGCCGCAGCGCCAACCACCTCAATCCCTGAATCACTATCAAGGATATCTGTCAGCAGCATTCGCACCAAGGCAGAGTCATCTATGATCAACACACGAATAGGCATATCTTAATAACAGCTCTATGTTAATAAGGTTTAAAGCAGTTCTATATCACCAGAGAACGGCTTATGTTCAATATCACTGCGATACCGATTCTCACGTTCAATAATGATGTTATTGCGGACCTGTTTAAGCTTCTTTACCAGCACTCTTCCGGTTGCAGGATAGTAAACAATCTTGCGCGGATAGATGCTGCCAACATCTTCTCCTGCCAAGCGTAATCCTTCATTCTCCAGGTATACACGAACAAACTTAATATTCATCTCTCCAATATGGGGCATTGTAGAGATGATACGACCTCCACCAAACATCTTTACCTCAATGTTCTTTTTCGTGCCGCCATTCTTGAGTATTTCATTAAGCATATGCCCCATGGCAAAATTGCCATATCTGTTTGCCGTACTAACCAAGTCATTATCTCCACCCCAGCCTTGGCCATCTGAAATCGGCAACATGAAGTGGTTCATCCCTCCTACTCCTGCAATCAGGTCATACATACAGACAGAGACACACGAGCCAAGTACGGTGGTAATAATCTCATTGTTTTTAGTCACATAGTATTCGCCCGGCAATATCTTGGCCGCAGGAATCTTTCTGCGAGGATCCCAATAATGTTTTATTGCCTCAAACCCTGGCAGGGGTTTTGGCAGCTCTGGCACCGCTGTTAAAAACATGTCCCTCTCATTTTATTTTTCGGTAGATGGTATTTCCGACCAATTCAAACCGATCACTCACGCGAAATATGGATTCCGAATGCCCGATAAAAAGATAACCTCCCAACTTTAAATTTTCCGCAATCCGATCAATCAGGATTCTCTTGAAATGTTTGTCAAAATAGATGATTACGTTGCGGCAAAAGACTACGTCTACAGCTTGTGGCAACGACCACGAGGAATTTAGATTCAGTTGTGCAAACTCAATCAGTTTATGCACTTCTGGCTTGATACGAGCCTTACCTACCCGCCCCCCTTTACCTTTCAAAAACCAGCGCTTTAGACGTTGTCTCGGTATATTCTCAAGCCGATCCATGCCATACACGCCTTCTGCTGCATGATTTAACACATTTGAATCTATGTCGGTCGCCAGTATTTCAATATCCCAGCCTTCAGCCCCAAGCGCAGACTCACAAACACTCATGGCAATTGAGTATGGCTCCTCTCCCGTTGAGCATCCTGCAGACCAGATGCGTAGCTTGCGCCCAGTTGTCTCGCTATCAATCAACTCAGGAATTAATGTCTCTGACAGAAACTCAAAGTGATGATTCTCTCGAAAGAAGGAGGTTAGGTTTGTAGTAATTGCATTTACTAACTCGACGACCTCTACGCCACCTTTTTCGCTTTTTAGCAAATCACAATATTGTGCGAAATCTTTCAGGCCAAGCACGCGAAGCCTACGCACCAGCCGCGAATAGAACATGTCAATCTTCTTATCCGCCACCACAATTCTGGTACGCCCATTCACTATGTTGCGAAGATAATCGAAATCTTCATAGGTAAATGGGAATTCCCTGTCTATTGCCTTATCTATTTGAGTTGAGGGCAGCGTATTCATATTCAGCCTGCGGTTGCATCCAGACACAGTACCCCGGAAAGACCTAGCTGTGCGGCAGCGTCACGCAGGGTTTCTGAGTTACCCTTCCAGGCCACATCTATGCCCTTCGTGCCAGCTTCCTTTATTAATGCCGCGAGAAGCTGAAGCCCTGTTCCGTCGATTTGGTCGATCTTGCTGCCATCCAGTATGATCTTCTCCGCACCGTCAAATATGGGGACGATCTTTTGATGCCACTCCAGCACGTTGGATATAACAAGAGAATCCCCAAGATCTAAAACACCAAGGTCTGTTGCAACAGATTCCAGTTTAGCCTCCACGGTTTTTTTTCGCGGGGTCCGCTTGGCAGCTGGCGTACGCTTTCGAGTAGTTCCAGTAGTGGTCTTGTTTACAGTCTTGCGTCCGGTAACCATTGCATCGCTCTCTCTAATCGGTCTCTTCATTACTCAATGACGCCAGCTCATCCGGATCCAGCAGATTGTCTACGTCTAATAGCAGGACCACACGATCCTCTATTGAGACCATTCCAAATAAATATTTGGTATCAATCTTTTTCCCGAGGGATGGAGTCGCTTTGATGTCATCTGTTTGTATATCCAGCACATCGGATACGGCGTCAACCACAATCCCGGTCATGTAGGGCTTACCCTTCAGCTGTATGCTGAGGATTATGGTAACTGTGGTATCTGTGTATTCCGCTTTACCCAGTTTAAAACGTAGACGCATATCAATAATCGGCATAATAGTTCCACGCAGATCCAATACCCCCTTCACATAATCCGGGGTGTCGGGTAAGGGCCGTACATTTTCCCAACCCCTTATCTCCTGAACCTTGAGTATGTCTATGCCGTAATCCTCATCTCCTATAGTAAAGCTTAGATATTGCCCACCCATGCTGGCAACCTCTCCTGTCCTTGTGTTGTCTGTTGGCGAAGATGAGGACATGTTAGAACTCCTCCCACTCATCTTTTTCATCGATATACTGCCGAGATATTACGCCTTTATCGATGTGTTGATGTTGACGCTTCGGGTCGTCTTTAACTGGCTGTTGCGTTGCATCATCTTCAGTAGAAACCGGTTGAGGTTGAAATACAGGCATGGTCACAGGTTCCTGTTTATCTAGCTCCACCTGCTTACGATTAACCTTGAAGAACTGCATCAGACCCTCTAGCTCCTTGGCTCGGTCATGCATAGCACCTGAGGCAATAGACGTCTTTTCGGCCAAGACTGCATTGTGTTGCACCATCTCATCCATGCTGTTAATTGCTCTGTTTACCTGATCTATATCTATGGTTTGCTTGGCGCTTTCCGCATCAATCTCAGAGATAATTTCTCCAACCTTTTTCACACCATCCATGATCTCGTCCAGTGTTTCGCCAGACTCGTTTACCAGAGCGGTCCCAGCCTGTACTTTTTTCAGACTATCCTGAATCAGCTCCTTGATCTCTTTTGCCGCAGTTGCACTGCGCCCAGCAAGATTTCTTACTTCAGTCGCCACTACGGCAAAACCTCGTCCCTGCTCACCCGCACGCGCCGCTTCTACCGATGCATTCAACGCCAACAAATTTGTCTGGAACGCAATTTCATCAATTACACCGATAATCTCAGCTATCTGGTTGCTGGAACCGTTGATCTCACCCATAGCTTGCACTGCACGACTAACCACATCTCCACCGTGCTCGGCCGACTGCCTTGCACTTGCTGCAAGATTATTGGCTTGCTTGGCATTATTTGCATTGTTTTTCACGGTGCCGATAAGTTGGTCCATGCTGGCTGCGGTCTCCTGCAAATTGCTGGACTGTTTCTCAGTACGCGACAATAGATTGTTGTTTCCGGCATAGATCTCACTTGCCGAGCGGGATATAAAATCCGCCACTTGTTGCACTGGGATCACAGTGGCCTCAAGCCGGTTGATTGTTGTATTTACATGGCCCTGCAACAGGGCGTACTCGCCCTTATAGTCACCCACCATGGTATATCTAAGCTCACCCTCTGACAGAGCATGTAGCACTTCTCCAGCATTCTTCACCGGATCAACAGCCGCCTCAAGCACGCCGTTGAGACCATCGATCAATTCCCGCCATCCGCCTCCATATTTACTGAGATCACCGCGGACCTCCAGATCTCCATTACGCGCGGCCTCCATCATCAAATGTGACTCTTCCAGCAGATTGTTGATTGTGTTGATGCTGCGGTTAAAACTTTCCTTCACATCATTGAAGTCACCCTGGTACTCCTTCTCGACCAAAGGCGGTATGTCACCACGACTAATGCGGTCGAGGTAGTTTGCATTGACTTTGAATGGCTGAACAAATGCCTTAATCATTGCATCGACGCCATCGATAAACTCAGCCCAACTACCTTCTAATCCATCATTGTGGCATTGGATATCTAACTGACCACTCCTGGCATCATCAGCCAATTTGGTTATCTGCATCTGTAGCTTGTTCATCACCGCAATCGTGTCTCGGCATGAATCTGCTAAGGCACCCAGCTCATCCTGCGAATCTATCCCTTGCAACTCTTCATCTGCCGCTATATCACCTGCGGCAATTCTCCTGCTTGCATCAACAACCCGTGACAATGGCCTGGTTATGCTTGACCCAATAAAATAACAGAACCAAATCACCACCGGCAAAACAATCGCGAGCATGCTCCATTCGGCTCTGATCATAGAGTCGATGTTTTGTGCAGATGCATCCAGCTGCTGAAGGGCAACCACTGTATAGATAACCACTGTCACAAGGGCGGCACCAAACATCAGCGTGATAGCTAGCAACTTATTTTTTACGGTTAGATTTGTAAGTAACCCTTTCATATGACGATAACCTTCCGCTGTATTTTTCCGTTAACCAACATTAAAGGATCTCCATCTCAGCAACTTCCTTTCTCTGCTGCTCTGGTGGCTGGAGCATGTCTACCTGCAATAAGGTAACCAGCTTTTCTCCTACTGTGGTGATACCGCTGATAAACCTGGCGTCCATCTTGCAGCCAAAATCCGGTGCCCCTTTTATCTCCTCCTGGTTTGTCAACAACACGTCTGACACCTCATCCACTACGACACCTATATTGCGTTCCCCGGTGTTGCCCATCGCCTTCAGTATTATTACTACAGTCTCCTCTTCGTATTTACGAAACTCCATACCGATGCGTAATCTAAGATCATACACAGGCACAATTAGCCCACGTAGATTTAGCACTCCCATCACATATTCAGCCGCATTGGGAATGCGTGTCACATCCTCCCAGGCCCTGATCGCCTGGACCTTGAGGATATCTACACCGAAACACTCAACACCAATGCAAAAGGTCAGGTACTCAAGGTTATCAACCCTGTCCTCTTCAGTGCGGCCTGTATTGGATTCATGCACTTCAACCATGATCCACAGCTCCGCCTTCAAAATCTTTCATCAATGATTCTTCGCTATCGATGTTCTCTACACGTCCCTGGGCCAAACGGAATAGCCCAAGCACATCGAGGATCAATGCAACCGAACCATCCCCCAGGATAGTGGCCCCGGAAATGCCGTCTACCTGCTGATAGTTATCCTCCAGAGACTTGACCACAACCTGTTGTTGGCCAACAAGATCATCCACTAACAGTCCGTAGCGCCGCCCATCCCCTTCAACCACCACCAGCAAACCGTCACAAAGATCAGTGGCCTTTGCATCCTTGATACCGAATATCTCGTGCAGTCTAATTATTGAAATGTATTCATCACGCAACTTCACGGTCTCACCACGCCCGGCCACCATATTTATCATGTTGGGTCGTACCTGGAGTGATTCAATTATCGAGACGAGAGGCATGATGTAGGTGTCACTGCCAGCACTGATTATCTGTCCCTCCAGTATGGCCAAGGTCAACGGCAGCCTTATGGTAAAACTTGTACCAACACCCTCTTCCGAATCTATCTCAATACCACCACCCAGATCATGGATGTTGCTTCGCACTACATCCATACCGACTCCGCGTCCGGACAGATCACTCACCCCTTCGGCGGTGGAAAATCCAGGCTTGAAGATAAGCTCATATATCTGCTTATCGCTCAGCTCATCGTCTTCTTCTATGATTCCCTGTTCGACTGCCTTTTCAAAAATCCTCTCTTTCGGCAAACCGAAACCATCATCCTTGATTTCAATCATGATGTTCCCGCCCTGGTGATAGGCATTGAGTTGGATGGTTCCAGTCTCCGGTTTGTTGGCTGCCAGACGTTGCTCTGGTAATTCTATACCGTGATCCAGACTGTTTCTTACCAGATGGACCAGTGGGTCTCCGATCTTCTCAATTACGGTTTTGTCCACCTCGGTAGCTTCACCGGACATCTGTAATTCAATCTTCTTACCCAGTCTTGCGCTTATGTCATGTACCATCCTGGGGAAGCGGTTGAAGGTAAAACTGATCGGCAACATCCGAATCAGCATCACGCTTTCCTGCAACTCACGAGTTTGGCGCTCCAACTGTTCAAGACCATCCCTGAGACGATCCAATCGGTCCAGGGTAAAGCCCTCGCCCATCATACTGAGCATGGACTGGGTGATTACCAGCTCACCAACCATGTTGATCAGGGAGTCTACTTTTTCGATATCGACCCGAATTGAACTTGAGCCAGCGGCAGGCTCCACGGAACGACGATCATTTGTTCTCCGATCCAACGGGGTGCGTCTATCAGACTTGCGCCGAGGATCTTCTCGACGTTCAACCTGCGGTTCTTCAACCTCTGTTTTCACTTCTACCTGGACGCTCTTCTCATCCACACTCTGCGTCTTTGCAAAGACTGGCAGAATAATCAGTTCACAGTCATCCTCAACCCAGCAAAAGACCTCATCTATCACCGCGCGCGGCACATCACCCTTCAGGTGTAGATCCCATGACAGATAGCAGCTCTCCGGTTCCAGTCCAGAGAATTTTGGAAGTGCAGATATATCGGCATCCACCTGCAACTCACCCAATCCAGTCAGTTCCCGAATGATGCGCAATGGATCATTGCCGGCTCGGGTCAGGTGCGGAAGTGGGCGAAATATTATGCGCCATCCAACGGTGACTGGATCTGGCGATATTGACTCTGTTGGCTGTGGTTGAATAACCGGTGCTTGTTGCTGCTTAACTTCGATCTTTTCCTCGGCCTTATCCTCGATAAGAATATCCTGCAACTCATCACGTTTTTCTTTGATCAGTATCTCATCTACCCCATGCCCATCCTTGGCTGCGATCAGCATGTTACGGATAATATCCACTGATCCCAGCAATGCGCTCACGGCCTCCTGGGTTAAGCAACGTCTACCTTCGCGCATTTCATCCAGTATGGTCTCAACCACGTGGGTAAAGTCAGCGATATTGGTAAAACCAAATGTCCCACTACCACCTTTGATTGAGTGCGCAGCCCTAAATATGGCGTTTATCTCTTCTTGGTCTACAACTCCATTGTCCATATTGAGCAGGCCAGATTCCATGGTGTCCAGTCCCTCGAAACTCTCTTCGAAGAACACCTGATGGAATTGCGCCATATCAATAGCCATTCACTCTCCCTCTCAGATAAACCACCCCGCCGCAAGCGGACGGGGGTATTAACATCATCACGTCATCCCGGCGAAGGCCGGGATCCATATCCACCAATGGTGGTCACTTCTCTGGATTTCATCCTTAGATCCGTAAACGGTGCATCCATGCACCACTTCTCCGGCCTTCGCCGGAATGACAACATTCGCAGCAAGCTGCGGGGAATTGAACCCTCAGAGATTAAACTGTAATTCTAACCAGACTATTTGGCATCTAACCCAGAATTTTCCTTATTGTGTCAAGCAAGTTCTCAGGATCGAATGGCTTAACAATCCAGCCAGTCGCACCCGCAGCCTTACCCGCCTGCTTTTTATCTGCACTGGACTCTGTCGTCAGCATTAAGATTGGAGAGAATTTATAATCCGGCATGTTGCGCAACTCTTTGATCAGCGTAACGCCATCCATATTCGGCATATTTACATCCGTTACCACGAGATCGAATGAGCGCGTTTTTGCTATTTCCAACGCTTTGACGCCATCCTCCGCCTCAACCACCTCGTACCCAGCCCCTTTCAGGGTAAAGGAAATTATCTGTCGCATTGAGGTTGAATCGTCTACTGAAAGAATACTTGCCATTATTAACCCCCGGGGACCAGCGCAATACAACTGATACCTAAAATAATATTTAAGGAATCTCTGATAAATTAAGAGATTCCCGCAGCACAGGGATGTGCTGCCATTATCAATCACGATAAGTGATTTCCGTGGTCTGAAAATTACAGGGTGGAATTATTCAGACCTTTCTTAATGTTTACCTGCTGTTACAACACACATATAACAGGACATAACCACCCGATGCCGGAATACCGACAACCATCTATAAGAGGTTGGAATGCCGGATTAAAGGCGCCTTTATGTAGCTTGTAGCGACCTGGGGGGGGCAATCTTTAGGAAAATAATGATTTTCTTTCCTGCAAATTGTGCTGATAAATCAGCTTGCTATGCCCGAGGACTCGGGCGTATTGATTTAGGCTATGGCCAGGGGAATAACTAAAGCGTGTTTGCTTTAAAGGTGTTGCATTGGGAGATGTCGCCCTTCTCCAGCCCCACGCTAAACCAATGCACCCGCTGTTTTGAGGTACCGTGGGTGAAGGAGTCAGGGGAGACATAACCGCGAGACTGTTGTTGCAGGTGATCGTCACCGATGGCGCTGGCTGCGGTCAGGGCCTCTTCCACATCCCCCTGTTCAATAAACTGCTTGGCCCGTTCCGTATGGTTGGCCCAGATACCGGCAAAACAATCTGCCTTTCCACCGCATAGCTATCTCCGGTTTTACCAATCTGGTAACTTGCAACTACTCAATCAGCTCTAGCACCCGCTCCCAAGGGAATGCCGGGCCTGGGTCCGGCTTGGTCTTGATCCGGCGTCCGGCGCACTCAAAATAGCGCTCATCCACCGAGGCATGGCCAACGATACCACTTTTGGGGATTCCCCATCTCTTGGTGATTGAGCGCAGTGCTGCAACCAACATCCCAAGCTGCTGCTCCGTGTAGACATCTACCCCATCACCCCGATTCACCAGCTCAATTCCAATGGAGTCTGTGTTGTTACCCTTGGCATGGTTTGCTATCTGATTCTCCGGCACACCCGCCTCGACCTGGCCCGATTTATCTATCACATAGTGAATCCCAAGGACCCTATGCCTGTTGAAAAATTCTATCCAACGCTTCGCATCGCCATCTGCTGCAGAATATACCACCGTCCCATTCCTACAGCTCGGACCGCCAATGGAGTGAATAATTACCCTGTTGACCGTTGTCCTACTTTTTCCAGAGGTCTTTGCATCAGATAGATTCGGCACTGCCAGAGCCAAACTGGCCAGCAGAACAGAGATCAGCAGAAGAGTGTTGCTACACATAACCGTCATACTTACCTGTCAGCGCATTTAATACAGAGGGTGTTGGTTGGGTCGATATGCAACCTGCGTACATCTATCTCTTCCCCGCAGCGCAGGCAGTAACCATAATCATCTGCATCGATTCGACCAAAAGCACTTTCGATCTTCACCAGCTGTTGCTGACGCCGTCTGGAAGACTCTAGCGCCATCTGCTGCATCTGCATAGCATCCATCCGGGAAAGCCGACCAACCTTAGTCTGATCCAGCTCCACCGTATCACTGGCATGTTTGAACTCCGTCTCTTGTCCCTGAAGATCAGATTTCAAATCAACCAACTGCTGGATAAACTGATCAAGTTCCAATTTGTTCATAGCGATTCAACCATAAGATTATTGCTCAGAGTCTGATGGACTGTCTTCCTTATCTTTCTCGAGCCACTGGGAAAACTTTGCTGGTAGTGGGATGCGATCTCCATCCAGATTCCATCCGTTTTCTGTTGCCATCTCTTGCATAGTTTCAACGCGTTTTTTATCCAACGGATGCGAACTGAAGATGGCCATAGGTTCGCTCACGCCATGTTTTTCTCTAATATCACCAAGCAGGCTAAACAGATCAGTCGAGCCACCAATATGTCCATATAGATCCGCTACCACTGCAACCGCCTGTGCATCGGCTTCTTCCTCCATCTCGCGTGAAAAGTGCAGCATGGTAAAAATGCCTGCATTTCCCAAAACACTCGCATCTGTGTTGCCCAACAGGATCCCCAGGCCAGCCTGAATACTAACCGATCTACCGAAACTAACTATTGGATCGCGATGTTGTATGTGGGTCATCTCATGGGCGATAAGCATAGCCAATGCATCTTCGCTTGGCAGTAGCTCGAGCAATCCCTTGAACAGAATTATATTGCCACCCAAAGTAGCAAAGGCATTGATGGTTTCATCCGACGAATAGTTCAGGGTGATCTTGAACCCATCCTCAAGCTTCATGGATTTTGCTACACGGCTGGTAACAGATTCCAGGTATTGTTCAAGTTCGCTCTTTTCCTTACTCTCCTGAGTAAAACCCTGGGTCCACTCCTGTTCCATCTCAAAAGGGATCAGACGCGCAAGGGTAGCGCCAAAGTAGCTCAGCAACACCGCAACCAACAGCAGGGCCACCAGGGCACCCGTGGTTAGGATAATAAACTCCTTCAACGGGTGCTCTTTGGATGTATTGATCCCCTCTGGAATCTTGGGATTGCTATAACGCATAAACTTCAGGAAATTTTTTGTGGGATAAGCGCAGTACCGTAGGCCAGAATCTCTACGGATCCAATCGTGTTCTTGACACCCTTGGAGATAGAGGCGGTCTCATACTTAACATTGAATACCATCTTGGCATTTTTTTCCCGCGCCTGTTCCTTCATCCGCAACAGAGCCTCTCTGCGCGCCCTATCCAACAGGGTCTCAAAGAGGTCATCCGACCACCAAATAGGTTACGTAGCGTTGCCAGAAACCGTTTAAAGTAATCGACAGAGATTACCACGCTGCCCATAACCAATTCCTGATCATACACCTTACCGACCGGAGGAAAGCGACTGGCAATCGCAGGCAATGCGTTCAATTCTTCTTCCCGCCGCAGGATACTTTGATAGTGTTTAGTCTCGGCCCACCGACCAAATCCATAGCCCAGCGCCAGCAAAACAATAAAGATCAGAAGATCATACATGGCTTACTCCAACACTACAGCGGTGCCATAGACATAAATCTCCGCCGCTCCCTGTGCAATACTGGATGTGGAAAATCTGACATTGAGGATGGCATTTGCCCCCACAGAAATTGCCTGCTCTGTAAGCCGATCCATTGCCTCTTCGCGTGACTCCTGCAACAGCTCGGTGTAGCCCTTCAGCTCACCACCAAATATGTTCTTAAGACCCGCCATTATATCTCTGCCCACATGTTTTGCCCGCACAGAACTCCCTTGAACCAGCCCCAGGTGTTCGGCAACTTTTTTACCCGGAATAATCTCCAGATTAGAAATTAGCATTGGAATTTGTCTCCTTACTTAGATGGAATACCCGGACGGGTAGTGATGGGGTATTTAAAGTGCTTGGACCCCGTATTATTATTTGTAACCCTTGGTAAGCTAGAGGTTATCAGAGAATTAATGTTCGAGAAACCTATCGTGACAAATGACCTGTTACAGATCATTTGTCACGACACGACCTTGGAATAATTGAAACTAATCTACAAAGATGATCAACGCCCTAGCCTATCCCTCCCGAGGATGGGGGGGCAGGCAAAGTTCAGTGAGGACGGCCACCAGGCCGCTGATTTGGAATGACTCTGTGTCTGGTTTCTTTACACCTAAGGTCGATAACGAGAAGGAGTGATCTTTAACTAATCGTTTTATATCACTTATTTTATATAGGCACATGAATTGCGAGTTGATTATGAAGGAATTTAAATCCATGGGGGGATGCCCTCTCCTCAAAGGAACGCATCCTATGATTAATCTAAATGAGAATTGTTGCAGATGCGGCATATCACAATATCAGCGCATGCTTGACGCTTAACTGTTAGGCGCGTTAGACACACCTAATTTTGGAGAATTGCGATGAACACCAAGTTCAGAATTTCAGCTTCAACGTTTGCAATTGCCTTGATGGTGTTGGTAGGCCCAGTAAGCGCCAACTATATCACTGGCTCAGAAAACGTCAGTGGCAGCCGCGTCACACCACAGTATGGAGACGCTACATTATTAGACAACGCAGGCAATCCGGGGCCGTTTGGGCCGTATGGATGGAATTTCAGCTACACGCGCAGCTTTGACGGTACCAAACTTACCAAGGATGTGGAGATCAATTTCACGTTTGATGCGGGATTGGGTTACACCAATACCCAGAAAACAGCGTATAAGAACACCATCGAAACGAACATTGAAGGGATATGGAATAACAAATTTGAGATCAAGGACACTGCTAACGGTAAGAAATTTCCTATTACCGTCGATGTTACGACAGGCGGCCCCTTCAACCAGACCGTCCAAGTACACGCTGGCTCAGGACGGGCCGATATGCTCAACTGGTTTGTTAACGACGGCGCAGCAGTAAATGCGCACGAATTCGGGCATATGCTTGGATTGTTTGATGAATATATCGGCGGTGCGATAGATCAATATCCAAACCCGACATTATCGAACGATGGACTAATGGGATTGGGGGCGCTGAACCCCAATCCAGTCATGTATTCTCGCTACTACCAACAATATTTGGATTATATGAATGTCCTTAATCCCAGACAATCATTCGCATTGGTTCCCGAACCCTCAGTATGGGCATTGCTGTGCTTGGGCATGGCTCTGATGCTTATGATGACTGGACGCGTGCGCAATGCGTAGTTGGGCCATTGCCATAACGTGGCTTGCGGCCTGTCTTATATTGCTTCCATTGCAGGCCGGAAGTTTGCAATCTGAAACTAGCCAGCCCGATAAGCGCGTGAACTTGAACAGCATAGTCATGGTAATACTGAAGGACGTACAGCCTCTTTACGGCGGACAAAACTTATACCTGTCTCGTAACGGAACCGGTTTTTGCCAGCTTGTCTCGCGTCACCCCGGAGTGCCTGCCCTCTTCGAGAAGCGCTACCGGTTTGCCCTCCCTAGTGATGCAATGCGGGAACTCTTGCAGCTCATCTCAGACCATTCCTTTGTTGACATCGCGTCGAGCGTGAAGCCGGGCTTGCCAGATTCTGCTAAACCGACAATATCAGTGCGATTTGCATCAGGGAAATCAGTGAGCGTGTCCAGGTGGCTGCACGACAACCATACTGATTTCGACGCGATTTACCGAGCGTTGTTGGAGGTGGTGAAATCGTCGGCGCAGACTGGAAAGTTGGTTGATGGAAGGCAGTACGACCCGAAGTGGACACCGGAAGAGTTCGGGGCTAATTAAATGCCCTTAGCCGGGCAAACATTTTCACTGCATATACTGGCCTGACAATCCGCTCAGCCAGACGCGAGAGTTCCAACGATAGAGTGGTCACCTTCTGATGACTCAGGAGGTGGCTAGTGTGGCCCAGGCGTAGCCCCAATAAAAAAAGACCTACACATAATTACATGTAAGTCTTCGATTTAATTGGAGCTGGCGGCAGGAGTCGAACCTGTGACCTGTCGATTACAAATTGCTTAATAATCAATAAGATACTGATTATTCTAGATCAGGGTATATTCGGTACAGTTAGGCAAACTTGTGTTGATTCAATAGGTTATCTTAGTTTGGCGCAGGGAGCAAAAACTGAGTGGTGTACCGCAAGTGTACCGAAAAATATTGTGTGTATGCCCGGTCTCTGCACTCCCCCCAAAATACCCCCATCTCATACAACTAATGATAAACACTCCGTCCCTCACCCACATACTTATCAAAAACATGCAGGTAGACATCCTCACAAGCCTTGGGCCAAACGTTATCATCGTAGACATCAGGTAGCTCATCTAACACATCTTTGATCATGCTCTCTACCCGTGCCTTGGTGCGTTGTCGTTTCCGCCAGTCAATGACCAGTACCTCTTTGAGCTTGGCTAACAGTTCCTTGGCAACATCCTTAACTTTGTTTCGTTCAGATTCTGATAGGGGTACTTCCTGGCAAAGCAGATCAAATATAGCCAGCTCCTCTTCTGATAGGCCTTCACGTACTGTGCGCTGTACCTCTGTCTCAAGGTCATGGATAAACTGTTTCAGCTCTTCAAAAAATGCTTCAGCTGTATAGGCACCTAGATTGTATTGCTCTACCAGCTCCTGGAATCTCTGCTGGAGGTCTATCCTACTACTGTTTCGCTCAACCATTGGGCTGAGCTTACGGGCAATGATGTTCTTCAAGCGCTCTATATCTGATCGTTTTGGGCTGGATATGCGTTCCAGCATATCCGCCAATGCTTCAAAGTCGATATCAGCTATATTGATTGGGTCTGGTAGGTTGCTGCCTATGTGGACGGTCTCAATCGCCTCATCAAGTAGTTCACTGACCTGGTTTCTGACCACATCAAGAACATCCTGGTCATCGACATCAAGCCCCGACTTCCTACGCATCTGTTGATAGATGACATTCAGCGTGACCCGCTCTATGACATAGCTATCAGCTCTGGTATCTGGAAGTATGGCTTTGAAGATTCGGTTGATCTGTCTGACAAAAGCGGCAAACTGTTCATTCAAGTCAGGGGCTAACAGTGTCTCACTGGCCTCATCCAGTAGATTCAGTTTTTGAATATCATCTTTCGGTGTCTGAATAATCTTCTCTAGTGATATGTCCTGTTTCTCAAGGAACGCCTTTGCCTCTGTAAAGGCTGTTCCCAACTCTGTTAGCAGCACACTTTTTTCATTGGCAGGGGTATCAACCTGATACTCTGCCCCCTCTTCATTAACCGCACCGCCATACATACCCAAGGCATCTTGCAGTGCCCCGAAGATGTTGATGTAGTCCACCACCTGCCCACAAGGCTTGCCAGGGTAGACACGGTTTGCCCTAGCAATGGTCTGCATCAGGGTGTGGTTTTTTAATGGCTTATCCAGATAGAGGGTGGATACATTCGGTGCATCGAAACCTGTCAGCCACATGGCACAGACAAATACGATGCGTAGTGGATCATCAGCATCCTTGAACTTGTCATCAAGCGCTTCGCGCTTCATGCGTTCCCGATGAGGTCTGATATCCAGCCCACGCTTTTCCATCACCTCATAGTCATTCTGACCACTGGAGACAACCACAGCCATATCCGTGGTCTCCATATGTTCAATCTGCCCTATAAGCCGATTGCGATGGCTCCCCTTGACTACCTTTAGCCGCACCTTCAGGCTTTCCAATCGCAGCTGCCATTCTAGTTGAACCTTGTCATACATCCGTATGGCAGTGGCCTTATCAATAGAGACCACCATCGCCTTACCCATATATTCACGACCCATGTAGTGATCGACAATATCCCTGGCAATAATATCCAGCCGCTCCTGTCGGGTAATGATGTGGTATGACTTGGCAAACTCCTGTTCCAGTCGCTGCTCCTGCTCATCAGTCAGATCTGCCTCATCAAGCAGATCCATAATGGCATCACCTAAATCATCTCGATTCAGGTTCACCTCTGGCACACGGTTCTCATAGTAGAGGGGCAGGGTTGCCCCATCATCAACGGCATCAGCAAAGTTGTAGATACTGACATAATCACCAAACACCTCACGAGTTTTCTCTTCACCTGCCAGTAGTGGTGTTCCAGTAAAGGCGATAAATGCAGCATTGGGCAGTGCATTACGCATGTTCATGGCCAACGAGTCATACTGGCTTCGGTGTGCCTCATCCGTAATGACAATGACATCATCACGTTCAGAGAGAACAGGATAGGTCTCTCCCTGCTCAGCACGAAACTTCTGGATCAGGGTGAAAACAAAGCGATGATCCTCCTGTAGTAG
>SWBY01010065.1_pt1 | contig 40188 bp, 37 predicted proteins | sample 4693071 | NCBI WGS metagenome assembly SWBY01 (sample SAMN10267273, study PRJNA491770) | bioreactor metagenome | isolation source: DHS bioreactor inoculated with marine methane seep sediment | place: Japan: Omine Ridge, Nankai Trough | collected 2006-05-06 | reverse complement strand
TTTTTTGTCATTGCTTTGATCCGTCCTATAGAAACAAGTCATACGATATGCATTATGCGAATTTGAACCTCTATGGTGGTTTGTATCTCAGTTGATGCTAAATACAGTGAATAACGCAGTACGGATTACCAAATGCAATAAAAGGCTGGCGCCATACAGCCAAGATACACTCTTGAATTACGTGTGCGGTTGATTATTTCTGGGAAGTGTGATGATTGTAGTTGCATGCTAGTTCACTTATGTTTATCCGTTTATTATTACATATGAGGTTAGATTATTAATCGATATTTTTCAACAACAAAAAACATATAATGCTGGTGTCTACAGGTTGTTTAGCTAGGGTGATCTTGGTGTGCTAGCAGCTGTGAAAAAACGGGGTGTAATAACTGCGTTATATCAGGCGTTTTAATAACTGGAGTCGTCATGCTTAACTCTTAGATAGCAATCAGTATGCAGCCTAATTAGATACAACAGTAATTCGTAGACTGGATATTTGTCTCGAGTCAGATATACATATCAATGCCTGGTCTCCAGTTAAAGGAGTCAACATTGCTGGTGGTAACTTGGTGTTTTTCGAATGGTATCCCTTCTTGATCAGATAGTGGAATCATCTTGCCGACACAGGCACCCCAGGAATTGATTGGTTCTCCAGACAGCAGTTTGACTATCAAGTCGTCAATCATGTCCGTAGGGCCGTGAATATAGCAGGAGACAGTTCCATCGCTGAGATTACTGGCAGCTGCCTTTAAACCTCTGTCCTGGCATGCTCGGATAAATGTTTGGCGAAACATCACTCCCTGTACCTTTCCGCTAACCTTAAAAAACACATAATTTCTTCTCATTCTGAATATCCTTATATGTGCCATTTAGCATGAATTTAATCGGTGGAAATGAGGCTAATGCAATTTGTTATTGCTATTTGATATCAGCAATTCCTTGGACTTTTTGCTCATCTGTTTTATTTCGTATTCTCTTTTTGCCGCAACAGAATGGCTGCCTGCTTTCTCTGTATACACCAAGGATACTGGACCTCTAGACCGAGTATATTTCGCTGCTGCTTTGCCACCTGAATTGTGTTCCGCCAGTCTTTTTTCGATGTTTTTTGCTATGCCAGTATAGAGAGTTCTGTCAGCGCAACGCAGGATATATATAAACCAATCATCTTTCACTTGTAAATAACCTATTGTTTTACCGCAAAAACATTGCATATTTATACGGTATTTATGATGTGACATGGTAGACATTATTTGCTGATATTCAACAATAATATGGTTGATAGGGGTTAACTTTCGGTTGATTTTTCTATTAGAATGAACTTGGTTGCATGGAGGTTTAGATATTAGGTCGTCCGTTGTGGCTCACTTTATCACTCTTCTGATGAATGCGACTAAACACAAAATTATTTGTATTTGTTAGAGGTAGAATAAATGGTTACTGGTACCGTCAAGTGGTTCAACGAGTCTAAAGGCTTCGGTTTTATATCTCCGCAGGATGGCAGTTCTGATGTGTTTGTACACTTTTCAGCCATAGAGGGAAGTGGTTTTAAAACCCTGCAAGAAGGGCAGACTGTAAGCTTTGATGTTGAAAGTGGTCCTAAAGGTCCACAGGCTGTAAGAGTTTCTACCGAGGCTTGATAGGAAGCAAACTCTTTCGGCATAGTATTTATGACAGGGGCTATGACTATCATGGTCCCGGTTATAACGTTTCAAGATCAAGCAAACCATGAAGGCGTCAGCGTTGGTTTTCACATTAGGGGTGGCTTGTTGGCAACCTTGTTGGAGTACTAGGCCATCATGGGCTTGATTAGAGGCTCCTTAGGGGGGGGGGGGGGGCGCAGCAGGTTGAGTTTTGCAACGGCTATGGCTATTGCCATAGCCGTTGCAAGGGATCAATCAAATTTGATTGCTAGCTTTTTTATTGCAGCCTGAGCTGCGGCAAGCCTGGCAACCGGTACCCGAAATGGTGAGCATGAAACGTAGTCCAGGTCGGTGTTGTGACAGAACTCGATAGACACTGGGTCTCCACCATGTTCTCCGCATATGCCGATCTTGAGATGGTCGCGCACAGCTCTGCCTTTGTGTACGCCCATTTCCACAAGTTGCCCCACACCTGCCGTGTCCAGGGATACAAACGGGTCACACAGCAGGATCTCTTGCTTGATGTATTCAGGAAGGAATGTGTTTATATCATCTCGGCTGAAACCAAAGGTCATTTGGGTAAGGTCATTTGTGCCGAAACTGAAGAAGTCAGCGTGTTTTGCAATCTCGTCAGCGGTGAGGGCGGCACGGGGTATCTCAATCATGGTTCCGATGGGTATATCCAGCGGTTTTTGATAGTCATTTGCCTGTTTGACCACTTCTATAGTCTTCTCGACCTTGTGACGCAGCATGGCAAGCTCTTTGGCACTACCGACCAGGGGTATCATGATCTCAGGTTTGGCGTCGACACCATCATTTTTGCATTTTATTGTAGCTTCAGTTACGGCCTTAACCTGCATCTCTAGGATTTCAGGATAGGTAACGGAAAGACGGCAGCCGCGATGTCCGAGCATGGGGTTTGATTCATGTAACTGTGTTAGCCGTAGCTTTACCTTTTCGATAGATATACCCATATGTTCAGCAAGTTCCTGCTGAACCGATTCTTCATGCGGGAGGAATTCATGCAGCGGAGGGTCAAGCAGGCGTATGGTTACTGGCAGCCCATCCATTGCTTTGAGTATGCCGATGAAGTCGGAGCGTTGATGCGGAAGAAGCTTGTCCAGGGCAGAGCGCCGTTGCTGTTCTGTCTCTGCCAGGATCATTTCACGCATGTCGGTTATGCGTTCCTCCTCAAAGAACATATGTTCTGTGCGGCATAGACCTATACCCTCAGCACCAAACCCCCTGGCTTTTTTAGCGTCTTTGGGGGTGTCGGCGTTGGTTCTTATCCTAAGTCTGCGATAATCATCCGCCCACTCCATAACAGCAGTGAACTCTTCAGATAGTTCCGGCTCCTTGGTGGGTACATCCCCAGCCATGACTTCACCAGTGGTGCCATCCAGACTGAGAATGTCATTTGGACCAAAGGTACGACCATCGATTGATATAGTTCTGTTCTTTTCGTCTATATCTATTTCTCCGGCACCTGCTACGCAGCATTTACCCCAGCCCCTGGCCACTACAGCGGCATGGCTGGTCATGCCTCCGGTGGAGGTCAAGATGCCGACGGCCGCATGCATACCACTCACATCTTCAGGGCTGGTATCTTTGCGTACCAGGAGTACTGATTCACCATGATCCGAACGCTCAACCACTTCATCGGCAGTAAAGGCAAGCATGCCGGAGGCGGCGCCCGGTGAGGCGGGCAGACCCGTTGCTAATACATCCCGTGTGGCCTTGGGATCGAAGGTAGGAAGCAGCAGTTGTGTCAGGTCATTTGCCGGGATACGCACCAGGGCATCTCTTCTGGTAAGGCGTCCCTCAACAAACATGTCAACCGCAATCTTGACTGCAGCCAGCCCGGTGCGCTTGCCTGTTCTGGTTTGTAGTACGTATAGGGTTCCGCATTCAATGGTGAACTCTATATCCTGCATCTCCCGGTAGTGATCTTCGAGAATCTGCTTGATTTCCAGGAGTTGCTCATAGATATCTTTGCGCCAAACACTCATGGCATCAAGGTCTTTGGGTGTGCGGATGCCGGCAACAACATCCTCACCCTGGGCGTTAATCAGGAACTCGCCGTAAAATTTGTTTTCACCAGTGGATGGGTTGCGGGTAAAGGCTACTCCGGTTCCAGAGTCTTCACCCATATTTCCGAATACCATGGTCTGGATGTTGACCGCAGTTCCCATAAGCCCGGTGATTTCGTTAATCTCCCGATAGCGCACTGCGCGCGGGGTGTTCCAGCTACTGAATACGGCCTCAATGGATTTTTCTAACTGCTGGTATGGATCTTGGGGGAACTCCTCACCGGTATGCTTTAGGTAGACAGCTTTATAGGCTTCAATTAGTTCCATCAGGCCTGTTTCATCCAGATCCGTGTCTAATTTGGCCCCATATTTTGACTTGATGCGGTCGAACTCTTTCTCAAATTCTTCGTGGTCAACCCCCATTACCACGTCACCAAACATATTGATCAGGCGACGATAGGCATCTAGGGCAAAACGCTGGTTGCCGAATGCCTTGGCTAGCCCGTCTAGTGCCTGGTCAGTCAGGCCCAGATTCAATACTGTATCCATCATCCCCGGCATGCTGGCTGCGGCACCACTGCGAACTGAGACAATTAGTGGGTTTGTTTCACTGCCGAAACTCTTACCCGTCTCTTTCTCAAGCATCTCCATATTGGTATGGACTTCTTCCATCAGTAGTTGCGGAAGTTTACAGTCAAGCTGATTATATTCAGCACATGATTCTGTGGTGATGGTAAATCCAGGGGGAACGTGAAGTCCGATAGATGTCATTTCTGCGAGGTTGGCCCCTTTGCCTCCTAGCAATTCCTTCATTTCCTTAGAACCCTCCGACTTTGTTTTGCCGAAGTAGTAGACACGTTTTTGGGGGTTTATCGTCATTTTTCTAGCCTTATCTATGGGTAGCGCACAAAAGGGAGAATGTACCTCAGGAGCAGCAGATTTGGAAAAATTTAGGCTTGATATTATTAATCCAAATTATTCCAAATATTAATATTAGAGTGCGAATATCCTAATACTATACTATATACCCGGAAAAAAGGATGGAGATACAGAGAAAAAAAGATGGATTTTTTTAGAGTTGCCCTAATTTATTTAATGGCAAATAGCGCTCCCTCAAAGTGATAACTCAGGTTGCGTATTGTCACGAGACTCCCACTCTTTTAGCCATGAGTTAAAATCTTCGACAAGCATGGGGTGTCCCACCCAGAATCCCTGAGCGCGGTCACAGCCAAGTTTGCGCAAGGAGTTCCATGAAGCAATTGATTCTACCCCCTCGGCAACAATCGTCATGTCCATCTCGTGAGCCAGCATAACGGATAGTTTTGCAATGGTGTTTGATACCGGGTCGCTCCCAAGATGTCGGATAAATGAGCGATCAATCTTGAGTTCTGTGAATGGTATCCTAGCAAGTTTTTCCAGCGATGAATGCCCGGTTCCAAAGTCATCAATTGCAAGCTTGAATCCCTTCATGCGAATTCGCGTAAGGATGTCTAGCGATTTTGATAGATCACTGATGGCAGAGGTTTCAGTTATTTCTAAGACAAGTTTATTTGGCTCAACCTGGTATCGGTGTGACATAGCAAGAAGTTTTTCCGGAAAGGCATAATCGCTTATGGTCCGAGGCGATATGTTTACAGAGACATCCATAGATATTCCTGCATCATTCCATTGCCCACACTGTCTGATTGCTTTGTCCAAAACAAAGTCAGTTATGTTATTAATCAGATTAGTGTTTTCTGCCAGGGGTAGGAAATTACTTGGTGATATAATCCCTCTGGTGGGGTGTTTCCAGCGAATAAGTGCCTCGGCGCCTACAAGTTTGTGAGTGGAAATCTCAATTTGAGGCTGATAATGGACAATCATTTCATCATTGTGTATGGCTTGGTACAGTTCATCCTCTGTAATTTCATGTGTTGAAGAGTCATCAAGTGAGATATGGTCGTCTGGCCTCTGTTGCGATTGCTTGAGTAGGCCAACCAGTTCGTCTTTCCGGAAAGGTTTGCTCATTGTGCCTAGTAGATGCAGTCCTAGCTCAATAGCAAGTTCTTGAGCAGAGTAGAGCACGCTTTTATCAACACCGCTCATTAAGATTATTGAGGCGTTACTTTTGCGTCTACCCAGAAACCTGATCAGTTCAATACCGTCAATATCTGGCATAAATAGATCCAGTATGATCACCCGCGAATCGTCTCTATATTGGGTAACAAACTCTGTTGCATGTGTAGCGTTAACAGCTTGAAATCCATGCTTGGTTGCTACGTTGCAGACAAACTCTCCCATCTCTGGTTCGTCATCAACAACTATAAGCCATGGTTGTGTCATATTTCTTCCTTATCAGAATCAAGGGCCTTTCGGACGTGAATAATAAGCTCCGTTTTTCGATAAGGCTTTCTAAGCAAAGACTGACCGGCTTCTCCATATTGCTGTTCATTAGTTTTGTGGGTGAATCCTGATGCCAATAGAGTTTTTATCTTTGGGTATTTCTGCTTGGCATGTTGAGCCAGTGCGAATCCATCCATGCCGCCGGGCATTACAACATCACTGAATAGAAGATCAACCTCTGGATGACTATCAAGGATTTTGATTGCTTCACTGGCAGTACCAGCGTTTAACACACGATAACCATATTTGCTTAGGGTACTTTCGGCTATTAACGCAAGCTCTGGTTCATCATCTACAACCAGAATCGTTTCATAACCACCTTTATAAATGGTTTCAGAGTCCAGGTTTGGCTCATCACAGGATGAGTCTTTGTTGGAGCGGGGTAAAAATATCTCAACCGTTGTGCCTCTGCCTAGTTCTGACGATATATTAATATAACCACGTACCCTTTTTACAAAGCCGTACACCATACTTAACCCAAGGCCACTACCTTTGTTTCCAGGCTTTGTGGTGAAGAATGGATCCAATACCTTTTCAATTACGTCCTTGTCAATGCCAGATCCGGTATCATGTACACTTATTAGTATATAGTTGCCAGCTTCTGCTCCTGTATGCGATTTGGTATATGCTTCGCTGATTACGCGATTGCTTGTCTCAATATACAGCTCGCCACCATTAGGCATGGCATCTCTTGCGTTCACGGCCAGATTGATTATTGCATCTTCCAATTCACCTTGGTTTATATCCGTAAGCCATAACCCATCATCCTGAGTGACTTCAACATTAATGGATGCTGTCAGTGACTTTTCGATTAGATTTTGCATATCGGTGATAACCTGATTTACGCACAGTGGCCTGGTCTCTGGTGTGGATTTCCTGGAAAAAGCCAGGAGCCTGCGGGTTAAATCTGAGCCGCGTAGTGCAGCTTTTAGCGCAGATTTTGCGTGCTGTTTGACCGGGCCGTCTTCCAATTCATCTTTGAGTAGATCAAGATTACCTACAATAATGCCGAGCAGGTTATTAAAGTCGTGAGCTATACCGCCGGTAAGTTGACCAATGGCCTCCATCTTTTGTGCTCTTCGCAAGGTGTCTTCAGTGCGTTTGCGTTCTGTAATGTCAGTGGAAACATTGCATATGGCATATGGCATACCGTCGTTTCTAGTGAGGGTGAACTTAACTGAAAGATAGGTGTGCAAGCCATCATCTTGCATTATCTCTTCAATGAATTCCTGCTGAGAGTCTGATTCCAACGCTGTCATGTCGTTAGATTTAAATACAGCAGCTTGGGTTGATGGGAAAATGTCGAAGTCACTCAGGCCAAGAATGTCATAGCTGGATATATTGAAGATTTCTTCAAATCTTTTGTTTACCAGCATGTATCTGCCATCAGGGCTTTTGAGAGTGATAACTGCGGTTGTGTTGTTGATGATTGCTTGTAGTCGCTCCTCACTCTCTCTTAATCCTGATTCCGTCTTTATGCGATCAGTTATATCTTTGAAGACAACAAGAGCGCCTTGTTGTATCCCATCTTCAATAAACGGGGTAACTGTATATTCGGCCTGAAAGTGACTGCCATCTTTACACCAAAATATGTCGTCCAGCACATGGTGTGTCTCGCGTTTATTAAGCACCCAAAGAATTGGACAGTCGTGGGATTGGTATGGTGAGCCATCATCCTTTGAGTGATGGACTATTTCATGTATGTTTTTCCCAAGCAGATCTTCTTCAGTCCAGCCAGTCCTGCGTAACATATAACTGTTTACGAAGGTTGTTGTTCCGGCGCAATCTACTCCGTAGATACCACTGTTTTCAGAGTCAAGTAACAAACGCCCATACTTGTTACTCTTTTCCATATGGTGCAATGACTGTTTGTAGTTATTGATCTCGCTGTGTAATTCTGCGTTAATATTCTCTAGCTCTTTATCTTTCTTCTCTAATCTTTTTAGTTGTTTCTCATTACTAAGTTTCAATGTGTGTTTCGATCTATGATTTCTTATTAAAAGGATCCAGGTCAATAGTAATCCAGTTATGAGGGCAATTATTACAAGGCGGTAAATATCTAAAATAGAATTGTTTTCTTCGATGAGTTGTTGGGGCGAGATATTGGTTGTTTCAGAGCTGCTGGATTGGGCTGCATGGTTCTGTTTGTTCATTGCTACCACGCTGGTGTTTGAACTGGTGTTGCCTTTTTCTGGGATGGCCGAGTGGCACGTAACTGAAGTTATCGCAATGGCAATAGCGATAATAAACAGCAGTAAATATGGTCTGGTATGTACTTGCTTAGGTTGCATGATCCAATAATTCCCGTATGCTTTTAACCATCTCATTACGGCGATATGGTTTGCTTAAGAAGCCATATTCGGATTTGTTATGTTGATCGGTGCGAAACTTGTTGGTAAACCCAGATGTCAATATCACCTTTATATCCGGGTAAAGTCTGGTCGCTTCATCGGCCAGGGTGTAACCGTCTATTTCACCGGGCATTACTATGTCAGTGAACAGCAGATCTGTTTGCGGTTGCTCATTGAGCAGCTTCAATGCATTGGTAGCATTTCCTGCCCGCATAACCTTATATCCGAGTTTGCTCAATGCGTCTTCCGCAATCATGGCAAGGTCTTCTTCATCATCTACAATCAGAATGGTCTCATGGCCATTCAGATTTGCCTCATTTTGAACATCACTCACATCATCCGGTACGCTCTTCCCTGTAGAATGGGGGAGAAAAATCTTAAAAGTCGTCCCGGTTCCAGGCTCAGAATATAGGGTAATATGTCCGGATGAGCGCTTGATAAATCCGTATATCATGGGGATGCCCAGACCGGTTCCTTCGCCAGTAGGTTTGGTAGTGAAAAATGGCTCGAAAATACGGTCTTTTACTTTATCAGGGATGCCGCGTCCGGTATCGCTGACAGTTAGAAGCACATATTCTCCAGGGGTTATGTCTGGATGCTGTTCAATGAATGTATCATCAGTGATGATGTTTTTGGTTTCAATGATAAATCTTCCGCCTTTGGGCATGGCATCCCTGGAGTTTATCGCCATGTTTACAATCGTATCTTCGAGCTCACCGGGATTAATATCTGTGTACCAAAGGTCACTGGACAGAAAAGTCTCTACATTGATGGAAGCGGTGAGAGATTTTTCTATCATGTCGCGCATACCTTCAACTACCAGGTTAATATTAACCGGGCTGGTGTCTGGCTCCGAGCGACTTGAAAAAGCCAGTAGTCTTTTTGTTAGATCAGATCCTCGCAATGATGCCTTCAAGGCGGAGCTAAGTTGACGTTTGGCAGAATGACTACTCTCTGAAAATTCGTCTTCAAGTAGATCGAGATTGCCAATGATGATTCCGAGTAGATTGTTAAAATCATGTGCTATGCCGCCGGTCAATTGACCCAGAGCCTCCATTTTGTGGGCTCGACGAAGTATTTCTTCGGTACGTTTACTCTCGGTAAGGTCCTGCATGGTGGCAATAAAATGCCTGCGCGGTACTCGCTCATTTGATGTGGATGATTTTTCAAGTATATACATCTCACTAAGCGAGATTAAGTGTGGAAAAACAGTACCGTCTTTACGCTTACCGGTTACCTCGCATGCTCTACCGAAAATATTATTATCACTGTGATTAAGATGATCATCAAGGTAACTGTCATGCTGTTCACTATGGGGGGATGGCATTAGCATTGACACATTATTTCCTAATGTTTCATCAGCGCTGTAACCAAATAATTTTTCTGCGGCAGGATTAAAGCTTTCGATTATTCCATGTTCGTCTGTAGTAAGGAGTCCGACAACGATGTTGTCAATTATGGATTTTATTTTTCTCTCACTCGCTGTGCGCGCTCGAACCTCTTTTCTGTAGTCGCGTGTACGTACTTCTACCTCCCTTTCCAAGTCGCTGCTATATCTTGATAGCGTTTTGTTCGTACTTTCAACTGTATCGACCATTGTATTGAAGGTGTCTGCGAGAATCTGCAGTTCATCACCCGTATCTATCATGATGCGTGAGGTAAAATCACCTGTTGTGATCTTCTCAGCCCAAACACTTAGTTTATTAATTGACTGGAGGAATCCATGTGATAGCCAGAGCATTAACAGGAGTATAACGATGGTTCCTCCGAGAAAAAAGAGTCTGAACTGTTGATGGATGTTGTCAATCGAGGCCTGGTATTTTGCCCGTGGATAAGAGAGCAGTATGGATGTAGTTGAGCTTGGCTCGATATTTGTTAGCTGTCTGGAGGCATGGATATAAGAGGTACTGAATTGATTGTTTGATATATTTTGATCCTGCTGTTGCGTGATCTGGTGTAGTTCTTCGGTATTGACCGGAATATTTGTACGATCTGCATCAGATAGTCTAATTGTTGATGCAAGTATGCGTTGTTTACTGATTATGGAAATATCCAGATCAGCATCCTGCTTCACGCGTTGTAGCATAGATGCATTAATAGGGAATCCAACCAGGATCACTCCCGTTGGACTATCTTGGTTGTTTTTCCCTTTAATCAGTGCGGAGGATAGGGAAATAAGTTGGCCATCAATCTCTGCTAAATATGTTTGTTGTAAAGATGTTCTTATGGTTTGTTTAAATACACTTAGATCTTTGAATGACCTGTCGGTGTATGTTCCATTATGTGTGTCGGTAACTACGTTGCCGAGTGGGTCAAGAATGATGATGAGTTTGGTGTTAGTTGATGTGGAGTATTGTTCTAGCAACCTATTAATGCCATCTATATTGTTATGGTGATTAGCCTGCTTCAATTCTTCGAGTGCCGACAGTCTGTCAGCCCAATCGCCAGCGGATTGCCCCATAACTCCAAAGACATTATTTATGCCGCTCATCATGGACTCAAAGCGTTCATTCATGGCTGAGTCCATAATCTTTTTGGTGGATGTGACACTCAGCCAACCTGTGATTAAAGAGCTAACAGTCAGAAATAGTATCGGTATCAGGAGAAACCTAAATCTCAGGCGTTTGGTAAAGAATGGTTTCTTCACGCCAAATACCCTAGGGAAATCAATATGATGCAGGCGTTACTGCGGGGTGGTTTCTTGTTACTGACCAGTGGTTGCGATTCTGGCAAGGTAAAAAACTGATCTATCTCTATTAATAACACTGCTTCAACGTCTCTTTATTATTATGAGGTATAGGGGTATGCCCTGAAAAAACACCAGATGATTGCCCTGTTGTCGGCCACTTGTATGTTTTCTTTAAAATAAGTGAGAATTTAATGCTATTTTATGTGGAGAGGCCGGCTGTAGCACGGCTCGCAGCCAGTCATCCCTCCCTCGGTTATAAATATTCTTGCTGCATATATGTTGCAGCTGTGGACCTTATCAAAAAACAAGATATTTGGGTGTTATGACGGTCACAAATTTTTACAGACATGACGGTAGACGGAAGCTGTTAGAGTTCATCCCATGGTTCTTCGTATGGCGCGACTTCATTTAAACCATCTGCCTCAATAGATTCTTCTATCATTTCATCACTCTGATCATCTTTAAACTCAGGTATTGAGTTGTCCCAGTCATCAGGGTTGGTGTCCGAGATAGAAGGGCCAAGATCCTCGATCTCTGAGACATCAAGTGCACCAGAGATATCCTCGGGGGATTCGATCTGCTCAAGATCCATCAAATACCAATCGTCCAGGTCAAACTCCTCTATATCGCCGTCAAAGTACTGTATCTCGACCAGATTATCATTGTCTACGGCGACAACCTGAAACTTTTGGCCTTTATCCAAGTGTTTATACCAGGTGCTTACAATGGGGTCCGCTTCAGTAGCCATATCCTTGCTCCCATATGTACATTTGATTGGCTCTAACTATCCGGTAGGCCGCTCCTTTATACATTGAGTATATACAATGGAGAGAAAATTATGAGGCTTTTTTTGATGTGAGACTTAATAGTGAATCTTACGAATAATTACCTTATAAACAATATGTTAGGTGCGTATGATTTTCTAGGATAGCGCAGGATAACACTGGTTGATTTGACTGGTTTCTGGATAGAGAAATATATTTGAATAATGACTAGTAGACCAATGGCATTCGCATTCGCACGGTGGTCTATCCTTAGGGTTGTTAGAGTCTGGTGGAGAGTGCCCATACTTCAGCGCTATATGTTTGTTGTGTATGGGGTAGACAGTGATGATGGAGTTGCGTTGATCTTGGCGGCGTGAACTTGTCCCTACCAATTATAATCATCTGTATGGAGGTTGGAGATGGCAATGGTGAAAACAGTTGAGTCCTACCTGAATGAGCATGAAATAGACTACGTGTTAATTATTCACCCCCATACTGGATCGAGTATGGAGACCGCAGAAATTGCCCATGTGCCTGGCGATAGTCTGGCCAAAGGCGTGGTTCTGGAAGATAGTGATGGTTTTCTTCTGGTTGTTATCCCATCTGACTACCATTTGAACCTGGATCTAATGTGTTCACTGTTAAAGCGTGATCTGCATATGGCAGATGAAAACAGTCTGGAGAATCTGTTTCCTGATTGCGAGGTTGGAGCCATACCGGCAATTGGGCAGGCGTACGCGATTAATACAATCTGGGATCCAAGCTCCAGTCTCGGTAATGTGGATGAGGTGTTCTTTGAGGCAGGAGATCACAGAGAGTTGGTGTGTGTTTCCGGTGAAGCCTTCCACGAACTTATGGCATCGGTAGAAAGAATGAGCATTAGCCAGCACATTTAATATTACTGGAGTACGGATTAAGAATCCTCCGAACAATTTAGAGGTTATTTGTCTTTTGTCGTCTAATATTATTAATGTTGATAATAATAAATTTTGAATTAAATCGGGGTTTGAGAGCAGCGGATTGAGGTGATGATGGAGTAGTCCGCACATAATAATAGGAAAGGTGAAGGAAATGCGTGCTGTTTGTACTTTGAGTTTTTTGGTACTTACGTTATTTGGTTCCGTAGCGTCTGCTGATGTGGTTGATGTGACTATCGATATATCTAAACAAAGCATGGACGTCTATGTTGATGGTTTTCGCAAATATACTTGGAAGGTATCAACGGCTCGTAATGGTTATACAACTCCACGGGGTGATTTTAGACCACAATGGATCTCCCGCATGCACTACTCTAAGAAATATGATAATTCGCCCATGCCATACTCTGTCTTTTTTTCCGGTGGATATGCAATCCATGGCACAAATGCAATTAGACGTCTAGGTAAACCGGCATCCCATGGTTGTGTTAGGGTTCATCCTAATAATGCACGTAGACTATACAATCTTGTGAAAAAGCATGGTAAAGAGAATATAAACATCATGCTTAGGACTCGGATTGACGGTGCTGTTGCTGGGCATTTTAGAGGCCCATACCTGATGATGGATACACAGATTAACTAAGGGTCTCTGTAGGCTGTCGCTGCATTGAAACGCTTTCCTGTACAAATTTCCACAGAAAGAGTTGAGCCTCAGCATCCATACCAATAAAGACCACCCCGTGGTGAAATCTGGAGTGACTGTCTTCTATTACCTCACGTATATATCTGATCATGCAGCCAACACTGGTGTGAGCTTGACCGGTTCCGGCCTGAATCTCGATCTGAAATTGATCGTCCATCATCCCAAGCCGTCTATCTGCCACCAGACAAGCTCCGGCGCAACTGATGTCGAAGATCGAGATGGGAGTTACCTCATTATTATTTTCCATCGACAGGCGGACATTTGCGGGGTGCGCTGGTATGCGATTACTTTTTCGAAGTGAACCAGATCGAATGTTCTCAGGGTAGGTTGCATGTACATGTGGATATGGGCTGTTTAGAACAGCAACCACCTCTGTTTCGAAGGTTGCATTAGCATCCCCTTGTTTCAGGCTGACTATAAACCTGTCACCTAGGTTTACCTGTACCGGAATGTTGTCTTTCTTTGGATGGGTCAGGATTATGCTTTGGTCCTGAGCATAACCAATCAGCTCAGAATGGAGGTTCTTCAGGTTATCATCAGACAGGAACTCAAGTTCCAGTTGTGATCCAACAGCAAGGTTGAGTGCGATGTCTGTCATATCCCATGGTTCCCAAGATTAGATTTACAGCTATGCTACTAGGGATGGTCTGGTGAGGTCCAGAGCCAAATGACAAATAGTTTGATCAGGTGTTATTTCTATTCGGTGGGTGAAATTCGTAACCTGTAGCTATGAGATGGCTTGTTGGAGTACTAGCTTGCAATAGTTGATTGATTAGATCAGCTCATCAATATTCGGAACGCTGGGTGTTTCCAATTTCCCTGTACTTTGGTAGTTGCCAATGGCCCTGGATGGCGATGGCTTAAACTCTTGGTCTGCTTGTGCTTGCCGTTGGGCAAATATCTCTTGCCGTGCCTGCATGGCCATGCGTGCGGCGTCTGCGGCCACAGCCCTATCCTGACGAGAAGGTTGCGCTGGTGCCAGTGCCGCACGTCGAATAGTCTCCGCCTTTGCCAGCGTGGCCTCGGGTGTGCTGCCAGGGGATGTATCAATCGACACCTCACCACCGGTTGCATACAACACCCCGTCCGGTCCACGTACGTAACTTAGTTTTGCTCCACTATGAACAACGGATCCACCGGCAGCTACGTGTGCAGCTTCGTGGGAGCGCACTTCACGGTCGCGTGACTTCAGCTGTCTTATCTTAGCGATTTCACTGTCGCTGGGAGTGGTTTCCAGTGGGTTTTGTTCCGACTTTTCGGCCGAAGCAGAGTCCCTGCCCTTAGCTGGGGCAAAGATGGGAGATACCGAACCATGTTGTGAATTTATAGTGTCAATGTTCATAGCAATAGAATTTTCCTTTTCCCTATATCTCTAGTATGTCAACTGAACATGGTTTTTCTATGTTTATTATCTCATTTTTTAAAAAAAGCTGATTAAATAGGAAATGTGTTCCTGATTTTGCGTAAATCAGGATAGGTTTAGGATGGAAATTCCTTGGTAAAATGCCGAAGCTATTCGATGAGATTATTGCCCTGGGCCGTGACCCATGTGGTGAACATGGCGAGTTTCATAGTTTTGTTTTCGATGGGGCGCTGTTCCGGCAACCTGTCAGCTTCGAGAAGAGAGAAGAGAGAGCCAATTATTGGTGGCAGTTTTGTACACCTGCCACCGATATCAGCGACTTGAATTCACACTATATATGCTTGGCTAGCGGCAACGGCATCTGGTCTGACCACATGGGCCAGACCCTGGAGTAGTTATTCAGATGGCTTGGGAGTTTTTCTGGTCTTTGGTTTGCGTTTCCCGATCTTTTTGCTCTTAGTCTGATCTGGTTCCTTAAGGTGCAGTTTGGTCTTTTTCGGCGTGCTCGTTTCAGACGCTGCGCCATCGATGGTGATATTTAGCTGACGTCCGCAAACCCATACGCGTTTCAGATGTTTAAACACATCTTTTGGCATGCCGTCAGGCATATCCACGGTGCTGTAGTTTTCGTGGCAGCTAATGCGACCGATGTATTGGCTGTCCAGACCTGCTTCATTGGCGATAGCTCCGACGATGTTTTTCGGTTCTACCTCGTGGACCTTGCCGACTTCAATGCGATAGCGAACCATGCCATCTTCCGGTTTTGAATCGGTTTGCGGTCGTTTTTCGCGTTTCGGCCGATCTTCACTAAACGGTCTCTGTTGTTTAGGTCTATCTTGGTGAGTCCTTGTCCTATCCTGGTGAGGTCTTTCCTGGCGCTGCTTGGATGCGCGTTGAGGCTGCTCTCTGGTTTCCTTGGCCGACTTGGCTCGTTCCGTGACCTGTAGTGGGCGATCTTGTTGATTGAGATAAGCCAGGGCAGCGGCTATCTGGTTGGTCTCAATATTGTGCTTCTCTTGATAGTCTGCGATCAGTTCCTCAAAGAAGTTGAGATCCTGAGAATGTATGGCATCTGTTATGGTCTGCTGAAAACGCTCCACACGACGCCCCGTGACCTCCTTGTGGCTTGGCAGTTGCATCTGTGTTATTTGTTGTCTGGTGGCCTTCTCAATGGCGTAAAGCATTCTTTTTTCACGGGGAGAGACAAATAGAATAGCATCGCCTTTGCGTCCCGCACGGCCAGTTCGGCCAATGCGGTGTACGTAGGCCTCGGTGTCATTGGGGATGTCATAATTAATGACATGGGTTATGCGTTGCACATCCAAGCCACGCGCAGCAACATCAGTGGCAACGATTATATCTAGCTTGCCGGATTTGAGACGCTCAACTGTAGATTCGCGTGCCGACTGGTTCATGTCTCCATTCAGGGGTGCGCTGGAGTGGCCTCGAGCCTGAAGTTTTTCCGACAGCTCGGCAGTGGCAGTCTTGGTACGCACGAAGATAAGTATGGCATCAAACTCTTCGACTTCCAGCATTCTGGTCAAGGCATCCAGTTTGTGCAGGCCGGTTACCTGCCAGTAACGCTGGGTTATGGTGTCAACCGTGCTGGTCTTGGTCTTAATCTGGATCTCAGTCGGGTCATTCAGGTAACGCTTGGCAACGCGCTTGATTTGAGTCGGCATGGTTGCCGAGAACAGGGCAGTCTGTTTTTCTTTTGGGGTGTGCTCCAGAATCCATTCGATATCTTCTATGAACCCCATATTCAGCATCTCATCCGCCTCGTCCAGGACTAGGCCGGAGAGGTTGTCGAGAACCAGGGTTTTACGCCGGATATGGTCCATAACCCTTCCAGGCGTGCCGACCACTACATGTACCCCCCTGCTCAACTGGCGCAGTTGGATACCCATAGGCTGACCGCCATAAACAGGCAGTATGCGAAAACCGCGGATATGCCTGGAGTAGGTCTGCATGGCCTCAGCTACCTGGATGGCAAGTTCTCGAGTAGGGGTAAGAACCAAAACCTGAGGTTTGGTGATCGATAGGTCGAGGCGGCTCAACAGGGGTAGGGCAAAGGCAGCAGTCTTGCCGGTGCCGGTCTGGGCTTGTCCCAGAAGGTCACGCCCTTCCAGCAAAGGGGGTATGCTCTGTAACTGGATGGGAGATGGGGTTTCATAACCGATCTCTTCTACTGCTTTTAGAACTTGGTCGGATAGCCCCAACTGGGCAAACGTAGTGTTGGTTTCGGTGGACATTGAGCTGCCTGTCGTTAAAGATGATGATCGGGATGGGCGGAAACAAGAAGGAGCGAGATTCTACATTATATGCCGTATATTGCCTAATAGTATCTACTATCTGCTCATCCCTAATTGCTATTTTCAGGATATTTAATTGGTTGTAGCTGTATCTGCCTGATATAAATGTGAACTAAATTCCCTAGCTGGTTTTATACGGTTGTATCTAATCAGAAGTCCCTTAGTAATTGATGCTGCTGTTTGAGCTAAATCATCTAGCAGTAAACTATGTGGATATACATGGTTAGAGATAGCATAGATATGCTGTTAGGATACGCAAAGCAAGAACATGCTGGATAACAATAGATGCAATACATGGATAAACCATGGAGCTGGATAAGGGTTTAAGGATTAAGGTATGCGAATTGAAGATCATGTGGAAATAACCGATTATGCTGTCAATCTCTACTGGATGTTTTCTACAACAGAGTTGGCAGAGAATTACAAAGAGAACATAAAGAAAATACAAGAAGGTGCAAAGTCTGCAGGAAATAGAATCATGCAATCCCGGGCCCGTAATTTGCACTTTTATAATTATGGAAACAGACTCAAACCAAGGAAAATAAAGCTGTTTGGGGTTTTGCCACTGTACACCCTGTACCCTTCATCTGAGCATTGCCTGCGGGACTATATTGGTGAGTTAGGCAGGGAGATAGATGAAGGAATATCAGTAAATGCATATGAGTTGATTGGTAAAATCCTCCATCTGGTTCAGGATGTGAGTTCACCTCCACACGTAGCCCCTGTTTTTCATAGCCTTAGGACCAGAGATAGTTTTGAGGATAGATTAAATTCCAGAATCAAACTCTACATAAGTAACTACACTCTGAGCCAGGAGGGGTTTAATCAGATTTGTTGTAGTGAGGAATATCCTAGAGACCAGCAGTGTATTGAGTCGATCTACAATGACGCTGCGGGCAAAACCATTGATTATATTAGAAATAAGAAAACACAATTTGAAGTTAAAATTAATGGCGAATTAAAGGAAAGTGGTTGGCACCTGTTTTGGATGGATCATGAGTATATGCAATCAGGATCCATCTTTGGTAAAAGGCCGAAACTACGAGGATTCGGAGGCTATGGCCCGTTAGGGAAACACTTTGGGCAGGAACGGATAACAACGTCCAGAGATAGATACGAGATACACAAAAATGTCTATGAGAAGCTGAGTAATTTTGTAGTCAGAAAGTCCATAGAAGACAGTATCAGAATTATGCATTGTATCGGACAGATGATCGAACAAGCGTAGTATTTTTAACAAACCTCGCTATTATATGAAGGAAACCTGAGGTTGATACGTTTAAGTCCGTTTTTTCATTCTGTGCTGGAAATACACAGGTTTAATAGAGAGTAAAATATGCCGATAATTTGGCATGACAAGATGAGTGCCGGGAATGATCGGATAGACCGGGATCACCGTTACCTATTCTGTTTGATCAATACCATTGAATTTGCATTGAGTTCAGATGAACATAGTGACATTGTTTTAACTACAATTGATCAGCTTGAGTATTACTCCAAAGATCATTTTGAACGGGAAGAGACATTGATGCTGAAAATAAACTACCCGAAATATTTCGATCAGAAAAAGGAACACGGGTTGTTGATTTCACAGTTGAGTGAAATTAAAGACAAGGTTATCGCAGTGCAGGAAAATAAGGATATGAGGGGCATTATTCCAGATTTGACAACCTTACTCAGAAATTGGCTGCTGGATCATGTGCTTAAGGACGATATGATGATGAAGCCCTATTTCAATAAATATCCAAAAGAGTTTGTGTAACTCAAGTTAAGAAAAATATTTACAATATGGTATCGACTAATATTCACGGTATCTGCCCATCTTTTTAAGTAAGCCTTAGATGTGGTTTTTGAGATAGCCCATATTTGCTTTCCAACTGATCCGCTTATATATTTAACTTACCGCAACGTCCTGTTCGAGTGAGAGTCCCAGGAATAAGTCTGACTCCGCAGGGTGATATCTTGAATGCTATTGTAGTGAGAGGTGATTAAGTTTATGAAACAGTGGAAATCATTAGACGAGGTATTGGATTTTGCTATAAACCAGGAACAGGTTGCAGCCGACTTCTATGCCAAGCTCTCATCCAGCGTAAAGAATGAGTCCATGCGAGAGCTCCTGGAAGGATTTGTTCAGGAGGAGCTGAGACACAAGAATAAGCTGATCGCCATAAAAGAGCGTGGGGTTGGGTCATTGGTCAACATAAAAACAGTTCCTGACTTAAAGGTGGCCGACTATCTGGTAGATGTTGAACCAACTGATAACATGGGATATGAGGATGCTCTGGTTGTGGCGATGAAGATGGAAAAAAGAGCATTTCAGCTTTACACCGACATGGCAGCAATGACTGCGGATGACTCGATAAGACAGTCTCTGCTCGCATTAGCCAATGAAGAGGCCAAGCACAAACTACATTTCGAGATTCAGTACGACGACTCACTCAAAGAAAACTAAAGGTCATCAACTCCTACAGTTGCAATGCGGTAATGTTTCAAACACTGATCGGCATCGTCGATTTCTTTGCTGATTATCCTGCTTATCGGCAAAGCCATCCGGTACTTGCTTCGCCTTAACTGGTCTGGCTGATATCCCAACAGAATAATCCTTTTTAAAGTGTGCCAGGTTCAGGGCATCATAATCACGTGTTTGTGAGCGCATACGCATAAATCAGCTGTTTGGTCTGTGTTGACATGGCATGTTTACCTTTTCACTCCCTCTTGCATCAATATGATTGATTCCAGCTCCCTTAATGATTTAACCGATAATCAGTACCATATCTGGAACTGTGGATTAAGCTTTTTAAACTGTCAAACCCTGGCAAATGCTGAAGTAGCAGCTATTTTTAAAGAAATTATTGCGCCTGTGCGTTGGTAAATTGTCTATACTTTTTGCACGGAAATTTATTAAAAGTCATAGCGCTTGATGATAATTGTCGTATAAACTTGGTCTTGCGATTGGCGGCTGATTGCTTCCCTTACATGGGGTAATCTGGGCTTGGCGACCAGGTTTGCTGGATGATATATATCTTATAGATTAGTATCTTACCACTGATTTACCTGCTTACTAATTGCTACAAAAGGAACTGTTACATGGATAGAACTACAACAAAAGTTCCTGTAATCCTGGACGAAAATCACAGGAGAGTCTTGCTTGAGTGCAGGGACCTGTCTCTTGTCTTCTTTACCGCTCAGTTGGGCGACATGTACAGCAATGTGAATGACGCCCTATGGGATTTTGCAGATAAGGCAGAAAACAATGAATTCCAGCGGCGATACATTGATGCCGCTACCATTGTAACCGGTGGAAGATCAGACCTGGAGTTCATGTTCCGCGAGCTAATCTCCAAGGGTTTTAGTGATTTCACCGCAGGTCGTCACATCGCTGATGTTTTCGATAACGTACCTCGTGAATATTCTGATAAGGGTGAACTTGCGCTGGTTTCAAATGATGCAATTGAAGAGTATGTTGCAATCCAGAACATCGTAGATAAAACCAAAAGCAATTGTTATCAACATCTCTACGCACTAGGTCAAAGATTGTCACTTATTCGTGGCGGTGTGAAAGCCAATGATTTTGATATACCCGCTGGTCCATTGCACTCTATATATTCATTTAGCAAAGCAATTGAGTCATTCGAGCTTGCCATGGACATCAACCTGGTGCTCTTTTTTCTATTTGAAAAATATGTAATGAAGGAAATGGGGAGTGTTTATGAGGGATTCAATGAACATTTGATTAATGCGGGCATCTTTCCTAATTTGAAAATGGTTGCACCTAAGAACCCAAGCAGTAAAAGAGTTAAGAAACATCATGAGGAACTAGTTCAGGAACAGGATTTAGCTGCGTTTGTCCCGGCAGGTCTTGAGCAATACCAATCTGGTGATGCAAGTCAATCAGGACAGGATGCTGGGACTGCAGGTGAAGGTGGTGGGCAAGGCATATCCGTGGGCGAAGAGATTTTTGGCTCCATATGCAGCCTTCTCGCAATGCGTCGCAAACATGATCCACTGTATGAACTACACCCGGAACTAAATCCAAATGCGCCACCGGTAGTTATGACTACCAAACCGGCCTTGCTTGCAGTAATAGACGACATTCAAAACACTGTGAGTAAAAGTTACACCCAGGTGTCGCCACCCGGAGGGCATGCGGATCAGAGTTACCTGATAAATCCTGCAGTTCTTGAACAAATACGAAAAATACCTTTTGAAGAACAAAATAAACTATTTGATGGAGTAGATCGCCGCAAGATTCCATCTGCAGATCTGGATACGATTGAACTTGTGGGCATGTTGTTTGAGTATGTACTAAATGATAAAGAACTGCCTAATGTTGTTAAGGCACTCATCAGCCATCTACATACTCCTTTTTTGAAGGTTGCGGTTATTGACCAAGAATTTCTCATAAATGATCAGCACGTTGCCCGTAAACTTCTGGACCTCATGCTTGATGCCGGTCGTAATTGGGTGGATGAAAAACAACTTGCACATGGCGCTTTCTATCCGATGGAGAGGCAGGTTGAAAGAATTATTCATGAATTCCAGGAAGATATGCTTCTGTTCGATGAGATACTGGAAGATTTCAAGAAAGATATCAACATGCTGGAGCAGAAGGCGATATCGACCGAAGAGAGGTCGCGCGAGGCTGAGCGCGGTCGTGACAGACTTGAGGCAGCACGTAGGCAAGCAAAGAATGTGATCATAAAGCGTATCGGCACACGTGAGTTGCCTTCGCTTATGAAACGTTTTCTGTTTCAGATTTGGATGTACAGAATGACTTTAATGTTGGTGCGTAATCCCAATGCAGAGGAGACCAAGGCCTGGAAGAAGACACTCATGATCATTGATACTTTATTATGGTCACTGGACGCGCCTAAAGATAAGGCTAAACAACAGAAGCTGTGCGATATATACCCCGCACTCAAGCGCCAAATAGAGAAGGGTTTGGCCTCGGTCAGCGATTATTACGAGCCAGAGGCTCAAGCATTGTTCGATTTGCTTTTATCCTATCAATCAGAAGTGATCCAGGTACAGGAAGGGGGCATTCAGCTAGAAGTTGTTATACCGGAACAAGAGACCAAACTTGAAGAACCAGTGTCTGAGAGTGTTGAGGGAGATGAGCTTGATAACCTGGTTCCGCATGTGGATGAAACACCTGTTGTAGTAGAAGAGGTTGAGCCCAACCTTTCCCATGAAGAAGAGCATTTAGCTTTGCGTTTACGCAATACAGAGTTTGGTACTTGGTTTGAGATTCTCGACTATACGACGGGCGATCCGATAAGGGCAAAGCTCTCCTGGTTTAGTCCTTTGACTAAGAGATATATGTTCGTAGATCGTAATGGTGTCCAGGTGGCGGTGAGGCCGCTTAAGACATTGGTATCAGAGTTGTCGGAAGGAACCGCTCTAATTATTGACACGTCTGTGCACTCATTTCTCGATAACGCAATGCAATCAATAAAAGAAATGTTGGAACGCGCAACTGGTCCGTTAAAAGCAATGACATCAAGGCAATAGTTATGGATGAGAAAAGAGTAAGTATACGGAAATCAACCGATGGTTTGATTGAGGTTTTGGATATAACCAGAGGTCAAACTGTCGGACATCTTGCAAATATTAGCGCTAGCGGGTTTATGTTGGTGGCAAGAGAACATGCAATTCAACCAAACATGGTGTTTCAGTTTCGCTTTTTTTTCTCCAAGACAATAATGGACAGAGACACTCTAGATTGTGGGGCAGAGAGCCTGTGGAGTGATACGGCTGTGGGTGAGAGTGGTTACTGGGTAGGGTTTCATATCATCGATATATCCGAATCAGATGCCAGTGTACTTGAACACCTGATCGATAATCTTTGATACTGGTAGTCAATATTGCGTAGATAAAAAGGCCCCGCGATGTGTGGGGCCTTTTTGTATCATGTGTTAATCAGAACCCACGCATCCCTCTTGGATTTATCTGATCAGCGATCTTCTGCTGTTCAGGCGTGAGTGTTTTATACATCTTATCTATAGCATCTGCCATCTTGGTCATCTGCTCAGCCCCATCACGCATGCGTTTTACCCTTTCCGATACTGGCTGTTGAGTGCCGCGTTGTTGCATACGGTCACGCATGGTTGCAGCCTTATTAGCCACTGTATCGGTAAACTCATTCCAGGCTGGTTCCTGTTTTTCGGTGATGCGCAACTTGTACTTTATGCGGTCAAGTTTTTCTTCAATACGCTGTCCCATGTTGCCACCCATGCCCCTGCCTGATTTACCTTTCTGCATCATTTGGCCCTGCTTCTGCTGCCTGTCACCATAACCGCCTCTATCGCAACAACCGTACCCGCTGTTTCCGCCATAGGCCGACACCATTGAGATGGATGCAACGCTTAGACCAATAACTGCAACTGTACTTATCAAAGCTTTTTTTGAACCTTTCATGTCGTGCTCCTCATAAAGTTAATATGCCAGGCTAACTGCCTAGCGTGGATATATGAGAACATTTGAATGTAACTGCTGGATGTCTGTGGCGGGTCTTTTTGTAAACAAATGTAACAGTGGGGTGATTGTTACATTGAGTTACAAAAATGGGCCTGAATATTCTGGTTCATCGGTATAACATAGCCCCATGGACAGACAGCAACACATACTCGTAGTTGATGACGACCCTGAGATCAGGGAGCTATTGCAGGAGTACCTGACCCGCAATGGTTATCGGACCTCCGCCGTGGGCGAAGGCAAAGGCATGTGGCGAGCTCTGGACAGCGGCCATGTCGATCTGATCGTTCTGGATCTTATGTTGCCGGGCGATGATGGTCTGGAGTTGTGTCGTAACCTGCGCGTCAACTCCAAGGTGCCGGTCATCATGCTGACCGCCAGGGGCGATGATATGGATCGCATCCTTGGGCTGGAGATGGGGGCGGATGATTATCTGCCCAAGCCGTTCAATCCGCGCGAACTACTGGCTCGGATAAAGGTGGTTCTGCGTCGCGCATCTACCATGTCATGGAACGATGTAGAGGATGTCGAATATCTGCCGATCTGTTTTTCCGGATGGAAGCTTGATCCTGTCACCCGTCATCTGACCGGAGAAGACGGAGTAGTTGTACCTTTGAGTGGTGCGGAGTATCGCCTGTTGCAGGTGTTGTTGGCCCATCCAAATCGAATCCTGAATCGTGATCAGCTGTTGGACTTCACCCAGGGACGAGAGTCAGATCCATTTGACCGCAGTATCGATGTTCTCATCAGCAGATTGCGCAAGCGCCTGGGTGACGATCCCAAGACACCACAGATCATCAAAACGGTCAGGGGTGAGGGCTACATCCTATCGGTCAAGGTCACCAAGGTGGAGGCTGGGGAATGACTCTTCTACCACGCTCACTGTTTTGGCGCCTGATACTGGTACTGGTTCTGGGGCTGATCATGGCGCAGATCATCGGCTCTGTGATTCTGTTAAGGGATCGTGCCGACCTACTGCAATACAATCTTGGCAGACACCTGATCGACCGCGTTACCACTGTGGTGAGATTGATCAATGAAAGCAGGCCGGAGGATAGGGAAAGGATCATCCAGGCATTCGATTCAACGGAGTTTCATGTATCCATAAGTGATAAACCCAGGCCGCGGGCAGCGAACGCGGTTTCACCATCCTGGTTGACGACTAAGTTACGCAGAAGTCTTTCTGACAATGATAAGATCATCGTCTCGATCATACCGTTGCATGAGGGTAGGGAATACCGTAAGCCAGGAAGATATCAACGTCTAATGGATAGGCCGCCGCGCGATGACAGACCGCCAAGATTTTTCAGAGCAAGGTATGTAGGTTTCGAGGCTCAGGTCCAACTCCTGAGTGGTGAATGGTTGATCTTCCATCGCCCGGTTCCACCGGATATTCAATCAAGACACGAAAAACTACTGGCCTATCTTGCGATACTGGTTTCATCCGTCGTGCTGCTCTCATTCATTGCAGTGCGCTACGTCACCCGGCCGCTGGGTCTGCTGGCAAATGCGGCGGATGACTTGGGACGGGATATTCAAAGCCCACCTCTGGACGAGTCAGGACCGGCAGAGGTAACAAGGGCAGCGCGGGCGTTTAATACCATGCAAGGTAGACTCAGGCGCTACATAGACGATCGGGATGAAATCCTGGCAGCCGTATCCCATGATCTAAAAACGCCAATCACCCGACTGCGTCTGCGCACCGAGATGCTCTCTCAAGACAATGTCCAAGAGAAGTTTAACCATGACCTGGATGATATGGAGCAGATGGTAAATGCAACCCTCGACTTCATGCGCGGCACCGAGAGCAGCGAAACCGCGGTACCGGTTGATATCATGGCCCTGCTCGAAGCCATGCAACAGGATATGCATGATCTTGGCTACAAGGTGGAACTGCAACCGGCAGAGCTCAAACCCTATCGGGCGCGCCCACTGCTACTCAAACGTTGTCTTACCAATCTGATAGAGAATGCCGTGCGCTACGGTGAACAGGCCGAGATCAGACTGGAACAGACCAAGGAACAGCTTAGTATCATCATTGCCGACAAAGGCCCAGGTATACCAGAAGAAGAGCGCGAGAGAATTTTCAAACCGTTCGTTAGAGGTGAATCCTCCCGCAGCCGTGATACCGGCGGAACCGGGCTTGGATTAAGCATCGCCCGCAACATAGTCCGCGCCCATGGCGGCGAGCTTATTCTACGCAGTGGTAAGGATGGGGTGGGGTTGGAAGCGGTGGTGCAGTTGCCGATAGTTTAAGTTAGATTATGAACCTGGATTGTTATTCTTTCGCCCCTACCGCTGCATCTTAAACCGCATAGAATAATTTATCGCTAGTGGGCATCCAATTCCGCTGGGTGGTCTGGGAAATGGTGCTGCATTGCGTACTGCCTTGGCTGCCGCAGACTCCAGAAGTTTATGACCGCCGTTGACTCTCAGGTTAGTGATGGAGCCATTACAGCGCACAGAAAGTTTTACCCGAATATTTCCTTGCAGGTTTCGTCTTCTGGCAACCCTTGGGTAGAATTTCTTTCTTTCTATTCGCCTTATCAAATCAGACAGATATGCATCGCGTTTTTTTAGACTACCAGCAATTTTCTCCTTCTGCTGCATCTGCTCTTGTCTGTGTTTTTTAATCTTTTTTACCGGCTTGGGTTTTGGCTTGGGCTTAGGTATAGGCCTGGGTACAGGTGTTGGCTCCGGCTCAGGCTCCGGCTCGGACTTTTTCTCTGGCTCTGGTTCTGGCTCAGGATCTTTTTCTGGTTCTGGTGTTGGAGGAATAAAATCCAGACGAATCTGGGTAACCAGCGGTTCATCAGATATCTTTACATCCGCGCTGATGGCGTTGTCGATCAGCACATAGGCAACAATCCCGTGGACAATGATTGAGATGGTTATGGCGATGGTTCGCCAGCCCAGGTCAGATCGGTTCATGGGCGCTCGGTCAGTATGTCCAGAGACTCGGCGCCAGCCTTCCGTGCTGCATCCATAACCAGAACCGCCTTGCCGAAGTGTGACTCCTGATCTCCCCGTAATCGTACAAAGCGTTTGCCGGGTGCATGCAACGCACCGCGCAGGGTCGCTTCCAGATCAGCCTCTGCCACTGTTTCTCCAGCTACCATCAACTCGCCATCCGGTGTCAGCACTACTTCAATATATTCATCCTTCTCAATGGCGTGAGAGCTTTCTGCTTTTGGTAGGGTGATGTCTATGGCTTGATCTTCAATAAAGTGTGCAGTCAGCATGAAGAACACCAGCAATAGAAATACGATATCTATCAGTGGCGTCAGGTTAAGAACAACGCTTGAACGGCGACGACGCTCAGACCCCATCTGTTATCGCCTTCCAGTGATGGGTTGTTTCAACCTGTTCGGTTGGGGCTTGGGTGCCGGTCCTACGCTCGAGTAACAGGGATAGACAGGAATTCATGGACTGAACCCGGCGCTCCACCCCGCCCTCCAGAAAATGCAGCAGGATTAACAGTGGAATGGCGACCGCAAGCCCGACCCCGGTAGTTATCATGGCCTCCCAGATGCCTCCGGCCAAGGCCTGAGCATCTACTTTGCCGCCAGCCTGTTCGATCACCATGAAGGCCTTGATCATACCGGTGATGGTACCGAGCAGGCCGAGCAGTGGGGCGGTGTTACCCAATAGTCCCAGGGTTGGCAGGCCGGTTTCCATGCGCTGCATCTCAGTCGAGCGGATGCGACTACCAACCCCGTGTAGATCCTTCACTCCTTGTCGGTCTGCATCAATAACGGTCTGGATGATCCTGGCTTCCGGGCCTCGTATATCTTGAACCAGTGCTTTGGCATTTGGCCGATCCAGTAGTCGGTTAAGACCAGTCTTAAAATCTCTTGGTAGTTGGTGTAGTCGAATAAAAAGAATATATCGATCCAGGAAAATCGCTAATCCTATCAGTGAATAGACGGCGAGGATCCAGACCACTGGTCCGCCACGGGTAAACAGTTCTTCAATATTCATGGTGCAATCCATCCTGGGGCGGTAGCTGTGCCCATCAATAACAGTAATACGACGCCGAATATTTTGTCATTATAGATTATGGCGAATGAGCGATAATACAAAAGTGGGTGGTAAGTGCAATAAGACAAGTGCAAATAAAGATCTAAATAACAGTAAGATACGTCATATGGCGTGGTAGTTGTGGCATATGCCCTAATTATTCATGTTTCTGTTCAGCAAGCATTCAGGCAACCGGGACTAATCTTTCCACCAAGGTTAGAAATCAGGGTTAATTTAAACGGGAGAATGAGAATGAACAAAACAAGTCTGATAGCTGCAGTTGGTTTTGGTTTGATGCTGGCCTCGCAGGCATCCATAGCCGGGGGAAGGGGTAACTACAGTGATACCGCTCGCGTGCTTAAGGTGAAACCCATATATGAGACGGTCAGGGTTAACCATCCAAGACGTAGGTGCTGGGACGAACCGGTCTACCACCGTGGAGGTGGAAACTCCGCCGTACCTATGATTACTGGTGCGATTATCGGTGGCGTGATAGGAAACCAGTTTGGCCGAGGTCACGGCCGTGACGCATTGACGGTTGCAGGGACTTTGCTTGGTGGTGCCATTGGAAACGATATTGGTAGAAGCAATGCCGGCCCTGGTTATGAGACCGTTGAGCGTAGATGTCGGATGGAAAATCGCTACACCAATCGACAAGAAGTGGTTGGATATCGGGTAAAATACAGATATAACGGCAAGACACACTGGACCCGTACCCAGCAACGCCCGGGGAAGTACATCCACGTCAATGTCAAAGTAAGGCCCGATCGCTATAATGACAGAGATGTTTATCACCAGGATTGGGGGTTCGAACATAACCTTGGGCATCGTTCAGGCTACAAAAGGTTCTAATCTGATAGTGCCTGGATAACATACGATAGGACAGATGATGCTAACTAGATTGATTACAGCAAAACACGGTGTTATCGCTTTACTACTGTGCGGTGTATTGGCAAGCATGCCGGTCGCCGCACAGCGTTTTTATGCGAACGGCGGCGAACGGTTAAATCAGAAATTTCTGCATCTGGCACAGAATCAGGTAGAAAGTCTGGACAGTGCTGTGTCGCGCATTCGGGCGCGTACCGGCGGTAGGGTGTTGTCAGCAGAGAGCAGAAACGAGAACGGACGTACAGTACACTACATAAGAATTCTCACCAAAAATGGCAAGGTGAAACGCATAAAGGTTGTTGCGCAACCTAGATAATAAAGTGGATAGGACACTACACTAGATGCGAATATTGGTAATAGAGGACGAAGAAGCCCTGCGCACCCAGCTGCATGAACAGCTCAGCTCTCACGGTTATTCGGTACATACCGCAGAGGATGGCGAGGAGGGGTTGTATTATGGCCGTGAGTATCCCCAGGATCTGGCCGTTATCGACATAGGTCTGCCCAAGCTAAGTGGTATCGAGGTAATCCAAAGACTGCGGGCAGAGGGATATGACTATCCCATCTTGATCCTGACCGCACGCGGCAACTGGCAGGATAAGGTAGAGGGTCTGGAGGCTGGTGCTGATGATTACCTGGTAAAACCATTTCACATCGAAGAGTTGCTGGCGCGACTGAACGCCCTGCTGCGCCGCTCCGCCGGACTCTCATCGCCCAAACTGGAGTGTGGGCCACTCAACCTTGATACCGTCAGCCAGACGGTGCAGATCAATGACGAACAGATCAGCCTGACAGCATACGAATATCGAATTCTCGAATATTTGATGCTGAACAGTGGCAAGGTGATCTCTAAGACTGAGCTGACCGAGCATATCTATGAGCAGGACTTTGATCGCGACAGCAATGTGCTGGAGGTCTTGGTAGGTAGATTGCGGCGCAAGCTGGACCCGGACAGTTCGATTCAGCCGATAGAGACCCTACGTGGGCGCGGCTATAGATTTACCCTGGAAAGGAGTTGAGGGCAGGCTCACTACAAACCAGACTGGTAGTTGCAGGCTCACTAGTGCTTGCGGCCTTTCTTGGACTTACCGGTTTTGCCCTGGACCGGGCGTATAGAGATAGTGCCGAGACCGCCACCATAGATAAGCTAAAAGGCCAGGTATACGCCCTGCTAGGGGCTGCTGATGTGGACAGCAGAGGTGGATTGCGTCTACCGCAATCGCTGCCGGATCCGCGTCTTTCCGAGCCTGACTCTGGTCTCTATGCCCAGGTACAGGGTGAGAACGGGACATACAACTGGCAATCCCCATCCATGGTCGGTCGCAAGCAGGCGAAGATTGAACCTACGCCTGCGGGGGAGTGGCAGTTCCGCAAATTCGGTTCACCGGTGGAGATGTTCATCCTCAGCTTTGGTGTGCTGTGGGAGGATAACTCGGGTATCGAACAAGCCTATACCCTGATGGTGTCTCAAAGTACTGACAGTATGCTCTCGCAGGTGGAGAGTTTTCGTTTCACCATGTTCCTCTGGTTGGGTGGTTCCGCCCTGATCCTGCTGTTGGCTCAAGCCCTGGTATTGCGCTGGGGTTTGACCCCATTGCGTCAGGTTGCGACCGACCTCAAGCGTATCGAGGCTGGAGAGGCCGAAGCACTGGAAGGAGAATACCCCCAAGAGCTGCTGGGACTGACTCAGAATATCAACTCCTTGATCGGTCATGGCCGGGCCAGCCAGAAACGTTATCGTAACAGCCTGGGTGACCTGGCCCACAGCCTGAAGACCCCGTTGGCGGTGTTGCAAGGCGCCATGGAAAGTCGGGCAGAGGCTGCCTTGCGCGAAGCGGTCAAAGAACAGCTGCCGCGCATGGATCAGATAGTGCGCTACCAGCTACAACGGGCCAGCGCCTCCGGCCGTTCCGATGTAGCACGTGCACAGCAAGTAGCTCCGGTAGTCACAAAGATCATCAACACCTTGCAGAAGGTATACCGCGATAAGGCTGTAGTTTGCACTCAGGACCTGGATGACGAAGCCAGATTCTACGGAGATCAGGGCGACTTGATGGAGTTTACGGGGAACCTGCTGGAGAATGCCTTTAAATACTGCAATGGCTCAGTCTTGGTGCGGGTGGCAAGCCAAGGAGCTGAACCTGGGATACGTTCCTCCTTGCAGATAACCATCGGGGATGATGGAACTGGCATTCCCGAGTCTGAGTGGAAGCGGGTGTTGGGCCGGGGCGAACGGCAGGATCAGAGACAACCGGGGCAGGGGATTGGACTTAGCGTAGCGGACGACATCGTTCGTCTCTATGGTGGTGAGCTGGAGATTGGGCACAGCGAACTGGGTGGTGCCAAGATAAGTGTAAGCTTCGATAACTGATAGATATGTGACATCTGATCATTCAAGCTTGGGAAAAGAATAAAACCTAGGGAAGCTCTGATTAATTCTATTTTTGTCATCCCGGCGCATGCCGGGATCCAGAAAAATCAAACAGATAGATTCCGGCCTTCGCCGGAATGACGGATTAATTAGAGGCTCCCTAGGTTATAGGTGTATAAGCATAACCTCTGTGTGCGTAATCCCCCAGTATTCCCCATCACTCTTTATAGTATTGAGTGTAGCAACGCACTTGATTTAGCTTTTTTCCATCCACTGATAACTATTTTGTAATACAACAGACTGCCTCTGTAGGTTGTACGATAAGGCACGTAAAAAATAGGTCAAATGACACAATTATGCGCGTGAAATGACGCATAGATAATAAATAATAAAATAATTATATTGTCGTGCAGTTTCTTAGATATTGCGGAGAATAATAATGATCTATTCGTTCTTTCGGGCTGGCTCCCGTTTACTGGTGGTTCCGGCTTTGGCAATAGCGTTGGTGAACTCTTCCGCATTTGCCTCCGAGTGGGGTGAGACGGATCTGGGGGAGATCTCGGTTACGGCATCGAGGGTTGCCACTGAGATTAAAGATAGCCCGGTTACCATCGAGATTATTGACCAGGTGGAGTTGGAAACGGTCAAGTTTGTTGATTCGGTCAACGAACTGCTCAACCGGATACCCGGCAACAGCCTGACCCGCAATCTGCGCATCCCCATAGGCGGGAAGAACTACACCATCAATCTGGTCGATGGCATGGCTGTCAGGAGTTTTGGCAGCGGCACCAACGGTTTTCTTGAAGAGGTGAATAGCTTCGATATTGAGAGGGTTGAGGTGATCAAGGGGCCAGCATCATCCCTCTACGGCAGTAACGCCCTGGGTGGTGTTATCAACGTGATCACGCGCAAACCACCATCCGAGCCGGAGTTCAAGGTCTGGGGTGAGATGGGCAACCATGACCGGGCGCGTGGCGGCATCTCTGCCGCGGGCTCAGTCGACTCCTTTGGCTATTTCTTTGACGCCAACCTGCTCGATTATGACGGCTCACAGGAGCGGACGGACCGGCAACGCAAGACCGTCAGTGGCAAGCTGATCTATGACTTCGATGCGGATACCAGTCTCAGCGTACGGGGAGAGTACCTTGAAACCTCTGAACAGGGTCCAGGCTCTCTTACTAAGGCCCAGTTTGATGCTGATTGGCAACAGGCAGATATTCCGAATGCCTTTACCGATCAGCAGATGAAGTCGCTCGTGATAGCTTATGTTACCGACCTTGGCGAGCAGTCCGGGCTGGATATCAAATACAGCCTTCGGGAGCATGATGAGCAGGGTATGCCGTCTTGGAGTGCAACCGCAGACTATGGTGAGGATGAGATGCTCAATCACAATCTGGTGGCCACCTATCATCGGGATTTCGATTTCTATGACTCCCGCCTGATCCTTGGTATGGATCTGCTGCACAGCTCCGTAGACGAGGCAAGCCATGCTACCAGTTCACCTGATTCTAATCTTGTGGCTGCAGAATCATGGGAAACTCTGGCCAAGGGCACCTCGCCATTCTTCCAGTATGAGATCTCCCCCATTGAGCGCATGCGGGTCACGCTGGGCGCCCGTTACGACAAGATTTCGTATGATGCAAATACCTTTGACGACAGCCAAGATGAGGAGGCGACTTACTCAAATGTGACGCCAAAGGCTGGTTTCACCTTTGACCTGGATGATGAAAACAGCCTCTGGTTTGGCTATAGCACCGGCTTCGTGGTGCCGAGCAGAACCAACCTCTTTACCAGTACTCGTTATATTACTGATCCCGACTTGAAGCCGGAGGAGGCGGAGAACTTTGAGTTCGGCGTGCGTGGACGTCTGCTGGATGATCGGGTGAGATATGATGTGGCGTTTTACAACACCACCATTGAGGAAATGATCGTGGTTGAAGATCGTGGTGCAGGCCCTCCCCCGGTAGACGCCTATGTAAATGCCGGCGAGGTCAAGCTCAAGGGTGTTGAGACCAGCCTGTCGGTCCTGCCGGTGGATTTTCTGCGCTTTGATGTTGCACACACCTATGCCAAGAATAAATTTGAGGATTATGTGACGACTGGTAACGACTACAGCGGTAACTACATGAGTTCTTCACCACTGCACCATGTCAATGCCCGCGCCACCTGGATGCCAAGACATGATCTGGATATAGAGCTGGAATGGGATCATATCTCATCTTATTACACCCATGATGATAATGCGGCTGATACGGATGGTAAGTATCAGCGTCCTAACCTGCTCCACCTCAGGGTCACCTATGAGGATGGGCCCTGGTCTATATGGGGTCATGTGTTGAATCTTACCGACAAGGAATATGCAACCCGTGTTTCATACTCAACCAGGGGCGCTGGCAGCAGAGATTACAACTCAGGGACCGAACGTAGCATCTACGCCGGCGTTAGCTATAACTGGTAAGCAGGCGGTGCTACGGTGTGGTTTACATTCGTAGATTTAGCCGATGCCCGCCTGCGGCGGGCATCTTTTTTACCGCGTTTTGTACGTCATAAGGGAGGGATGATGCGACTTCTAATAATAGCTCTGCTGATGGCTATCTGGTGCGCTCCTGTGCATGCCAGGTCGAGTGCCCATGATCAGACGATCTGGCTGGAACCACTCACCTATCAACAGATGCGTGAGATGATGGATAAGGCCAAAGAGATGGCGGCCAAGGCACAGATGGGCAAACGTCCCGCCGTGGCAGGGAAACCGGAGGGAGAGGCTGCTGCTGGCAAGGAAGAGGGAAAAAAGCGTAGTTGGGGTGATGGTCAACGTCTCAGGCGTATCTATCTTCGCACTGGCGCTTTTCCAGCGAAAAAGAACATGATGGGGCGTAGTCGCAGATCAGGTGGTAAACCCAAAATGGAGAGTAATGCCAGCGGCAGCGTAGCCTGGCTGGAGCGGTCGGACAACACCATACAGGGCCTTGAGGTTAAACAGCGGCGCTCGACCTATCGGGCGGAATATTCGGCGAATGACGGCGGTTGGTACCGCATCTATGCCTATAACGATCTTGGCGTAAGGGATAAAGCTTGGGTCAATCTGTTCTCCTACTACACCTTCATGAGTCACGGCGATAAACCCGAAAAGAGATCCCCGCAACAGGTAGAGCGCGCAGGGTACTTTGATGGGCATCCTGAACTGGAACTGCTCCGTGTTTATGCTGACGGCAAACCTAACTATGGCAATTATGTGGGTGAGCAGATACGGGTGCGAGCACTGTTCAGAGGTATGCCGGTAGCAACAGGACGCATGGTATTGGCCACTCAGCAAGGGTGGAAGCAGTCACAAATAACAGATGAAAACGGCGAAGCTCTATTTACTCTGATCAAAGAGGACTTTCCTGCCGATGGGGTCAACCGTAGAAACTCAGAACTCTACCTGCTTAGGATGGAACATAAAGTCGGAAATTCGGGGAAGTATCGGGGGGTGTCATATGACAGTGAACGTTATATTGCCACTATGCCATTCCGGGTATCTCCAGCCAAAGATGAGTGGCAGATTAAATACCTGGCCTACATAGTGGCTATGGTCACTATTATCGGCGCGGCAGTGGCCATTGCCATTCGCAGAAGACGCAGGCGGCAGGGATGAACGTTCAACGCATAAGATTGATCGTTCAATTTATCTCCTTTGTCATTCTCACCTACGGTGGCTTGTTCTATATCGACATGGGAAATCGCATGCCCACCTTTTCCTGCGCCTTTGTCGATGACAATGGCGGCAGCTGTTTTCTGGTGGGCTTTCAACACATGCTGGCCAGGCCATTTGCTGATTACTGGGGTGATGCTGGCATTAGGTTGCTTAAGGCTATAGGTATTGTTTCGCTCTGGGCTATTGTTCTGAACAAGGTGTGGTGCGGCTGGATCTGCCCATTCGGTTTGGTGCAGGACCTGCTGACCAAGCTGCGCAATCTGATCAGCATCGATATGTCCCGTTTTGCCTGGATGACGCGTACCCGCTATAAGTCGATAAAGTATGTTCTTCTTGCCTTGCTTATATTGATACCAATGGGGATAGGCAATGCCATGCTCGGGTTACCGAAACTCTCCCGTGACTGGACAGCACCGTTTTGTCAGATGTGTCCGGCCAGGGTTCTGATGCCTATCCTCAATGGCGACTTCAGTGAGATCTATATCGACTTTTCCAGTGGCCCCGGGATGTTTTTAACCACAGTAGCTGTCTTGCTGTCTGGGCTGTTCTTTACCACTGCCTTTGTAAAGCGGCGTTTCTTCTGTTCTTACTGCCCGATGCTGGCGCTTCTATCGCTGTTCGACAAGATCGGTTTCATCACTCTAAAGAAGGACGGCCAGCGCTGTACTCGTTGTGGCAACTGCTCTCGTGCCTGCCCGATGGAGATCAGGGAGATCGAGGAGGAGAAGACATTAACCAATTTGGTTACTCAGGACTGCATCCTGTGTATGCGTTGCGTGGATGTATGTCCCGAGGATGAGGCGTTGCAGATCCGGTTCATCGGCATTCCAATCTATACAGCGACTGAAAAGGGATTTCTCAAACGTCAGGCCGGATCCATCAAAGCTCCGGAAAAAAGTGAGATAAGCAAGTATGAGTGAACAAGCGAAACAGCTCACCAAGCGTGAGCGCCTGGCCAATAAGGTCAAGGTTAATCTGGCCATGTCTGTGCGTGAGATCTTCGATCAGGTCAAGGAAGAGACCGATCGGCCAAAAAATATGGCCTACTTCGACCGCATCTTCGAGACCTTTGAACATGGGGGCAAGGACACCGTCAAGCTCAGGAAGGGAGAGAAGATGATCGGCACCTACTGCCTGTTTGTGCCAGAGGAGTTGATCTACGCCGCAGGCGGCCGCCCGGTAAGGCTCTGCTCGGGAGCCTATGAAAGCGTGGAGATTGGTGAAGATTATATGCCAGAAGTGGCCTGTCCAATGGTTAAGTCTGAGTTCGGACTTAGTGCTCTTCCGGTGCTCTCTTTTTTCCAACAGTGTGAGTTGGTGGTGATGCCGGCCAGTTGCGACTGGAAGGTAAAAATGGCTGAGATGCTTAATGAGTTCACCCCTGTGCATATGATGGACATGCCCAGGGTGAAAGAGGAGGAGTCATCCCGGGCCTTCTGGCTTGAGGAGGTAAAGCGGTTCACCAAGAGGTTGGAAAAGGTAACCGGTGTTCGTATTACCCGCCGTCGCCTGAAGCAGTCGATTCAGATGATTCAGCGTGCCCAGGTGGAGTTTCACCGCTTTCATCATATCCGCAAGGCCATTCCCCCGGTGATCACTGGACGTGATGCGCTGGAGGTGATGAATGCCTATTTCTACGACCATGTGGAGGATTGGACCGCGGCTGTATCCAAGCTGAATGATGAGCTGGAGGAGCGGATTCGCAACCAGACGCAGGTGGCAAGAACAGGGGCCGTACGTATCATGCTGACCGGTTCGCCCATGGTATTTCCCAACTGGAAGGTACCCACCATTATCGAAGAGCTGGACGGCGTGCTGGTAGCTGACGAGTTCTGCACCTCCAACCGCTATCTCAACGATATGGTGGCGGTGGACGAGGGGACCATGTCGGATATGGTGCATGCCATCGCAGATCGCTATCTGCTGCCCTCCACCTGTCCCATCTTCTCCAACTCGATTGACCGCAAGGACCGTCTGCTGCAACTGATCGACGACTACCAGGTGGAAGGGGTTATCTACCACATCCTGAAGGGGTGCCACCCCTACGATGTGGAGACCAAGATCATAGAAAAGCTGATGGAGGAGAAGGGCATACCCATGCTCAAGATAGAGACCGACTACAGCCCCCAGGATGTGGAACAGCTGCGTACCCGAATAGAGGCCTTTCAGGAGACGCTGAAAGGGCGAAGAGGTTGATATGAGTTACTACGTCGGTATCGATATCGGTTCGGCCACCACCAAGGTGGCGGTAGTCGATGATGAGAATATCCTGGGTCATAAAGTGGTGCCCACCGGGGTTCACTGTGAAGAGACTGCTCGTGATGCATTGGATCTATTGCTACAAAAATTGAGTCTGGCGTTTGATGATATCAACAGGGTCACCTCCACTGGTTACGGGCGGCGTTTGGTCAAGTTTGCCGACAGTAATATCAGTGAGATCAGCGCCAATGTGAAAGGAGCGCTTTGGTATGGGGAGCAGAGCGGCATCCAGGTGCGTACCATCATCAATCTTGGCGGCCAGGACAGCAAGGTGATCGCCATAGACGACCAGGGCGTCACCAAGAATTTCGCCATGAACGACAAGTGCGCTGCCGGCACCGGTCGTTTTCTCGAGACCATGGCCCGCATCCTTGAGATGAATGTGACCGAACTCGGAGAGATTGCGCTTGAGGCGGATGTGCCGATCCGCATCAACTCCACCTGTGCGGTGTTCGCGGAATCGGAGATCATCTCTCTGGTCGCGCGCAAAAAATTGAAGAGCGAGATCATCGCCGGCGCCCACTACTCCATTGCCAAGCGACTCTGCCGCATGGCCAAGCGGGTGGGCATCGTGGATCAGGTCTTCTTTGACGGCGGACCGGCCTTGAATGGTGGATTGATCAAGGCCATGGAGGATGAACTGGCCACCGATGTCTATGTGCCGCCCAGCGTGCCTCAGGTAACGACGGCGGTCGGCGCCGCCCTGATCGCCCGGGATGAGTATCGGAAAGAGCAGTCGTGACGGCAACCACTCCCGCCCCTGCATTGCAGATGCATCTCGATATTCTGCAGAATTTCGAGAGTATCTATGTGGGGATGCTGGCCATGGGATTTTTCTATGGACTGACCCTGTGTAGCTTCTCATGTATTCCATTGATTGGCCCCTACATCTTCGGTACCCAGGGTGGATTCAAGCGCGGGTTTGATGCCACAGCGGTATTTGTGATCGCAAAGGTGGTGACGTACACCTTGTTGGGAGGGCTTTCCGGATTGGTCGGGGATGTTGCCCTGAAACGTATTGATTCAGGTTTGCTGTTTGCCGTAGCGGGTAGTCTGGTTCTGTTGATAAGCGCTGTGGTTATATTCAAACCAAAATCTGCTGCCTGCAACAAAAAAGGCCAGGTGCAAGGGCCGGTGCAACGGAGCTGGGTGCATATGATGACCCTGGGTTTTTCCACCAGTCTGGTGCCCTGTCTTCCGCTAACCGCCGTGCTGTTCTACGCCGCAACCACCCAGTCATTTGTAACCGGTTGTCTGTTGGCCCTGATGTTCGGTATCGGCACCTCTGCCTCGCCGCTCTACTATATTGGAGGCGCAGCGGGCTGGCTTTCGGAGAAGATCCGTAATGAAATTCCGCGCTACGACACCCTGCTGCGAACAGTCAGTGGAATAATTTTGGCACTCTTCGGGGCGCGTCTGCTGCTAATGAGTGGGTTGATTGGCTGAGTGGAGTACTAGGAGGATGTCGGGTTTAACGCTGTTTGGCTACGCCCCGAAGGAAGTGCCCTTGGGGTACACGTGGAAAAGGGGCCGAAGCCCTTTAAGCTAAGCTCGACGGTTTTCGCGGAGTTTGTATAAACTTCATGTTTAGTGGATAACTGTGATAACTTCAGGCTTAACTGCCTTCAAGGCATCAAGGTAAATATAATCAAGATAATTTGGAGCTTCTGTTGCCTCGGTTAGCTTACCTCTTATGTACCACCTCGCCTCGTACTCCAGTGTTAGTAACAGATTCTGAGATAGAGAAAGTCTAAACTTATAGCCGTCCCACAGTTCATTTATCTCTTTTCTATCTGATTCCAGACGTGAGGCAATGATAGCTACAGATTCTTCCCGATTATCTTTGATAAATCCTTCAGCTTTTGCCAAAGCTTTGAGCACTCTTTTTAGCAACTCCGGATTATTTTCGATAAAATCGTTATTCGAAACAAGATTAAATGTCGCCTCATATCCCACCTTGCTGGGCAGAAGGATGGCATTGTTCCCAAGGATTTCTTTCGCCTTATATATGTTTGGTTCCCAAGCAAAGATTGCGTCTACGTCACCATTTACGATTGCATTGACCATTTCTTTGGGTTTTAGATTAACTATCTCAACACCACCCAAATTCATATTGTTAATGATAAAAAATGTAGTCATGAAATAATGTGCCGTTGTTCCGATGGTTGTTCCGATTCTTTTACCAATTAGATCTTCCGGGGCATTAATGTTTCTATCTTTTCTGGCGAGAGCTTTTGCGTGTTGAGCAGAATCCACGATAGTTGCGAAAACAGCAAAATCGCTTCGCTTAAAACTATTGGCGACAATGGGGGTGTCAGCTACTGTACCTATATCAACTTCTCCCTCAAATGTGGCGGATAGAGCGGCTTTTCCAGTTGGGTAACCTTTGATTTCCATGTCAACGCCTTGCTCCAAAAAATAGCCTTTTTCTTCTGCGATATGGATCAAAGAAGGAAGTAGGCTGGTGGCGCTTATACCTATGGTTACTTTTTCAGAGGGTTCGGTATAGTCTGGTGACAGAGATTGTCTTTGATTAAACCAGAGAAAAGCGCTAATCGTTAAAACGACTACAATTAAGATAACTATGATAGGCGTAAATCCAGACTGTCGATAGTTGTTCATTCTAAATTTTGAACTTTGCATTTATATACCACCTCATCCTTTACTACTCTTAACATCCTTTTTGGGGCCTATCTGGGTTTCGCAAAGTAGGAAAAAGGGGATGCATCTATTTTTAGAACTCACTGGAAACAACTATGCCAAGGAAGGCGAGAGTATTAACCTGTAAGTTGCATAAAATACATACCAGAGTTTTTACACTGACCCCAAACTTCAAAAGCTATCAGTCGTTCTGGGAAACCCATCGCAGGAAGTCCAGTAATGTGCAATGGCATGATTATAAACCCTCGTATCGAAAATATAAATACACCGCTTATGGAAAAAGTGGAACGGAAAACTAGGTCAGAGAACAATATTTGCTAATATACCCGCCGATTGGGGGGGCAGACGTCCAGGTTATGGCCGAGGAAAGAAGAGTTATTGTCACGAAAAGGGCTCGACCCCTTATCGTTTGGGCAGTAGCGGCGCCTTGGGCGCTTACTTGAGCCCTTTGAGGGCGTCATCCAATAAGCCTCCGGCTATGCCGGAGGTCATTTAAAGTCCCCGATAGGGGATCCGTAAATCCACGCCTTCAGGCGGCTAGGGTCAAGTGATATGCTTAGGGTAAATGTAAAAAGGGGACGCATCTATTTTTAGAGCACAAAGGAGATCACTATGCCAAGGAAGGCGAGGATATTGGTGCCAAATTGCCCGCACCACATAGTACAGAGAGGGC
>SWBY01010129.1_pt1 | contig 40390 bp, 39 predicted proteins | sample 4693071 | NCBI WGS metagenome assembly SWBY01 (sample SAMN10267273, study PRJNA491770) | bioreactor metagenome | isolation source: DHS bioreactor inoculated with marine methane seep sediment | place: Japan: Omine Ridge, Nankai Trough | collected 2006-05-06 | reverse complement strand
TGCGAATAGTGCGAATACCCTGAAGGGCATAAATGAATTCGCACCTACAATTTACCCGCCATAATTAAATTGACTGACTACTAGAGCTGTTTCATAGGATATGACATACCCTGTAATGCTTTATTCTGAGTCGAGGAATATCCAAGTCGCTTCGAGATTGTTTCTTACCTGGGTGTTTCGCCGCTTTACCTTCTGAGACTCATTAACTTTAATATTTTCTCCAACTCCTTGAACTTAAATACCGGGGAATGTGGTGAGCGCACTAAAATATCAGCGGAATCGAAGCAAGATTAAAACTTATCCGGCAAAGCTAAAAAATATTGCCGTATCTAAATCGGTCTTCGACCTTGAATAATACGAACCACGATCACTATCAGTGCGATAACCAAAAGGATATGAATAAATCCGCCCAGTGTGTATGAAGACACCAGGCCAAGCAACCAAAGGATAATCAAGACAACCGCTAAAGTTTCAAGCATTTCCATTTCTCCTAAAAGGCCGTCAATTGACGACGATTACATTATGGATGAGCAGGATGATTGCCATCCATGAAGAAACCGGCCAGGCATATTGGAATTCGGATCCGAATAAATTCCTTGGTATAACCAATAATACATTTTAAGGACAAAGCGCACTGCATCAGGCGCAATTCTTTGAACGCTTATCGTTTAAAAGTGAAAATGGGCACCCAGTCCGATGTATTCGATTTTATCGTTGTAGAACTGGCCACTCGGAGAGTGTCCGTTGAAATACTCCACAAGCACCTGAAAATGCCGTCCCATCACTTGCAAGTTTTCAAATTGAACGCCGGCACGTGCCGATACATCGGTTTGCCAATCGTTCTCTTCGTAGTTTTTAAGATCCACCGCCGCAATCGGCCGCAAGGCGGCAAAATCCATGTGCCATGGACTCCTGAACTCAATCCCGTATTGCACCGACCAGGGCTTGAGCGAGCGTGGCTCCTTATGAACCAAGCCGCCGCCTCCGCCATACAGGCGAATACCGTAAGGAAATTCATAAGAGAGTTTCAAGTCTATCCCTTCGAAACTCAAATTTACCCGTTGTATGCGGGTCCGTAGCAAAAACTCGTCGCCGAGATGGGAACTTTGATGAAAGAGCCGGCTGAAAGCCGAGAAATTGCCGATACGCAGGCTTGAATACAAAGCTCCGTAAAAATCGCTATTGATTAAATCCGATGAAGGCGCATCGAGGTTGAAATCACTGAAGACGCCCCCTTGAAGTCCGACCTCCCACTGTCCCGCGAATCGCCGTCCGAAGCTTAAGTTTCCGCGATAAAACGGTATGGTTTCACCGAAGCTGACTGATCCTATATTAACAGTGTCCTCAAAATCGCCGCTGACACTCGTATAACGATATGACGCTGAAAAGTGGGGCCAGCGGGGGTCGGCCAGTAACCGCTCAAACAGATGGCCTGTCGGCAAGAATCCGGTCTGCAACGCTAGCTCCCCGCCCGTCCGTACCGTACCATGAACGCCTGTTTCGGCAGGAGTTGACGCCAGCCGCTCGCCTCCTTCAACCATCTCAACTCCGGCTACGCCCGGAATACTCGACAAGGCATCCATGACTTTGCCCCGGCCGGTATTTTTTAAATCATCCGCATGAATCGTGATGATGCCGTTCTTGACGCTTAATGACTGGCTGCCCAGCTTGAACTCCCGCTGAAGTATGCTGGCGGCATATCCGGCAATATAGGCATCCTCTACCGGCGCCGCGCCAGCGCCGGAAAGGCAAAGCAAGGTAATAAAAACACTGATCAGACAGCGCATGAAATACCTCGTCTTATTCCGGAACCGGTGTAACCACCAGATTGTTTTCCACCGATTGCACACCGTTAATCCCACGGGTAATTTCCAGCGCCCTGTCAACACTTTGCTGTGAATCAACGACGCCGCTCAGTTTGACCACGCCTTTCTCGGTGATGACATCGATCTTGGTGGCGCTGAGTATGGGATCGGCTACCATTTCCGCTTTAACCTTGGCGGTAATGGCTGAATCGTCCAGGTATTGTTCAACCGACCCGGATTCGCTCCCCATGGATTCTTCCCTCTCCTCAATCGCTTCCTGTCTTTGTTCAGTCATTTCCTCAAGTCTTTCGTTGGTTCTTTCAGCGGCTTCATCAGTCCTTCTGCCGGCCTCTTCAGCAGGCCCCTCTTCCTTGCAGCCGGTTAAACTGATGAAGGCAGATAATAAGAGAGCAACAAATACGCTATGTGAAAGGATCGTTCGTTGGTCGTTTTTTATATTCATGGGGTATTCCTTAAATAAGTGGTGGTTAAAAGTCTTGGCTATTTGCAACTGATGAATTGCCAATTGGTCAAGGTCACTCCTAATTCCCAAGTTCCTAATCATGGCTGGATTCTGCTGACAAAGATCAGGATCAATGCAATGATCGGTCTCAACCCGCGGCAACCGAACAGGTCCGAACATAATCCGGCAGCCGGCTATACATGCAGGCAGGGATTCTTGAAAATTGTGCAGCCATGCGCGGGCTTTCTTGTTTCTGCGCAAGCCATTGCCGACCCTAGCTTCCAGCCTCTATCGCGACGAGACATTAAAAAAAACGCCAAACTTAAACTCACCCTGTTAGCTTCGGGCGAGACTGCGCTTCTGCTACAGGATGAGTTTGACCATAATGTCCCTGAAAAGGGGGCTCTTTTTGATAAAACGCTAGACCTGGATCAGCATTATTATCAAAGTGTCTAATTCATTTCGACGAGCCGCGCCTTTTCTCCTGAGAAAATAAATGCAACGATTAATGGATGCGATCTTCAAAATCCCGGAGTCGCCGTTCCGCTTCGTCTTTTTCAATGCCATAGCGCTCCTGGATCTTTCCTAGCAATACATCCCGCTTGCCTGCGACTTGATCGAGTTCGTCATCGGTCAATTCACCCCAGGTTTCTTTCACCTTTCCTTTAAACTGTTTCCAGTTGCCTTCTATTTGATCCCAAGCCATCTCTATTCTCCTGATAGTTAATAAAAAGAATGAAATTCCCCGTAACAGGGACTCAGCTTAGAGGCGAACAATACCGCTTTCGCCGTAAACTTAAAAATACTGTAGCTACAGGACCGGAATTGGTCTGTACGGTGACACACATATGAATCCATGTCCTTGTGTCATCTGATAAGAGTCGTTACATAATCTATAAAAACTGAAACACGTCCATGTTCCTTAGATATTGATGCTTCGAAAAGTTTCCTTGTTTTTTGAAATCAGGCACATAGTCGACAATTTCTGGTTAAAATCGCCATGGTCATAAACTGCGTATAAACCCTGAATAAGCTGGTCCGCCGATATGGGTATTGGCCAATCCACGCTTTACCGGGGCGATTTTACTATTGTGACAGCCTCACACCCGCTGCCCCGATTACTGGCCGACATCCAGGCTATTTAACCTGGACTTATTAATCCCTTATGACTCTAGAATCCTCCCTGCGGATCAATATCGGTTTCATTTACCGATCCCGCTTCTCCTGATTGCTTGGTCTTTATGTCATTGGAACCGACTTCCTTGGACTCCAGTAGAAGCTTGGCATCCGGACCCATCGGTATAGACAGATCCGTGGACGATATAATGGTTCTGTCGTTCAGGTCGACTATGCGCAGGGAAACATAGCCGGTTCTCTTGCCTGGGGCGTATACCCCTCCCACTAAGGCAGCTGGATTATATTGTCTCAGCATGGCTTTGACTTCATCGGTAAGATGTAATGCACCGCCTTCCTCCATGGTGAAAAGGTCTATCGGCATTTCCATACCGATAATTCGATAGCCGGCGTTATGAAAAGCTGAAGCAATCTGATTGGCGACAATCCGGCCGAAGGAAGAAGTCTGTTTCAAGTCATCTACATTAAGCAATGTGCTGACAACAATCAAAGAGTTCTTCGGTAAGGGTCTGCTCATTTGTTGCTGCAGCGTATTTGCCGCATCATAACTGACCCCAACCCAATCGGTATCCTTGACTTCCTTATAGCGATTCAGGGAGCAACCATTAAAAGTAAGCATGATGATGATAAAAAGTGACATATTTTTTAGCATAGTTATATCCTTAAAATTATATTGACTATAACAATCCGCCTTCACTTCCCCCTTTTTTCCATTGGCTTTTTTGTCGCGACATGGATAAGGAGTCAAGTTATCAATTAACTTACAGAAAGGGATACTAGTTGATTGATGATCTAGAGACAAGGGTCAGCGTCAAATATGCGGATTAATTTTTCAAAAAACCTGAAACTTTCTATTTCTAGGGTCTGCTTCGCATTGGCACGGATGCCATTGAATTAATTTCCTGACATTTAATATCGGCAATTTCCGGCTAATAACAGACTGATGGACAGCCTGGCAATAAGCGTGTGGAACAATTCATGCCATAAAAACGCTATAACAACTACAACATCCACAGTTACATCAAGCCAGACAAAGCGGATATTAAATCCTACATTCCGCGGCAAAATTTGATCCAATCAGAATTATTTCCGTATCGATTGTTAATCGGCCTGTTCATTTTCCTTGATTCCCAGGCGTTTTTAATCTGGCAATTCCTACGGATTGATGCCCAGATACCGTAATACGCAGGGGCGAACCTGTGTGTCCGCTCTTGCTCAACGGTTCGCCTTTGACCTGCGGCCTGTTGTGCACCCGAAACAGGGCGGACACGTAGGTCCGCCCCTACAATGCCTCCGCACGATACAGGCAATCCCTTTGATTTGTATGAGCCGCCTCGCAAATTATTAGGTGATTTCCATATTAAATATTATTCCGGTAGTGGCTGAATTGGCTGCGGAATGTCGGTTAAATATAAGAAAAAGGATATTTTTTTATTGCCGCTTGTCTGTATGAACTACAGATAAATTATTTCCGCTCTGCTACCGCGGACATAATCCTGATATTTGAGAAAAAACCAATCAGACTTTGATTGAATAAGTGCTAATAAGCTTTTGTTTTAAAAAAAATAATCGAAATCGTGATTGGTTTGGGCAAACTAGCAGGCGCTTGGCATGAAGACCAAGATCCATGGTACTGAAACACATCGGGGGGGGGGCACTAAAAAAACATAACTTGAGATATAGGCGGTGTTATGTCGGAAAAAAATCAAACACTGGTTGAAAGCTTTAAAAAATACTTTACTGTGGATTTTGCTCATACGCCTCTAATAAAAAGTAAAGTTTACGCGATAAGATACCATGTTTATTGTGATGAATTTCACTACGAGTCCCCCGACCGGTTTCCGGATAAACAGGAATACGATGAATTTGACGATCAGTCTCTGCACTGTTTAATCACCCATAAAATGACCGGACTCCCTGCCGGTTGCGTGCGCTTGGTTCCGACTACCGGCAATAAAGGCGAAGCCTTGCTGCCATTTGAAAAATATTGTTCTGAAAGCCTCGATCATGAATTTATTAAAAGCTTAAATTTAGATCGCGAAACAATTTGCGAAATATCGCGTCTGGCAGTTGACAGCACTTTCCGCAGACGTTCGGGAGAAGCGTTGACCCGTTTCGGTGATGCTATGAATTTTTCTGATCATGAGAAACGGACATTTTCGCTGATCGCGGTTTCCTGCTTTCTGGCAGCAACGGCACTGACGGATATGACCGGGCGCTCTAACATATTTGCAATGATGGAGCCGTTCCTTCCGAGATTGCTGAAAAGATCAGGCATCATTTTTCAGCAGGCAGGAAAAACCATTGACTACCATGGGATTCGAGCCCCCTATTACATTAAAAAAACACAGTCCGCCATGAATAAGATGGATCCTGAATTGAAAATTTTATACCAATGGATCTATGAGCAAATCGAAGAGACGTATTGGACCTCAATATAAAATCAAAATGTAATTAATGCTTTAGGCAGACAATATTTGACGTTAGTATTGTATTGCTTAACAAATCGCATATAGGCCGGATTATGCTCTGGCAAATCCACACGTTGATAATATTATTTACAATGAATAAGGTTATCCCATGAAAAATAATACCCTGAGAGTAAAACGCCGTCTTATTGCAATAGCCATTAGCATTTTGACTTCGAGTTCCACCATGGCTGCAATCTATGATCTTCCGGAAAATCAGCAAAGCAATTTTAATGATTTAGATCAAATTGGAGTGCAGCCGGATGAATTGGAAAGTTCTTCTTCATTTCTGGAAACTTTGCAACAGAATGAAAACAGCAACAAGAAAAAAAGCTATCTTGAGATCTTTGATCTGCTCAAACAAAATAAGCTTGCGGATGCCAGGACTGAAATCACCGCGCTGTTAGCACAAAACCCGCGCGAACCGGAGTTCTATAATTTACAAGCCCTGCTGGAAATCCTGGAAAAAGACACCACTTCAGCCCGACAGAGCTTTCAAAAAGCAATCCAACTGGATCCAGACAATCTGACCGCTTATCTTGGGTTGGCCAAACTGACTTTAGATGCGGACGATCTGAACAAAGCCAAAGAGTATTCAAACAAAGCTTTAGCTATTAATAATAAATCAATCAAGGCTTATCTGGTGCTGGCTGATATCGCCCATAAGGAGAAAAATCCCCGGGAAGTAGAAAATATATTATTGACCGCACTTAACAAGACCAAAGGAAATGTCGCGGCCGAAATAGAAGTAATCAAGCATTTAAGTAAATTTTATGCAGCCAATAAACAACCCGATAAAATTTTATCGTTAGGTCAGGAGATAGCGGGACGTTATCCAAATAACAGTATGGCGCTTTCCACACTGGCCGGCGCGCAGCTTATTAATGGACAGAGACAGTCGGCCGAACAGACACTGCTTCAACTCGTTAACCTGGATAAACAGGATATTAACCACCGGCTGTTGCTTGCACGGTTATTTATCGAGCATCCTGATAAAGAAAAGGAAGTCTTTAAATTATTGGACGAGGCATCAGAGATAGATCCCAGCAAGCCGCAGGCCCTTATTTTTAGAACCGCTTATTTAACCAAACTCAAACGCTACCGGGAAGCTTTGGAAAATGTGGACAGAATAAACAGACAGTTCCCAGCCATGGCCATTGGTAAAATGTTGCAGGGTGATGTGTATCTGGCGGAGAAAAAATTTGATAAAGCCCTTGCCGCCTATCAGCAAGTCTATCAAGTCGCACCGAACAATAAGATTTTATTTATCATAGCCGATCTGATGAATGTCCAGGATAATCCGGCCGGAGCTCTCCAATTTCTCAACAGCGAATTGGAAAAAAATCCTGAGAATAATGCAATCCATTTTAAGCTGGCGGCTATCCATTTACAGCGGCAAAACTATGAACAAGCTGAAACGCATTATCAAGCGATACTGCTTGATCAACCCGATAATGCCCTTGCGTTAAACAATCTGGCCGGTATCTATTCCCTGCAACATAAGCCCCAAGCCCTGGAATTAGCCAAAAGCGCTTACAACAAGGCGCCCGGTTCAGCGACGGTTGCCGATACTTATGGCTATATCTTGATTAAACAGGGACAGCACCAGGAAGGTCTAGCCCTGCTTGAAAAAGCGGCCGCATCAGCGCCTCAGGCTAATGATATCCAATTTCATCTGGCTGAAGCATATTCTGTTAACGGCAATAATAAACAGGCCATTGAAATTCTGGAAAACATTAAAAAGTCCGAGCAACCATTTCCGGAGAAAGAAGCCGCTGTTAATTTGTTGAATCAATTAAAAACCAATTGAAAAAACCGGTTACGGAAAACTGCTGCTGTGCCTGCCATAGGGTAGATAGCACTGGAGCGCTTAAAACCAGGCAAAGCTGTTAAAAGTGATTATCGGATAGGCTATACAGCCAGAAACAGGGAGCATTAAAGAACAGGCCTGAGGACTTGATCATGGCGTGGCAGGAACAATTGCCGTCGCCGGATGAGGCGATATCAAAGCCCGTTAAAAACACATGATCCGCGACTTCTACTGATACGACGGTATAGATAGAGAGACCTTCAACATGCGCTGAAGGTGGGGATACTTCAAAGAGTCGTTTTTCTTCGATTTCAATATCAAAAAACCTTGCTTGAATGCGTCCAAGCAAGGTTTCCATACACTATAAAATCAGCTTGTCAAACAACGGTGTTCAGGCCCGTACAGCCCGGCGACGAGTTGCTCTAAAGCCCAGCAGGCCTAATCCAAGCATCGCCATGGAAGCAGGTTCAGGTACAGGTGGTGTAACATCAAACACGGCACTGACATCGCCGGTTACTTCGAAAGTGCCCGGTCCGAAATTGTCCACATCAAAATCGCCATTTGCCTGTAACTGTACATAGAAAGGATCAGGAGAAATGAAATAATTTTGACCATCGGCAGTCAGCGTGAAATCGTCCCATATAAAGTTAAACGCGCCTGGTACGCCGGGAATCCCTTCCAGGGTGATAGCATTCGTTGCGAAGCCTATACCATAATTGTCGCCTGTATTACTTATAGAGAAAGCATCAGCGGCTGTCGCGCCAAACGTGATATCCGAATCCTGATTGGGATCAGCGAATAAATTAAAAGTGGCTTCACCACCTGTAAATGTACCGGCGACGGGATCGAAGCTTCCAGTCGATTCGAAAGATGCACGGAGTAAATACCCGGCAGGTTCAAGATTATTAATTTGTGAAGGCACGACAAGTGAACCTTCGTTACTCAGGAACGCCGAAAAAGTAGCATATCCCACGGCGGAAAAAGTGCTATCAGCATTAATCGTCAACTGTTCCAGATAAGAACCGTTTACTTTATCAGCAGTGAACGTGTTAGGTGACGTATCAGGCACACTGCCTTCATCGACAACAAAGTCACCAAACTGAGCGTTTGCTAAACCAGGAGCAATAGCCACACCCAGTGAAAAAGCTGCGCCAAGCATATTTTTGTAAAGTTTCATTGTAATCTCCTAAAAAGTTTATAACGCATTAGGTTGCATGAACCATAAAGCAACTCATGTGCCACAATAATTTCCTTTTTAATTTCAAAGCCTTACAAATCAACACATGACGCCAAAGCGTTTCAGTGTAAAAAACACTGACAGAGCAATGGATTGATAGCGTTGTAAATCGATAGCGTTGTAAAATAGAGCCAACCTACCTAGAATGGCGCTAATAATTTCAGCCCAAAATCTTATGCATCTGTCCGGGAGTTTTCATGACACAGCAGCAACAATCCTCGGGTAAAACACGCGATGAAATCGCGACGGCTTACTCATCCGAACCCTGGTGGTACGATCTTCGCGGTTTTTTTATTCTTACCTTCGCTTATAACAGTACACTGGGCTCTCAATTACGATTTTTTGGACCTAACTTTGGCGCCCGGCATCTTGAAGTCGCATGCGGCACCGGCACATTACTTGAACTTTTGCTGCGCTGGCGAAAATGGAAGCGTATGCCCGCTTCCGATATTACAGGTATCGACTATGCCGAATCCATGCTCGCGGGAGCCAGAAAAAGATTCGCCGGTAATCCATCAATTAACCTGGAGCACGCGGATGCCGCGGAACTTCCCTTCCCCGACAATTCATTTGATACGGCCAATATCGCCAATGCCGTTCATTGCTTTCCCAATGTCGATGGCGCACTGCGCGATATACATCGAACACTTAAGCCCAAAGGCACGCTGGCGGCAAACGTATTGCTTTATCCTCGCACACCATGGCCATTGAACCGTATCGCGGAACGCATCAATGCCTGGGGTATCCGCAAGGGAATTCTGTATACGCCTTATGAGCAAGAAAATATTCGTCAGAAAATTGTTGATGCGGGTTTTGAGATTCTGTCCGAATCGGTTTCCGGCAATTGTTATCTTGTTCTGTGTCAAAAATAAAGCAGGAAAACAGACGACAACGGCAAGCGCGGCGAACCTTATTGATTCAAACCATAAGGTTCCTGCCGTCTCGGATCTATATGACTCTGGAGGGTTGCACGACCGATTAATGCCCTGCCCTGTGCGGATATGGGGAATTACAGAGAGCGCTTATCGGCAAATATGACGCAGCCGCCCGGATTAAAGCCTAGTAGTCAGTCAATGTATTTATGACGGATAAACTGTAGGTGCGAATTCATTTATGCCCTTCAGGGTATTCGCACTATTCGCACGCTATGGATACTCCGCAAATTTTACTCGTCAGAACAAGGCTGACCGAGTACTAGTAATCAGTCAATGTATTTATGACGAGTAAAATTCGTACAGCATTCATGCCATGCGAATAGTACGAATACCTCAAAGGGCACAAGAGAATTCGCACCTGCAATTTACTCGTCATAACAAGACTGACTAAGCACTAGTCTCTTTCGATATTTTCATAAGCTGTTGCCTAGCTATCATTAAACCCAGGCGTTGCAGCGGGTTTCGATTTCCCCAGGGACGCCAGGTTTTCGCCAGCTTGTTCCGGTAGGCATCAAAATGCAATCCCCATGGCGCCGCCACAATTTTACCCCGTTGCAATAAAATCCTTAGCGCCTGAGTTGCGGCAAAACCGGCACAGATCTCGCAAGCCATTGGTGTGGAAGGACCTTTATGATTAATCAAATCCACGCCGCTCCGATCGGCAAGATAGCCGACTTGCAGCATGGCGGGCGACAAACCGAGCAGAAAATGTAAAATTTTATCCGCTTCCGATTTGCCCTTTAGTTGAAAGTATTCTTCAAAAGTCATATTTCCGGGCATAAAGTTTAATAACGCGGCCCCCATTCCCAACGGCGCGGCAGTGACCGCCGGGACACCCAGTTCCGCGCAGGCTGCAAAAAGCCTTTCACGAGCGGCAAAGGCAAAAAAATCCAGGCCATCCACATACACATCAGCATCCGTTAAAAACTCTGACACATTATCCTGATTGACGCCCTCGGAGAATTTTTTGATATCGAGCGTAGGATTGATGTCCAGCGCCATTTCTGCCAGCACATCAACTTTAGGCTGCCCCAGATGAGACAGGGTCGCGCCTGCCTGCCGGTTGAAATTGGCCAATTCAAAGCGATCGAAATCCGCAATGTTAAATTTTCCAACACCCAAGCGCGTCAAGGTGAGCAGATGACTGCCGCCAACGCCGCCGAGGCCCGCGATAGCGATCCTCTTGGTGCGAAGAATCGCCTGCTCGGCTTCCGTGACCCAACCAATGTTTCTAGAGAATGCCAAATTGTAATCGAATGGTTTATTCATAGAGTTAAGTAAACATCATCAATGGTTAGAAATAGCGCCATGATTCAAAAAAACCTCAGCCATCCAGCTCGATGTCCGCCAATCTCACTAGAGACTGCGGTAAATGCTATTTAATTCACCACACTGATCGCGTTTTTAGCGTTTATTTAGATTGAGAATATGAAATCTTGCGGTTTTTGAAATGATCATTGATGAAGCGTTTCCGGATAAAGCCGTGATGGCGGAGCAACAGATGAGGGATAATTTATCGAAGCCGTATTGCAAATCACTCGGCATGAATTGCTGAAAGCCGGCCTTAGCTTATTCGGGGCTCATTGTCGGGAAAATGTTCGAATGCTTTCGATAAAACATTGATTAAAATAGATTACGCGGAAACTGATTGATACTTAGGTTCGGCTCTTTATCGCCATCATTGCAAAAAATCATGCAAGACCGCGTGCTTAAAAAATCTCAAAAAATACCCAAAAATATTGACGGGATATTTATCAGAATTCACATTAAACTCGATAATTTCTTCAAAAATTTAAGCATTCTTTCGGATTCCTGACCCATATAAGCGGATTAGACAGGCACGGCCTCACGTTGACAGCAAACTCTAGTAAAAATAATGAGCGGACAAGGGAAAAGATCAGTAGATTTGCAATATCTCTCGGGGACTATAACAGCAATGCTGTCAAAATCGCCGGAAAGGCACAAACTTGTTCACAAAGCGTCTGGAATTTCACTTTGTATTAAAAAAACCCTAAAAATTATAGTGTTAGAGTCACTGACAATATGCCTTTCCGAAAACTTTCAATCATTCCGACATGGACTTCCTGGTCCGACATATCAGTACAATTTTCGTAAAAAGTGAACCTGTCACTGATTTTAATAGATGATTGGCTATGGCCTGTTTTCAGATTGCAAAAAATACCCTTTGTTAATTTTGGCTACGCAGCATTATGGTATTGCCTGCTCCAACTTAACGAAATATGTGGTTGATCAAGTACAACAGTATCATTTTTAACTCTGAAAAAAATCCGGATTTGTAAAAAGCAAATCAGTCTTTCTTGCAATAAATAGCTGACTCTCTGCTTAGTGCCCCATGCAAAGAAAACTTTCGGCGAGCTGAAAGTTATGATGAGCTATCCGGTTCAGCCTCCAATAGAATGCTATCCGACACGTCTATATTCATGCTTGCATATAAACCATGCGCGTAGCCAAAAGAATTAGATAAATAATAACGTCAATTTATTATTTATCTAAACCTGATATCTGACTCGTTTATTGTTGGTTTTTGATATTTCCATATCCGAATAAAGGCTGTAGCCTTTCTTGAAATCATTGAGCCAGATTGAGTTTGAAAGTATTTCGCTTAAACCTATTTCAAACGGTATGCGCTCTCCATTAAGACTGCAGGGTTCGCCTATACGCTCCATGCTGAAACCTTCTTTGGCAATAACCCGTGCTAGCGCGTTAGTGCATAAAAAATACCATTTCTTGATATTATTTTCAGCGCTGTACTCTGCCGCTGCACGAAATAATCCCCAAATTATGCGACGTTCGATATTTTTACGACTTTGAAACGGAATGACATTATCGGCTCTTTTAATGCCGTTATGCTCATCTTCCAAGCCTATTGGCGGATCATAGTCGGTATTGCGTCTTCTAATTTCCTTAATCAGACATAATCTGGATATTTCAACCGAATGATTAAAGACGTTATGGTGGATCGGTTTGTTAATAAGACAATGTTCTTCCAAGGGCAATGGTTGTTCGTTCTTGAAAACCATCCTCATGGCGGCAATCCATTGACCCGTATGTTTAGCTCGGACGATAAAATGAGCGGAATGCCCGTCCCATTTATCATACTCTTGCTCTGCGACAAAATTATCCTTGCTTTCAAAGCCCATTTCCTCGCAATAAACCTGGTATCGGATTCCGTAATGCTTTTCCTTGCTTTTCTGGGTATCGGCCAAAAAAACTTCAAAATGTTCATCAAACATGATTTATCTCTCTCTTGAGGTAGTTTATGTTTTAAATCAAATAAACCCAACCGTTAAGCGCTGGGTAAAACCGGATAATTGTTCAATGCATTTAACGGATAGCCAAGCAGTTAGATTTTGATTTATAGTGTTCATGCGGACTGAAGCTTATTCGACTAATGTTAAGTAGAACTTAAAAACGCCGATTTCAATAGTCAGGTCAATAGGTAAAAACGCTTAGTGATGAAGATGGAACAGCCTCAACGGCAGCGCCTGACGGGATAAAGCGGGGCTTGTTTCCTGTTTTTCTCATCGGTGTTATCTATGGTATCCGGCGGCAAAGTCGATCCGAAAGGCACAAGACATAGCCAATGCGCCAGCTCAATTAAAGAAGACAACTCTATGAATCTAATTGAGAATTTCAGTTTCTACAGTTACTTGACGGCGACAGCGGCTTATTTTCTTTTATTGCTTTTAACGCTTGTTAGAATTAAAAAAATTCCTTTTGCCCTGCCTTTTCTCATCGCTGTTTTCTGCTCATTGGTATGGAGCGGTTATACCGCGATCAGCATTCAAGACGATCAATTATTTATTTCGGATACGTTGTCATTTGAAACCGTGCGCAATGTATCCTGGTTCATTTTTTTAACAATCCTTATTTTGAATCAAAGAGTTAATGCAAATTACTTAATGTTTGCCAAGTCCAGGCCGGTCTATGCGATATTGTTTCTGATTGTATTTATTTTTATTCATGAAACATCCGCGGATTTTCGCTATCAGGTTAACGCGGTGCTGGACATGGACCCCCGTCTTTTAGCGCATGTCGTATTTGCGATTATTGGCCTGATCCTGATTGAACAGCTTTATCGAAATGCCACTCAGGATCAGCGCTGGACTGTTAAATTTCTATGTCTGGGCCTGGGTTCGTTATTTACTATCGATTTTTTCATTTACAGCAAGTCTTTGTTGTTCGCAAGACTGGATGCTTCGCTCTGGGATGCCAGGGGCATGCTTAACGCCATGGTAATCCCTCTGCTGGCTGTTTCGACTTCCCGGCTGAGCCGGAATGTCAGACCTATTACCGCGCCCAGGAAAGTCGTGTTTCATACCACCGTGCTGTTCGGGACGGGAATCTATTTAATATTAATGGCCCAGGCAGGCTTTTATATCCGCGATTACGGTAGTAGCTGGGGAGAACTCGCCCAGATTGTTTTCATTTTTTTAGCCGTGCTGCTGCTATTGATTTTATTCGTTTCGGGGAAAACCCGTGCCCTGGCCAAAATTTATTTTAATAAACATTTTTTTCACTATCGCTACGACTATCGGGATGAATGGATCAAAATGAGTAAGTCGATTGCTCGATTGACATCTATCGAGGAATTCTCGGGATTTGTTATCCATACCATGTCCAATCTGGTGGAAAGTTCCGGCGGCGGCTTATGGCTTAAAAACCAGCAGGGCGATTTTTATCTGGCGGAAAACAGAAACCTGGGGTTTGAACCCCAACAACAGCTGGCTGGGGACGATTCGTTAATCCAATTTCTGATTAACAAGCAATGGGTCATCGACTTTGTTGAGTTTGACAATGATCCTGAAATGTATGACCAAGTCGATCTGTCTCAATGGTATGCCGAGGAAAAAAATGTCTGGTTGATCATCCCGCTATTTCACCAAAATGAAATGATGGCTTTTGTGGTGCTCACTCAGGCCAGAGTACCCAGGCAGCTTAATTGGGAGGATCACGATTTATTAAAAACGGTAGGCATGCAATTAACCAATGCCTTGGCGCTAAACCGTGCCAGCGACGAATTGTCCCGCTCCAGGCAATTTGAAGCTTATAACCGGCTTTCGGCCTATATCGTTCACGACCTTAAGAACTTGGTGGCGCAAATTTCCCTGATTGTCAAAAATGCTGAAAAGCATAAGCACAATCCGGAGTTTATCGACGATTCCATAGAAACGCTGGAAAACGTCGTCAATAAAATGCAGCATTTGGTTGGGCAATTCAGGAAAGGACCTATAACGCCCTCTCAGGAAACCATAATTAATCTGTCGGAAGTCATGGAAGATGTCGCCTTGCAGCAGGCCGGCAATAAACCGGCCCTGGAAATATTGACCGATGTGCATGACTGTCGTATCTTCGGAGAAAGAGAAAAAATGACCGCGATTCTCGGGCATTTGGTGCAAAATGCACAGGAAGCGACCGATGACGAAGGACACGTCAAAATGCATTTATCCAGCGACGAGCGGCATGCTATTGTGCAAGTGATCGACAATGGCATCGGAATGGACAAAAAGTTTATTGCCGAACGATTGTTTAAACCTTTCGACACTACAAAAGGCAATGCCGGCATGGGAATCGGCGTCTATGAAGCGCGGGATTATATTTTAAAGTACTCCGGCCAGATCCTGGTTGACAGTACCCCCGGCAAGGGGACAACCTTCACCATAAAGCTGCCCCTTGCGAACTCAAAAGCTGATGCGGAGGAGCATGCATGAAATAACCCGAGCATTGTAGGAGCGGGAATGCAATAAAACCCGCGATTGGGGCAGGATTTATGTTCATGCTCACGACGCATGGCAGGTGAGGTAACTGTTTGCGCAACACATAGGACGGAAAGCCAGGCCGGTTGCGGGAACTGTAAAATTCACGTTCCTCTCCCCGGCCCTGTCGGCGATCACTGCGTTAATCAATGCAGAACATGCATTGCGTCTGGAGGGCGCGCACCAGGCATGGCTTACCGCTCCTGCATTGCCTGCTTCCTGCTCGGCATCCGGGCTGGAAAAGGAGCAAGAGGCGGAAATTATTTTTTGATTATTCCTGGATCTGCATTTCGCGATTGCTTAATACCAATAGAGAGGGTGATAAGTTGGACAACAATAACGTTTTACTCATTGTAGAAGATGATCCCGGATTGCAAAAACAGCTGAAATGGTGCTTTGAAAACTACCAGACTGTTATCGCCAGTGACCAGAACGAAGCGATTGCAGCCATCCGGCGGTATAACCCGGGTGTAGTAACGCTTGACCTGGGTCTGCCCCCTGATCCGGCCAACGCCAGCGCGGGGCTTGCCACGCTTGACGAAATACTGAGCATCGCGCCCGCCACCAAGGTCATCGTCGTCACCGGCAACGACGACCGGGAGAATGCTGTTCGCGCGGTCGCAATGGGGGCTTATGATTTTTACCAAAAACCGATCGATATTGACGTGCTGCGCATGATCATCGACAGAGCCTGCCATCTGAATCAACTGGAGCAGGAATACATAAAACTGCGGCAAAAAACACAAGAGCCTTTGGCCGGCATCATCGCCTCCAGTCGCAAAATGCAGGAACTTTCCCGGGTAGTAGAAAAGACCGCGCCTACCAGTGCCAGTATTTTATTACTGGGCGAAAGCGGTACCGGCAAGGAAATACTGGCCAAGGCCATCCATGGCTTAAGCAGCCGCGCCGATCAGCCTTTTATTGCGATAAACTGCGCGGCCATTCCCGAAAACCTGCTTGAAAGCGAACTTTTTGGCTACGAAAAAGGCGCGTTCACCGGCGCGGTCACGCAAACAAAAGGCAAAATCGAATATGCCGATAAGGGCACTTTCCTGCTTGATGAGATAGGCGATTTGCCTTTTTCATTACAGGCCAAGTTATTGCGCTTCCTGCAGGAAAGAACTATAGAGCGCATTGGAGGAAGGAAAGAGATTCCGGTCGATGTGCGCATTATCTGCGCGACGCATCAGAACCTGCAAGCATTGATAGATGAAGGCAGATTCCGCAGTGATTTATATTATCGAATCAGTGAAATATCAATCAATATCCCGCCCCTGCGAGAACGTGAGGGCGATGCCATCACAATCGCCACCGCATTATTGAACCGTTACAGCCAATTAAACGGCAAGAAATTAAAAGGCTTCAGCAAGGAAGCTGTCCATGCGATTGAATCTTACCCATGGCCGGGAAATATCCGCGAACTTGAAAACAAGGTCAAACGGGCCGTCATCATGGCGGATGGACCAGCGGTAACGCTTGAAGATCTCGAAATGGAGCAGGATAGCGACAATTTAATACCGCTTAATTTAAGAGAGGTGCGGGAAACCGCGGAAACGACAGCGATCAAAAGAGCGCTAACCTATGCCAATAACAATATCTCAAATGCCGCCAAATTGCTCGGCGTAACGCGCCCGACACTGTACACGTTATTCGATAAATACGACATTCAGATTAATGAATAAGCCAGGGGTAAACGTATCCGAACTCTTCTTGATCCAAGTCAGTAAACGAGCATTTCTCGATACTTTTTATTTAAAAGCTAATGTCATGATTTTACACTGATAACCAACATTCAAAGGGATACGCGGCAGCGAAGGCTGAACCTGGGAATTATCGAATGCTGATTTTTTGCTCAAAATACTGGTCAAATCAGGCGACATAAAATAAAAAAGAAAAGGGAATGAAACAGGACCCGCGATTGAGGCTGGCTTTCTGCTCCTGTCCATGCAGTCGTGTTCACGCCCCTTGCCTATATTCCTGTAGGCAACGCCGAAGAGGGACGGAAAGGCAAGCCGGTTACGGGAATCATAAAATTTACGTTCCTGAATACCTGCCAAATAAAGCATTAAGACTTGCCAACGCTATGCGCCATACGGATGGTTTCCGGTTTTAGATAACTCTTTAAAGCAGGTAGAATAGCAATGAACAGTCACACTCTAAACACCCACCGCGCCAATCGTGATATCGCTTTGGAATCCAGGCACTCATGGATACTCTGGCTGGTCTCCCTACAATTGATTGTTTTATACGCCCCGACACTGGCATGGCTTTGGGAACGCTGGACAATGGGCGTCTGGCATAATGGCCATAGCCTTCTTATTGCGGCGGTTGTGCTTTATCTCGTCCATAGGGAACTGCAGAAATGCAGCCATCTGCCACGTAGTTCAAACCCGTGGGGATTCGCTGTTCTATTCCCCACGTTGGCCCTGCATATGCTGGATACAGGCATTCATTCACAACTGCTGTCGGCGGTTGCCTTTTTTTTGTCGCTGCCTGGCTTCTCCTTGTTATTTTTAGGCACCAAAAGAACAGCCGCCATATTATTCCCTTTGGGAATGTTGTTCCTGACTTTGCCCATTCCCCTGGTTTTCACCGAATCCTTGCACCTGATACTCCGTTATATCGCCACTGACAGCGCCACCTGGCTGTTGCATATACTCGGAATACCGGCTTATTCCAGGGAAACCTTAATCGAATTGGAGCATGGCACGCTGCAGGTTGCGGATGCATGCAGCGGTTTTTCCACGCTCTACGCCACCGTTACGGTTGCCATAATGACCGCTTATTATTGTCATGACATGCTCAGAAAAATACTGGTGCTGCTGATTGCCGTTCCGCTCGCCATTGGCGTCAATGTCGTTAGAGTCCTGGCGCTGACCCTGCTCGTTAACGCGTTTGGCCTTGATATTCTGGAAACATCGGCGCACGAAATGTCAGGATTATTGACATTTGCCATAGCGCTCCCCGTTATTTTCTGGCTGGGACAGCCCCCGATTTCTGCCGAGGCTCCGCAATGATTTCCTCACGCTATGCCCCGATTGTCGCGCTGCTTCTGGTGCTGCCGCTTATTCCAACCATTATTCACAGCTATCTGGAATTGAAAACGGACGATGGCAAGTCGGTAGCTCAAATAGACCTTGTCCTTAATGACTTTACCTCGCAACCAACTACTCGCAATCCCGGCTGGGGGATGGATGTTTTTGGCACCGAGGACTGGATTGAGCGTGTTTATACCGATAAACAAGGGCATAAAGTCCAGCTATTCGCGGCGCGTTCTTACGATCATAAACGTCTTTATCACCATCCTGAGCTTGCGGTGTCATATGGCCGCGATCTCAGAAGGGAGAAAAACGTTGTGTTGACAGGCACACGAGACATACCTGTCAACCTGCTACGAAACAGCAATGGTTACGGTTTTGTTGCCTATGCTTTTTTATACGATGGCAAGTTTATTGACGATCCCATTGCTCATCAGCTCATGGATTCACTTAACCTGCTCGTTAGCGCCAGAAACCCCATCACGCTGTTTTATGTATCGGACACCGATACCGCTCCGAGCGCCGCATTCAACAGCACCAACGCGGCAATGATCCTCTCTGAGGCGATCGATAGCTTCGAAAACAATTCTTCATCGAAGCTTGAAGACTGAACCCGTACATGACATAGAGCTGGCATTGTTTTTTACTTCGGACATTAAAACCGGTATGAAAGCCCTATTGGAAGATAAATGGACAATACAGTCGCCCCACTTTACCAAGGAACAGACACTGATACTCAAGGGCGTGGGCATTCTTTTAATCGTCTTGCATAATTTTTTTCATAATCTGACGCCCATTATCGGAGAAAATGAATTCAGCTTTCAGGCTCAGACTTCCTGGAGATTTTATCAAACCGTTCAGAGCCATCCGGCTGAGTTATTGCGGGCAACATTCACTTATTTTGGCCATTATGGCGTCCAGATATTCATTTTTTTCAGCGCTTACGGCTTGACCAGGAAATACAATAAAGAACCGCTGGTTTTTGGCGATTTCTTTAAAGGCAGGCTGTTCAAGATTTACCTGTCTTTTTTGCTCTGCCTCAGTATTTATATACTCCTGGGCCTGGTGAAGGCGGCATTCATGTCGGATGAAAAAGTGTTTTACTGGAACAGTCTGCTCTGGAAAGCGTTATTGATATCGAATTTCATACCCAGGCAGGCCTTGATGCCTGTCGGTCCTTGGTGGTTTTTACCTTTTATTTTCCAGTTTTATCTGTTTTATCCGCTTTTTTTAAAACTGTTTCAAAAATTCCGCGTTAAATTTCTTATTCTTACCGGTATCGCCTTCATCTGTCTGGAGCGGCTTATCAATCCATTCCTTATTGCCAACGACATGAATATAAACTATATGATATTCGGCCATGTCCCCGTCGTATGCCTGGGGGTATATATAGGCGCGCGGGAAAGCATAAAGATCCCCGCCATATACGTCGTGCTGTCTTTTGCTCTGTTTGCGATGGCCATTGTCAATAGCTATGCCTGGCTGATTTCCGACCTGACTTTCACCGTTTTAATCCTGATAGTCTTCATAGCCGCATTTAACTCCCGGTTACAACAGTCGGCCATGGTTGCCCTGCTGATTTTCTTTGGCGATCTTTCCTTCCATTTATTCATGGTCAATGGCTTTTTGAGAACGCCCTTCCATAGCTTTGCCGAAACGTATAACGTCTGGTGGATAGATAATCTGACCGCCCTGGCCAGTCTGTTCTTTTCCACGCTCTTTGCCTTTATTCTCAGCCGGATCGATCGAAGACTGCGCCTGATTTTTCACAGTTGAGAAATTCGCGAATAATTTTAACCTCATTTCCGCGCGCTTCCTTCACCAGGCCGAGGTTTATAAACTTTCCGCCTCCTGCCAGCGCAACGCCTCCCACTCCCTGATCAGAGACTCCACTCTTGCCTTATGGACAGGCTCCAACAAGGCTTCCTTGTATGGTTTCCATAATTGTAAATCGCTCAGGAAAACCTGCTCGGAACGGAAATCAAATACCGTGCGCACTCCGCCCTGTTTTACATGCGCGATCAACAAAGGCTGGGATAACGTTCCGACTATTTGAAAGACCGGCTTGCCGTTATCGACCCATTCATTCGTTAACCCGAACGCGGAGCGGATTACGATTTCCGCGACATCCACTTGTCCAATTGCCTGATCGGCGAAAATATGGGAATCATTGATTATTAATGGTATTTTTGTCTGCGAGTCATTGATCGCATGGCCGTGCCCGAGAAACTCATCCTCAAACAAGGATTCGCCATGATCACCCAGGATCATGAAAGTGACATTATCAAGCAGCTTTCTGTCCTTAAACGCATCAAGAACCTGTTTGACCGCCCAATCAGCACTGGCTATCGCATTCCAGTAAGTGATTGCAAGCCAGTCCCTGTTTTCTATATTGATTTCAGATCGTGGGATTAACTTGTCGGTAAGCCGTTTTTTCATTTTGGGATGCGTATAAGGGAAATGCGCCGCCTGTATATTCAGATAGATGAATTGGGGCTGGCTAAAATCCAGCTCATTCATGTGTGACTGAAACTGTTCTATAACGCGCTCCTCGCTAAGACGCAAACTCCCCTGTTCCTTGCTGGGGAAAACCCGATCATCGATTGCAGTCCGGGCATCAAAGTAATAAATCCCTTCGTTTTTCATGCCCACGTCTGACGCTACATTGCCAAAAGACTCATCCTGGCCGGATATAATCGAGAGCTGGTAGCCTGCGGACTGAAGAAAATCAATCAATGTTATTCTGGCGTGATCCCTAACCAAGCTTCTGTTAAAAATCGCTCTTATGGAAGTCGTGGTATAGCCTGTATGGCTATAGGCGTATTTTATGGCCGAGCCACGGTCGGCTATAGTCTTTAACGTGGGAGCTATGTAATCACCGTCAATTTTCTTTTCCAGCAAATCGGCCCGCGCGCTCTCCAATACGATCAGAACAATGTGCTTGCCTTTTTGCGGTGCTATTTCGGCTAATCCATCCTGCTGCCGGACAGCCTGCACCGCATCCCCCAGAAAACCGTCTTCATCAATCCCATTGCCCGGAATATCCAGCGCCCCGGGATAAATATCGGCATTAAACACCGCATTGTCCTTCGGATAGGAAAAAATACCGAAGCCGTCGAAATCGATATCCGATAGTTTATCCAACCCTTGGCTAATGAGCGCATAAGAGGTTTTTTTGCTCAATCCATACCTTAACGCATCGGCATTGGACACAATGAAAGTCAGCAGAGGGGTCAGCACGGCAATCAAAGCCAGCAGTGCGCGATTATCAGCTTGCGAGGTATGTTGGCTGGGCAATTCGATCATAAAACTGCTTTTATTTAGCATTTTCATGCTAAAAATAAACGCGGCTATGACAACGGTGATTATTCCTATATACAAGGCCAGTTCATCACTGGCATAAAACACCGCCTTCGTTATGCTGCCTCCGCCCAAATGCCTGATTAAGGTGAGGTTTAAAGTATCGTTAAAATAGGAAAGAACCTTAAACTTAAAATTAAGCCAGATTCCCATCAGTAATAAACTGGTAATAATAAAATTATAGGCGATCAGTAATTTATTTTTTTTTAGCTTATTGGCTATATAAAACCATAATCCCGCCGCGAGCCCAAACAAGGCAAAATCAAACCACAGAGCGGTGGTAATAAATACTAAACGGTCGGAAAACGTTTTATATGAATAAGGTTGTAGAAAGCCCCCTGTAAACAAATCATATTTATAATTCAGCAGCGTTAACTCGAAAAAATTAATAATGATGATAACTACAAATATCGCTATTAACTGGCTATATCTCATTATATTTTTTCTTGTTTCAAGCATGATATCTGCCTTTCCAATTACTTTGTCAATGCTCGGCATCGGTGTCATCCGGTTAAATGAAACTAACCTATCATCTAAGCGGCTTTATTTTCCATAAAAGACAGATTGCGAACTGTCCTAATTCAATAAAATGCTCCCGCACGGATAAAAAATCCATGAATGATCCATGCCTTAAATCGGCATTATTAATAGCGGTAATAGCTTTCGATGAGCGCAATAATTAAAGGGCTGGCCAAGGGGGCGGCAGGTTTTGCCAGTTTCTGTTGTATCGGCCTATCTTGCGCCTTTGCCCCATAAAACCACTTCGACTGTGTTTATCATAATGGATATATCCAAAAACAAGCTGTAGTTTTTAACGTAGTACAGGTCGTATTGCAGTTTCTGAATTGTATCGTATTCATCCGCGCCATAGGGATAGCACAATTGCGCCCAACCGGTGATTCCGGGCTTTACGCGGTGTCGCTCCCGGTAATAAGGGATCCTTTCGTTAAAATCCTTAACGAACTCTGGCCGTTCGGGCCTTGGACCGACAAAACTCATCTGGCCTTTTAGTACGTTGAATATCTGCGGTAATTCATCTATCCGGTATTTTCTGATGAAACCACCGACCCGCGTTACCCGACTATCCTGTTGCCGCGCCCATTGCGCGCCGTTTTTTTCCGCGTCAACGCTCATGCTCCTGAATTTGAGCACATTGAAATTTTTGTTTTTTTCCCCGACCCGAACCTGTCGATAAAGCACGGGCGCCCGAAAGCCGCTCTCCAGCATTATCGCCAAAGCCGTCAGCACCATAATAGGCCAGGACACCACCAATAATAACAAGCTTGCCGACAGGTCAAAGCACCTCTTCCCTAACGCCCTTAAACCGCTTTTTGCAAAGCCGTCTGAAAACACCAGCCAACTTGGGTAGACGTCCTCCAGGGAAATTATGCCTTTCTCACGTTCATAAAAAGCCATCATATCCATAATGGTCAAACCGGACATTTTACAATCCAGAAGATCGTCAACCGGCATGACCCGGCGTTTGTCATCCAATGCGATGACAATTTCATCCACTCTAAACTCCTCGGCCACCTGATTAATGCCTTTGTCCGGAGAGATTATCATCGACTGATCCACGGCCGGCACTTCGTCATCCAGTGCGATAAATCCGACGATAATAAAACCTTTATGGATAAAGGATTCATTAAGCGATATCAAGCTATGGGCTTTTTTACCGCTGCCGATAACCAGCACCCTTTTTTGAAGCCGTTCAATATTTGCGAACCGGTAAAATAAAAACCGCGTAATCATCATGCCGGTAAAGGCAAAAACCAAGGCATATATCAGTATATTTCGTGACGTCAAAATCTCAGGCACCAAAAAATAAAGCGTAACCACTGCAAAAATCGCAATAATAAAACTGATGCATGTACGAGCCATCAAATTGTAGTCATCCCAGCTTAAGCTTCTTCTATATAAGCCAAGGCCCGAGCAAGACAGGGTCAACAAGCCCGAAAAGATAATACTGGCCTCGGTAAGATCCTGTTCCGTATCCCAGGATTCGGTATTTAAAAAATGAACATTACTTCCGAAATACATTGAGGTAAAAAATACACATACTTCAATCACAAGCAGCGAGAGATACGCTCTGGATATATGATGATGAAAAATGCGAATCATATTGTCCCCTTGTTTTTTCTATTTAAAGTTTGTTTCACTGTTACATGTTGCAAGTTACCTATCAATGTTAAGCAAGTTCTGGTGGAAATTTGGCGACAATGTCCTGGAAGTATTTCAATCATAATTAATCGGCTGTGATAAACACTGATGTTTCGCACAATCCCAATGCCTTATGATGAATTGTCGTTTTTTATTGATGTTAACCACTTCGCGAACCATCTGCTCAGCGTTATAAAAAGTGCTGCATGAAAAAGCGCCGCCTCCAGCCCATCGCGCATCCGGATCGACTGTCGGCTTAACCGGATGGCTGGCACAGCCTGGCGCAAATTCATTAATCCTGAGAAATCGTTTTCATGATTATCTAAAGCCAAGCGAGCGGCTAACGGTATTTAGCGGTTTCCACAGGCTTGTATCATGAAAATTAGCATAAGCTTTTAAAGTAAAACTTTTACTCTGCAAAAATTTAGATGGAAGAACTTTTAAAAGATTCCGCTTTTGAGGACGTGAAAGAAAATTTAAATATTTCAATCACATACACAAAGCCAGCCATAACTCAATTCATTACTTTGCTTTTCATAAGAATTTCAACATAATTCACGGGAATGGCGTACGTAATGCCGCTAGGCTTCGACAAGACATTTTCTTTGCTCTCCTGGACAAAGACTTTATTGATGACGCCGATAACCTCTCCCGTATCAATATCGTATAGCGGGCTGCCGCTGTTTCCGGGATAAGCCGTCGCATCCAATTGAAATACATCATACGGCTCCTTTAACCGCTTGAGCAGCTTGGCATTCAACTGTTCCGACTTCAGCATCGGAATAACGACCGGACTGATGGCGGAAATGATGCCGCGATGCGTCACGGGATAAAGCCCCAGGATCATACCGATGGGATAGCCGGTAAACGCATAAAGCTGCCCTTCCCGCACCGATGAAACGTCACCTAATTTGACCGGCGGCAGCTGACCTTCGGATAATTTTAAAATGGCCAGGTCATGGTCCTTATCTAACGCCAGTTCTCTGGCAAGCACCGCTTTACTGGCACCGCCCCGGCGGAAAAAAACCGCTAACTGTTCCAGGTGCTCGGCATCCAGTTTCGGCGGTATCACATGGGCATTAGTCACAATCACGCTACCGTCGCCCACGGCGAACCCTGTCCCAAAAAAAACCGCCCTGGGATTGCGTTTGGGCATGTATGTGCCCACTGCCACGATTCCCGGTTTTATCTTTTCCAGGGTATTGGCCAATACCTGATCGGCACGGCCGATATCCGCCATGAAAGGCAGTAGCACTAAAAGCCATTTAAAATTTAAATTTCTCAATAAACCATGCATTAATACTTTCATAACAACGGCTCCATGGTTAATACACAATAATCGATTGCTCGGCGTTTTCCGCAACCATCATACAGGTCATCATGACAAAAGCCGATAAACTACCTGAACGACCTGTCCGGCGCTTGCCAGCCAGCAGACCGCCTGAAGCGGCCGCGGACGAATTCCCAAAGCCGATAACCCAACAAAGCGCCAATGATTTCTATGACAATATCGGTATTGTTCGGCGACCTGCCCGGCAACGCTATTTGTCCCAGTTCGATTCCGGTCGCAACAGCCGCAATCGACACAAACCCCACCCATTTAAGCAATAGCCCCACCCGCTCATGGCGTGCCGCCTGAGCGATAACCGAAACCATCCCGCCCAACGGCATAAAAAAAACAATTTTTTTACACAGTTCGGTAAGGGCTCGAAACTCGGTGCTGTAATAATAGGCGGTAAAAGGAACGTCCCAAAAACGCGCCAGGCGCACAGACACATAATCACGCTCGATCCGAAAATCAAACGGATACCAGAACATGACGGTCAATAAAATGCTCCAGACTATAAATCCGGCGCAGCCATAGAACAGATACGGCACCGGCTGCGCGTAAACCCGTGTATGCGCCATCGTTTCAGGTTTGAACATTTTATTCAGCCGTGTACCCAGCCATATGCCCGCGCCCGCTCCGACCGAGGCGGTAATCAGATCCGTGATGTCGGTGATCCGGCTATAGACGAACAGCTGCGCCAATTCGATCAGCAAGGCGCACAGCAGCGTCCAGGCGAACGCCTGCAACCGGCGATTGGGCTCGTCCAATACGAACAACAGGGCGACAGGCACCCAGATCAGCACATCGGTCAACAGGTTGTATGTCAGCTGAAAGGAGTCAGCGACCTGAAACCCGAACGGAATCAACACGACCCGACCTTCACGCCATTTATGATAAAGCTCGACGGGACTGATGGTCAGGTCCAGGGGCATGACGTTATAAATGAAAAGCAGCACGACATAGGCCTGAAGAATAGGCTTAAGCCGGCTGCTTTCATCCCTGGCCAGATGCCATTGGTTCAACCAGTTCATCAGGCGCTCTCCGGTCATCCACCACAGCATTATGCCTATCACGGCCCCTAAGCTTTCGGCCAGAATATCATTGACCGAGACTGTGCGCGGGGGAAAGTACAACTGGGTGAATTCGATGGCCAGGCACAACGCAACACTGACCAGCCAGACAATCGCAGAACCGATGATTTTCAGGATCAGGTTGGACCGGTGCCATACAATACCCGTCCAGCAAAATGCCAGCGGAATAAAAAGCAGTATATTGGCCACCCAATCGGCACGGGAGGCAATGCCGAGCGGCAGGTAACGGATCTGACGGATTCGCTCCCAGGCCACATCGCTGGGAATCGGCCTGTAATCAAGCGGCACCAGGCTGCCATAAATCACAAAAGCCAGATAAACCATGCCGGAAACAAGCAGGATTTTTTTAGAATACATCATGATGAATGCGATAGCCGACTCATCGTCCCTAACCTTTCATGACTGACAGCAGCATTCTGAAGCTGTGCAAGGAAGCATTATCGGCCAGGGCCGGCAAAAAAGACGCGATTGCTCTCAAGCGCTTCCTGTTTCGTATCAAAGCCACCGCCAGATCAAACCTCGCATTCATCAACGCCTTTAAAAACCCCCGTTTCACCGGCGCGGGCGCCTGCTCCAACTCATGCTTCAGCGATAACAAGGTTTCCACGTTCCTGATCTGGGCGGAAACGGTATCTGAACGCATCAGGCCCGCATCATGCACGCAATAAAACGCCATCGGTTTGCAAACGATACCGACTGACCGGCTGCGGGCACAGGCGCGAATCAGCAGGTGCAGATCCTCGCCGATGCTAAACGATTCCGCATAACCGCCCAACCGCAGGAACGTCCGGCGCGGCACGGAGAAGGTCGATGTATGGCCAAAATAAGACGGAATGAATTGCGCCATGTCATCAAGATCGACGATAGCCGTGTCATGCTCATCGGCCGATGCCAAAACCATGGCGCCAAAACCGCTGCTATCGATCGCGCGGCGCATCACCTCGCCATTGGCCCGCCCGTAATCATAATCGCCAATCAGAAAGTCCAGATCGGGCTGTCTTTGCAGCAACCGTGCGTGCCAGGCCAAACGGTGCGGATAGTACCAGTCATCGACATCAAGAAAAGCCAGCCACTCGCCCCGCGCCAGCTTTGCCCCTGTATTGCGGGCATTTGAAACGCCCGAGTTAGGCTGAAGGTGATAGTGCACTTTAGCGCCGTACCGACGGATAACGGCCGGCGTATCATCGGTTGAGCCATCGTCGACAACAATGATTTCGAAATTTTTATAGGATTGCGCCAGCACCGAGTCAACGGCGCGAGAAAGCGTAGCCGCGCCATTATAGGTGGCGATAATGACTGAAAATGTCGGATGAGTTGAGGACATCGGCATACTTTTTCTCCAGTCAGAATAAAAACCCGGCGCCCGGTCAGGCGGATGCCGGTAAATCAGGCTTGCTGGTAAAGAAACAGATCTTATACGCAACGCCTTCGCAACCCACTTTTTTTAAGGGAATTTTTATGTTGCACAGGCGGATAACTCTCTATAATCACAGCCGACTGGTTATTAAAAGAGTCCGGACGCTTGTCCGGATTGCCGCTGATTTTTAGCGGAGCAACATTTCCAGACGCACAAAACCTCACGCCGGGACGCCTGATCATGAGCTTAAACGCTAGAAAACGCATTCTCTTCGTTGAAAACGGCATAGGCTATGGCGGCGCTATTATCTGTTTGCGGCATCTGGTCAGAAACCTGGACCGCAGCCGGTTCGTGCCCATGGTAATCACGGGGCGCACGGGGCTTCAGTACCAGGAAATCGCCGCTGAAGCGGAATGGCGATATCTACCCGACCGGCACATTGACATTGCCGGCGCGCATCTGAAGCTGGACTCGCAAGGCTGGCCTGACAAAATTCCCGGGCTGCGCTTTGTCATCAACCAGCTATTAGCCCGCACCGATGATATTGCCAACTTTCTACCCTTCTTTGTGCAACTGCTCTGGACAGCCTGGCGCTTTAAAGCCGATTTGATTCATGCCAACAACGAACCTTTATGCAACAGAGCCGCATTACTGGTCGGGAAAGTGTTAAAGCGGCCCGTGGTGTGCCATGTGCGCGGCAATCAGACCGGCTCCCGTTTAATGAACTGGGCGTTCAGCCTGCCGGATTACTTCATCCCCGTCTCGCATTGGGTCGCCGACAACATGCAAAACCAACTCGGTGTTCCCGCCGAAAAAATGCGCGTTGTTTACGACGGCATCGAGCTCGAAAAGTTAAACGCGCAGGCGAACGGCCGGCAATTCCGGACACAGTATAGGATACCCGCGGACAGTTTCGCCGTAGGATTGGTGGGCTTGCTGATTCCCTGGAAAGGTCAGGAACTCTTCCTCGACACCGCCCATCTACTAAAAGACAAAATCCCCAATCTGAAAATGCTGATAGTGGGCGGCACACCGGATGATTGCCTGGCTTACGAGAAGATGTTGCGTCAGCGCGTCGACAGGGAAAACTTGCAGGACCTGGTGACCTTCACCGGCCATATAGCCGACATGGCGACCGCCTATAATGGTCTGGATATCGCCGTCTCGGCCTCCACCAGTCCTGAGCCGCTGGGCACGATGGTGATCGAATCGATGGCCATGGGCCGTCCGCTGATCGGCCCCGATCATGGCGGCGCGGCGGAAATGATCGACGATAACGAAACCGGGCTGCTGTTCGCCCGGAAAGACGCGCACAGTCTTGCTCAGGCTATTTGCAAATTTTACGGCAATCCGCAGTTAAGGATTCAACTTGGCACGGCCGCCAGACAGAAAGCGCTCGATACTTTCGCCGTGGAGCGACACGTTGAGCTTATCCAGAACCTATACGATACGCTGATTTGAGCCCATACCTATGATTACGATCGCCAGAAACCTCTACCAATACCGGGAACTCATTACCGCCCTGGCCTGGAAAAATATAGCGATCCGCTATAAGCAGGCCTATCTGGGCATTTTATGGGCGGTGCTGAAACCGGTCATGCTGATGCTGATTTTTACCCTGGTCAGAAGTTTTGTCGGCATAGAGACCGGGGACATACCCTACCCCATACTCACTTTTGCCGCCCTGCTGCCTTGGGTATTCTTTCAGGAATCAGCCTCGGAAGGGGTAAACAGCGTTACTTCCAATGCCGCACTGATCAAAAAAATATACTTTCCGCGCGAGGTATTTCCGCTGACAGCCATGGTCACCAAACTGGTGGAACTGACCATCAGCTTTTTCATACTCGCCGGCATGATGATGTACTACCAGGTGATGCCGACGATCCATGCATTGTGGACGCCGGTCATTGTCCTCTACACCATGGTCGTCGCGCTCACCATCAGTTTCTTCGGGGCCGCCATCAATGTCTATTACCGCGATATGTCCCAAGCCCTGCCGGTCGCCCTGTCCCTGCTAATGTACGGCTCGCCGGTCATATACCCGCTGAGCCTGGTACAGAAAAAACTACTCGAGGAACAGGCCGCGGGCGAATGGTCGGAAAGACTTTATACGCTATACACGCTCAATCCCCTGGCGGGTATTATCGACAGCTGCCAGCGGGTGCTGCTGAAAGGACTGCCGCCGGACTTTGATTCACTCCTGCCCGGATTAATCCTGACAATGCTTATCCTGCCGCTCAGTTACCTTTATTTTAAGCGTGCCGAAAACTGGTTTGCGGATATCATATGAACGCCTGACTGGACCTGAAACCGGTGACTATGTGTAAAATAGCCCTGTTTACAGCGATATACGGTGTTGGACGGGCTATCCTCGTAGAAAATCAAACCGTACCGTATCTACAAAAATCTTCAAAAAATACCGGCCTTTCATCAACGACGGCCAAAATGAATCTAACTTGGGAACCAAGCGTCATCAGATTTGACAAAGAAAGGCGTAACTCAGGAACTAGGAAATGCGCGGAGTGCCGCTCCACTCGAATTAGGTGCTGTCATAAACATTGAATATTTGATACTCAACTGGCTGAACATAACGAGACTTGAAAAACATCATGCCTATTATAGAAGTCAATCACCTAACCAAAGAATACCAGCTCGGTCATATCACCAGTCTGAAGGAAAATGCGCTTAACGTCTTAAGGCGGCTGAGCCGGAGGCCTATCCATGAACGGGAAAAATTCAAGGCGCTGGACGATGTCACCTTCCATGTCGAGGAAGGCGAAGTGGTCGGCATCATCGGCCATAACGGCGCCGGCAAGAGCACGTTGCTTAAACACCTGGCGAACATCTCCAAGCCCACCAAAGGCAACGTCATCGTACGCGGCAGCGTTGCCCCGTTAATCGAGGTGGGAGCCGGCGTCAATCCGGAACTGACGGGACGGGAAAATATTTTTCTCAACGGCTCCATACTCGGCATGCCTAAAAAAGTCATTCAGCAGAAACTGGACGAGATTATTGCCTTTTCCGAGCTGGAACAGTTTATCGACACCCCGGTTAAACGTTATAGCTCGGGGATGGCCGTTAAACTCGGATTTTCCATTGCCACCAGCATCGAAGCCGACATCCTGATTGTGGACGAGGTTCTGGCGGTGGGCGACATTGCCTTCCAGCGCAAGTGCATAAACCGGATGGAAACGCTCATCAAGAATGAAGGCCGAACTGTTTTGATTGTCGGGCACAATGTCAGGCAACTGGAGCGCATGTGCTCCAGGATGATATTGCTCCGGCAGGGTCAGGTGGAACTGGATGGCACGCCGGGACAGGTGTCCAAACTGTTTTTCGATGAAAGCACCGCTAAAAGTCAATCTCAGCTTCAGCAACAAGCCCAAACCAAATCCCGCAAGGGCCCCGAGGAAGTTGAAGTGCGCGAGATCGAATTGGCCTCCTGCCAGGAAATCAATGGCGTCAAGAGCGTTCCCTTGTTTTCCGATCTCAATTTCCGCATCAAGCTCTATTGCCGCCATGCCATCAAAAATGCCGAGATCAATATCGGCCTGCACAACGCCGAAATGATCTTTGTCGCCAAGGCCAGCTCTCTCATGCAGGCTGATCCTGTCGATCTTGCCGCTGGCGAGAATATCATTGAAGTAACCATCCCCGGCATCTCGCTTTCGCCCGGCCCCTATGGCCTGGGTATCGGAGTTTATGACTGGTCGCGCCGCCCCTTGGGCGGGGGCACCAATTTAATTACCCTTTCCATCGACGTCAAACCTGAACATCTTCCACAGTTACCGGAAGGCACACTGACCTATCTGCCCGTAACCTGGAATTTCGCCACTAGGGAAAAGCATGAACAATACCGTAGTTTCCACAATACTTATAATTGGGTTTAGTCTCGTTCTGGCCGGTATTGCACTGCTGGCGTTAAAGTTGAGGCAAACCTTATGGAACATGCACGAACAACTCAGCACCGCGCACAGTCAAATGCAAGCAGCACGAGGGGATCTAAGCCAGGCAAGGCAACAACTCAAGCAAGTGCTGGCGTCCCTGAACGTTACCTCCCAGGAGACGCAAAACGCTGTTTACTTGACCCAACTGGACTTGCAAATGCCCGTGTTTCTGGGGGGCTGGAGTATCGATACGTTCCTGGGTAAATTCCTGATTCAGCACTTAGTCGAGTCGCGCCCGAAAACCATAGTGGAACTCGGCTCCGGCACTTCCACAGTCATTATTGCGCGTGCCCTGCAAATTATGGATATCCACGATTATACTCATATAGCCGTCGATCATGAGGCTAAGTATTTAGAAATCTCACGGAAATACGCGCGTTTTAATGGGCTGGCCGATCGCGTGACCTGGCTGGAATGTCCGCTAGGGCGGTTTGACTCACTGGATATGCTCTGGTATCAGGGCCTGACTGAGAATTTACAGGGAAAAAAAATAGACTTTCTGGTCATAGACGGTCCTCCGGGCATGCTACAGAAACACTCGCGTTATCCCGCACTGCCCATCCTCGCCCCCTATCTCAGCGAGCATTGCACGGTGGTCCTTGATGACGCGATCCGTAAGGAAGAGCAAGAAATTGCTCGCCGCTGGGAAAGCGAAATCCCTGGATTCCGGCTCGAATTGAGCCTGGCCGGCCACGGGATGGCCGTACTGGTTCGGTAACCGGGGTACACACCGGAATGCAGTAAAAACTCCATGTGCTAATCAAATCATCGTACTGGAAAATACAAGAGAAAATCAGGGATGCGTTTCGGCGATACTACCGCCGCCTCCAGGCGTTATATCAGGGCATGGCTCGCATGGCCAGGGATGAATCGGAACAGCTTTTCGTGCTTCAGCGGCTTGTTCCCCTCCGCTTTGCCGGACGCAAGCGTCAGTCACGGACAACGGCGCCGAAGCGTAGCATTCTTGTCGTCAGTTATTTTTCCCCGCCCTACCGGGAAGCTTATGGCACCCAGCGCATTAAAAGTGCCAAAGTCATCATTACTGATGACATCAAATACCTAGACGATTATCTTCCGATAAGCGATGTCATCCGAAGCAGAACTACAAGCATTACCAACGGTTTTGACGAAGAGGATTTCCAGGGACTGCCCGAGCCGGACCCGCGCCGAGAATTCACTGTATCCTATATCGGATCGCTTTATGGGCAGGAAACCTTCGCCCTCCTTCTCCAGCCTTTCCGTATCTGGCGACAACCCGTCCCGATGGCTTGCTTGACGTCGAGTTTGTTTATGCCGGTTCGCAATCGTATTACTTCCATCGGGCCGGAGCGCTTCCTTTCATTTTACGCGATGCCGGCTATGTCACCCATCGGCAAGCGCTCCTGTTGCGAATGAACTCCGATCTTCAATTGTTCACCCAGCCTCGGCATTTCAAGCCGCATTTCTACAGCGGCAAGATTTTCGAAATGCTGAGGGCTGGCATACCGATTCTCGCTGTTACGCGTCCTGACGGCACAGTCGCGAACCTGCTGCTGGAAACGAATGCCGGTTTCACAGCCGCACAGCGATCTGAGCAAGCAGCCGTCATTTTGCAGATACAGTTCGACAAATGGCGCCGGGGCGAACATTGGGAGAAACCGGACATGAATCTGGTCCAGAGAGGCATTAGAGCAATTATCTATTACGTAGAAACATAGCCTGAATTCCTGAAGAGATTGAGGCACTCTTCAGCCTGAAACTCATCCAGTAGCTTACCGATGAGTTGCCAGAGCTTATCGTAAGTGCGCTCTGCGGCTTTGCGCAGCAACGCTTTCAGCTTGGAGAATACTTGCTCGATCGGATTCAGGTCAGGACTGTAAGGCGGCAGGTATTTGATCGTCGCGCCGTGTGCTTCAACAATGGCCTGGACTTGTGCCACCTTATGTGCCGACAGGTTGTCACAGATCACAATATCACCGGGCTTCAAGGTCGCCCCCAGTTGCGACCGTAGATACTCTTTGAAGGCTTCCCCCGTCATGGCCTGATCTAGGCACCAAGGAGCCGTAAGCCCGTCGGCCCGCAAGCCGGCAATAAAGGTCATGGTCTGCCAATGACCCGCGGGTGCGGCATCCCGACACCGGGCACCGCCTAAGGCCCGCCCATAGCGACGGATCATGTTCGTGGTTACGCCCGTTTCATCCAGAAACACCAACTTCGACAGATCGCAGGTTTGCTGCCAGGCTTGCCATTGCTCACGAGCCCCGGCGACATCCTCGCGCTGCTGTTCAATGGCGACTACCGTTTTTTTTATAACGATAGCCCAGTTTGTGCCGGATAAACTTATCGATCGCCGAAATCGAAATACTCAGGGTTTGTTCTTGTTCCAGCCAGCTCTGCAGTTCCTTCAGGGTTATCGACGGGCTGCTCGCCAGCTGTTCCGTGATAGCCGCTTCATACGGTTCCAGCCGCGAGCGTCTGTAGCCGCCAAAGGGCTTGCCTTGAACGGCTCCGGTTTCACGCCACAAGGCGTGCATTCTGCAGGCAAAGGCCGGGCTGACCTCGTATTGTAAGGCCACGGCTCGCACGGTATTGCCTGCGGCAACCGCTTCGGCCACCCGGATGCGTAAATCTTCTGAATAAGGCTTGGGCATGATGAAAACGGCTCATCTTGTTTAACACGAGATTAGTTTATATCATGTTTTAATCTATGCAATAACTGCTCTAGCCCAACGCTTGGCGGCTATTCTCGAGGAAACGATCGGTATCCGTTAAGCAGATTCTTCTTTCACCACGGGACTTTTTCCCAAGAGAATTAGCCATGACAGCGTGTTTGCCAACTTCGTTACGTGTTCTCTTTCTGTCTCAATCGGCAAGACGGGGTAAAGCGGAACGATGCTTGTTCAATCTGATTTCCAACCTTGACCGGTCTCTATTCCTGCCTGTTGTCGTGCTTCCCTGGGAAAGCGACTGGCTGCGCGACGCCCTTGCTGACATAAATGTACCGGTATTCAACCGCACTATCGTGCCCTGGATTGATTTTCGGAAATCTGGAAAAATCAGCCGCGCCCGGATTTCTTTCAGGGCTCTATCGGGCATTCGGCATCGTATCTGCGGCTAAATTAGTAAGGCATTGAAATAATTTGAAAAATATTTTTCTAACAAAAAGCAGTTAAAAATTTATTTTTTTCAAAATCAATGCCTTATGTTTTTGTTGATTTCTAAATCCGACAGTCTCCTAGCGGGCATCATTGAACGGGAAAGGATTCCTGTTGTTCACAGCAACAAGGCGACTCAAATTGACGGCGCGTTGGCCGCTTATGTCACACACCGTGCGCATGTATGCACATTCGCGAAAATCTCATCGGCAATACGGACCTGACTTTGCCGCTGCTGACACGAACAACGATAGAACGAACTATTTCCCATTTATCGAATCGAATAGTCGGAGTTTCAGAGACGTTGCTTAGGTAGGGATATCCTTAACTTATGGAAAAGCGACCAGGCCAAGAAACAGCTTTCCGACGAGTTAGGCTTTAACGCCAATACGCCAGTGGTTGCCATAATCGGCGGGTTACGAAAGGTAAAGAATCAGCCGATATTTTTGAAAGCAGCGGCCTTAATGAAATCTAAAGCTATTTTCCTGATAATCGGTGAAGGCCCAGAGCGTGAGTATCTTGAGCAAATGGCAATGGCGCTTGGCATCGGCTCCGCTGTTCGTTTTCTGGGAGAACGCGATGACATCGCCCGGATTATGCCGGCTATGAATTTGCTGGCTGTTTCATCAAGGAGCGAAGCCTTTCCCAATGCGGTTATCGAAGCCATGGCTGCCGGTATACCGGTGGTCGCGACGCGTTGTGGCGGCATATCGGAAAGTGTATTGGATGGCAAAACAGGCTTGCTTGTAGACATTAACGCAACTGAGGCCATGACCTTGACCATGGATAAGCTCCTCCAGAATCCGGAACTGGCGGCTCAGTATGGCAGAGCGGGACGAGAACGTGCTGCTAACCTTTTTTGGGATGGACATATACACATCGCGCATAGGGTGCGCTCTAATTGAAGCGACGCAGGCAAACATAACATAACCTAATACAACCAAGACTTTTGGAAAGGTATGAAAATGAGCAACTTGCCGAATGTAATTGTTGTTATCCTCAACTGGAACGGTTGTGATGATACCTTGGAATGCCTGGACTCCGTTGTACGGGTTGACTATGCGAATTTCAAGATAGTGGTGATCGATAATGGCTCAACCGATGGCTCGATGCATGCCATACCACAGCGATATCCCGAAGTAACGTTTCTGCAGGCCGGCGCGAACTTCGGCTATGCGGGCGGCAACAACAGAGGCATAAGCTGGGCGCTTGAACATGGCGCCGATTATATATTGATACTGAATAATGACACTATCGTCCATCCCGATTTAATCAATGTTTTCGTGCAAGCCGCGAATTATTTGCCTATCGGCTCCATATTGGGCGCCAAAATTTATTTTTTTCACAGGCCCGACACGCTCTGGTTCGCCGGCGGACGCTGGAACCACCGATTACATGCATTTGAACACATAGGGCAAAATCAACTGGACGGGGCCGACTATGCCCATAGATTGGAAGTCGATTACATCACCGGCTGCGCTCTTTTTTCCAGCGCCTCAACATTCAATGAGGTCGGCCTGCTGGACGAGAATTTTTTTCTTACCTATGAGGAAACCGACTGGTGTTATCGTGCCAGAAAAATGCAGCATCGATGCTTTGTCATCCCTGAAGCAAAACTCTGGCATAAGGTCGCGGCCTCTTTTGGCGGTAGGGAGTCACCTCTTTATAGCTACTTCTTGACGCGAAATAAATTGCTATGGGCCAGAAAACACCTGCCTCTTGCAACCCGGATCAATATCCATAAAAAAAGCATGCAAACCTTGCGGCATATATTACTGCCCCGTTTTTACCTGTCATCTTCAAAGCTACCGCTTCCCAAAAATTTACTATGGTCTTTTTCCAGTTGGCTAAAAACCATCAAACGAAATATGGCTGTTCCAACAAACTGCGCCATCTTACTGGGGCTTCGTGATTACTATATGGGCAGATTCGGTAATTGTCCTGATCAAGTCCGCTCCCTCGGCAAACAATCCGAAAAATTGACTCTTTCCGGTTAAGCCATGACTGACACGATAAAAATTGCGAGCCTGCCTGGTTGGAACGATCCTTACAACCCATACGTCGATCTTTTCTATGGTGCTTTAGCACACCATGGAATCGAATTGGCTGACGAGTTAAAAATGGATATTGACTGGCTGCGGGAAAACGGCAATCATCTTGACGGTATCCATTTACACTGGCCGGAAGTCTTGTGGAGAAGCTTCAAGCCCACAAAACCAAATCGCATTCGCCTATTCCTGCGAAACAAAGTGCCCGGTGCCTGGCGGCTTATTAAATATACAGATCAAATACAAAATCTGTCCTGGTATCAAAAATTTTTATCCTTAGGCGACAAGATCAAAGGTTTATTATATTTTCGAAAATTCCTGGCAATTGTCCGGCAATCAAAGATACGTATTATCTGGACGCTCCATAATGTCGAAAACCATGAAGGCCATGATGTAATAGACCGGCTCGGCTATCACTGTTTGTCCAAGGCGGCCGATCTCATTATCTTCCATAGCGAGATTTCAAAAAACGAGTTTAAGGCCCGTTATCGGCTCAAGGCGCGGTCGGTGATCATGCCCCATGGTAATTACGACGGCGTTTATCCTGCACCTCGACCAAGAAAGACTGTTTTAGAAGAGACAGGCCTGCGTCATGACCTGCCCATCGTCAGTTGCCTGGGCATGCTGCGCAATTACAAGGGGTTGGACATAGCCTGCGAGGCAATCGCTGCATTAAACGGCGAAGTGCAGTTTCTTTGCGCCGGATTGCCGCATTCCAGTTTTAATATTGATGCCTTGCTGCATCAAATCAATAAACTACCCCATGCCGTTTTATTACCGCGTTTCCTGTCCGAACAAGAGTTCGCGGATTATGTTTCGATAAGCGACGCACTGCTGCTGCCCTACCGCAAAATTACCGGCAGTGGCGCGCTTCTTGCCGCGTTGACGCTGTCAAAAGGTGTTATCGCCTCTGACTTGCCTTATTTTCAGGAAGTTCTAGGGAAAAAAGCTGAGGCGGGCGTTTTGGTGCCTCCGGAAAACGCATCGGTACTCGCAGAAAATATTCGAGAATACCTATCGATTCCAGCGGAGGTAAGAAACCAGGCAGCCAGGTGTTTGGCGGAACAATATAATTGGGCAAAAGTGGTGGCCCCCATTGTCGAAATAATTATCACGTGGCATAAGCATGCTGCATAAGTATGACATTTTTTTCAACCTGTAGGTGTTAGTAAGAGGCATATTTGCCTGATATTGACAAGGAAGCCTGAAAAGTTGGTTTTTTGTAGTTATCCGCATAAAAACAAATTAACTTTGGGCAAAAAAATGACAGCAAAAAAAAATATTGTTCTGTTCTGGTTTATGAATGACTGGGGCAAATATGGAAGAGCTTACGAAGAAATTGCATTAGCGCTTTCCAAACATCCCAATACGGGCCTGGTTACCTGCGTGCTTCCGCCTGTCAAAGCCCATGACCAACAATTCATGGCGGCAATTCACAGACATACCAAAAACCTGATGGTTATTACGCCATTTTGGCAGTCCATTAACAAAAGCGGTATCGGCTACCGTTTAAGGACATGGTTCAATCAAAAATATCCACCGCTCACGTTGATACGTTTATACCTCTATTTCAAGGGATACAGTAAGGATAATACTGTGCTATGGATCTATCCCCCGCACCAATTTATTCCCGAATTAATAAATAATATTCCCCATAAAACACTGGTAACCCAGATAGTTGACAATAACAGTTTTAGAACAGATGCAAGCTATAAGATAGCGTTCTCCAAATTGCAATATGACGAATTGAGCCAATCGGCCAATTTGGTTATTACCTCCTCGGCTGTTAACTATTCGATATTCTCCAAACTTAATAATAATTGTTTGTTTATTGAAAATGGAGTCAGTGAAAGGTTTATATCCACTCCCTCTGATTTTCCATTTAAAAAAAACAACACCCAACCCAGGTTGGGTTATTTAGGGTTTATTTCTCAACGCACCGATATCGAACTAATACGACACGTCGCTCTTATGAGACCGAATTGTTTGTTGCTTATCGCGGGACCTGACGAGGGAATAGTTGAACCTTCAGGCATCACTGAACTGCCGAATGTAAAATATATCGGCCCTGTTCCTCATATACAAGCACCTTCTTTCCTTCGAAATCTGGATATTTGCCTGATACCACACAAGGATAATGAATACAGCCGCTCCATGAGTCCGTTAAAGCTGTTTCAATATTTGGCCTCTGGAAGGCCTATCGTTTCAACCAGGGTTGCCGGCACTGAAAGATGGGGAGATCTTGTCATGCTGTCAGAATCTTACGATACCTTTGTCCGCAATATTGATATGACATTTGAAACAGATAACCTGGAAAAAAGCGCTATGAGAATTGAAGCCGTAAAAGCCGAAAATTGGAACAATCGAGTTGATCACATGGTAAACAAGTTAATGGAACTGGACTGAAATCAGCAACGCAGAAGCTATTGCCGAGGACGCGAACGCCTTACAGGGTGGAGGCGATGAAATTGCGCCTGGAACTGCAATTAAAAGCACGAAGTTTAAGCCATGGATTAACTTAATTTTCATCTTCGTGATGAATAAGGTTTTTATAATGTTTTCACTAATTCTTTCACAGTCTCTTTAGGCTGAACATTACAGCGCTGCCTGTCAGTGATAGAAACATATATTAAATGTTAGTGCTTTTACCTATTCGAGATTACTCGAAATAATTCTGTCCAGGCTTAATTTCTGCTCTGGTTGAGATAAATATGTCAACAGGACAACAAAACCATGAAAAAAAAATCACAGCCTCATATTTCAATTATCGTTTTAAACTGGAACGGCAAGGAAGATACACTGGAATGCCTGGCTTCTCTCCAGGCTGTCACTTATCCTTCTTTCGATGTCATTGTCGCCGATAACGGCTCGACCGACGATTCTGTCGGCGTTATACGGAAAGCCTATCCTGATATCCATATTTTAGAAAATGGCGCTAATCTGGGTTTTGCGGAAGGCAATAACCGAGCCATGCTATATGCCTTGGATCATGGTGCGGATGCGGTCGTCATTTTGAATAACGATACGATAGTTGATCCCAACTTTTTGCAAGCTTTTAATGATGCTTATGCTTCCTTACCTGATGCAGGTATATTAGGCGCAACCATTTATTATTATGACCAGCCTGATGTAATTTGGGCGGCGGGCGCTAATTGGGATTTTAAAAATCACCGGCAAAATTTTGTTTGTCTTGGACTCCGTGAATCAAGCTTGCCTGACACCAAACCTTATGAAGTGGAATTTGTTTTGGGATGCGCGCTATTTGTCCATAAAGAGTTGATTAACAGAATTGGGGG